>ERZ1370068.217-contig-10195_pt1 | contig 42562 bp, 63 predicted proteins | sample MGYA00561227_ERZ1370068 | MGnify/ENA primary metagenome ERZ1370068 (study PRJEB38410, sample SAMEA6850437) | metagenome | study: Metagenomic assessment of the ecological functions of the soil: analysis of the soil microbiota associated with the... | reverse complement strand
TATGCTTCGTTCGAACACGTATTTGCTCCCTCAGATGCGAAGTAAATCGAGGAAGGATCGCTCGCTCGAGCGCCGGTTCCAGGCCATCAAGGTCGATCCGCCTGGTGAAGAGAAACGATCGAGATCCTGATGGGCGTGCAGGATCGCTACGAGACAGTTCCATCACGTCGAGTACACGCATGAGGCCATCGAAGCGGCCGTGTATCCAGTCGAGCCGCTACATCACGCGACCGGTTCCTGCCCGACAAGGCTATCGACCTGGTCGACGAAGCCGGCGCCGCGCGCCAAGCTGCGCGAGGCGGGCTACAGCGAGGAGTTCGGCGAGATCAACAAGAGCATCCGTGTCGCCGTCGAGCAGATGGAGAGCGCGGTCTCGCAGAAGGACTTCGAGAAGGCGCAGTTCTACCGCGAGCAGGAAGTGACCGCGCGCGAGAACCTGCAGTTCGTCCGCGAGAAGTTCGACGTCGAAGTCGAGCGCGCGGAAGGTCGTCGTCGGCAAGCGCGAAATCGACGAGGTCGTGTCGAAGTGGACCGGCGTGCCGATGGCCTCGATCAACCAGGACGAGGGCGACAAGCTGCTGCGCATGGAGGCGGAGCTGCACCAGCCGCGTCATCAGCCAGGAGAAGGCGATCTCGGCGCATCTCGCGCGCCATCCGCCGCTCGCGCGCCGGGCTGAAGAACCCCAACCGCCCGGTCGGCGGCTTCATGTTCCTCGGCCCGACCGGCGTCGGCAAGACCGAGCTCGCGCGCGCGCTCGCCAATTTCCTCTTCGGCAGCGACCACGCGCTGATCCGCTTCGACATGTCGGAGTACATGGAGAAGCACTCGGTCTCGAAGCTGATCGGCTCGCCGCCGGGCTACGTCGGCCACGAAGAAGGCGGACAGCTCACCGAGAAGGTGAAGCGCAACCCGTATTCGGTCGTGCTGCTCGACGAGATCGAGAAGGCGCACCCCGATATCTTCAACATCCTGCTGCAGGTCTTCGAGGACGGCCACCTCACCGATGGCCTCGGCAACCGGGTGAACTTCAAGAACACGATCATCATCATGACCTCGAACATCGGCGCGCGCTTCATCCAGAAGAAGAGCGTCGATGGGCTTCCAGTCGACCGACACCGCGCGAGATTGCCAAGAACGTCGTCACGGACATGGTGCTCGGCGAGGTGAAGCGCACGTTCAACCCCGAGTTCATCAACCGCATCGACGAGATCATCGTGTTCGAGGCGCTGACCGACGACGATCTGCGGCAGATCATGGCGCTGCTGGTCGACGCAGCTCAACGAGAACCTCGCCGACCGGCAAGCTGCAAGATCGCGCTGCAGCCCGGACGTGATCGACTGGATCATCGAGGTCACCTGCCAGAAGACCGCTCATGCGGCGCGCGGCCGCTTCGGCGTGCGATTCAGCGGTATGTCGAGGATCCGCTGTCGGAGGAGCTCATCCGCGGGCATCTGCACGGCGGCGAGATCGAGGGTAGTATGGACGCCGGGCGCTCGCCTACCGTCCGGCCGGCGAGCTGGAAGCCGGACGGAAGCTGGTCTAGCGCGCCACCTGGAAATTAGCGGGTTTGCGAGTGGGCGGACGAGCGAGTTGATTATTCGAGCACGCCGACCAGCCGGCGACCGGTTCACCCGGGGCTGCGCCATGCAACGTCACTGAATGTTCCCAAGGCCGCTGGCCCTCTTCGGGACGTCTTACGATCCGGTAAACTAAGCTCTTGGTGCGCCTGTATCTGTGTCTCGCCGCCTTGTTGCTGGCTGTCGGCCTTCGGCCGCCAGAGTGTCGGCGCCCGGGGACGGACCCGCCGCCGCCAGCCAGAAGATTCCGGGCCGGCTTTGGCCAGGGCGCGCGGAAGCCGCACAGGAATCCGGCGGCCGCAGGCGGGCAGCCGCCCGCCGCGCAACCTGCGGCCGCCACGATTTGTGGCCAGTCGGTGGCGCCCCGACGAACCTGCCTCCCGCCGGATCGGCGCCGATACTGTGGCTGATGGCGCCCTGTTTCGAGGCCCAGGGCAATGTCTCGCTCGTCGACATCCAGACATACCTGTATTACATCCAGCTCAAGGACAAGCTGAGCAGTCCCACGCGCGGCGTCTGGGTGCCCCACGACGACGAGCATCGAGCAGATCGTCCGCGAGGACTTTCAGCGGCTCTGGGCGACCGGCTTCCTCGACGACATCAAGATCGAATACCACGACTACGTTCGCGAACGGCGTCGTCGGCAGGCTCGTGACCTACAGCCTCGAGGAACGGCGGCGGATCCGGACCATCGATTACGTCGGGTCAAGCAGGTCGAGCGGACGAAGATCGAGGAGAAGCTCAAGGGAGCTGAAACCGAGCTTCGCCTCGACTCCTTCATCGATCCCGCGCTCGTCAAGAAAGATCGAAGGCATCGTCCGGGAGATGCTCAAGGAGAAGGGCTTTCAGTTCTCACCAGCTGACACTGAGATCACTGGAGGTGGCCGGGCGGGCCGCAAGCTCGTGAACCTCGTCTTCAACCTGGACGAGGACCGAAGGTCAAGATCCGGACGCATCACGTTCGACGGCGGCGAAGTGGCCAGCGATGGGACGCTGCGGGGCCGGATATGAAGACGAACAAGATCAGGAGTTCCTGCCGCTTTTTCACGGCCCACGCGACGTATCAGGAGGCCAAGTTCGAGGAGGACGCCGACCGGGTGATGCGAGTATCACCTCGATCGCGGGCTACATCAACGCGCCCAGGTGGGGACGCCGGACCTCAAGTTCATCGAAGATTCGTCGAACAAGAAGACCCGGTGGGTCGACGTGCGGATTCCAGTCCGGGAAGGGAAGCGTTACCGGATCGGGAACTTCGATTTCAACGGTAATACCATCGTGAAGACCGACGCGCTGAGGCCCCTGTTCAAACTTGCGCCCCGGCGAATACTACAGCCACAAGCGAAATCACCAAGGGACTCCAGAAGGCGCAGGAGATATGCGACGGCGGTGGGCTACATGGAGTTCACCGGCTATCCAGAGCCGAAGCCCCGCGACGCGCCGAATGCCTGCCGCGCCGAGGCTCGGCCGCGCTTGCGGCGGAGCCGCAAGCCCACGGGGCCGCCGATCGTCGACCTGACGCTCCGGATTCAGGAAGGCAAGCGATGCTTTCGTCAACCGGATCGTGTTCGTCGGCAACACCACGACGCGCGACAGCGTCATCCGGCGCGAGAGTGCGGCTCTACGAGAGCGGCGTCTTCAACACGCGAGGCGCTGAAGTACAGCGATCAAGCGGCTCAATCAGCTCGGCTACTTCAAGCCGCTCGAAGGCCCGGCGAAGGACGTGACGGTCAGACAAGACGAACGGCGACCAGGACGAGGTCGACGTCGCGGCTGAAGCTCGAGGAGCAGAACCGCAACCAGCTGACGTTCGGCGCCGGCGTGTCGCGATTCGAAGGCTTTTTCGGCCAGCTGTCGTTCCAGACCTCGAACTTCCTCGGGCGCGGTGAGAGCTTCACGGTCGCGGTCAGGCGGGATCGCGGGCGCAGAACTACAGCCTGCGTTTCACCGAGCCGTTTCTCTTCGACCGCAACATCACCGGTGGCGTGAACCTGTTCAAGAGCGAGGTCGGCATATCGGCCAGTTCACGCGGCAGTCGGTCGGGCGGCGTGCTGACTCGGCTTTCCCGTTGGCAGCGGATTCACGCGGATGTTCGCGAACTACAGCTACGAGCAGACGCGGGTCAGCGAAATCAACGCGGCCTTCTGCGATCCGATTCTGCTGGCGCGAAACCCGTTCCTCCGCGACTCGCTCCTGCTGAGCGGCGCGGACTGCGGGTTCGGCACGGGAACCTCGACCGAGATCAATCCGTTGACGGGGCCAACCAGTCACAGTGGCGATCGCCAGTGGCGCGCCGGAGCGGAGAATCAGCAAGGTCGTGCCCAGCCTCGTGTACAACACCGTGGACCAGCCGATTTTCCCGACGACGGGCAGGCGCGCTTTTCGGCGTCGTTTGACGTGGCCGGTCTCGGCGGCAACACCAACTTCCCGAAGCCGACCTTGGAAGGCGTCTGGTTCAAGAAGGCAGAACGCCCGGATGACGCTTGGCATGCGGGCGCAGGTCGACTACATCCGGCTACGGCGGCACGGTTTTTCTGCCGATCTTCCAGAAGCTGTTCCCCTTCGGCGGCGAGTACAGCGTGCGAGGGTTCGACATTCGCTCCGTCAATCGGCCCGCGGGATCCGATTACCGGCATCGTCCTCGGCGGCAACAAGACCCTGCTGTTCAACGTGGAGCAGATCATCACGATCGCGGGGCCGGTGCGGCTGCATTCTGTTCTACGATGCGGGCCAGGTGCGAGAGACCGGCCAGCACTTCTCGTGGACAGAAGACCATATTGTGCGGCGTGCGGCGGCTTGCCGCTCTGTTCGATCCGTTTGCGAACGCCGGCCTGACGGATCCGTCGAATTGCGCCCGGCGTTCAGACAGTGGTGGTCGGCCAGCAGAGCGCGTTCAGGACGTCAGCCGGGGCCGAAATTTCGATTCTTCATGCCGGTGCTGAACGTGCCGTTCGGTTGATCTTTGCTTACAACCCGCAGCGTGCGGGCGTGCTGAACAACCAGCTTCAGCCGCAGAGAAGGCGTTCCAGTTCCGGTTCGCGGTCGGCGACCTTCACAGCAGGTTGCCGAAAAGCAGCAACCTGAAGTTAGAAGTGAAAACTTAGAAGTCAAAAGTGAAGAACATGGCCAAGAATAGCGGCCTCTAACTTCTCAGTTCCAAGTTCTCACTTCAGGCTGCGTTTTTCAGCAGCCTGCTAGTTCGACTTTGTCAGATCCGTAGTTGAAGCTTCGCGTTTCGCCTGTTCCATCCAATGCATGTAGCGCGGTTTCGGCCGCAAACAAGCAGCGCGGTGAAGATTTCCTGCACGATGGCGCGCACGGCCGGAAACGTCAGGTCCGGCGGCACCGCGGCGCATGCGCTCGCGCTGGATGTAGCGCATGCGCGACGGCCGTCAGGACCGCGTGATGCTGCCAACCGGGCCATAGTGCGGCCTTCGAAATGATCGAGCCCGAGTTCGGTTTTGAGTTCTTGATACTGCTGCTCGATGGCCCAGCGCTGGTGGGTCAAGCGGACCAAGCGCGCTGCAGCGAAGGCCGACGACGGCAGATTGACGAAGTAGTACTTGAGGCGGCGTTGTGCGTCCCGTCTCTTCCTCGCACAGCAGCCAGATCTCGTGGCGCAAGACGGCCACTGGCGCCAGTCGTGCGCCGGGGTCACGCGCACGGCGGTGAAGCCGGGCTCGGCGCTGGGGCTGCGTTCCGTTGCGCCAGGTGACCCGCCGCCACGCCGAGCGTGGCAGCGCTGCGCGATCAACGCGCGCGCACGGCAATCGGCACGCAGGCTCGTGACCATACGCCATCGGGTGCGCGGGCGGCCGCGGCGCACTGGGCTCGGGGCGCCGAGCGCGCGGCCGCGGCGCGGAAGACGGTCAGATGCGACGAGATCCCCACCGCATACGGACAGCCGCAGCCGATGCAGCGCGCGCTCGAAACGCCGTCACGTCGCCAAATTCGGCATCGGCCGAGCACCGCCGTGAGCGTGAGCCCGCTGGCGCGCGCGCTGCCGCAGCAAGCGCAGCGCCAGCCGCCATTTCTCCTGAAACCGGACGCGCGCCAGGAATCGCGCGCCCGCTCGCGCGCCCGGGCGTGAGCCACTCTTCCGGCAGATACAGCACGCGCCCCGAGCCACCACGCCGCGCACGCCGGTCCACAGCGCGGCGGTGACCGCGACTTGGCAATTCGCGATCTTGCCAAGCGCGCCGCGGTACTGACGCGCGACGCCGACCGACGCCGTGCCCCTGCTTGGGAAAGCTGGTCCCGTCGAGGATCGAAGACGCCGCGTCGCTCCGGCAGCACCGCTCAGCAGCCGGCGCCACACGCTTCGGCGTCCCAGGGCGCGTGCGTGATGAAGTGCTGAAAGGCCTGATAGGCGACCGGCTCGGTGACGCGCGCCAGCATCGCCTGCATCGACTTCCGCTCGCTGTCGCTGAAGACGCCCTGCACGTAGCTGCGCAGCGCCAGCAACTGCGCCCGATGGCCGAAGCAGCGTTTGAATTGCTCGAGCCAGCGCACCAGTCGCTCGAATGCGCGCCGTGGCCGTGTGGTCGACCACCGCGCGGCACCATGCCCAGACGATGACGAAAGTACAATGTCCTCAATTCAGATCACGTGCGAGCGAACAAATTTGACATCTGACAAAGTCGAACTAGAGTTGGTAGTGGATATCTGGTCGGTGGGTAATCCCGAAGAGTGAGTGGGCCACTCCCCACGTTACCCAATGACCCGATTGTCCGGGGCTGCCGATTACTCGATTCGTGCGTCAGGGATGAACGACCTGCATCGTGGCGACGTCGCCGCCGCGAGCATACCCACGTCGTAGATTCTGAGGCAGAAGGTGCCGGCTGCCGACGCGCTGCCCACGATGGGTGCCCTGGACGGTGCTGTCTCGCGCGATCACCGTCTGACAGCTCTCGCCGTTCAGGTGCCAAGGCCGAGGCCGACCGTCACGGTGCTGTCGGGGTTGAGGCGCTGAGCGTCGCGGTCACCCCTCCCCGATCTGGCGAGTTGCGAACGTGTGGGTGGCGGCCCGCCATTTGGATTGATCGACCCGGAAAGATTTCGGTCGTGGTCGTCGATGGCGCGTCGATCGGGGTCGTCGTCGTCAGGTTGTCGCCGCAGGCCCCGCGCTCGCGAGGACAAACACTGGCGGGAATCATCAGGTAATGAGCAACAGATCGCCGCATGTCTCTCCTTGCGTGCCGCCCGGCGCGCTGGACGCGATCTTACTTGACTGCGAGATCTGGTGTAAAATCGTCGCGCTTTCAGTTGGAGAGGAAGGGTTGTCGTGATGAGAGGTTTTTGCCATTGCTGCCGTGGGGCTCTCGCGATCGGCGCCGTGCCGCTGTTCGCTCAACCGGCCACTCAGGCCAAGCCCGCGGCACCGGCCACTCCAGGCCAAACCGGCGCAGCCGGCCGCACCACCCAAGCCAGTGCGCCAGCGCCCGCGCAACCGGCGGCGCCTGCCTCCGCCGCCCGCGCCGTTCCCGCAGGGCGCGAAGATCGCATATGTGAACCTGCAGGCGGTGGCTCAGTTGTCCGTCGAAGGCAAGGCGGCCAAGCGCCAAGGTGCGAGGCGCTCACGCAGAAAAAGCAGGCCGAGATCGCGGACAAGACCAAGGCGCTGCAAGCGAGCCAGCAGAAAGCTGCAGACCGGCGGCAGCGTCATGAACGAACCAGGGCGCGCGGGGCGCTTGAAAGGAGATCGATCGTCAGACGCGCGCGAGCTCGAGCGCCTGCAACAGGACGCGCAAGGCGGACCTCAACGAGCTCAGCAGGAGCTGAGGGCGAATTCAGAAGAAGATGTTTCCCGTGCTGCGGCAGCTCTCGATCGAGAAGAGGGCTGCACCTCCTGCTCAACGTCCCGAGCGAGACGGTGATCTGGGGCGCCGATGGACTCGACCTGACGCTCGAGGCGGTGGCAAGAGCTGGACGCCGCCGGCAAGCCTGGCAGGCTCCGAACTGCCAAGTGCTGAATGCCAGATGCTAAATGACCAGCACCAGTCGAACATTTAGCATCTGGCACCCGGCATTTGGCATGTCCCGTCTGTGATTAACATGCATCCGTTCTCCTTGACCGGCTGTGCTACCGGTATCCGTCGATGCTCGTGGACGCGATCACCGAGCACGAGCCGGGGCGGCGTCTCGTCGCCGTCAAGAACGTCACCGTCAACGAGGAGTTCTTCCAGGGCCACTTTCCCGGGCGCGCCGCTGCATGCCGGCCGTGCTGATGCTCGAGTCGCTGTCGCAGGTCGCGGCGATCCTGCTCGCTCGAGCGCGAGGACGCGCCGCCCCAACGCGCGCGTTTACCTGCGCGGCGTCAACGACGCGAAATTCCGGCGCCAGGTCGTGCCCGGCGACCGGCTGCGGCTCGAAATCTCGCTCGGGCGGCGGCGCGCGTCGCTCGGCGCGTGCGCAGGCGATCGCGTATCGTCGGCGATCAGGTCGTCGCCGAAGTGCGAGCTGCTGCTGGGGCTGATCGCCCGACCGCACCGAGATCGCATCCGACGGCCATCGTCCACCCGTCGGCCGAGATCGGCCAGGGAACGACGATCGGTCCGCACGCCACCATCGGCACCGCACGTGCGGCATCGGCGCGAACTGCCGGATCGGCGCGTCGGCGGTCGATCGACGGGCTGGACCGAGATCGGCGACGGCACCGAGATCTTTCCGTTCGCGTCGATCGGCCTCATCCCGCAGGACCTGAAGTTTCGCGGTGAGGACACGCGGCTGGTCGATCGGCAAACGCAATATCTTCCGCGAGTTCGTGACCGATCCACCGCGGGACGCGCGGCGGCGGCGGCGTGACCGACGATCGGCGATCGCAACGTGTTCATGGCGCTACGTGCACGTGGCGCACGATTGCCACGTCGGCAACGACACGATCTTCGGCAACATGGCGACGCTTGGCGGCCACGTGGCGGTGGAGGACTTTGCCAACGTCAGCGCCGGCTCCGGCGGTCCACCAGTTCTGCCGCGTCGGGCGCCACGCGCTTCATCGGCGGCTACTCGGTCGTGACGAAGGACGCGCTGCCGTTCGCGCAGCACCGTCGGCAGCCGCCCGGCGCGTATCTTCGGCCTCAACATCATCGGGCTGATGCGCCGCGGCTTCTCGCCCGAGGTCATGGCCAAGCTGAAAGGGACGTTCCGCTACCTGCTGCAGTCGAAGCTGAACACGACGAGCGCGCTGCAGCAGATCCAGCGGGATCGCTCGCTGGCCTGCGCCGAAGTGCAGTATCTGCTCGACTTCATCCGCTCATCGCAGCGCGGCGGTCATCCTGCGGCGAGCCACCCGGCGGGCGGAGGAAGTGCTTGCCGGAAGAGTAGTCACGACGTGATTCACCGCGAAGACGCGACGATCGCGAAGATGCGTCCCGTCCGGGACGAACTCTTCGTGTCCTTCGCCGTTGTCGTCGTTCAGCAGTATGCGTCTCGGTCTGATTGCCGGCAACGGCGCGGTTTCCGTTCCTGGTGCTCGACGCCGCGCGCGGCGCCGGCTACGAGGTCACCGTCATCGCCATCAAGGAAGAAGCGTTCCCCGATCTGGCGACGCGGCCGCGCGGCCGCCGCCGGGCGGCGGTGCACTGGGTCTCGCTCGGGCCAGCTCGGGACGCTGCATCAGCCTCCTGAAGGAAGCCGGCGTCACCGAGGCCGTCATGGCGGGGCAGGTCAAGCACACCAAGCTCTTCGCCGACATCGTGCCCGACATGACGCCTGATGGGCGTTCTGGTGCGCCTCAAGGGCCGTAACACCGACGCGCTCATTTCGGCGCGTGGCCGATGTGCTTCGCGACCACGGCATCACCCTGCTGGATTCGACCGCCTTTCTGGCGCCGCTGCTCGCCCGCGACGGCGTGCTGACGCAGACGCGCCCCGACGCGAGGAGCAGGCCGATCTCGAGTTCGGCTACCGCGGTGGCCGACGCCATCGCCGGCCTGGACATCGGGCAGACGATCGCCGTCGAAGTCGGCGGCCGTCGTCGCCGTCGAGAGCGCATGGAGGGCACCGACGCGGTGATCGCGCGCGCCGCGCAGCTCGCCGGCACGGGCGTGCGAATCATCAAGGTGGCCAAGCCGAACCAGGACATGCGGTTCGACGTGCCGGTGGTCGGGGTCTCGACGATCGAGGCGATGCAGGCGGCCGGCGCCACGACTGCTGTCGGTGGACGCCGGCAAGACGCTGATGATCGACGGCGAGGCCATCGTGCGAGGCCGCCGACGAGGCCGGCATCTGCCATCGTCGGCCGGCCGTCAGGGCCGCGAAGCCAAGAAAACTCATGACCTGCCACGAACGCACTCGCCACGAAAGCACGAAAACACGAAAATCTTAGAACTTAAAATCTGAAGAATTTCGCTGCATCGTGGCTCGACTACTACGTGGGTGCGTGGCCGCTTGCGATCCGCCACGAAAGAACCGGGACACAGAATCACGCCTCAAGGGGCATCGGACTAGGTCCTAAAGGATTTCGTGATTTCGTGTTTTCGTGGCTCAACCTTGTCGTGGTTTCGTGGCCGCATGCATGTCGCTGCGCATAGCGGTCGTCGGCGTCGGGTCATCTCGGCACGCCATCACGCCCGGATTCTCGTCGTCGCTGGCCGGCGTCGAGCTGGTGGCGGTCGTCGACATCAATACCGCGCGCGCCGCCGAGGTCGCCGCCGCGCAACCGGACCCGGCCGCTCGGCGACTTTCGAGAGCTGCTCGGCCAGGTCGACGCGCGTGACGCATCGCCGTTCCACGGAGCTGCACGGACATCGCGATGCGCGCGTTCCTGTCGGCCGGGCGTGCCGGTCCTCGTCGAGAAGCCGATGGCGCGGTCGCTCGAAGAAGCCGACGAGATGATCGCGGCGGCCGCGCCGCGCCGGCGTGGCGCTCGCCGATCGGGCACACCGAGCGCTTCAACCCGGCGGTCGCGGCGGCGCGTGCCGCTCATCGACGATCCGCGGTTCATCGAGGTCCACCGCCTCGGCACGTTTCCGGATCGCAGCCTCGACATCGACGTCGTCTTCGACCTGATGATCCACGACCTCGACGTCGTGCTGTCGCTGGTCGAAGTCGGAGGTCGCATCCGATCGAGGCCGTCGGCGTGCCGGTGCTGACCGGAGCGCGTGCGACATCGCGAACGCCCGTGTTCGATTCGTCAACGGCTGCATCGCGAATCATCACGGCCAGCCGCATCAGCCGCGACCGCGTGCGGAAGATCCGATTCTTCCAGCCGGCGGCATACGTGTCGATCGACTACGCGGCGCAGAAGGTCGAGGTGTGGCGGCTGCGTCAAGGGCGAAGGGCCGGTGCCGGTCCATCGAGGGCGGCGACGGTCGAGGTCGCCAACGAAGAGCCGCTCAAGCGCGAGCTCGCCGATTTCGTCGAGGCCGTGTGTCACAGCGGCGCCCGCCGCTGGTCACCGGCGAGCAGGGCCGCCGCGCGCTCGCGCTCGCGCACGCAGATTACCGATAGAGATGGACTCAGCGGATACACGGCAACCACGAAGTCACGAAGATCACGAAGCGGAATCCCAATGGTCGGGCCTTCGTGTTCTTCGCGTCTTCGTGGTTCATTCTTTGGTTCTCCATATGCTCCAGACCTCAACGACTTTCTCGCCGACCTGGACAGGCGCCGGCTGCTGGCCCGCGTCGGCGAGCCGGTGAGCCCGGAGCTCGAGATCGCCGCCGTCACCGATCGCGCGTGCAAGTCGCCCGGCGGCGGGCCCGCGCTGCTGTTCGAGCGGCCGGCCGGCTTCGACATCCCGGTCGCGACCAACGTGTTCGGATCGATCGAGCGGATGTGCCTGGCGCTGGGCGTGAAGACGCTCGACGACCTCGCGGCGCGAGATCAACGAGCTGATGACGCCGCCGATGCCGCAGGGCATCATGGACGCGCTGAAGATGCTGCCGATCGATCGGCCGGCTGACGCGATCTGATGCCGAAGACCGTCAAGGACGCGCCCTGTCAGGAAGTCGTCCGTGAGCGACGGCACGCTCGACGAGCTGCCCATCCTGAAGTGCTGGCCGGAGGACGGCGGCCGGTTCATCACGCTGCCGCTCGTCTTCACGAAGGATCCCGAGACCGGCATGCGCAACATCGGCACCTACCGCATGCAGGTGTTCGACGGCCGCACGACCGGCATGCACTGGCAGCGGCACAAGGGCGGAGCGCAGCATCACCGTGTCGCCGAGCGCGCTGGGCAAGCGGCTCGAGGTGGCCGTCGCGCTCGAGTCCCGAGCCTGTGCTGACCTACTGCGCGACCGCGCCGATGCCGGAGGGCCTCGACGAGCTGCTGCTCGGCGGATTTCTGTCGCAGCCGCCGCATCGAGACTGGTCAAGTGCCGTCACCGTCGATCTCGAGGTGCCGGCGAGCGCGCACATCGTGCTCGAGGGCTACGTCGAGCCGGGCGAGCGGCGTCGCGAAGGACCGTTCGGCGATCACACCGGCTTCTATTCGCAGCCTGACGACTATCCGGTCTTCCACCTCACCTGCATCACGCACGCGCAAGCGGCCGACCTATCTGACGACCGATCGTCGGCATCCCGCCGATGGAGGACTACTATCTCGGGCATGGCGAGCGAGCGGATCTTTCCTGCCGATGATTCAGAAGACCGTGCCCGGAAATCGTGGACATGCACTTTCCCGCGGAAGGCATCTTCCACAACCTCGTGATCATCTCGATCGACAAGCGGTATCCGGGCCACGCCCGCAAGATCATGAACGCCGTCTGGGGCCTCGGCCAGTTGATGTTCTCGAAGACCAGTGGTCGTCGTGGACAAGGACGTCGAACGTGCACGACGTCGCGAAGTGGCCTGGATCGTCGGCACGCACATGGATCCGCTGCGCGACGTGCAGATGACGCAGGGGCCGGTGGACGATCTGGACGATGCCGCCGAATCTGCCGGCATACGGCGGGAAGATGGGCATCGACGCGACGCGGAAATGGGCGTCCGAGGGCTACACGCGCAGGTGGCCCGCACGGATCAGAACAGCCGAGGCGGCTGCGCCTGCGGGCAGCAGACGTCTGGGGGCGTCTGAGACGTCCATAATGTAAGGGACCGAGCCGTCCTGCCGACGGAGCGACCCTTCGCTGCGAGATGTCTATGCCCCACTCTCACCGGGAAGAACAGCTTTCTTCAGCGGGTCATCGGCGCGCTGGCCCTGGACGTCGCGATCTACGAAGAGGTCGAGGGGCGATCGCGGCGCGACGATGCAGGCGTTCACGGTCGTCCTGCTCTCGAGCCTCGCCGCGGGCTTCGGCGCGCGAGGCTTCGCCGACGACACGACCTCCAACCATCGCGGTCATCAGCATCATCTCGCTGCTCGCCTGGGCGGCCTGGGCCCTTCTGACGTTCGAGATAGGCGGGCGTCTGATGCCGGGAGCCGCAGACGCGCGTCGACGTGGGCGAGCTGCTGCGGACAATCGGCTTCGCGTCGACGCCCGGAATGCTGCGGGCGCTGGGCGCCATGCCACGCGCGACGAAGCCGGTCTTCATCATCACCTCCATCTGGATGCTGCTGGCGATGATCGTCGCCGCCGTGCGTCAGGCCCTCGATTACCGCAGCACCCCTCGAGCCGTGGCCGTCTGCACGTTCTGGGTTGGGTTCTCGCCTGGCGCTCGCAGTCGGGCTCGGACTGGTGTTCAGGGTCATCGGTCTCATAGATGAAGTCTCACAGTTGACGTGTCAGACTCAGCTGAGGTCGAGAGCTCTCTGCTCGAGGGCTTCAGCATCGGCTGCTCGGCGAGCGGCTGATCGCGACTGCTCGAAACTGTCAACTGTGAACTGCTCGACTATCGACTGTCGCCGTTTGATACCATTGCTTCCGGAATGACCGTCACCGAAGCCGAGCATCGCGTCGCTCGCCGCCAGCCACGACATCATCAAGCCTCGGGATGCTCGCCGACGAGAGCGCCGGCGCGCGCGTCACGGCCGCGCGCACCACGTTCGTGCGCGTTGCGGACGTGTCGTCCGAGCCGGGGGCGCCGAGCGCGTCTCCCGCGGCGCCGGTGAGATTCGCATTGTGGGATCGCCAACCAGCCGTGTGGCGTGCCATCGAGCGGGTCAAGGAGGTCGTGGCGCAGGCGGACGGCGTTCCAGTGTCAGGCTTCTCGCTCGCCGATCTCGAGGAACTGGCCGGTCGAGAGGGTGACCCTGCGGGCGCTGCTCGAAGCGCTGTGTGCGGCCGGACTGGATCTGATCGCCGAAGCGCCCTTCGATCAAATGCAAGATGCGCATCGCTCGATCGAGGAGGTGAACATCGCCGGCCTGGCGCTGGCGCGCTCTGACCATCAACCGCCTTCCCGCCGCCGACGCGCCGCCGCTCCTGAAACAGATCGGCGCGCTGCAGTACGCCGTGGCGGTCATTCGGGCATTCGCGCCGCTGCCGCGCCAGGTGAATCCCGCGGTGCCGACGACAGGATACGACGACGTCAGGCGCGTCGCGCTGGCGAGGTTCTTCCTGGACAACGTGCCGTCGATTCAGGTGGAGTGGTCGCTCTACGGCCCGAAGCTCGCGCAGGTGGCGCTGGACGGTCGGCGCCGACGATGTCGATGGCGTGTCGCCGGCCGACGACCTCTCCGAGGGCCCCCGGCGTGCTCCGCTCGAGGAGATCCGGCGGAACATCCGGGCGGCGGGTCTCCAGCCCGGTCGAGCGTAACGGGCGTTTCGAGTTGCTCGATCGATGACGCGTGTCCGCCTCGGGGCCGTCGGCTACCTGAATGCCCGCCCTCACGTGTTCGGTCTGGACCGCGCACCCAGGTTTACGCTCTCCGCTTCGACGTGCCGTCGAACTGCGCCGAGCTGCTGCACGGCGGCGAGATCGACGTCGGCCTCATTCCTTCGATTGAGTACCTCGCGGGGCGTATGCAGTCGTTCCCGACATCGCCATCGCGTCTCGCGGGCCGTGTCGTCCGGTCATGCCTCTATACCACCCGGCCGATGGCGGAGGTCCGGTCGATCGCGCTCGATACGAGCTCCCGGACGTCGGTGGCGCTGGCGCGCGTCCTGTGCGCGCCGGGCGTTCCGCATTCAGCCGAGGTTCGAGCCGCACGGTCCCGATCTCGAGATCGATGCTGGCGCACCACGACGCGGCGCTGATCATCGGCGACCAGGCGCTCTTTGCAGATACGAGTCAGTTGGCCGTTCACAGCCGACAGTTGACGAGCACGTCACGATCCATGCGACATCGATCCTTGCTCCGTCGAACGGCCGTCAGCTTTCAGCCGGCGGTCGGCTCTCAACTGTCAGCTGTCAGCGTCCGCCGATCGAGAACGATCGATCTCGGCGAGGTCTGGACGGCGATGACCGGCTTGCCGTTCGTGTATGCGTTCTGGGCCGGCCGGGCCGATGCGTCTGACACCCGGCGACGTCGTTGGCGCTGCAACAGGCGCGGGACGCCGGCGTCGCAGCGGATCGACGAGGATCTGCGGACCAGTATTTCCCGGCGCCCCGGAGCGCCAGGAGGTCGGCGCTCGATATCTTCGGGATAGGATCAAGCATACCATCTCGGCCCTGACGAGCGTGCCGGGCTCGAGCTGTTCTACAGCTACGCGGTGGAAGCGCACGTGGTCGCGGACACGCGGGAGCTGCGATTCTATTGAGGTCCGCCTGAAAGCTGAGGCTCTCGTTCTTCGTTCTGAGTTCTTCGTGCTGCGTTCAGCTTCAAGCAGAACGTCGCAGCGCAGAACCGAGAACGGCGAACGCGACAAGGGAATAGACTTCAAGGTCACCTGAGTTTCATGACACTCGATCGCATCGCCGACAAGGTCCGCGCCGGAGAGCGCATTGACGCCGACGAGGCGCTCGCGCTTCTATCGCCGCGCGCCGACCGCGCTGTCATCGGCCAGCTCGCCGACCTGCGTGCGCGCGCGCAAGCATCCGGAGCGGCGTCGTCACCTACATCATCGACCGCAACGTCAACTACACGAACGTCTGCGTCGCGCAGTGCAACTTCTGCGCGTTCTACCGGCCGGTCGGATCGGCCGAAGGCTACGTCCTCGGCTTCGACGAGATCTTCCGCAAGATCGACGAGACGATCGCGGTCGGCGGCGTGCAGCTGCTGCTGCAGGGCGGCCACAACCCCGATCTGCCGCTGACGTGGTACGAGGATCTGTTCCGCGCGATCAAGGCAGCGCTATCCGGCGTTCAAGCTGCACGCGCTGTCGCCGCCCGAGGTGATCCACCTGTCGCGCGCTGTCGCAGCTGCCGGTGCCGGAGGTGCATCGATCGGCCTGATCGCCGCGGGCCTCGACAGCGTCCCGGGCGGCGGCGCCGAGATCCTCGTCGATCGCGTGCGCAAGCTGCTGCACTGCTACGGCAAGGCGACCGCCGACGAGTGGCTCGACGTCATGCGCCACGCGCATCGCGCCGGCCTGCGCACGACGGCGACGATGATGTGCGGCACGGTCGAGACCGACGAGGAGCGGCTCGAGCACCTGCTGCGGCTGCGCGCGCTGCAGGACGAGACCGGCGGCTTCACCGCGTTCATCACCTGGAGCTATCAGCCGCGATCACACCGAGCTCGCCGGCAGCGAGGCGACCGGGCGTCGACTACCTCCGCACGCTCGCGCTCGCGCGCATCGTGCTCGACAACTTCGACAACCTGCAGGCGTCGTGGGTGACGCAGGGCGGCAAGGTCGGGCAGCTGAGCCTCGCCTACGGCGCCAACGACATGGGCAGCGTGATGATCGAGGAGAACGTCGTCCGCGCCGCCGGCGCCAGCTACTGCATGGACGAAGTCGAGATCGTGCGCAACATCGAGGACGCCGGCTTCGTCGCCGAAGCGCCGCAACATGCACTACGAGATCCTCGGCGATCCGATCTTCCGCGAGCGCGAAGTGCCGCGCATGCTGCGAGCTGGCGACCGCGCGCGACCGACGGCGACACCAGCGTCCCGGAGGAGCTGTCGCCTGTATCCCGCGCGCAGCCGCACCGCCAAGATCGAACGATCGCGCGACGGCCGGACCAGGTGATGATCCGCTACCACGCGTCCTGGGTCCTCCCGATCGGCGATCCGCCAATTCGCGACGGCTGGGTGGCGGTCGATCGCGATCGTGTCGTCGCGCTGGGCAAGCGGGCGCCGCGGCGATACGACCGCCGAGCTGCGACCTCGGCGAGCGTCGCGATCCTGCCCGGCCTGGTCAACGCCCACACGCACCTCGAGCTGTCGTACCTGCGCGACGCAGCTGCCGCCGGCCTCGGAGTTCGTTGACCTGGATCCGCAACGTCATCGGCGGCACGTCGAAGCCACCCAGACCCTGAGGCGGCCGAGATCGTTCGATCGCGATCGACTGCGGCTGATCGAGGAGTCGATTCGCGTGCGGGACCGCGGTCGTCGGCGACATCAGCAACACGCTGGCGACATTCGGCCCCGCTGGACGCGCAGTCAGCTTGCGGCGCTCGTCTTCTACGAGCTGATTCGCTTCAGCGTCGACCGACGCCGACGTGTTCGTCGAGGCGGCGTGTCGTAGACTGGACCGCGCTCGTGCCGACCGCTCGCGTGCGAACGGCGCTGGCGCCGCGCACGCGCCTTACTCCGGTCGCGCCGCTGGTCCTGCGGGCGATTCGGCGCGCGTCGGATCGCGACCCGTTCGCGCCGCTGCAGCGTCCACCTGTCCGAAGCCGTCGAGGAGGTCGAGTTCATCACAGACGGGCAGGGGACCGTGGCGCGTCCTTCTGGAGGATCTCGGGGTGTGGGATCCGTCGTGGGTGCGCTCCGGGCGATCAGCCGGTGCAATATCTCGACGAGAGCGGCTTTCTCGATTCGCCGCGTGCTGGCGGTGCACGGCGTGCAGATGTCGCCCGGCGATCTCTCGCGGCTGGTCGCGCGCGGCGTCACGCTCGTCACATGTCCGCGCAGCAACCGCCACACCGGGGCCGGGGCTCCGCCCCTCGAGGCGTTCTACGACATCCGGCGTGCGGGTCGCGGTCGGCACCGACAGCCTGGCGAGCTCGCCAGACCTGAGCGTCTTCGCCGAGTTGGCGACCATGCGGCGCGCTCGCGCCGTCGGTGCCGGCGCCAGCCCTGCTCGACAGTGCGACGCGTCAGGGCGCGCGCGCCTCGGCTTCGACTGGCGACTACGGCACGATCGAGCCCGGAAAACGCGCGCGCCTGCTCGCCGTCACCATTCCGCGCTGAACCGACGATGTGGAAGAATATCTGGTCGTCGCGGAATCCAGCCCGAGCAGATACGGTGGATTGACGCTCGGAAATGACGATCGAGATTGCTGAATGCGGATCTAACTGCGCATTTGGCATCGCAATACCTGGCAATCAAGTTCGCATTTCGCATCTTAGCACTTGCAATGTTCAAGCCGCTTATCAACCTATACTCTCCTTCGTCCGCTTCAGCCACTCGGTGTTTGCGCTGCCGTTTGCGCTCGCGCGGCACGCTGCTGGCGGCGCGGCATTCGACGCGTGACGTGGGCGACGGTCGGCTGGATTCTGCTCGCGATGGTGACGGCGCGGAGCGCGGCCATGGGGTTCAACCGGCTCGTCGACGCGCGGTTCGACGCCCTGAATCCGCGAACGGCGAATCGCGCGAGATTCCCTCGCGGCGTCCTGACCGTGGGGAAGCCGGTGCGTTCGTCGTCGCTGTCGTCGCTCGTCTTCGTCTATGCCGCCTGGAGGCTCAATCCGCTGTGCCTTGCTCCTCTCGCCCGTCGCGCTCGCCGATGATGTTCTGGTATTCGCTGGCGAAGCGCTACACGACCTGGACGCAGTTGTTCCTGGGCCTGGCGATGGCCGATTGCGCCTGTCGGCGGATGGCTCGCTGCGGGGGCCGCGGCGGCTGGGAACCCTGGCTGCTCGCGCTCGCCATCGGCGCCTGGGTGGGCGGGTTCGACGTGTTGTACGCCTGCCAGGATCATCGACTTCGATCGCGCGAACCGGCTGCGGTCGATTCCGGCGCGATTCGGCGTCGCCGCGGCGCTGGTGATGTCCCGCGCGCTCCACGTCGTCACCGTGGCGTGCCTGCTGGCGCTTGCCTGGGTGACGCCGCTCTCGACGTTCTACCTGGCAGGCGTCGGCGTGATCGCGCCGCTGCTCGCCTACGAGCAGTCGCTGGTGCGGGCGGACGACCTGTCGCAGGTCACACGAGCATTCGACCTGAACGGCTACGTCGGCATCCTCTATCTGCTCGTGCTCGCGGCATCGATCTATGGGCGCTGAGAGAACGGCGGCGATCCGTCGCCATCGCCGTCACGGGCGCCAGCGGAGCGATCTACGCCACCCGGACGCTGGCGACGCTGCTCGCGCGCGGAGTCCACGTGGGCTCAATCGTGACCGACTACGGCCGGCGGCTGCTGCGCGACGAGCTCGGCGAGCAGGCAGCCGTCGAGCGCCTGATGCCGTACCTCACGGAGAAATGCGCGGCCGCGACGTGAGCGCCGGCAGGTTTCACGCTCCACAGCAACCGCGATCTCGGCGCCACGATCGCGAGCGGCAGTCACGCCTGCTCGGGGATGGTGATCGTGCCCTGTTCGATGAAGACGCTTGCCGGCGTCGCCCACGGACTCTCTCCCGAACGCTGGTCGAGCGGGCCGCCGATGTGATGCTCAAGGAGCGCCGCCCGCTCATCATCGTGCCCCGCGAGACGCCGATGAGCCTGCCGCAGCTCAAGAACATGGTGCTCTACGCCGAAGCCGGCGCCATTATCCTGCCCGCGATGCCCGCGTTCTATCAACTCCCGAAGACGCTGGACGACCTCGCCGATTTCATGGCGGGAAGATCGTGTAGCGCTCTGCGGGTTCGATCACGATCTATGCCCGCCAGTGGACCGGCAGCGTCGGTGCCGTGACGAGCGTTGGAGAAGGCGGCAGCGCCTCCGGTGTCACGGCGACTGCGGCTGACGTCGTGGATGAGGGGCGGCGTTTGCCGGAGGTGTCCAAGTCCCCGACCGCATCATGCGCGGATGTTCGATGCCATTGCGGGCAAATGCGTGACTTCCTCAACCGCCTTCTGAGCGCCGGCATCGATGGCCAGCTGGAGGCGCCGCGCGATCCGATCGCTCCAGCTGACCGGGCGCGAGCGCGCGTCCTGGATCTCTGCACCGGCACGGCGGATCTTGCGATTGCGGCGCGCGCACGGCGAGGCCATCCGGCCGCCAGGCGTGGTCGGTATCGATTTTTCGGGCGGGATGCTGGGAGTCGCGCGGGTCAAGCTGCGGCGTCATCACCTCGAGACGTCGGTCGCCCTCGCGCGTGGCGACGCGACCGGACGCCCTCGCCGATCGCGTGGTGGATGCGGTCACGATCGCGTTCCGGCATCCGCAACGTGGAGACACGTCGAAGCGGCCTGCGCGGAGATCCGCCGCGTCAGCCAGGCCTGGTGGCCGGCTGGCCATCCCCTCGAGTTCGCGATGCCAACCATTCCGAGGCGTGCGGCCGGCATACCTCTGTAGCTCAATCGGTGTATTGCCGCGAATCGGCCGCCTCGTGTCCGCGCCACGGGGCGGCAGCGGATATCTACCCGCCTCGGTGGGCACCTTCGCGCCGCCTGAAGTCTTTGTGAACGTTCTGAGACAGGCCGGATTTACGGAGGTCGCTGCCCGTCCGCTCACGTTTGGAATCGTTTTTCTGCATACGGCCCGTAAGGGCTCGTACTGGGGTGCCGGGGGCTGAGAGTCGGGGCTGGAGGCTGGGGTTGAGAGGACTAAAACCTCTCACGAGGCTCAGGTGGCTGACGTCTGATCCGTGACTGATATACTGCTGGTAAGCTCCTGATGTCTTCGATTTTCGAGGATTACCGGCCCGATATCAGCCCGGTGGGGCGCGCCATTTCATGGCGGGAGGAATCCTCATCTCGATCATCGCCCACATGGCGATGGTGATCGTCTTCTGCTGGCGCCGAAAACTCTTCCCGTTCGACGGGAAGGCCGCGAGGCTCGCGCGGCCAGGCTCGAACGGCAGCCTCGCGGCGCGTGAGAAGACGCGAAGTTTGTGCTCCGTGCAGCGCGCGCGTCGATCTCAAGCGCCCCGAAGCTCGCCCCGGAACAGTGGCGAAGCCTCCGATGCCGATCGACTGGCGCGCGCGCTCCAGCAGGCCAAAAAGCGCCAACCCTCTTCCGTTCTCGCGCGGGAACACCCGCGAGCGCGTCGAGGAGACGCGGCCCAGAAAGCGGCGCGCGGCCGAGGGCCGTCCCCGAGCCCTCACCCGATCAGCAGGCGCTCGCTCAACCTCAGAACCAGCCGCCCGCCGAAGCACTCACGGATGCACCGAAGCTGCCGCCTTCGTTCGACGGCTTTGCGGTTGCCCTCCGTCAGGGCACCGCCAGAACAGCGCGCGCGCGGCCGGAGGGTCGCTCGGCGACGCGCTGCGCAACCTCGATCGCTACGTCCAGTCGGATCAGTTCGAGAACTCGCAGGGCAGCGGGGCGTTCGGTCCGGCCATTCAGTTCGACACCAAGGGGCGTGAATTCGGTCCGTGGATCCGCCGGTTCGTCCAGCAGGTCAAGCGGAACTGGCTGATTCCGATGGCCGTGATGTCGATGAGCGGGCACGTCGTCATCACGTTCAACGTCCACAAGAACGGCGCCCTGACGGACCTCACGGTCGCCGGCCCGTGCCCGGTCGAGGCGTTCAACCACGCCGCGTATGGAGCGCTCGTCGGCGTCGAATCCGACCGCGCCGCTGCCCCCGAGTACCCCTCGGATACCGCGTTCTTCACCGTGACGTTTTTCTACAATGAAGACGCCGATGAAATCATGCTCACGCTGATCGCAGCAGCTCGGGCTGCTGATTCTCGTCTGCTTCTTCGTCGCATGCTCGTCGTTCGCCTCCGAGCGTAACTGCGGCGCCGCCAGGTCGTCGCCGTCCTGGGTCCGACCGCGGCGGGGAAGAGCGCACTCGCTCTCGCGCTCGCCGGGAGCCGTCGCGGCGAGATCATCAACTGCGATTCGACCGCGGTTTATCGTGGATTCGACATCGGCACCGACAAGGTGCCGCTGGCCGAGCAGCGCGGTATCCCGCACCATCTGGTCGACATCGTCGAGCCGACCGCGGAGTATACTGGCCGCGCAGTATGCCCGCGACGCGCGCTGCCGCGATCCGCGAGCATCCACGCGCGGGACGGATTGCCGTTTCCTCGTGGGCGGCACCGGCTTCTACTATCGCGCGCTGACGCGCGGCCTGTTTCCGGGACCGGGAGGGACGCCGCGCTGCGCGCGACGACTCGAGCGATTGCCACCCGCCGCGGCGTCATCGTTCCTGCACCGCCTGCTCAGGCGGATCGATCCGCGTCTGCCGACCGAATCCAGCCGCGCGACCTGAAACGGATGCGTCCGCGCGCTCGAAGGTGTTCTTTCTGACCGGCCGGCCGCTCACCGACCACTTCGCTTCGACGGTGTCGCCGATCCCGGAGATCGAGGTGCTTCCGCTGGCCGTCCGGCTGCCGGCGGCAGAGAATCGGCGGCCCGCGTGAGGACGCGTGTGGATCGAGCAGTTCGAGCGCGGGTTGCTGGACGAGATCCGCGGCGTTGCTCGCCCGCGGGATTCCCGAAACGGCGCGCCCGTTTGGCGGTCTCGTTTACCGCCAGGCCCTCGAACATCTGCACGGGGTCCGGGACGAGGGCGCGACGCGCGCGCTGATCGCGCAGGAGAATCGCCGGTACGCCCGGCGTCAGTTGATCTGGTTCCGCAAAGAGCCTAATCTACGGTGGTTCGTCGGCCCCGGCGAATCGCCTTCGACGATCGCAGCCGCGAGTCGCCTGCTCGACGAACGGCTCAACGAGACAGGCCGCCTCGCCTCGCTAAGTGCCGCTTACCAGAGCCATCGTGATCGTCCTCGACGGTGTCGGCATCGGCGAGCTGCCGGACGCGGACGCCTATGGGGATCGAGGCAGCAACACGCTGGGCAATATCGCCCGGTGCGTCCCGCTGACGCTTCCGACGCTCCGCGCCATGGGTCTCGGACGTGTCGTGACGCTCGGCGGATCCGATTCGGACGCTGGCGGACGCCGGGCCGCCGTCGGCAGGATGCGGGAAGCCTCGCCTGGCAAGGACTCGGTCACCGGACACTGGGAGATGATGGGACTGGTGCTCGCGCGGCCGTTCCCGGTATTCTCCGAACGGCTTCGCGCCCGGGCACGATCGCGGAATTCGCGCGCTTGACCGGCCGCGGCGTGCTGGGCAACAAGGCGGCGTCTGGCACGGCCATCATCGACGAGCTGGGTCCCGAGCACCTGCGCACCGGGGCCTTCATCGTCTACACTCGGCCGACAGCGTCTTTCAAATCGCGGCGCACGAAGACATCGTTCCGCTTCCGGAGCTGTATCGCGCCTGTGACATCGCATTATGCGCTGGTGGCAGAGGGCCTCGGCGTCGGCCGTGTGATCGCCCGGCCCTTCGCGGGCGTGCCCGGGCAGTTCCGCCGCACCGCGAACCGGCGCGACTATGTGCTCCCGCCGCCGGGCGAGACGCTGCTGGATCGGCTGAAAGCCGCGTCCAGAGCCGTTGTCGCCATCGGCAAGATCGAGGATCTCTTCGCGGGCCGCGGGATCACGCGGGCGATTGCACACGGCCAACGACGATGAGGGCATGGATGAGTTGGATGCGGCAGCTGCCGCAAACACCCGAGGGCCTGATCGTCACGAACCTGGTGGACTTCGACACTCGCAGTACGGTCACCGTAACGATGTGGAAGGGTACGCGCGCAACCTGGAGCGTTTCGACGCCAGGCTTGCGGAGTTGTTGCCGCAACTGGGGAATGGCGACCTGCTGATCGTCACCGCGGATCACGGCAACGATCCGACGACGGCCGAGCACGGATCACTCGCGCGAGTACGTGCCGCTGCTTGTGAGCGGCCGGAGTGTGAGCCCGGTCGATCTCGGCACGAGGCGAAACATTTGCGGATCTCGGCCAGACGCTGGCACACGCGTTCGACGTGCCCAGGCTCGCGCACGGCACCAGTTTCCTGAGCGAGATCATTGACTGAACAGACGCGCGATCACAGACATATCGTGACGATCCGCGAACAGCTCGAAGCGACGCGAGCGGGCCCTGCTGGCGCCGCAGGCCGCCAAGAGCGCCGACTCGCGGGGACGCCTGCGGCCGGAGCGTGAAGACGACGTCCGGCCGGCGTTTCAGCGCGACCGCGATCGCATCATCCACAGCAAGGCGTTTCGCCGCCTCAAGCACAAGACGCAGGTGTTCTTCGCGCCGACCGGCGATCACTATCGGACGCGGCTGACGCACACGCTGGAGGTGTCGCAGATCGCCCGGACCATCGCCAAGGTCCTGCGGCTGCACGAAGGAGCTCACCGAGGCGATTGCGCTCGGCCACGATCTCGGACACACGCCGTTCGGCCACGCCGGCGAGCGGGTCATCGACAGCTCTGATGCCCGGCGGCTTCAACCACTACGAGCAGAGCCTGCGCATCGTCGACGTGCTCGAGAACGACCGCCGCGGGCCTCAACCTCACGTGGGAAGTCCGCGACGGCATCGCGAAGCACTCGAAGGGAAGTCGGGCGCGCCGGTCGGCATGGCGGCCGGCGTTCGCGCGAGCACGATCGAAGGGCCAGATCATGCGCGTGGCGGATCTCATCGCCTATGTCAACCACGACATCGACGATGCTGTCGCGCGCCGGGCTGTTGACGACCGGCGATCTGCCGCGCGATCTGGTCGGCGCCCTCGGCTCGTCCTCGTCGACCGCGCATCGGCGACGCTGGTGAAGGACGTCGTCACCGACACGCTGGCAGGCAGACTCGCCGAGATCCGGATGAGCGCGCCGATGCTCGACGCCGTGCTTGCGCCTGCGGAGCGTTCCTGTTCGAGGCGGTCTACGAGAACACCACGCGCGACGGCGGAGTTCAGAAGGCGTCCGGCATCCTGTCGCGGTCTCTGGGAGAAGGTGCGGGAGCGCCCGGACGAGTTTCTCGATCGCGCGACGGTCGAAACAGAGGGCATCGACGCCGCCGCGCGCGACTTCATCGCGGGCATGACCGATCGCGTACGCCATCCGGCTGTTCGAGCAGCTCTTCATTCCGGAAGCCCTGGTCCATAGACTAGGAATCGGGCGAATTGGATAATTGGGTAATCGAGTGATTGGGCGGATCGAGGATACAGCGCCGACGGTCCAATCCTCGAGCGAAGTCACCAGCATGCCCCGACTACCCGATTACCAAATTCCCTGTGGTATATTGGTGAGTTCATGCTGTCGCTGAATCTCGCGAGGATCCGGACGGCGCAGGAGCGCTTCGAGTTCGTCTACGAGCCGGAGGCGTTTCCGGAGAAGGGCGACAGCTTTGGGGTCGTCGCGCCAATCGCGCTGGCGTTCGACATCTACAAGGACAAAGATCAGTTTCGTCTCGTGGGCGGTGTGCAGACGACCTGGAGTTGATGTGCAGCCGGTGTCTCGAACCCTTCACGTTGCCGGTTGATGCCTCGTTCGATCTCCGTTACCATCCGCATGCCCTGAACACGGGCGAGGGCGAGCGGGAAGTCGAAGAAGACGATCTCACGACGGCATTCTACGAGAACGAGACGATCGATCTTGGGCTGCTGATGGCGGAACAGTTCTATCTGGCGCTGCCGATGAAGCCGTTGTGCAGCGTGGAATGCAAGGGCCTCTGCCCGGAATGCGGCGCGAATCTCAATCGGGCGACCTGCACCTGCACGCGAGGGTGGGAGGATCCGAGGTTCGCCGTCTTGAAGCGACTGAAAGGTGAAAGCTAGAGAACGAGATGCCAAATCCCAAGCGACGACATTCGAAAACGCGGACGGCCAAGCGCCGGACGCACGATACGCTGAAGCCGGTCGGGCCTCGGCGAATGCCCTCACTGCCACGAGCCCAAGCAGCCGCACCGCGTGTGCGCGAATTGCGGCTATTACCACGGACGACAGGCGAGGGCGGTCGAGGAAGAATAGGTTCGAAGAGTTCTAACGGTCCGCTAGAACCTCTGAAAGCCGCTTGAACCCTGCAGAACCTCCAGCATGATTTGGATTGCCGTCGACGCGCATGGGAGGCGACCAGGCGCCGGGGCACGTCGTCGAGGGTGCCCTCGCGGCGGCGCGGCACTTCGAGCTTGGCGTCGCCCTTGTGGGACCCGCCGAGCGGCTGCACGCCGAACTGGAGCGGCACGAGAGCGGCGCTGTCGCCACGGCACGTCCGTATCGTCGACGCCAGCGCCGTCGTGGACATGGCCGAGGCGCCGGCGGCGGCGCTGCGGCGGAAGCCGAGCGCTTCGATCAAGGTTGCCGCCGACCTGGTGGCACGCGGCGAGGCGGCGGCGCTCTTCAGCGCCGGGCACACGGGCGCCACCGTCATGGCCGCGCATGGCGCCTTCGGCATGTTACCGGGCGTCGACCGCCCCGCCCTCGCGGCGACGATTCCGACGCGGCGTCACCCGGCGATCCTGCTCGGATGTCGGCGCCAGCGTCGAGTGCCGGCCGCAGCACCTCCTTCAGTTCGCGGTGATGGGCAGCGTGTATGCGCCGCGTGGCGTTCGGTCTGGATACGCCGCGGGTGGCGCTGCTCTCGATCGGCGAGGAGGAGACCAAGGGCAACGAAGCTGACCCGCGAAGCGCACCGGCTTCTCAAGACGTCTCCAGCTGCCGTTCATCGGCAACATCGAGGCGCGCGACGTCTACAGCGGCACGGCCGACGTGATCGTCTCCGACGGATTCACGGGCAACATCGCGCTGAAAATCAGCGAAGGCCTCGTCGAAATGGTCGAGGCTCTGCTGGGCGAAGAGCTGTCGGCGACGATCGCGATGCGCGTTGGGATCGCTGCTGGCGCGGCGGGCGCTCCGCCATTTCCGCAAGCGCGTCGATTATTCCGAGTATGGCGGCGCGCCGCTGCTGGGCGTCGCCGGGATCGCCATCGTCGGCCATGGGCGCTCGAGCGCCAAGGCCGTGCGCAACGCAGTCGCGATGGCATTCCGGTTTGCGTCCGACCGCTTCATCGAACGCGTCGAGCGCGAGATCGCCGCCGCCGCCGCGTTGGCCTGAACCAGTGATCGCGTTCATCTTTCCCGGCCAAGGCTCGCAGAAAGTCGGCATGGGGAAGGCGCTCGCCGAAGCCTTTCCGATCTGCCGCCAGCTCTTCGACGAAGCGGACGCGGCGCTTGGACGGCCGTTGAGCCGTCTCTGTTTCGAAGGCCCCGACGATCAGTTGATGCTGACCGCGAACACACAGCCGGCCATTCTCGCCGTCAGCATCGCCGCGCAGCGGCTCCTCGCGTCCAGGGGCATCGAGCCGGCGCTTTGTCGCCGGCCACAGCCTCGGCGAGTACTCGCCAACGTCGCGGCGGGCACGTTCGCGTTCGCCGACGCCGCTGCGCATCGTGAGCCGGCCGCGGCCGCTACATGCAGGAGGCCGTGCCGGTCGGCACCGGCGCGATGGCCGCGGTGCTCGGCCTCGACGCCGACAAAGTGGCCCAGGCCTGCGAGGAAGCCGGCCGAGGGCGACGTCGTCAGTCCCGGCGAACCTGAACGGCGGCGGCCAGGTCGTGATTGCGGGCTCGCGGGACGCCGTGGCGCGCGCCGGCGATCGCGCCAGGGCGCTTGGCGCGAAGCGCGTCGTGCCGCTGCCGGTCAGCGCGCCGTTCCACTGCGCCCTGATGAAACCTGCGGAAGACCGGCTTGCGCCCGAGCTGCGCGCGCTCACCGTCCGGGACCCGCGCATTCCCATCGTCGCGAACGTGGACGGCGCCCCGAAGCGCGTGGCGTCCGGAACCGACGGCGCGATCAGGCGCTTGTCAAGCAGGTCTCGTCGCCGGTCCGCTGGGACGCAGTGGTTCGCCGCCTTGCGTCGGAAGGCGTCACAACGTATGTTGAGGTGGGTCCGGGCGTCGTTCTGAGCGGATTGGTCAGAAGATCCATCGCGAGGCGTCGGTCGCGAGCTTTGGCAGCCCGGACGATCTGGGGGCCGTCGAGGCGCTCCTTTCATGATGTTTGACCTGACGGATCGTGTGGCGCTCGTCACAGGCGCCTCACGCGGGATCGGGCGCGCGATCGCCCTCAGGCTCGCCGCAGCAGGGCGCGACTGTCGTTGCCGCGGCGACGGGGCGGGAACGCCGCCGCCACGGCCGCGGCGATCGCCAGAGCGGGGCGGGCGAGGCCGAGGCGATCGATGTCGACGTGACCGACAGCGGTGGCGCTCGCACAGCTGCCCGGCGCGATCGTCGAGCGATCACGGGCGTCTCGACGTGGTCGTCAGCAACGCCGGCATCACGCGGGACCAGCTCCTGATGCGGATGAAGCGCGAGGACTGGGATGCGGTGATCGCCACCAACCTCACCGCGATGTTCACGCTGGCGCAGGCTGCGATGCGGCCGATGCTGAAGCAGCGCGGCGGCCGCATCATCGCCGTCAGCTCGGTCGTCGGCCAGATGGGCAACGCCGGGCAGACCAATTACGCCGCGTCGAAGGCGGGGCTGATTGGGTTTGCCAAGGCGCTGGCGCGCGAGGTCGCGTCGCGCGGCATCACGGTGAACGTCATCGCGCCCGGGCATGATCGACACCGACATGACCGCGCGATCACGCGACAAGGCGCAAGTGGACTGGGCGGCGCAGATTCCACTCGGGCCGCCTCGGCACGGTGGACGATGTGCGCCGCCGCGGCGTGCTATCTTGCGTCCGACGAGGCAGCGTATATTACAGGGCACGTGCTGGCGGTGAACGGCGGGATGTACATGTAGCGGGGGCGTCCTAGCGTGTTCAGCGGCATCGCAGGTGCGGACGGTCAGTCTGAATGCGGACACGTACGTAGCGGCAGTGGAGCAGGTGATCGTAGTGTCCGGCTTCTAGACTGAAGCTTCTCGATGAGGAGGCGTGAATGGCGGTAGCCGACAAGGTCAAGAGCATCATCGTGGAGCAGCTCGGCGTGGACGAAGAAGAAGTGACGCCGGATGCGTCGTTCGTCGGACGATCTGGGCGCCGACTCGCTCGACACCGTCGAGCTCGTCATGGCGTTCGAGGAGGAGTTCGGGATCGAGATCCCGGACGAGGACGCCGAGAAGATCACGCGCGTCAAGGAAGCCGTCGAGTACATCGAGTCACACGGCAAGGGCAAGAAGTAGCGCACGGTTTCCCTGGGGCAGGGCAGAGCGGCATGGCGAACAATCGGCGAGTCGTCGTCACTGGCATCGGCCTGGTGTCGCTCGCTCGGCATTGGGACCGAGGCCAACTGGACGGCGCTCTGCGGCCGGCACGAGCGGCGTCGGCACGATCACCAAGTTCGACGCCTCGCAGCTTCGCGACGCGCATCGCGAGCGAGGTCAAGGGCTTCGATCCGCTGCAGTTCATCGAGAAGAAAGACGTCAAGAAGATGGACGTCTTCATCCAGTACGCGATTGCCGCGTCGCAGTTCGCGATGGACGACGCCGGCCTGACGATCACGCCCGAGCGCGCGCACGCGCGTCGGCGTGTTCATCGCCTCGGGCATCGGCGGATTCACCACGATCGAGCGCGAGCACAAGGCGCTGCTCGAAGGCGGCCCGCGCAAGATCTCGCCGTTTTTCATTCCTTCGGCGATCATCAATCTCGCGGCCGGCCAGGTCTCGATCCGGTTCGGCGCCAAGGGACCGAACTTCGGCGACCTGCACGGCCTGCTCGGCGTCGGCGCACGCGATCGGCGACGCGTTCGAGATCATCCGGCGCGGCGCGCGCAGACGTGATGATCGCGGGCGGATCGGAGGCGGCCATCACGCCGATGGGCATCGGCGGCTTCGGCGCGCTGCGCGCGCTGTCGACCCGCAACGACGAGCCCGAGCGCGCGAGCCGGCCCGTTCGACAAGGATCGCGACGGGTTCATCGTCGGCGAGGGCGCCGGCGTGCATCATCCTCGAGGAGCTCGAGCGGTGCCAGGCAGCGCGGCGCGCGGATTTACGCCGAGCTGGTCGGCTACGGCATGTCGGCCGACGCCTACCACATCACGGCGCCGTCCGAGGACGGCGACGGCGCGTATCGTGTGATGCGCGCGGCGCTCGAAGAGCGCGCGGCATCGCGCCCGTCGTGCAGGTCGCACTACATCAACGCGCACGGCACCTCGACCGACGCATGGGCGACAAGATCGAGACGCTCGCCATCAAGCGATGCTTCGGCGAGCACGCGACGAGCTGGCGGTGTCCTCGACGCAAGTCGATGACCGGCCACCTGCTCGGCGCCGCCGGCGGCCTCGAGGCGGGCATCACCACGCTGGCCGTCTATCATCAGGTGGTGCCGCCGACGATCAATCTGGACGAGCCGGATCGCGAGTGCGATCTCGACTACGTGCCCAACGACAAGCGCGCGATGCCGATCACTATGCCCTGTCGAACTCGTTCGGCTTCGGCGGCACCAATGCGGCGCTGCTGTTCAAGCGATACGAGGATAGATCATGCGTTCAGATTGCAGATTTCAGACTGCAGATTGCAGTCTGACGCGCAATCTGAAGATCTCGCAATCTGAAATCTGCAATCTGAAATCTGAATTTCTGCATATGAAGATCGCCGTCTGCATCAAGCAGGTGCCCGACGCGCGACTGGCAGCCGCGGCTGAACGACGATCCGGACCTGGATTCGCGAGCAGGACGCCACCTACGAGATGAACGAGCCCGACGCATGCGCGCTCGAGGAGCGCCTGCGCCTCAAGGAGAAGCACGGCGGCGAAGTCGTGGTCTGCTCGGCCGGACCGGCGCGGGTCTGCGCAGGTGATCCGCGAGGCGCTGGCGCGCGGCGCCGATCGCGCGATCCACGTCGAGGACGACGGGCTCGGCGACCGCCGACGCGTTCGTCGTCGCGGAGCGCGCTGGCGGCGGCGATGAAGGACGAGCAGTTCGACCTCATGCTCACCGGGCCTGCAATCCGACGATCAGGGCTTCGCGCAGACCGGCGTCATCCTGGCGGAGCGGCTCGGCCTGCCGCACGCGACGATCATCATGGAAGTGCAGGTGAGCGAGCGCCGCGACTGCGCGTCAAGCGCGAGCTCGAAGGCGGCTGGTTCCAGTGGGTCGCGATGCCGCTGCCCGCCGTGCTGACGATTCAGAGCGGCATCAATCAGCTGCGCTACGCGACGCTCAAAGGGCATCATGGGGGCGAAAAAGAAGGGAGATCACGAAGGCGGCCGCCCCTCCACCTCCGCGGCGCGCCAGAAGATCGCGTGGCATCTGCCGTGCCGGAAGACGAAGCAGACGCAGCTCATATCCGGCTCGCCGGCAGAAGCCACGCAGGAGCTGGTGCGCGGGTTACGCGACGAGGCGAGGAGTGATCTAACGACGCACGAAAACACGAGATTCTTTTTCGTGCCTTCAGTGATTTCGCGGCAATTGGTTTCGTGGTTTCATTGATTTCGTGGCTGACATGATTCTGGTTATCGCGGAACAACGCGGCGGGACGCTCAATCGCGCGACGTGGGAAACCATCGCGGCGGCGCAGCAGCTGGCCGCCGGCCAACCGATCGCGATCGCACTGGTCGGCGCCAGCCTCGCATCGGCGGCTTCCGAGCTCGAGGCCGCCGCGGTCACCGGAGCTCGTGACGATCGAGGATCCGGCCCTCGAGCCGTACGCCCCGGACGGCTATACCAGCCTTGCAGGCCGCCATCGACCAACTGTCGCCGACGTTGGTCCTCCTCCCGCATGCCTATCAGACGCGCGACGTTCGCCCCCGAAGCTCGCCGCGCGCCTGGATCGATCGATCATCACCGATGTGATCGCGGTTCAAGACGTCGGACGGACAAGCCGGCACTCGCTACGGGCCGATGTTCCAGGGCAAGCTGACGGCGGATGTCGCACCGCAGGGCCGACGCCGCACTTCATCACGTTGCAGATCGGCGCGTTCCGGCGCCGATCAGGCCAGGCGGGGCGGCGGCGCCAGCCGCAGACGGCGCGCTGCCGGTGACCGTCGATGCGGCGCGCATCCGCCAGCAGCCGGAAGCGCCGTTCCAGCAGGCCAAGCAGGCCGGTCGATCTTGTCAGCAGGCCGAGCGAATCGTCATCGGTCGGCCGCGGCATCAAGGAGCAGGCGCAACATCGCGCTCGCCGCCGGACGCTGGCCGAGGCGCTGGGCGCCGAGCTGGCGGCGCCGCGCCCGATCTGCGACTCCGGCTGGCTCGCCGATGGAGCGGCAGGTGGGCAGCTCCGGGCAGACCGTTGCGCCGAAGCTGTACTTCGCGCTCGAATCTCCGGCGCCATTCAGCACCTGGTCGGCATGAAGGGCGCGCACACGATCGTCGCCATCAACAGGATCCCGATGCGCCGATCTTTGAAGTCGCCGATTACGGCATCGTGGGCGACCTGTTCGAAATCGTGCCGGCGATCGTCAAGGCGCTGAAGGAGGTAAGCGCCACAGACACTGAGGCCGCAGAGGTGCAGCAGCTACTGAAAGCACGAAAGCACGAAAGACCATTGTGGATTTCATCGCTTCGTGTTTTCGTGGCAGTCGTGCTCTGGCTCGGGCTTCGTCGTGCCGTCATGGACGCTGATCTTCTGGGCCTTGGGACTGGTCTTCGCCGGCGCGTTCGGTGCGCAGGTGCAACCCGCGTCCGCCTCATCGCCGCCGCCCCCAACACGCTTCTCGATCGATCGTCTCGGTTTCACGCGGGTCGCTTCCTCGCTCGGACGTTCGTCCTTCAACGCGCAAGACCATCGTCGAGCGGCCCGGCGCGCTGGCTGTCGCGCATGCGCTCGTGTTCTGGGGGTTCGTGGCGTTCGGCCGGCTACACCGTCGCGTCGAGTTCCTGAGCGGCCTCGGCATCGTCGATCTGACCGCATACCCGCGTGGTTTCAGACGCTACCGCCTGGCGCTGACGCCGTCTGCCGTCGCGCGTCCTCGCCGGGCATCGTCTACCTGCTTCGATCCGTCGGGCGTTCGTCCGGCCCGGTGGCGCTCGGCGACAGACGTCTCGATTGAGTCGATCGTGATCGCGGCTGTTCATCGCGACGCTGATGATGACGTTCCTGCTCGGGTGGCGATGGCTGGAAGAAGACCGTCGCCGGCGGCGCGCGTCAACTGGTGGGTCCACTGCGCGTGATCATCGGCGTTTCTGGCGCTCATCCCGGCGTCGAAACACTTTCACCTGGTGCTGTCGCCGATCACCGTGTTCCTGAAGTCGCCCGAGCTCGGCGAGCGTGCCGAACCTCGATTTCGAGAAGGAGCAGGTCGGGCTGGAGACCGTGAAGGACCTCGGCAGCAAGACGCGTGCTCGACGCGTTCACCTGCGTCGAGTGCGGACGCTGCCAGGTGAACTGCCCGGCGTGGGGCGCAGGCAAGGAGCTGAACCCCAAGACGCTGATCTCTGCAGACGCAGGACGCCCTGCTGGCTGGCGCGCGCGACACCAAACTCGGCGAGATCTACACGCGAGAAGGTGCTGTGGCAGTGCACGACGTGCGGCGCCTGCGAGAACCAGTGCCCGGTCGGCATCGAGCACCTGCCGCTCATCATCGGCGCGCGCCGCGGTCTGGTGTCGAACGGCGACGCGCCCGGAGTATCTGCGGTGCGATGCACAACCACCTCGAGCGGCGCGAGAACATCTGGGGCCTGAGCTACGATCAGCGGCAAAAGTTCGTCGACGTCGGCCGGCGCTCGAGATCTTCGACCCGACGAAGCACGACGTGCTCGTCTGGCTCGGCTGCGCCGGCGCGTTCGAGGCCGACTTCCAGAAGTCGCTGCGTTCGCTGTTCGAGATTCTCACGCGCGCGCAAGGTGCGCTACGGCGTGCTGTCGAAAGGAGCGATGCACGGGCGATCCGGCCAAGCGCACCGGCAACGAGTACATGTTCCAGGAGCTGGCGACGCGCGAACATCGCCGACCTCAAGGCGCGCCGGCCCAAGAAGATCCTCACGTCGTGCCCGCACTGCGTGAAAACCATCGGCGACGACTACCGACGGATCGGGTACGACGTCGAGATCGTGCACTCGGCGGTGTTCGTCGAAGAGATCACCCGGGACCTCGCGCGGCGACGACGGCGCGACGAGTCGGTGACGTTCCACGATCCGTGTTACCTCGGACGCTATGCGCGGCCAGGTCGACGAGCCGCGCGCGCTGCTCGACGAGATTTGGCGCCGACGATCAGCGAACCGGTGCGCAATCGCGAGAACCCGCATACTGCTGCGGAGCCGGCGGCGGCCTGCTGTTTGCCGACAAGGAAGAAGAGCCGGGCACGCCGCATCAGCGACGTCCGCTTCCAGCAGCTGCAGGAGACCGGAGCGGACACGGTCGTCACCGCCTGCCCGTTCTGTTCGATCATGCTGCAGGGCGCACAGACCAGCGCGCCGGCGCCGAGCGTCGCAGTTCGTCGACCTCAGATGACGTACGTCAGCGGCCAACTGACCAAACCGTGACGAGCGAAGTCGCGGGCTGGCGGCGCGTCGCGGCTCAAACGGCTCCAGGCGGCGGCCGATCTCGATCGTCGGATATCGGCTGGTCTGCGGCGCTGACCGCCACGCTTCGCTGGCGCACCGACGGCGCTCGAGCATCTCGGACGACGATCGCGCGAGCCGGTCGAGCGCCGATCATGGCCTTCTGGCACGGCCGCATCCTTCCGGCCACCTAGCTTCTTCCGGCGCCGCGCGCATCGTGGTCATCACGAGCGAGAACTTCGACGGCGAGTGGATCGCGGGCATCATCGAGCGCTTCGGCTACGGGACCGCGAGAGGATCCGACGTCCGCGCGGCGCGCCGCAGAGCGCTGCTGCAGTTGACGCGCGAGATGGCGTGCGGCCAGTCCGGCCGCGTTCACCGTCGACGGCCCGCGCGGTCCGGCGCGGATCGCGCCAGGCCGGGCGCCGTGTGGCTGGCAAAGGCCACGCGGCAACCCCGTGCTGCCGTTTCACATCGAGTCGGATCGCCACTGGAGCCTCCGGAGCTGGGATCGCACCCAGATCTCCCAAGCCGTCACGCGCGCGTGGCGCTCGCGATGGGAGAACCGCTCGAGGTGCCGCGCGAGATGCGGACGCGGAAGGGATCGAAGTCGCGCGGGGCGTGCTGGAAGCCCGGCTCCGGCGCTCGAAGGGCGTGCACGTGGTCTGCTGGACACTCAGCAATGGCGCTCGTCCTGATCTCGTCCGAACGATTTGCCGAGCATCAGACGCCGCCCGGGCATCCGGAGCGCCCCGAGCGCGCCGACGTGATGGACGTCGATGGCGGCGCGAATGGCGGCGGCAGGGCGGCGAGGTCGTGGCGCCGCCGCTCGCGACCCGCGAGCAGCTCGCCCGTGTGCACGATGAGCTGCCTACCTCGACGCGCATTGCCGGAACCGCCGGCCGCGCGACGCTGACGCTCGATCCGGACACATACACCTCGTCCGAAACGCTACGAGATCGCGCAGGCTCGCGGCCGGAGCGGCCGTCGTTGCGGTCGAGCGCGTCATGGGGGAACCTCATCTGCAGGCGATCGCGCTGGTGCGTCCGCCCGGCCATCATGCCGAGCGCGCCCGGGCCATGGGGTTCTGCATCTACAACAATGTCGCCGTTGCGGCCGCCCATGCCGGCGACGCTGGGCGCGCAACGAGTCGCCATCGTCGACTACGACGTGCATCATGGGAACGGCACGCAGCACATGTTCGAGAGCCGTCGCCGATATGCTGTACATCTCGACCGCATCAATTCCCTTACTAGTCCGGGCACCGGCGCCGCTCGACGAAATCGGACGAGGCCCGGGCGAAGGGTTCACCATCAACCTGCCGATTGTCGCGTCGGAGCTGCCGACGACGGACTACCAGCTCGTGTTCGTCGGATGTCGTCCTGCCGGTCCTTGCGCCAGTTCAGCCCCGATCTCCTGCTCGTGTCGGCAGGGTTCGACGCTGCACGAACGCGATCCGCTCGGCGGCATGCGACTGACCGCTGGAGGGTTCGCGGCGATGACCATGGAGCTTCGGCGGGTGGCGGAAGAGTGCTGCGAGGACAGTGATGGCGATGGCTGATGGAGGGCGGCTACGACTTCCTGGCATTGACCGAATCGTTGCGTGCCGTGGTGTCGGTGCTGTCGCTCGACCGCGCTGTGGCGCCCGATTGGCCGACATCCGGTCGTCGCGTCGCCGTCGCGCAGGCCGCACGCGGTCGCCGCCGTGAGCGGCGCTTGGGCACCGCTGGAAGCTCGGCTGACCAGCTTGGCGCACCTGGGGGTGCCGCGAACCTGCCCGCCCCCGCCGGGTCGCCCGCTGGCGCCGAGCCAACGCCTGTTCCCGAGCGCCCGCAGGGTCCCGTTCGCTGACAGGCCCACTCCCAGCGCGCCGAAATCGTCGTTCATGTGGGTCCAGTAGAATTGGAGAGGCATGACCGACTACAAGCCCGCAGGCAGCTCGACAAGAAATGGCAGCAGCAGTGGACCGCTCGAACGCGCGTTCGAGGTCGAGGCGGATCGCGTCGCGGCCGAAGTTCTACTGCCTCGAGATGTTCGCGTATCCGTCCGGGCACGCGCACGTCGGCCACGTCCGCAACTACATCATCGGCGACGTCATGGCGCGGATGAAGCGGATGCGCGGCTTCAACGTGCTGCATCCGTTCGGCTGGGACGCGTTCGGGCTGCCGGCGGAGAACGCCGCGATCAAGACCGGCACGCATCCCGAGACGTCGACGCTCGACAACATCGCCCACATGAAAGGGCAGCTGCAGCGGCTCGGCATCAGCTACGCCTGGGAGCGCGAGATCGCGACGTGCCTGCCCGAACTACTACAAGTTCAACCAGTGGATCTTCCTGAAGATGTTCGAGCGCGGCCTCGCCTACCGCAAGCGCTCGACCGTCAACTGGTGCCCGAGCTGCCAGACCGTGCTCGCCAACGAGCAGGTCGTCGACGGCGCCTGCTGGCGCTGCGGGACGACGGTCGTCGACGCGCGATCTCGGAGCAGTGGTTCTTCCGCATCACCGCCTACGCCGACGAGCTGCTGAAGGGCCTCGACACGCTGACCGAGTGGCCGGAAAAGGTCGTCGTGATGCAGCGGAACTGGATCGGCCGCTCCGAAGGGCGCGCGCATCAAGTTTCCGATCGCGCAGCCGGCGGCGATCGGCGATCGAGAGTCTTCACTCACGCGCATCGACACGATCTACGGCGCGACGTTCGTGCTCCTCGCGCCCGAACATCCGATGGTCGATCGGTTCGCCGCGGAAAGTCCCGATCCGCGAGCGTTCGCGCGCTCGCGTCGCGAGTTTCGCGCGCTCGATCGCGAGGCGCGGCTGACCGGCGCGATCGAAAGGAAGGCTTCGACACCGGCCGCAAGGCGCATCAATCCGTTCACGCGGCGAGGAGGTGCCGATCTGGATCGGCGAACTTCGTGCTGGCCGAGTACGGCACCGGCGCGATCATGGCCGTGCCGGCTCACGATCGAGCGCGACTTCGAGTTCGCGCGCAAATACAACCTGCCGATCCGCATCGTGGTCGTGCCGGCGGATGACACGCCGGTCATCGGCCGGACGACTGACGGAAGCCACGACGCAACTACGGCCGCATCGTGAACTCCGGCGAGTGACACGGCCAGGAAGCGCCGGCGGTCATCACGCGGATGATTGCCGACGCCGAGCAGCGGGGCATCGGCACGGGCGAGGTGCAGTACCGGCTGAAGGACTGGGGCATCTCGCGGCAGCGGTACTGGGGCACGCCGATTCCGGTCGTCCACTGCGAGAAGGACGGCGTCGTCGCCGGTGCCGTACGATGACCTGCCGGTCGAGCTGCCCGAAGGTGACGACGCTTCACGGGCCGCGGCGATTCGCCGCTGGCGCAGGTGCCGGAGTTCGTGAACGTGACGTGTCCGACGTGCGGCGGTCCTGCGCGGCGCGAGACCGACACGATGGATACGTTCGTCGACTCGTCGTGGTATTTCCTGCGGCTTCTGCCGATCCGCGGAACACGGAGCTGCCGTTCGATCCGCGAGCGGCCGCACACTGGATGCCGCGTCGATTTCTACAGCGGCGGCGTCGAGCATGCGATTCTGCACCTGCTCTACTCGCGCTTCTTCACGCGCGTGCTGCGCGATGTCGGCCTCGGTGTCGTTCGACGAGCCGTTCAAGCGGCTGCTGACGCAGGGCATGGTCCTCAAGAACGGCGCGGTGATGTCGAAATCAAAGGGCAACGTCGTCGATCCGGACGACATGCTGGCGAAATACGGCGCCGATGCGCTGCGGCTGCTACGTCATGTTCGTGGCGCCGCCCGAAAGGAAGTCGAGTGGAGCGACGCCGGCCTCGAAGGGAGCTTCCGGTTCCTGATGCGTGTCTGGCGGCTCGTGACCTACTGGGCCGAGACCATCGGCGGCGAAGGAATCTCCGAGGTGCGGCTGGCCCGACTGCCTCCGCGAGCGAGCGGGCGCTGCGACGCAAGACGCACGAGACGATCCGGCGCGTCACCGATCGACATCGAAGAGCGGATGCACCTGAATACCGCGGTCTGCGTCGCTCATGGAGCTGGTCAACGATCTCTGCACGCCTTCAGCTGAGGCACGGCGCATGGCGCGCCCACCCGCGGCGGGCGCGTTGGCCGGCCGCCGTCGAGCGCTACCGAGAGCAATCGCCGTGCTGCGCGAGGCCATCGACGCGCCTCATCGTGATGCTGTCCCCCGTTCGCGCCCCATACGGCCGAAGAGCTGTGGTCGCCTGCTCGGGCATCCCGAAGGCTCCGCGAAGGCGGTGTGGCCGTCGTTCGACCCCGAGGTGGCGAAGGCCGATGAAGTCGTCGTGCCGTGCAGATTAACGGCAAGGTGCGCGCGCGGTTGACGGTGCCTGCCAGGTCTGTGGACGACGAGCTGCGCGACCGCGCCCCTGGCGGACAGCGTCGTGCGGATCATGCCACTGACGGCAGGACGATCCGGAAGGTCGTGGTCGCGCAAAGGATCCGCTTCGGTGAGCGTGGTGATTTCATGAGCAGACCGTCAGGTTCAGATCCCTCGTGCGCCGGCGGCATGGTGTGTGTTCGTGTTGTGCGCGGCACTCGGGCTGCCGGATGCGGCTACTCTCTTGCAGGCCGCGGCTCCTTTCTGCCGGCGTACATCACGACCATCGGTATTCCGACGTTCGAATGAACCGGACCCCGGTTTTCAACGTGCGGAAACGCAGCTGACTGAGAAGGTCGATCCGAGTTCATCGGCCGCAGGCAGATACACGATTCTGTCCGAGCGCGGGCGGCGTCGACGCGCTGCTCAGCGGCGAGTAACGACTCGGTGTCGATCGTGCCCGCTCAGCTTCCGACGCGCAGCAGATCGCCTCGCGCTACGCATCATCACGATGAGCGCCGGCGTCTCGCTGCGCGACTGCGCGGCAGACAGGAGCGTCCTCTGGGAGAACCCCGGACATGGTCTTCCGGCAGAATTGCAGGCCCAGAGCCGGCGCTGAACGCGCTCGATCCGGCGGCTTTCTTCGGCCAGGACCTCAACGCGCTCGAGCGCATGAGCGCCGATTTCTGCGCAGACGCATCGTCAGCGCAATCCTCGAGGCGTTTTAGACGTATCCGCCGCGAGTCACGTGTAAGACAGTTGCGAAGCTACGAAGCCCGTGATCACGAAGATCTACAAGGATGTTGACGGCATCTCATGCCGTTGGCCCAGAAGAGTGCTGACCTTCATCGTTCTGCGTGTTCTTCGTGTTTTCGTGGATGATTGATATGCCTGCCACCGCCCGTCCGCCGGATACCGCAGCGCAATCAAATCCGCGCCGCCACTGATGCGATCTACCTCCTGCAGGGCGAGGACGACGTCGAGAAGTCAGGCCTGGCGCACGAGTTCGAGGAACTCGTCGAAGAGAGGGCTCGCGCCTTCAACGTCGAGCGGATGCCCGCGGGCGACGTGACGACGGCGGCGAGCAAGCTCTGGTCGGCTGGGGTCGGCGTCGCTCGCCGACCGTCGTCGCGCACGCTGCCCGATGATGTCGCCGCGCCGCGTCGTTCATCGTCCACGCAGGCGGACTCGCGCTCGCGGCCCCCAAGCGCGAGAGCGACGCCGCGACGCGGGCGCTCGACGAGCTCGGAGCTACGCTGCCTGAAGCAGCCCGATCCGCAGACGACCCTGGTGCTTCGTGGCGCTGGAACGCTCGACCGAGCGCAGCCGTATGTATCAAGCTGCTGGCGAAGCGAGCGACGCATCGTCGAATGCGGGGTGATTGCAGACCAGGCGCGACGCGGACGCTGGATTCAGAAGAATCGGGTGCGTGGCGGCCGGCTCTCAGATCCAGCCCGCCGGCCGCGCGCGCTCGCTCGCCGAGCGCGACGGCACCGACGTCAAGCGCCTGCGCAACGACGTCGAGCGGCTGCTGTTGTACGCCCTGGGACAGAAGACGATTACCGTTGGACGATGCGCGGCAGATCGTCGGGCCGGCGTCGCTCCAGGACGACTGGGCGATGACCAACGCGATCGAAGTCGGGCGACGGCGCGGTCGGCGCTCGCGCCAGCTCGCGCTGATGCTCGATGCCGCGAGCGCCGCCCGAGAAGATCCTCGGTCAGCTCGGCTGGCTCGTGCGCACGAAGTTCCCGATGATCGCGCCGGGCGGGCTCGCGCCTGGCCGATCGACGCAGTGTTTCCGCACGGACCTCGACCTGAAACGATCGGCCGGCGACCCGCGCGTGCTGCTCGAACGGCTGGTGGTGGAGTTGTGCGCTGGAAGAGGCGGGGTACGCCAGGGCTGTGACCAGCTACGCCGCTTTCGACTTGCGCGGCGAACCCGCGTCTGTGATCCGCGACTTGTAGCGGCCTGCCGCGTTGCGGTGAATGATGCCCTTGCTCGCCATCCGGTCGATGAAGCGAAATCGTCTGCTTCAAGCGCCGTCTTCGCGCCGGCGCAGATCGTTGCCGTCGACAGCCGTGCGGATGCTTTCGAGCGCGCCACGCAGCCGCGAGCAGGAGACTGGCGGTTGCGCTCGCGGTTCTTGAGACTCTGTTTGTGCGCTTTCAGCGCGGTTACATGCGTCAGCCACGTAATCAGTGCCTCCTAAGAACAGTCTGATTTTCAGCACGGGAACGGGGTGGCCGGAGTTCAACGGCGACGGCAGCGGGCGGCCTGTCGGTGTAGGTCACAGACTCGCGGCCGTCGACGATCTGCTGACGATCTTGTAGATCTTGGTCCCCGGCACGCGCACGGCCGGCCCGGCGATCCTGCTGATCACGGTGACGTAGTTCTGCGTCTCACGATAGGGGAGACGTTCTCGCCGTGCGGTCGACGGCCCCCGGGCCGGCATTATGCGCCAGCCAGCGCCAGCTGCTCGTCGTTCGCCGTAGCGATCCAGCAGCCGCCGCAGATATGCCACGCCGCCGCGACGTTCTCCAGCCCGCGTCGAACGCGCGTTCGCCGCGCGAACTCGCGGGCTGTGGCCGGCATCAACTGCATGAGCCCAACGGGCGCCTTTTGGCGACCGCGCGGCCAGGAGTTGAAGCCTGACTTCGACCTGGACGATCGCGCGGACCAGGTCGGGCCGCGCCGCCGTTCAGCCGGGCGTGTTCGACGATGACGTCGTCGTAGGCACTGACACGGTCCGCCGGTTGACGTATGCGCGTGGCCCGGACCTTCTCCGGTGGGGGACCGAATAGGAGCGCACCGGGCCTCGGTCCCGGGCTGCTGGCCCGGTCGGAGGCACCCAGGTGCCCGTTCGCGTCCCTCCAGGGTAAATCTGCGCGTCGCCGGGGCGGCCAGACCGAGGCAGGCAGCGAGAATCCGAGGAGCGCAGGCCGCTACGGCGGTCGCGGCTCACTTCGTCGATCAGCGGACCGCGGAAGTGCGGGCATTTCGCTTTGCCGCCGATCGACGAGCCGGCGGCCTCCGATGTCTGGGATCTCCTTTCAAGGTCAATAGTTTACACCACAAGCTGGTCAATAAACAGCTCGTAGTGCGTATCGGCGGCAGCCTGGCGCGCCAGTAGTCCGAGAACCTCAAACCACGAAAGTCTCAAGCTCCGGAAGTCTTGCGAGGACGACGCTCGGAAGCCCTGAAGCATTTCGTCGACATTCGCTGGATCTTTGCCGCCCGCTTCGGCGAACTCGGGACGTCCACCGCCGGCTCACGCCGACGATCGGGTGCCAGCTCCTTGACGTATTTGGCCGGCCTTTATTCGGGCCGTCAGGTCGGGGGTGACGGCAACCACGATCTGGACCTTGCCGCTCGTTGACGGCGGCGAGGCACCACAATGCCGGTCTTGATCTTCGCCTTGAGGAGTCGACGACACCCCGCAGGGCGTCCTTGTCGAGATCGGCGGCACCTTGCGCGGCGGATAGAGCTGTACGCCCGCCACCTCGACCGTTTCGGCTGCCTCGGCGCTGCCGCCGCCCCCACCGCTGCTTTCATCCTGATGTCACTGGGCTCCCGCGGTGAGCGCGCTATGACCTCAGCCTGGAGCTGCTGGATCCCTCGACCGCCCGTGCTGTCGGTCACGTGGAGTGCATCAGACACGTTGCGGCGATGTGCTCGTTTGCTGCTTACGCCCATGCGACCGCGCCACATGCCGGTGAGTCGCTTCCGATCCGGCGGACTTACCTGCGGCGACGCCGCCCTCAGACGACGATCGCGAACGAGGCCGATATCGCCGGTGGCGGTGACGTGCGTGCCTGCCGCGAGAGCTCCATGCTGAAGCCCTGGAACGCTGACCGACGCGCACCTTGTCGCCGTAGCTTCTCGCCGAAGAGGGCCATGGCGCCCGCCGCGACGGCCTCCTCGGTCGAGTCGCACCTCGGTCTGCACCGGGCGCGTTCCGCACGATCTGTTCGTTGACGATGCGTTCGATGCGGGTCAGCTCCTCGCGGGTGACCGGCTGGAAATGCACGAAGTCGAAGCGCAGGCGATCCGGGCGCCACGAGTGATCCCGCCTGCTTGACGTGCATTGCCGAGCACCTCGCGCAGCGCCGCATGGAACAGGTGCGTGGCCGCCGCATGGTTCCGCCGAGTGGCGTCGCGCGACGTCGCCGTCGACTTCCGCCGTCACGATGTCCCAGGGACGCAACGCGCCCGCGGACACGTGCGACGCGATGCGCCCGCGGAAGGCCAGGTTGCATCCGGACGAGGGCCGTCGACCGCGGCGAGCGCGAGTGGCTTCATTGACCAGGCGTCCGGAGTCGGACACCTGGCCGCCGGCCTCGGGTAGAACGGCGTGCGCGCCAGCGCGGCAGCAATGACAGCATGCAGTAA
>ERZ1370068.3914-contig-3010_pt1 | contig 42581 bp, 61 predicted proteins | sample MGYA00561227_ERZ1370068 | MGnify/ENA primary metagenome ERZ1370068 (study PRJEB38410, sample SAMEA6850437) | metagenome | study: Metagenomic assessment of the ecological functions of the soil: analysis of the soil microbiota associated with the... | reverse complement strand
AATCGTCAAGTCGCTTTATGTGTGGCATCTGGCAAAGGATTGGCGGTCGGAGTGGGGCGGCGCGTTGTACTGGTGTCCAACGGCGTCCTACCTGCCGCCGGCCTTCAAACACTTGCTATGGCTTTTCAACGTGGGGCCGGAATCGGCGCATTTCGTGACTCGTGTTTCACCGTACGCTCAGGGCAAGCGCCTCGCCATCAACGGATGGTGGACGAGGACCGGGCGCGACTGGGGACCCCGTCTGGACAGGGACCGGACCGAATCGGCCCTGGCGATGGCGGAAATCCTCATCTCATTGAATTAAGCCGACCTTTACCGGCGGCCACACAGCGATGATGGTGGTTCAATGAAGTTCGACCCTGCGCCCACGTACGGGTCGCTTCAATGACACCGCAAACGTCGCGACGTCGCGCACCTTGGCGTCGAGAACGCAGACAAAGGGTTTATCACACCCTTCACGTTATATAGAGAAAAACGAGGACCTCCATGATCGTCGAACGGTGTTGTTTATCGCAGTTCTCTGACCGTCTCAGCCCCAAGCTACGGTCAAACTATCGACTGACTCATGATGAGCCTTTTTACGGGGAGAAAATCTTCTCAAAGCCGAAGTGACGGGCCCATCGGTTAAAGACGCATACCCCTTGATCTTCACTCCCAATGTTAGCGGACAAGGATGTTCCGATCAAATACATGTTCAATGGCAGGCCGATGAAAGTCTTCACCGCGGATTACGAATTCAAAGGACGGCAGAAGGTCCTCGGCACAGGGAAGTATGCGTTCACGTTTGTACAGACACACCGCCATGTGGAATCCACAATCAAAAAGTTTGAAGTTCAGGGCGATTCTGCGGAGAGCCGTGCGACGTAGCTCGGCCGCTGTACGTGAATGCGAGATTTAAAACACAACATCGATCACGATGATTTGCGACCGGAATGCTTGGAGCACGGGCACGCTCTTGTAGAGAACGAGCTTCGTCGATGTCGCAAGACTTTACCTGGCAACACACGGACGGTAATCGAGGCGCGAAAAATCAGGCAGGCCTCCTCATGAAAACACGCCGCAAGCGGGATGCGGGAATTCTAGGCGACTGCTCCCCCGGTCTTAAGGAGTCGAACAACCCCCTTCGGTGGCCGCTCTCCGATGCCACCATCAACGCTGCACACGGTGTTACCCGCTTTGGTGTTTACATCGGCCTTGGCATCGAGCAGCGCCCTCACCACCTCATGGTGACCTTGCTTGTGACGCCATGGATCAACGTAAACGCGGTTACGCCAGTGCTCGCTTCTGCGCGTTAACATCGGCCTTGGAGTCGATCAGCAGCCAGTGTCACCTCCTTGTCGCCACGCCGGCGACGCCACCATCAACGCTGTGCTGCCATTCCCAGCTTTAAGGTTTACATCGGCCTCGGCGCGAGTAGCGCCCGTACCACCTTCCTCGGTGCCTATTGCTCGATCGCCATCATCAAGGCCGTGTGTTGCCGTCATTCGTCGCAGCGTCCACATTAGCGTTGGCGGCGAGCTGGTGACGCGTACCACCTCCTGGTGACCTTCCTGCGACGCCATCATCAACGCCGCCGCACGCCATCGCCCGCCTTGCGTTCACATCAGCCCTGCCGTTGAGGAGCGCCCGCACTACCTCATATTGACCCTCCTGTGACGCTACGAGCAACGCCGTGAAACCATCGTCCCCCTGGGCGTCCACATCGGCCTTGGCGGCGAGGCAGCGCCCGCGCCCACCTCATGGTGGCCCCTTCCGCGACGCGGCCATCAATGCGGTGCTGCCATTGCTCATCTTGGCGTTCACGTCTGCGCTGGCAGCGAGCAGCGCCTGCACGACATCCTGATCGCCCTTCGCCGCCGCCACCATCAACGCTGTGACACCATCGCCAAGCTTGGCGTTCACGTCGACCTTAAGCGTCGAGCAGCCGCCGCAACTACCTCGCGCTGGCCTGCTGACGAAGCTTTCACCATTAACGGCGTTACACCATCAACTGCCTTGGCGTACCACTATCGACCACATGTCATTTCGACCGCCGCAAGGTGAGCTGTCGCACAGCGTCACGCAACGCCTTGCCAACCTGGCTGATCACAGCCCGTTTTGAACATCGCATAAGATCGTTTCGGTGCCGTCACGGCTTTCGATTCAGAGTCATACGCCGCGTCAATGACCGTCCTCGCCGCGCCCGTGCCGGTGCGACGCTCATCACGGGTAGGAGCCACCTGGCTCGCCTGAATCGAGTAACTACTATCGACCTCGGCCGATCCATCCGTGATGGTAGATCGACTTTGTGTTCGCCAGCGCCGACATGCGGCCCGTCACCCAAACCGCATCGAACGCTCCGCTTGATCTTCGTAGGGCTTGTCCGCCTTTACATACACGATCTGATTCGGCGGTGGTGGCGGGGTGTGGATGCAGGCGCCGACCCATGGAACGAGCAGGAACTCAGTCACCCGATTGCCCGCGAATTCAATAGGCAACAGGTAGCCGGGCATGCGAACCAGCTTGCCGTTGAGAGAAGTGCTGGCAACGCCTTTCTGGTCCCCGCTCTTGGCGGTTTCATCCCGCTTCGCGAGCAACGCGTCGATGGCGATGCCCATCTTCTCTGGAGCTTTGCCAAGGACATTTTCTCGATTTCGATTTCCTGCGGCAGGAGCTTTTCGCCACGAGCCTTGCGATCACGAAATACCCTCCGACATCGGCCAGCAGGTCGAGCTGTTCGACGGAGAGGCTGGCGAACGGATTTTCGGCCGGCGGCAGCGCAACGACAAGATCCTCCCAGGCAAGCTGGCGCGGCGCGTCGGCCGCGTAAGCCGGCATCCAGACCAGGACAAAAAACCAAAACACAAGCGAAAAACCCAGCCTTCGTCAGCGCCCCGGCTTCCTTGTGTTTGCGTGGACCGATACAACCGCGAAAGCACAACAAAAATTGACACCGAACGCCTGCGATGGTTTCATCGCTGGACGGCCGACCGGGAGAACGCAGGCTACAACAAAACCAAAAATAGAATATCGATTTATTTTCCGGAACGGTGCAACGATGTCGTAAGCAGTCGTACGCCAGTGTAGCAAAAATCTACTGCGCCCCCGGAGCCAGCCGAACGGGGCGGACACTTACCCTTAGTTGGCTGGTAATCAAGATGCGCAGCGCAGAGACTGCACGCGGCCCACCAGTGCGACCAGGCGCGAGCGCGCGTCGTGCCGAGGCAGTGGTCAGCAGAGATTTGTCCCGGGAGCGGCGAGCGGTTACTCTCTTCCGGAAAACCAGCGGCGCGATGCGCGACGCCAACGATCGCGGAGCACAGGGTCCAATGTGTACCAAGCTGCACGGCGATGCTCGCGCAGGCCAGCTCGGATCGATAGGCGATGACCTCAATGAGATCGGAAGCGCGAGCCGTATCCGATGCCCCGGAAACTGGTCATCCAACGCCGACAGCCGATGTCATCGAACTGTCCGGTGCGCGATTTTGAGCGCGTGGCGGCAGCCCCCGTCGTAGCCATAGACTCGCTGCGCGTCGCCCGCGGTGAGCGCCTATCATTGCGTGGCCCGAGCGGCAGCGGGAAATCGACCCTCCTGAGCCTGCTGGCGGGAATCCTGGCGGCGCAAAGCGGCTCGGTGCTGTCCTGGGGCATGAATTGGGCGCGTTGACCGGAGCCGCCCGCGATCGCGTTCCGGGCCGACCACATCGGCGTTATCTTTCAGATGTTCAACCTCATTCCTTATCTGTCGGTGCAAGAAAACGTGTGCCTTGCCCCTGCGCCTTCGAGCCGACGCCGCGAGCGCTGCGAGCGATCTGGCAGGAAGCGTTGTCGAAGCTGCTGCGCGCCTGCTGGGACACCTCGACATTGGCGGCGATGAGATGTTGCGCCGCCACGCAGCCGGGCTCAGCATCGGCCGAGCAGCAGCAGCGCGCCGCGGCCCGAGCGCTGATGGGTGCGCCGGAGATCGTGCTCGCAGACGAGCCTACGTCATCGCTCTCGATTCGGATCGCCGGGCAGTCGTTCCTCGAGCTCCTGTTTCGTGAATGCGCGCGAGAACGAACGACGCTGATCTTTGTCACGCACGATGAAATAGCTTGCTCCGCTTTGATCGCGCGCGTGGAATTTGGCGAGCTCAATCGCGGCGCCGGTGAGTCGCGCGATTACGGCGAGCCGGCGGGAGGCCGCGGTGATTCTCCCATTGGCGATCAAAGAGCCTTCGCAATCGCAGGTTTACTGCCGCGCTGACGCGCGCTGTCCATTGCACTCTCGGTCGCTGCCCTGCTAGGCGTGGAACGCATTCGCCAGGAATCGCGCGAGACGTTCGCGAGCGCGCTCCCGGGACCGATCTCATCGTCGGCGCTCGCAGCAGCTCGCGTAAACCTGCTGCTGGCGTCGGTGTTCAGGATTGGTAACGCAACCAACAACGTAAGCTGGGAGACCTACCAGCGGATCGCCGCACTGCCCGAGGTCGCGTGGACTATTCCCCTGTCGCTCGGTGATTCGCACCGCGGATTCCGCGTGCTCGGCACTACGCATGACTGCTTCGACCATTACCGGTTTGGCCGAGACCGCAAGCTCGAGTTCGGCGCAGGGCGGTCGCTTTACCGATGCCGATGGCGCGGTCCTGGCTCGGATGTCGCGTCGACGCTAGGTTATCGCCTTGGACAGCAAGTCGTCATCGCGCATGGTCCGCGGCGATGTGTCCTTCGTGCTGCACGAGAATCATCCTTTCCATGTGGTGAGAATTCTCGCGAGCACCGGCACCCCCGTCGATCGTGCGATTCCACATCTCGCCCGAAGGCTGGACCGCCGGTGCACCACCGCGAATCGGCGGCGGACGGCGGCAATCTCTGGCGGCCGCAATGTGGCGGCAGCGCAGCTAGCGCGAGGGGCGAGGGCGCCGGTCCCGACGATCACGATCATAGCCACCATGGCGCCGAGTCGAACGCGAGATGCGGCGCAAGCGGACGATCACCGCGTTCCTCGTGGGGCTCAAAGTCTGCGCGGCGGCGCGTTGTTCCTGCAACGGTAAGGTGAACGAGTGGCGAGAGGAACCGCTCACGGCGATACTTCCGGGCGCGACACTGCTCGAAGTCTGGGAGGTCGTCGCGGGGGCCGAGAAGACCCTGATCGCGATCTCTGCTCTGGTGGTCAGTCATGGGCCCGCAGGGAATGCTGATTGCGCTTCTGACGCAGCCTCAGCGAACGCCGATCGGGAAATGGCGGTGTTGCGTGCAGCTCGGCGCGCGGCCGGGCATGCGTTCGCGCTGCTGCTCGGAGAGGCGACTTTTCTGACGCTGCTCGGGGTCGCGCTTGGCTGGCTGCGCTGTACGTGCTGGGCTGGGGTGCGGCCGGCCTTGGCTGGAGCAGCAGTTCGGCCTGTTCATCTCGCTTCGCTGGCCATCGGTCACCGAGTTTGAGTTTGCGACGTTGATCGTAGCGTCCGGGGTGATGATCGGTCTGATCCCCGCGTATAGAATCTACCGCCTGTCGCTGGCCGATGGCATGACAATTCGGATTTGACTAGGGTGCGTTCCACGATGATGACTGACTGCGTGACCCTCTCGGCCGCTGTCGTGGGACACCTCGACGCTCACCGACGCCCAAACCATCTCGCCGCCGCGTCGCATCGGGTGAACCGGGAACCGGGAGCCGATGTACCCTGCGATTTGCCAGGTCAATCGCCATGGAATCCCGTCGACCCAAAGAAACCGACGCCGAAGCGCCCGGCAGATGGTTTTTCACCGCCAGACCAGTTCACGGCAAACCAGGGCGGTCAGGGCGCCAGCGGTGCGCTGAACCGGCTTCCAACTACGCCAACAGCTCCGAGTTCTCTTTGGCAGAACGTCGTTCTTGCTGTCGATAAACTTTACAGCGCCCGCAGCGAAGTATCCCGGCAAATTGCCATTCCGCTGATTATTATATCTTTAGTTTTCAGTGGCTTGATCCTTGCTTCTGGATCGCCAGTGCCTCGATGGGCGTCCCGCTGCGACCGGACGCAGTGCCTCACTCCCGCAGTGTGGAACGGTTACTCCCGCATGGCGCGCCCCAATCAAAATTGAAATCGGTACTTATGGAGGTTCGGATAGATGAAGCCGTCATGCGTAACGAGTCGCCGCCAGGCTGGCTTGCTTGCTGCAGTGTTCGGTCGGGCAGCGCGCGTGGCTGCCCCCCAGTTTTACAACTGGTATCTTGACTTTACATTCGGCCCGCTCACGGGTCAGGAATTTAGAGGAACCATATCGGTCGACGGTAACGCGTGCCCTGGGGGAGGTGCGTCGGGAATTTCACCGCTCCCCCACCCGCCACTTCCCATCCGCTGCTTTCGTTGAACATCACGTTGGTGGGGTGTCATTCGCGTTGGCGAATGACACTGGATTCGGTTCGGGCTTTCCGGACGTGACTTTCAACCCGCTTGCAACTAAGTGCCGTTGATTATCAAGGGCAAGTTATTTCAGTGTGGACTTCCTTACACTCTCGATACGCGTCAGGCGCGAATGTCGGAGAGTTGGTGGCGTTCCTACCAGGGCACCGTCGGTAATCCGGTCGGGCGTACCCTAAGCATTGCGCGATTGGGAGTCCCAGAACCCGGTACCATTCCCTTGTTGGGTGCGGCACTGATCGCCGTTTTGCTCTCGCCCGGCGGGAATCGGTCATCGGAGAGCCCTGCCGGCTTGCTTTCGTAGCGGTTGTTGCGATTTCACCGGCTGGGACGGGGCGCTTGGGGTTATTCGAGTGCCATGTCCTGCGCTTTAAATCCAATACCGACTGTCTTGTTCGCATTGGGCCGAAATCGATCTAGCGAGTAAAGCTCAGTGGCGAAGCGGCGATGCCTGCCATCACACGCAGGTGCCCACACGATCCCAGGAATCGTTGCGATTCATCGGGGACAACCAAGCAGTTAAGCCATGAAATCAAGCCATGACGTTCGCTGCGTCTCCCGCGGCGCGGTCGATCAGTAAACGGTGTTTTGTAACATGGCCTGTCGTTCTCGACATCGTTATCCACACGATGCGACAATAGAGCGGTGTTCTATTTTTGATAATGATGGGTGAACAATCTTGATGTAGGTGTATGCCCCTTCTTACCTGCTCCTTCAGGGACGGCTGCATGCAGCCACAATAATTCCCGCAGCGGTGCGGACCTCAGCTCATTCAGCTCGATAGTTTCACTTCATGGAGGAGTCATGAATAGGCAGCGGTACCGCCAAGCCATTCTCACGGCTGGATTAGCGCTAAGCGCTGTCAGCGCTGGTGTCGATAACGCCCTTGCGGCGCGAAGCCCGCCGTCGCTGGGCGCAACCAACGATTCTATTGAAACATTCACCTACGGGCCTTGCGCAGTGGCCCATCTGTCTATCAGGAGGTGGACGGCACGTCAGCGTCCTATGCCAGTTGCTATCACAGATGGGGGCCATACTATTGCCAATTCGGTGATCATATTTTCCCGGACCGCGGCGGAGCGCAACGGCGCATTGGGTAATCCGATGCCGGGGGTACACCGGATGCCACCAACATCGCGCAAGCCGGACTCAGGCGACTCCTGCTGGCGGCAGGCGTTGCGACGGTGACCATCGCCGAAACCACAGGAACGTGCCGGGCGAAGGAAGCACCGTGGGCGCGGTAGTTTTCCTCGATAACAGCGGCGATGTTCTCTGGGACCACGGCAGATCCGTCGCTGCGGCGAACGCCGTTTCGAACACCACGTCCGCTTTTACGACGGCGGGCTATGTGAATCTGCGCCAATATATCTGCGCGGGGGCGGTGCCTTCGTGGCCATCCACAACGCGGTAGGCGCTGAGCGCAACTGGAATTGGTATGTGGGCCTGCTCGGCAATGCCAGCACCTACGATTCGGCCGCAATCCAGCCCGGCACGGTGCAGATCGAGACGGCCGATTCCTCGACCGCCGGCGTCGGTTCGCCGGGAACGCAGTTCGCGCTCGGTGCCCCCGGCGTCGGGGTGACACCTTCTACAATTTGGTCCCGTTTCCGACCAACGTGAAGTATCTCGCGACGGTTCTGGAAGGCTCGCTTACGACGAAGAAGTCGGTTCACCCGGGGCACGGCGTCTTTCATCCGGTCGCATGGTGCCAGCTACTACGACGGTGCTCGCTCGTGGGTCACTACACTGGGCCAGGATCCCCGTCTGTGGGCGGACCTTTCGCTACCGATCAACCAAGTCGGAGGACCCGGTTATTTCCCGGGCGCCGCTCAATTCCAGAGTATGGTCGTAAACGGGGTGTTGTCGGCAATGGGCAAAGTGCCTTTCTGCACCTGATGCCGTCTCGCTGCATCAAGTCACCTAGCCTATCGCCACATATTAGTCCACGGAGGAATCATGAATTGGCAACAAGTTGGTAAGGTAATGGTCGCAACTTCTCTCGCCTTGGCGCCGCTGCGGCATCCGCGCAACAGGGCCGGTCGGAACGTACCCCAAGTCCCGGTCACGACCGATGCCACCTCGCAATCGATAGGGAAGCAGCAACTACGGAGTTTGCTCCACCTTCGGTAGCGACAAGTCGTGCTACCACAACTGGGGTGTTGTCCGCGCGTCACCGCCGCAAGGTGCTGCTGTTCACACGGACGGCCGGAGTGCGCCAAGCCAGCCTTGGGACGCCGCTTCGCCGCCGGGCTTAATCCCCCGCTAGGCGCCGAGCAACAACACGCAGAAGGACATGATCCGTCTGCTGAACGCGGAAGGATATCGCCGTCGACTATACGGAAGATGTCCACGCCCTGAGCAGTCCCACGGCCAATCTCCAACCAGTACGCTGCGCTGATCTTCTTCAGCACCAGCGAAGATGTGTTATGGGACAACGGTAATGCGACAGTCCCGGCGCTTTGCCGTGTCGGGGAGCACGACCGCGTACCTCGATGCCGGCAGAACGGCCTTGCGTCAATATATGCGCGCGGGCGGTGGTTTTGTGGGCGTTAATTACGCCCTCGCGGCAAATGGAGGACGAAGGAATTAGTAACTTCCCGTGGCTCACCGGTTTGCTGGGCAGCGCCAACATCTACGACTCTGCCGGCTACCAGGCCGGGACGATCGTGATTCAAGGCGAGCGATCCTTCAACGGCAGGTGCCGTCGCCCTTGCCGGAAACACGATTCCCTTCCAAGACTCGTGGTTCACCTTGGATCCGTTTCCGACGAAGGTGAAGTTCCAGGCCACGGTCGATGAGAGCAGCGCTCGCGACGCAGAAGGCGGTTCACCCCGGGCACGGCGCCTTTCATCCGGTCGCGTGGTGCCACTACTATAGCGGTGGTCGCGCGTGGATCACGTCTCTCGGTACCGACGCAAGCGCCACGTCGGACCTGACGATACCGCCGACGGGGTCCACCGTTCCGAACAGAGCGGCGTTCCAAAGCATAGCTTGTCAACGGCATCAAATCGGCGATGGGATTGATACCGTTCTGCACGTGACGGTCAAGCGTACGATGCCTTCAGGGATCATCGCTCGATTCTATAAAGTCTTCGGAGTTTTTCGATAATGCTGTCACTTGCAGGAGGAGTCATGAATAGGCAGCGGGTACCGCCAAGCCATTCTCACGGCTGGATTAGCGCTAAGCGCTGTCAGCGCTGGTGTCGATAACGCCCTTGCGGCGCGAAGCCCGCCGTCGCTGGGCGCAACCAACGATTCTATTGAAACATTCACCTACTGGGCCTTGCAGTGGCCCATCTGTCTATCAGGAGGTGGACGGCACGTCAGCGTCCTATGCCAGTTGCCTATCACAGATGGGGGCCATACTATTGCCAATTCGGTGATCATATTTTCCCGGACCGCGGCGGAGCGCAACGGCGCATTGGGTAATCCGATGCCGGGGGTACACCGGATGCCACCAACATCGCGCAAGCCGGACTCAGGCGACTCCTGCTGGCGGCAGGCGTTGCGACGGTGACCATCGCCGAAACCACGGGAACGTGCCGGGCGAAGGAAGCACCGTGGGCGCGGTAGTTTTCCTCGATAACAGCGGCGATGTTCTCTGGGACCACGGCAGATCCGTCGCTGCGGCGAACGCCGTTTCGAACACCACGTCCGCTTTTACGACGGCGGGCTATGTGAATCTGCGCCAATATCTGCGCGGGGCGGTGCCTTCGTGGCCATCCACAACGCGGTAGGCGCTGAGCGCAACTGGAATTGGTATGTGGGCCTGCTCGGCAATGCCAGCACCTACGATTCGGCCGCAATCCAGCCCGGCACGGTGCAGATCGAGACGGCCGATTCCTCGACGCGCCGGCGTCGGTTCGCCGGGAACGCAGTTCGCGCTCGGTGCTCCCGGCGTCGGGGGTGACACCTTCTACAATTTGGTCCCGTTTCCGACCAACGTGAAGTATCTCGCGACGGTTCTGGAAGGCTCGCTTACGACGAAGAAGTCGGTTCACCCGGGGCACGGCGTCTTTCATCCGGTCGCATGGTGCCAGTAGCTACGACGGTGCTCGCTCGTGGGTCACTACACTGGGCCAGGATCCCCGTCTGTGGGCGGACCTTTCGCTACCGATCAACCAAGTCCGGAGGGGCCCGGTTATTTCCCGGGCGCCGCTCAATTCCAGAGCATGGTCGTGAACGGGGTGTTGTCGGCAATGGGCAAAGTGCGCTTTCTGCACCTGATGCCGTCTCGCTGCATCCAAGTCACATAGCCTATCGCCACATATTAGTCCACGGAGGAATCATGAATTGGCAACAAGTTGGTAAGGTAATGGTCGGAACTTCTCTCGCCTTGGGCGCCACCGCGGCATCCGCGCAACAGTCGGACGCCGGAACGTACCCCGTAACGCCGCGCGCTTTACAATAACGTTGCGGAGTCAAGGAGACCTTACAACTATGGGGCGTGCTCCACCTATGGCAGCTCGCCCGAAGCACTGTCGTGCTACCACAACTGGGGTGTGCAACGTGCGACGTCGGCTCAGTTTCCCAATGGCAAAGGTGCTGCTGTTCACCCGTACGGCCGGACCGCGACACGCCAGCATTAACCCCAAATTGGGATTCGGTCTCAATCCGCCACTGGCGACGGGGCGACCAACAACGTCACGCAGAAGGACACGATCCGCCTGCTTAACGCGGAAGGTATCGCCGTCGACTATACGGAAGACATCAACACCTTCACCAATCTCAATCTCAACCAGTACGCTGCGATAATCTTCTTCGACGGCAGTCGCGAGGTCGATGTGGAACCATGGCAACTATGTTGTCCCGTCGATGGCCACGTCGACGAGTACGACCGCGCAGCTCGATTCAGCCAAAGTCGCCCTCCGGCAATATATGCGCGCGGGCGGTGGTTTTGTTGGCTTTCATAACGCGTTTGGTACGGAATATAACTGGCCGTGGTACGAGGGCTTGCTGGGCAATGGCAACTACTATAACCACGGCGGGTTCCGAGTCGGGAACGTCCGGGTTGCCTCGTCGATCCCTCAAACGCAGGCGTCGGCGGGCCCGGGACGGAGTATGCGTTCCAGGACGAGTGGTACACCTGTGGTTCCGTATCCTTCGGACGTGAAGGTCCTGGCTTATCTCAATATAGGCTCGCAGACCAGCGCATGTACTGGGTTACCTTTGTTATTACGACACAGGCTTTCCGGGCCTGCCCAAGGAACAGACCAGCGGCCTCGAGCCGATCACGTGGTGCCACTACTATGATGGCGGCCGCGCGTGGCTAACGGTGCTTGGTCATGACGGGCAGGCCACGTCCGACATCACGCTACCGTCGACCTTTCCGGGCAGGGCGCAGTTCCAAAGTATGATGGTCAACGGCATCAAATCGGCGATGGGGTTGATACCGTTCTGCACCTGACGGTCTCGTGGCGATAGGCGACATCCCGTTCTGCATGTAAAGAGTTAAGCTCCGGGCGCACGAACCACTCGCCGCCGAGCCGTCCTGGCGATACCTAAGTCGCAGGGCGCTTGGCGCGTTCTTTGAGGTCGATTGGATCGAACTTGCGTCGGCCGTAGTGGCTGATGCGATTGGCCTTGTTCGTTCGAAACCTTAAAAACCACGAAGATGAACAATAGGCGCTGGAACGCAGACAAGCGCATTGATTCCTTCGGTTGAGTCGTCAGAGCGGTCGTGGGCTACCAAAGGTAAATCTGCAGCGATCGCTCTTCGACTTTCTTCGGGATTTTCATCAGCACGTCGCGTTGCGACTTGAAATTCTGCGCGCTTCGTTGCAGCAGGTTATCGATTTCTTCCATGCTGTAGCGATTTTCCGGCGCGGTGGCAGGGCGCAAGTCTTTCTGGTCGGGAAAAATGCCCATGCCCGACATGATGCAATACCAGGAAAAGACCGGATAGCCCTTGCCGATCGCCTGTCGGTCCAACGTCCTTGGCGATGCTCCTGCCCGACATCCACAAGCCATATAGCTGACGCAGCGGATCCGACAGGTTCGTGTTCTCGGCATTCGCGCGCCAATAGTCGGTGTCGTGCCGCGTGTTGGTCTTGTAGTGCGTGACGATATAGTCGCGAGTGCCCTCGAAGTGGTCGTTCACGCGCTGATTGAACCGGTCGTGCGCGCGCTCGCCCAGGTCGCCCGCTTCGAGAAACTCGACGAACGTGGTGGCAGTGCGCTGGATGAACAGAAGCGCGGTCGCCTCCAAGGGCTCGATGAAGCCCTGCGCCAGGCCGACCGCCAGGCAGTTCTTGTTCCAGTGTTTTGTCACCCGCCCGATCTTCATTTTCAGGTGGCGCGCGGGCGTATCCGAATCGAGCATGCCGAGTCCTTCGCGCAATTCCTTTTCCGCGTCGTCCGCCGAGCAGAAGGCGGAGCTGTAGACATAGCCGTTGCCATACCGGTTGGTGAGCGGGATCTTCCACCGCCAGCCATGCTTGAGGGCAGTCGAGATGGTCTGCGATGGAATGTCCTCGCCTATCAGGTGTGGGCATCGCGACCGCCGCGTCGTTGAAGAGATTGTTCGAGAAGCTCACGAACGGCGTTCCGAGCGCCTTCTGGATCAGAATTCCGGCGAAACCGGTGCAGTCGACGAAGATGTCCGCCGTCACCGGTTCGCCGTCCTGAATCGACACGGAAGCTATTTCCCCGAGCTCGTTGAGCTGGACGCCGGTGACATGGCATTTCGTGTATTTGACCCCGCGCTGCACTGCCTTTTTATGGAGGTATTCGCCGAGCAGCACAGCATCGAAGTGATAGCCGTACCAGACATCGAAAGGAAACGTCCGGTGCGGTTTCGGGGCGAGGTGGTTGTGGGCGAGGTAGGACGAGATGAAGAAGCGATTCGGGTGCGCGTACACGTCGGCGCCGTTCAACCGCGCCTGTGCGTTGTGCACGAACTGCGTCATCGTCAGGTTGTCGAGCATCGAGGCAAACGGATGGAAATAGCTCTCGAATCCCGGCTTGGTCGACCAGCCGTCGAAGGTGATGCCGCACTTGTAGGTCGCGTTGCACTCAGGCATCCATTCCGACTCCTCGATCCCCAGGCTGTCGAAGAACCCTCTCAGCCACGGCGTGGATCCTTCGCCGACACCGATGATGCCTACCATGGGCGACTCGAGGACCGAGATCTCGATGCCGCGCCTGATCAGTCGCATTCGCCAGGATCATCGCGGTCATCCACCCGGCCGATCCGCCGCCGACGATGACGATCTTCCTGATCGTGGGAGGGATGCTCGTCGGCTTGTCGGGCTGCTTGAACGAGTACGAATAGTTGAAAAGCGTGGCGGTCGGCGCTCGATCGGTCGATGCGGTCATGGTTTTTCCAGGTCTCGGTCGTCAAAGTGGCTTGATTCTTGAGCGCGGTCGTCGATGGCGGACGCGCGGAACTTCGTTGTTGCCAAGAGCTGAACCACGCCGGCATTCAAATCAAGATCGATGTCGGGACGACGGTGCAACTCGTATCCGCTCGTGGTCGCCGGGTCGAGCCAGGATCGATCGATTCCCTGTTGACCCGAAGCAGGCGCTGCGGCATCGTTTGGGTTCCTACAGTCAGCATGCCATGAAACCTTCGATGAGCGACCAGCCAGGACGAATTCCCGAGTGGCGTGACGTTCGACGCTGCGACGTTTCGGGACGAAATCGTTCCGCGGTACCGTCCGGCCGTGTTGCGCGGGCTGGTGGCGCAGTGGCCCGCGGTGCAACGTGCGCGAACATCGTTCCAAGCGATCGGCCAATACCTGAGCGCGTTCGACAAGGGTGGCGCTGTCGATGTGATCATCATGCCCCCGCACGTCGGCGGCCGCCTGTTCTATAGCGATGACATGCGCGGATTCAATTTCTCACGGAGCAGGTTATCGATTGGCGAGGTCAGCGACAAGCTGCTGCGATATGCAAAGTTCGAGAAGCGCCCGGCGCTTGTCGTGCAGAGCGCACTGATGGCCGATTGCCTGCCGGGATTCTCGAAAGAAAACCGCCTGCCCATCCTCGAAGAATCGGTACCGCCGCGGATCTGGCTCGGAAATATCGTCACGACTCCCGCGCATTTCGACGAATCGAACAACGTCGCATGCGTCGTCAGCGGCACGCGGCGCTTCACGCTTGTTTCCGCCCGAGCAGATCGGGAACCTCTACATCGGGCCGCTGGGACATGCGCCGACGGGCACGCCGATCAGCCTTGTTTCGATGGCGAATCCGGACTTCGAGCGATTTCCGCGATTCAGGGACGCGCTTGCATCGGCCCTTGTGGCCGAGCTCGAACCGGGCGACGCAATCTACATTCCGACACTTTGGTGGCACCACGTCCAGTCGCTCGCCAAGTACAACATCTTGGTTAATTACTGGTGGAAGGGGCATGTCGACGCGGCCGGCGGCGCGGACACGGCGCTCAACTGCCTGCTGCATTGCCTCCTGACGCTCAAACCTCTGCCGGCCGAGCACCGGCAGGTGTGGAAAACGATCTTCGACCACTATGTGTTCAGCGCCAGCGCGGAGTCCGTCGAACATATCCCCGAGTACGTCCGCGGCGTGCTCGGCGAGATCTCGCCTGAATTGGCGAAGCAGGTGAAGGCGTTTCTGGTGACCCAGCTGCAGCGATGAGCCTTGCCGTGCGCTGCAACGCGTCCTGATCCCGATTGTGATGGCGCAGTCGCGCGCGGAGGCACCAGCAAGGCGATAACCGTTCAGAACGTGGTGCACTGGACGTATCCGCGACTCCTGATGCAGTTCGTCGTCGTGAAATCGTTGCGCTCGAGGCGGTCCCTGGTTGAGAGCCGAAGCACACAGTCGCGCCAAGGGTCGGAATCCGTCTTGTAGCCTAGCTTTTCGCATCCCGGCCCATAAACCTGAATCATGTCGTCGACGTCGCGCTGCACCTGGGCCGCGCGTTCGGCTTGCGTCACGCAGCCGGTGACGAACATCGTGAGTACGAACAAGGCAAGTGCACGCATGGTTGTCTCCGTTCACAGTAAGCCAAAACGGGGTTGCCGACCTCACGCTTCCCCGTCATTGCAGGCCCGATCGGAAAGCTTCGGTAAACGCAAATCCGGGCATGCCGTTGAGGCCGCTGCAGGTCGACGATACCCCGAGACATCGGCCGGGCACGGTACGTCGCGATCGAGCGACCAGAAATGCAAGCCCCCGGCAGCGTTTTCGCGAACGAAGCGCGCGACGGTCGTCGCATCGTCGAGCGTGAAAACGTTGGCCACGACATCATTGACTCCTATCATCGGGGTCAGTTCGATGCGGCGCATCGGTACGCCAAAGCGAGCGTTCAGGTTCCGCGCGGCCTGGATCGCCGACAGCCCCATATTGCAAACACCGGCGGACACCACACAATTCCGGGCGATGGCGTCCCCGTAATCCATGACCATCAGGTTGACGTAGTAGTCTGCCAGCCCGGCATCCCGGATAGCCTGCATCACGCGTTGTCCGTCGTTGTTCAAACTCGCCAGGCTGCCGTCGCTGGCCCCCAGGTCGCGAGCGTGAAGCTGAAGCGAAGCTGCGGGTGCCGTTCCTTCGCGGCCTTGATGCGCTGCACCAGCGAACCGACGATTTCCGCCGACTGCCCGCGCTCGATGTCGAAGTCGAAGCCGATCAGCCGAGGCGAGGCATAGCGCGCGATGAATGCCTCCATTCCCGCATCCGTTGCACAAGTGAACACGCCGGCTTCGCCGCCGGTGGAAATGATGTAGTCGATGCCAGCCCGGACAAACGCACGCAGGTTGCCGTCCGCGAGCAGGCGCGGATCCATTCCATCCCATGTCTCGGCGCCGCATTCGCCAGTGGCGAATGCCAGCGTCAACGCCGTCACACTGGAGGGTAAGCGTCGAGCGGCCGTTGACGACGATCGGTGTCGGGCCGCCGGCGACGGCGGCCGAGATCGCCCCGCTTTCCGGCGCGAGCGCGACCGGGACGTATTTGTAAGGGCTATAGACGAAATGCGGCGCCGTTCCGCGCTCGGAAGTCGCCCGGGCAGGCGCGTCGCCCAAAGAAGTGAGGTCGTTTCCAGCCGGGACGGCGCATCCGGCGAACGCGGCCACAAATCCGGAGCCAAGGAGACCGATCAGGCGTGTCGACACGGGCGTGGCGGCCCTCCGTTCGTCCCGACGTATGCGTCGCCGCAGCCCACAGCAGCGCATGCCGCGATTGTCCATAAAAACGGCGGAGCAGCGCGCTGCTCCGCCTGATCGCAAACGGCAGGGACGGCGATCTATCCGCTGATGCGTCAGAATGAGATCTGCACGCCCGCGTAGTACTGCCGTCCGTTCTTGTAGAACGCGCGCGGCTGGTCGGGATTCGCGCCGTAGTACTTGAGTGTCGGATTGTTCAGATTCAGCGCGTCGAAGGTCAACGTGAAATTGTTGTTGATCCGGTAGCGCAGCGACGCTGCCAGATTATCCGTATCGTCCTGGTACTCAGGCGTACTGCGGTCCAGCCCCACGAAGAAAGCCGAGCGGAACGTATAGGCAAGGCGTGCGCTGAAGCCGTAGCCGTCGTAATACCCGACGATGTTGTACGTGTTCTTCGATGCGCCCACCAGATCGCGGTTGCCCGTTTCCTTCGCGTCCGCGTACGTGTAGTTTGCCAGAACACCGAAGCCGTAGGCGAGCTGCTGCTGATAGGCAAGCTCGAGACCCTTCACCTTGCCGCTGCTGTTCGTCGGCGACGAGATCGTGTAGGTGTCGAACGTGCCGGTGCGGATATTGAGCAGGGTGACCTGGTGGTTGCCGAAGCCGACATAGTTCGACAGGTCCATGTAGAACAGGCCGGCCGACAGCAACGACTGCGGCGCGAAATACCACTCGAGCGTCCCGTCGACGTTCGTCGAGCGGATCGGCTTCAGGTCCGGGTTGCCGCCGCTGCCGGTATGCGTCGTGTCGTCGGCCGAGATCGAGCCGCCCAGAGCGCTGAAGTCCGGACGCGCCATCGTCCGGGCGATTGCGAAGCGAGCCACTAAATCCTTCGACAGATCCCGCTTGAGGTTGGCGCTCGGCAGCCAGTCGGTGTACGTGTGCTCGACCGGCTGCTGATAGAAGGAGCCGAATGCGGACGTCGTGATCGCACCCGGTACCGACGGGCACGGTGCAAGCGCGGGGCAGATATCGCCCGGGATCGCGACGTTGACCAGTACGCGCTCCTTGGTCTGTACGGCGCGCAGGCCGACGTTGCCGCTCCAGCCCTTGCCTTCGAGATTCGCCATCACGTATGCAGCCGCGACCTTCTCCCTGAGCTCGAATTCCCCCGGCCAGTAGCGACGCGTGACCGGATCGCGATTCGAGTACAGGTCGCCCCAGCGCTCGAGCTCGCCCGGCGAAAGCATCCAGGGTTGGCGCGGGAAGTTCCCGCCGATACCGCTGGCGAAGTTCCCTGGGTAGGTTTCGCCATTCCACTTCGGCAGGTTCGCCGGACTAAAAGGATCAGGCCCCGCGAAGTTGGGGCCTTGGGCCACCTGCTCGGTATTGCGGTCGTGTTGCGCGAAGCGGAGTCCGCCCTTCAGGGTGGTCCATGGACCCGAGCCAAGCACGATACGTGGAGTCGACCTGGCCATACGTTTCCTTGTCCTCGGTTTTCGCGGGACTCGCGCCGAAGATCCAGTCGAGCGACGTGCCGGCGAAGTTCGACGGATTGCCGTTCGGGAAGCTCACGTCGGTCGCGGATCCGATGCCGTGCATGGTGTACGTGGCGCCGGTGTTGAACACATCGCCCTCGAACACGTCCTGTTTCGGCGTCTTGCCGATGCCGCGTGTGTAACCAAGCTGGCCGGTGAACGACAGGCGATCGGTCGCGTGGTATTTCGCATCGACGTTGTAGAACGCCGTCTCCGAATACGTTCCCGGACGGTAGATCTCGTCGACGATCGCATACTGGTGCCTGGTATCTGCGCGTCATACCCGTCCCGAGATTCGGAAACACGGCGGACGTCAGCGTGCCGTTGGTCACCTGGTACGACGTCGGCGTTTCGCCGGCGCCGCCGTTGATGACGTGCGAGCCCCAGAACATCCAGTTGCGGTTGTAGTTCGTTGGCCTTCATGTGCGAGTAGAAGGCGTTGAAGTCGATAATCAGGTCGTTGGTCGGCTTGACTTGGACGTCGACCAGCCCACCGTAGCGTTCGCGCTCCTGCTCGAAGAACGACGAGCCGATCAGCGTCGGATACGATACGTTGGCGAGATCCGGATGCGCCGCGGCCAGCGCGGCTGGTCGGCGATATCTGCGAGTATCCCAGGATCTCCTGCCCATCACGGCGCAGATGCCGCTTCTGCGAGAAGCCCTGCAGCAAGACGCCCATCGTGCCTTGCTCGTTTTCCAGTTGATGAGCCCGCTGAACTGCCCATCGGTTTCCTTCGGCAAGTCGGCGTATACGGCCTGAATCGACGCTTCGCCGGTGATCTGCTTGCGGAAGTCGAGCGGCTTGCGCGTGATGATGTCGACGTTGCCCGCGACGCCGCCTTCGACGAGATCGGCGGTGGCGCTCTTGCGCACGATGACCTGGCTCACGAGCTCGGACGGCAGCAGGGAAAAACTGACGCTTCTTCCGACCGTTTGGACCTGGTCGAGGACGAACCAGTCGCCCGACGCAACCGGATGGCCATTGATGAGCGTTTGCGTCAGGCTCGGGTTCGTGCCGCGGATGCTGACGCGGTCGTTCTCGTCGAAGCCGCCCTCGCCTCCGGCCGCGGAGCTGATCGTGACGCCGGGGACTCGCTGCACGGCGTCGGCAATGTTCTTGTCGGGGAGCTTGCCGATGTCGTCGGCCGTCACTACTTCCACGATCGCGTCGGCGTTGCGCTTCGCTTCGAGTGAGCGCTCCACCGAATATCGAAAGCCGGTCACCGTCAACCCCTTGGACCGGAACCGGCGTTCCAGGTGGCGTCGTGGCCGGCGGCGGGGTGCTTGCGCAACGACAATTCCAGATGAAGTCGTTGGCGGCCGGTGAGGTGGTCGCTTGCGCAAGGATGATGTTAGCTTGCGGTTCCTCTTGCGCGGTCTTCGCGCTCGGCGTCCTTCGCGCCAGCCGCCTTCAATTTTGCGGCATCGGCCTTTGCCTTATCGGTCTTTGCCTTTGCCTTTGCTGCTTGCGTGGCTGTCGTGGGTTGCGCGTCGCTCTTGGGCGCGTCGGCGGACTGGGTTGTCTCGACTGCTGCGCATGCACCGGCGTGACAAAGCTCATCAGCGCGAGTACGCGACCGCCGATGCGATTGGCGTTTTCTTGAGCTTCATGTACTTCCCCTTAATTGGCGTTCGCATTCAAATGACGACGCTAAAGATCTGGCGCAAGTGCCCGCGAGGCACTCTCATTCTGCAGCCACCACAATCAATGCCACTATGCTACCACTTGAGCAAAACACACTACCAATTTCGAAATCTCCTGCTACCATGTTGCAGCCGCGCAACAGGCGGTGCTGGCTGGTTTTGCAGCGCCGCAAACGGTTGAACTTGCGCGATGGATGCGGCCAATGGAGATGAACTGGTATGACATTGGTATTCAATGCATGCATCGGTCCGAAACGTTTTCAATGCCTTATCCCGCCGATGCTCAGGGTTTGCTTGAACGAGCGACCGTGTCGGCGAGAACCCGTGTGAGGCGCATCCCGGGGATGCCCGGATGACATCGCTTGCCCAAGTCCTCGGCAATCTGGACCCGAGCGACAACCTGCCGCTCTACCAGCAGTTGCAGCGGGGCTTAAGGGAGGCGATCGAAAAGCGGATCCTGGGGCCGGATGACGCGCTGCCATCGGAGCGGCAGCTCGCCGAGGACCTCGGGGTGTCGCGGATCACCGTACGCAAGGCGATCGACGGCCTCGCGGCGGAAGGATTGCTCGTGAGCCGCCAAGGCTCCGGCAATTTCGTCTGCACCCGCATCGACAAGAATTTCGCGAAGTTGACGTCGTTCTCCGAAGACATGCGCGCGCGCGGGCGCATCCCGCGCAGCGTCTGGCTCAAGCGGTCTGAAGGCACGGTAACGCCGGAGGAGTCGCTGAAGCTCGCGCTTTCACCTGGCACGCTCGTGTATCGCTTTCACCGGCTGCGCTTCGCCGACGACGAGCCGATGTCGATCGAGTTCGCGACGATCGTCGCATCGTTCCTTCCGTCGCTCGATGCGGTCGAGGACTCGCTCTACGACGCGCTCGAGCGAGCGGGCAATCGGCCGGCGCGCGCGTTGCAGCGGCTGCATTCGACGCTGCTCAGTGCGGAGCAGGCCAAGCTTCTGAAGGCGAAAGCCGGCGATGCGGGACTCTCTGTCGAGCGGCTCGGCTATCTGCGCGACGGGCGCGCCGTGGAGCTGTCGCAATCGTTCTATCGCGGGGACACCTACGATTTTGTCGCCGAGTTGAGTGCGTTCTAGAGACGTCGCGAGCAGCACCGGCGCCCGGCCGGTTGCATCGCCGCGGCCTTCCAGCCACGCCCGCAGCGCCTCGAGTGCGCCGTCCGCGTAGCCCCAGGCGATGATCGTTGGCGCTGCTACATCGACCGTCTGGAAAGGGTTCCACAACACCAGATGCAGATCCGGACGCCACGTGCCCCCATGCTTACCGTAGCGCGTGCGAACGTTGGAAGCGAGGACGGTGGTCCGGCCGTCGCGGGCAACGGTGGACCAGTCCAGTGCGCACAGGTCGTCGACTTGCATTACGTCGACGGTCTCGAAAGCTGTGAACAGCGTCGCGACACGGTCGCCCGATAGTCCCGGCTCCGAAACGCCGTCGCCTGGAACGTGGCGTTGCGTAATGATGCGCAGCGGCTGGTCGAGCGGCGGCGGTCTTGCGCCATTCAAGCGCGACGAGGCCGCGTGCCCACGCCCGACGCATCAGTTCCTCATCGGCTCGGCGCGTCTCGCTCGAATAAACGCCGGCATCGATGGGAAAGCGGCCCGCCAATGCATCCAGCCGCGCGCGGGCGCGTAACAACGATCGACGGTCAAGCTCGCCGTGGTCGAGCGCGGCCTGGATCGCATCGATCGCCGCCGCCTGTTCGTCGTCTGTGCCGAGCGCCATCACCATGTCGGCGCCGGCGTGCAACGCCAGCACGGCGGCCCGATCGTGGCCATAGCGGTCGTGAATCGCTTTCATCACCAGCGAGTCGGTGATCACGACGCCATCGTAATGCCATTCCTCGCGCAGCAAGCCGCCGATGAGCGCGCGCGACAGTGTCGCCGGATATTGTGGATCGATCTGTGGGTAGACGATGTGCGCCGTCATGATCGCCGGCGCCTGGTCCAGTAGTGCGCGGAAGGGCGCAAGCTCCAGCGTGTCGAGCGCTTCCCGCGGCTTGTCGACGACTGGCAGGTCGTAGTGCGAGTCGACGTGCGTGTCGCCATGCCCCGGAAAGTGCTTGATGCAGCAGGCGACGCGCTCGCTCAGCGCCCCGCGCATCCATGCGGCGCCCAGGCGGGCGACCTCGTCCGGATTTGCCGAGAAGCTGCGCTCGGCGATCACCGGGTTGTCCGAGTTGCTGTTGACGTCGAGCACAGGCGCGAAATTCCAGTTGAAGCCGATGCTGCGTATACCGCGCGCGACCGCCGCGCCGACGTCGTGTGCAAGCACTTCATCGCCGGCCGCTCCGAGCGCCATCGCAGACGGGGGCTGCGGCAGGAAGGTCGCGCGCACGACGGCGCCGCCTTCCTGGTCGACGCCGATCAGCGCTGCCGGGCCCATCGCCGCGCGCAAGTCAGCCGTGAGCGCGCGCACTTCCTCCTCGGTGCCGAGGTTCCCGCGAAACAGCACGACGGCGCGAATGCGATGGCGGCGCAGAAACGCAGCCTGTGTATCGTCGAGCACCCTCCCCGCATGCCGACCATGACGAGCTGGCCGGGATGGAAATCGTCAACAGTCGTCGGCATTCTCATCGTGGCCGAGGACATCGACTTCGGCCCGGCGTGCTAGGCGACAGCGACCGACTGATCACTTGATCGCGCCTTCCATGCCGCGCATGAAAAAGCGCTGCGTGAAGAAGAACACGATCAAAGCCGGCGCGATCGTCAGGATGGCGCCCGCCGCGATAACGCGTGTGGAGCTGCCGAACGTCCCGGACAGCTCCAGGATGCCCACGGCCAGCGGCATCAGCTCGCTCTTGGTCAGCACGACGCTTGGCCAGAGGAAGTTGTTCCACGTCGTCACGGTGGTCAGGATCGTCAGCGCGCCGATCTGCGGCAGCGCGAGCGGCAGCATGATGCGTAGGAAAATATAGAGCTCCGACGCACCGTCGACCCGCGCCGCATCGAGCAGGTCCTGTGGAATCTCCTCGAATGCGTTTTTCATCAGGAAAATGCCGATCGCGCCGGCCACCGTGGGCAGGATTACGCCGAGATGCGTGTTGACGAGCCGCAGATGCGTCGTGGTAATGAAGTTGACGAGGAAGTTCACCTCGGTCGGCAGCATCAGCGTCGCGAGTATCACGGTGAACACGAGTTGCCGGCCGCGAAACCGGTAGCGAGCCAGCGGATATGCGGCAAGGGAGCACACAAGTATCGTCCAGACGACGGTCCAGAACGTGATCCAGACCGAATTCCAGAAATAGCGGCCGAGATCGATGACCCGGAACACTTCGATGAAGTTCGCGAGCGACGCGCGCGCGCGGAACGAACGACGAAGGGAACGAAAATACGTTGCCTTCGGTGCCGATCGCGACCGACAGCGTCCAGAGAAAGGGAAAGCGCAGACGAGAGCAATAAGTACCAGCACCGCGTAGTGCAGCGCGATGCGAACGCCGCGGCGTGCGCTCATCGAATCACCCTTCGACGGCCGCGGGCTGCCGTCGCATGCGGCACGCGCACGCGCGGCTCGGGTTCCCGGTCGATCACGCGCGTATCCGATGCCTTGTCCGGCGCCATCGGTTTAGCGGTGACGCGGGCGTATGAAGCGGAAGTTGAGCCATCCGATCGCCAGACAGAAAACGCTCACGACGAGGCTCGCGGCCAGCGCGCGCGGAAAGTTGAACGCGCGGATGCCCTGATCGTACGCGTAATAGAGGCCTGTATACGTCGAGCTTACGGGACCGCCTTTGGTCATGATCAGCACCTCCTCCAGCACCTTCATCGCCGAGAGCGTCGACAGGACCGTGCAAAGCAGAATCGTCGGCATGATCATGGGGATCGTTATCTTCCAGAATCGCTGCCAGCGCGTGGCGCCGTCGAGCCGGGCAGCCTCCTCGAGATCCTTCGGTATCGCCTGCAGCGCCGCGAGATACAGCACCATGTACCAGCCCAGGCCCCGCCAGAAGCGTGACCAGCATCAGCGAGAAAAGCGCAAGCCGGTCATCGCTGAGCCAGCCGATCGGATCGTTGATCACGTGCAGCGTTTGCAGCACCGCGTTGATCAGCCCCTGCTCGTTGTACATCCAGCCCCACATGATGCCGACCACCGACACCGACGTGACAACCGGGATGTAGAACGCCGCGCGAAACGCCTTGATGCCGGGAAGCGAGTTGTTGACGAGCACCGCCAGCACGATCGCGCCGAGCTGGATCGCCGGAACGATCAGCAGATAGAGCAGCGAGTTCTTGAGGCTGATGAAGAACACCGGGTCTTCGAGCAGGTCCTCGAAGTTAGCGAGTCCCACCCACTTTGGCGGCGTCAGGAAATTGTATTCGGTGAACGCGAGGTAACTGCCCCACAGGACGGGCCAGAACGTGAATAGACCGAGCAGCAGCAGCGCGGGAGCAAGAAAGAGCCACGGCAGCAGCGCTTGTCGCAAGCGTGCGCGCGAAGCGCGATCGCCAAGCTGATCGGACCGCTCGATAGCGGCATCGGCATCGACCGTGCGCGCGCTCATGGGCCGAGCTTGCTGTTCCAGAATGCGGCCGCTTCGTCGAGCGCGGTCTTGACGTCCTTGCGGCCGATGACCGCGGCCTCGACCGCGTCCTGCAGCCGCTTGTTGAGGCGCTCGAACCCCGACACGCCGGCAACGTAGAGCGTGCGCACGGCGTCCATTCGCTTGGCGCCGAGCGCCATCGCTTTTTCGTAGGCGCCGGCGTCGGTGCGCAGCCTCTGGAAGTGCGGATCGGCGACGGCCTTCTTCGCCGTCGGAAACGCGCCGGCGAGCTTGGCGAACTCGAGCTGGTTTTCGGCGTTGGTCAGGAACTTCGCGAACTGCGCCGCCTCGCTCGCGACGATCGCTGTCGTCCCCCGCGGCATCGCGAAATGGAAAAGCCACCCGCCGGCCGCGATGCCGGGGCCGCCGATCGGCACTGGCGCGACGTCGGTGACGGCGTAAACGTCCCGCGCGTCGTCACGCACGCGAGTCAACGCGCTCGGCGGCGCCTCGAGCATCGCCATGCGACCCGACTTGTAGGCATCGATCGAGGCCGGATAGTTGTCTTCCGAAAACAGCTTGTCCTTGAGCAGTCCGCCGGCCTTGTACGCATCGGCGAGCTTCGCAATGAACGCGACGTGCGCGGGCGAGTTGAACACCGCTTTGCCGTTTTCGACCAGCGGCAGCCCTTCCTCCAGAAACAGGCCGGCGATCTTGCCCAACGCCGGCGAGAAGCCGTACTGGCCGGTGCGCGCCTTGATCTCCTTGGCGGCTGCGAGCTGCTCGTCACGCGTGGTGGGGATGTGCGTGATGCCCGCCTGCTTGAACAGCGCCGTGTTGTACGCCATGACGTTGACGCTGTTGTAATGCGGAAACCCATAGACCTTGCCGTTGAACGTCAGATCGGCGATCGCGCCGTCGGTATAGTTGTCGCGGTCCTTGCCCAGCAAATCGTCGATAGGGCGCAGCGCGCCGTACAGCGCATAGTCGTACGCCCACGGGACATTCAACTGTACGAGCGCGGGCGCGGAGCCGGCGACGATCACCGCCGTGAGCTTCGTCTGCAGCGCATCCCAGGGAACGTCGACCCATTCGAGCTCGACATTCGGGTGGAGAGCTTCGTATTGCTTCACCAGCGTTCTGAAGTAAGCGGTAAATTTCGGCTTGAGGCTCATCGTCCAGAACTCGACGTGGACCTTGTCAGCCGCCGGCGCTGGTCCGGACGCAAGCAGGACGCACGCCATCATCAGCAAAGGAGCGAACACGCGGCGAACGCTTGCGATCATCGCGGAAGTTTGGCGCAATTCGCCTTGTTGCGCGATGGCAAGTCGGCGCGGTTTGTCGCGTCTAAAGCGGCGGATCATGGTCGCGGTCAAGCCGGTCAGCGCGTCAGCGTCACTTTGGCAAGATGCCGCGGCGCATCCGGGTCGACACCACGCGCTCGCGCCAACGCTTCGACCATCGGATAAAAGCTCTGGATCGCCGCGATCGGATCGAGGTCCTCCTCGTCCGTCTCGACCAGCGGCAACACACTGCCCGGCGTTGCTGCCGGCGCGGCGAGGAGCACGCGGGCCCCGCGCCGTTGCATGTCCGCGGCGAGCGTGACCAGCCCTGCGTACGCGGGACCCCGCGGCGCAAAGACAAGCAAGGGTAGCCTTCGTCAACGAGCGCCATTGGCCCGTGCTGAAGTTCCGCGCCGGAGAATGCCTCGGCCTGGATTCCGCACACTTCCTTGAGCTTGAGCGCCGCTTCCATCGCCACGGCGAGCCCCAGCCCGCGGCTGATCACCAACAATCGATCAGCGTCCGCCAGCGTGTCGATCGCGCGCTGCCAATGCTGTTCGGCTGCGCGTTGCAGCGCCGAGGGAGGCCATCGAGCGCGCGTTGCAGCGCACTGTCGCCTTGCCAAGCGGCGACGACGCGTGCACCGGCGACCAGCTGCGCGATGTAGCTCTTGGTCGCCGCAACGCTGGTCTCCACACCCGCGTGCAGATCGAACGTCCATTGCGCGGCGGCGGCCAGCGGCGAAGCCATGTCATTGACGAGCGCAACCGTGCGTGCGCCGCCGTCGCGGAAAAATCGGGTCGGCACAACTAGATCGTGGCTTTGGCCGGATTGCGAAAACGCAAACGAGACGAGCCCGTCGCACTGCAGCCGCGACTGATAAAGCGTGATGAGCGACATCGGCAGCGACGTCACCAAGCGGCCGAGCCGGGCCATGATCAGGTACGCCATGTAGTGCGCCGCATGATCGGAGCTGCCGCGCGCGATCGTCAGCAGCGACTGCGGGGAGCCGCTTGGAGCTCGGCGCCGAGCGATGCGTAGCCGTCGCGGTCGGCGGCCAGGAGGCGGGCCACCGCCGCGGGTGCCTCGCGAGCCTCGTCAAGCATCCGTGAGGTCAATGTCTTCCCCTTCGACGAGCACGCGCTGCAATGCCAGGTCACGGTCGAGCACGACGAGGTCGGCATGGAAGCCTTCGTCGATCCGCCCCGATCCTGGACGCCGAGGTAATCGGCGGCGTGCGTGGATACGCGCAGTGACGCTTCGCGCAGCGAAAGCCCGAGCCCGATGAGATTGCGCAGCGCCTGGTCCATCGTCAGCGTGCTCCCGGCCAGCGTGCCATCGGCCAACCGGACGCCGCCCATGCATTTGGTCACACGATGCGAGCCCAGCCGGTATTCACCATCCGGCATGCCGGTCGCCGCCGTCGAGTCGGTGACGCAGAACAGGCCCGGTATCGCGCGCAGCGCAGCTCGAAGCGCCCCGGATGTACGTGCACCAGGTCCGGAATGATCTCCGCGTGCTGCGCGTGCGCGAGCGCCGCACCGACGATACCGGGCGCGCGATGGTGCATTCCCGACATCGCGTTGAACAAATGCGTAAAGCCGCCGGCGCCCGCTCGAGCGCCGCCACGCCGTCTTCGTAGGTGCCGAGGGTATGGCCGATCTGCACGCGAAAGCCTGCTGCGCGCAACGCGGGAATGATGTCGAGATTGCCAGGCAGCTCCGGTGCCAGCGTGATCAGCGCGATAGGAGCGAGCGCGTGTAGCGCAAGGACCTCGGGAATCGACGCGGGACGCACGAAGTCGGGCTGCGCCCCGAGCTTTCGGGGATTGATGTAGGGGCCTTCGAGGTGCACGCCGAGCACGCGGGCCGCGCCGTTACGGCGAGATCTGCATGCGCCACCTAGCGCCCTCATTGCGAATTCGACGTCTGGCAGCGGCGCCGTCATGGTCGTTGCCAGCAGCGACGTGGTGCCGTGCCGGACGTGCAAGCGCGCGATGCAATCGATCGCATCGCCGCCCTCCATCGTATCGCGCCCGCCGCCCCCGTGAACGTGAGTATCGATGAAGCCGGGGAGAATGATCGTACGCGCTTCTTCTCGCGCGCGTTCGTCCGCAATCGGCGCTCCCAGGATGCGTTGAACGCGGCCGCCTACATATTCGAGCGTGCCGTCGACGAACCCGCGAGTCGTCAGGATGCAGCCTTGGATTACACTGGCCATCGAACCATCGTCCGGTTCACTCGAGTCGGGCGCGAATCAGGCGCAGTGCGCCATCGATCGCATCGCCAGCCGGCGCGACGAGCCGCGCGCAAACCGAAGGCGCGAGGCGGGATTGCAAACGCTGGCCGATGCTGCCGGAGACCACGAGGGGCAATCGGCCCTCCGGGTCGAGCGCAAGCGCGATGGCGTCCAGCGCTTGCGCGGCATCGTTCAGCAATTGCGCTGCCTTTGGGTCGCTCGCTTCCGTGTCGAAGACGAGCGGCGCGAGCGCGGCATAAGCGTGCTGGCCGGCACGTTCGCCCCACGTCAGCAGCGCTTCCCGCGAATTTCCCGCAACGCTCCAGATCGCATGTACCAGCGAACCGGCGGGGCGCGGCCATCGCTCGCACGCTGCGCCTCGCGCATCGCGCGCATGCCGATCCACGCGCCGCTACCGTCATCGCCAACCGGGTAACCCCAGCCACCGACCGAAATGTGCTCGCCGTCATCGCGCAGCGCCTCGCCGATGCTGCCGGTGCCCGCGGCAACGACGACGCCTGGGCGGCCACCATGGGCGCCCAGCAGCGTGGTAAAGCCGTCGCTCGCGAGCTCGATCTTGCCGAAACGATGCGCCGCCTTCATGAAGTCTTGTCTGTGCTTCGCGACGATCGCGCCGGCCAGGCCCAATCCGACCGCGCATTCTTCGGGTCGCCAGCCATGAACGCTCGCAATTTGGAAGGACTCTTTAATCGCCCGGGAGACGTTCTCCCATGCCTGCAACACACCCTGTCCCAGCGCCGAGGGCCCGCGTGCGCAGAGCCCAATACCTCACCGTCGGGCCGGGTCAATCGGGCGCGAGTCCCCGTGCCGCCGCCGTCGATGCCGATGACGTAGCGAACAGCCGTATCGCGCGAAGGCATCAGGCGGTCGATTGTGCAGTCTGCGACATAGGGACCTCAATCATACCACTTGGCTAATTGGTATGCAATTGGCCTTACGCTCTTGCTGCAGGTGCCAAGGGCGGAATGCATCGAATCCGACTGTAATCGAGGCTGACGATACGCTCCTCGGTTGTCGCCTTCCGGAGGCCGGTCCACTGGCAAGGGCTACGGTCTCTGTCATCGGAACCGCAGGTAACGGCTATGCGCTGGTCGCGCTCCATCGCCGATCACCTGTCTGGCTCGCACGCGCACGGTCTTTTGCCATGCACGCCATCCATCAACAGCAGGAAATGCGACGACGATACGGGCGCGGGCGCTATTCGCTATGGACGGGCGATCCGGGACTTGCCGTCTATGTCTGGCATTGCCTGAACAAGTCGTACGGTATGCCCGGGCTCGATATTCTTGACTGAACGTTCCGCACTACCATCTCATTGCCGTGTTCCAGGTCCGAGGCCACTCGCAGTAAGGGGACACGCGGTCGCTGGAATCAATGCGGTCGAGCATCGCATGGACCGGGACGCGAAGGCGTTCCCGAAGCTATGGTAAGCACTCAGCGCGGTCTGACAGGTGCGATCGAGGTTGCTCGTGAGCGCAACCTCGACGAAGAACGCGCGCGTGGCCTCGATGTTCCGTCCCGCCAGGGCGCTTGCGATCGCCAGCGTGCCCCAGTCACCGGATCGTGCAGAGCGCCGTGAGCCGCTGACGGAGATCGCGTACAGCGCGAGCTGGCGCGCCACTTCTGGCTGCGCTGGACTCATTCTAAGGTAGAGGAATGCGAGGTAGGCAGCAATCTCGGATCGCGCGGATTCGCGCCGAACGCACTTAACTGGATGTTGACGGCATCGGACACGCGGCCAGACGTAAACGCCTGTCGTGCGTCCTCGTGGAGCCGGCGTGCGCGTATGGGTTCAATGTCCGTTTCAGCAGTCCAGCCAGTCTCGCTGGGCCACTTGGCGTAGATGGCATCGACGACTGCGTGTTGTTGCGACGGATGATTCGCGACCGACGCGAGCCCCAGGACTCTCGAGACATCCGGTTCTGCCCGCGTCGCTACGCGTGGAACCGTGTCGGTCAGCATACGCCTCGCCTGCATCACGAGTGCGTCCTGAGATCGATCCTGGGAACGCGCGATGGGCTCCACCATCGGCTGCGAAGCGGGCGTAGGTCGCGCGGGAATCTCCGATGGGGTTATCTGCGCGCGTGCGTCAGCGATTAGCATCGGAGATGTGGCGATCGAAGGACTCCCCTCCGCCCGCAACCGTTCGGTCGGGGCCAGCGCGGGCGAGACGTGCGGAGACTCGGTCTGCTGGGCAGACGCCTGGGCGCGCAGATTCGGCGGCGATCGCACAGGGGGACGTGCCGCGGCCAGCTGTGGCGCAGTTGGCTGGATGCTGAGTTCCGCAACAGGGGCGGGAGGCTCGTCGCGGCGTCGCAGCAGCTTTGCGAGATTGGTGAGCAACGTCCGCCATTCGTTAGGTGGCTTCGGATTCTGTACGCTTTGCGGCTGGTTCGTCGCCGTTGATGGGGCACGACGACCTTCGTTCGGTGTTTGCGCCACGCCACCAGACGGGGCTGCGGTTGCCGCCGTCGGTGTGCGGCGATCTCCGGTGATTGTGTCGGTTGGGTCCCCTGCAGCGGACTGATTCGCGCGCGACGGGCTGCGGGCTGCGCTGATCGGGCGCCGGGTCGCTCGCTGGGCGGTTCAGTCGCGGGCGGCGCGGCTTGCGCGCGCGAATCCGTGCGCGGCGGTGCCGGTCTGGCGGCCGCGACCTGAACGGGCGGCCGTGGAGGTTGGAACCGCTGTTGCTGAATCGACGCTTGTTGCGGGCTTGAGTGCCCAGATGCTCGGGCAGATGCGATTGACGGGCCGCGCGTTGGCTTCGGACTTGGAGTCGACGCCAGACGAGGCAGCGGATGTGCCGGCCGCGGTGTCACGCTCGTTGACTGCGGCGGGCTCGGCGCGACCTGCGGCCGATACACCGGCGTGCCCGGCTTCAGCGCGTGCGTTTGCAACCCGGACGACAGCGCCTTCTGGTCCACGATCGGAGAAGCCGGTTTCGCATCAGGCTCCGCACGCTCGTCGTTCGGCGCTGATGACGCGATGACTGCCGGCGCCGCGATCGGCGTCGGCGTCGAATCGGGCGAAGGCGCTGTGCGCTCCGGGTCGGTAGGCGGCACCGGTTTCGCGACCGGTGCGTCTGCCGCTGCGATGGCGGAATCCGGCGGGGCCTGGAACATCAAGCGCATCACGTCCAAGGCTGCGCGCGCGCGGTCGACTAGTGGATGCTCCGGGTCGCCGATGAACGACGGGGCCGCGAGCGCGGCGAGCGCGACTATCGCGTGGAGCGAGCACCGTCGCCGTCCACAATCTGCGCCGATGTGCTGGAATGCGCGCACCGCCGCGCACTGCAGTAACCGCGGTCGGTGCCGCATGATGGGGGTGGGGATCCGAATCGGCTCGGCGGCCTGGATGAACGGTGTGATGCGAATCGGCTCGGCGGCCCGAATCGGCGGTGCGATCCGCGTCATCGGCGTGATGGGCGACGCAGCGCCATCGGTGGTCGCGGCGCGGGCGAGCACCCAGCCATAGTTGAGCGAGGCGGCGAGATCGGACTTTGGCCAACCGCGCGCCGGCGAAGTCCATCAACTGTTGGTGCGGACGCCAGTCTGGATTATCGCGATCGTGACATTCACGAAGCGCGGAAGATGAGAGTCCGCGCATCGTCGAAACGCTCCGGCGTCCATCCCGTTTCGCCGACCGCGGATTCTCGCTGGGCAGGTAGCGCTTGAGCATCGCGGCGAGGCTGTACAGATCGCAGCGCCAGTCGAGTTCCTTGGTCGGCTCGCAGATCGCCGTTGCGCCCGGCGTCGAGCGCTCTGAGCAGCCGCGGCGACTGGTAGTCGTAATCCTTCTGCCAGCCGATCGGCAGCGGCGTCGAAAGATTCTCGCGAGACACCAGCGAGAACGCGAAGTCGATCAGCGCGAGCCTCTGAAAAATCGGATAAAGGCGCGCCGACGCATCCGGATCGAAGTTCGCCGGCCCGTAGGGAATGCAGATGTTGTCGCCCTTGATGTCGAGGTGCACGAGCTCGCAGCGAATGAATTTCGTCGAGCGCGGCAAGGCAGTAATGGGCAAGCGCCCACCAGTGCGCGCAATCCTCGAAGACGTGTCGGCGCACGGCGCCGTCGCGCGCAACCGGCAACAGCGTCGCCCATTGATCGACGGTGACGCCGGCGTCGTAGGTCTGGACGAGCCGCATGCCGCCCATCGCGCCGCCGTCGAACTGCACGACGTCGGGCACGCAGCGGATCCCGTGTCCGATCAACCGCGCGAGGATGCGCCATTCGCGCTCGGTCCACTGGCCGAAGTCGGCGTCGCTCGTCGCGAGGAAGCGCTTGGTGTAACGGCGTGCGCTCGCCTGGTGCGACGGCTTCGCGAAACACCTCGACATGCTCGCCGGTGGCCATCTTCAGCCGGCCGCGGCCGAAAACGCGTTCGATCTGCTCTGGCGTCATGGTTGCACCTTCGTGGTGGGCCGCGCCGCCGGCAGCCGCTGCCGCGGTCACCCAGTCGGTGGCGAGCAAAAGGAGCGCACGTGGCGGCGAGCGCGATCGAGCGCGCCGATCGAAAACAGACGCGCAAGCCGTACGTGCGCGCTCCGCGCGATGCACGACCAGTACCGTCGCGTCGTCGTTGCTGCCGCTCGTCCGCGCGAATTCGATGAGCCGCACGCAGCGCGCCGCGCAGCGGCGTCGGTCCGCGCAGGAGCCGCGCGATGTCGTCGCGGTCCGGCGTGCTTGTGAACCCCGTCGCTGCATCAACAACAGCATTTCGTCGCGGCCGAGATCGACGTCGCGGACATTCGGCGCGTCGACCGCGCCGTTGCCGACCATGCGCGCCGGATCGTCGAGCGACCCTCCGGCGGCGGCTGCTCGCTCAAGTGCCGGTACGTGTCGTCGAGCGTGAGAAGCTGCGCCGGTCCGCCGTGCACCGCGCTCACGCGATAGACACGGCAATCGCCGACCCATGCGACCAGCCACCGCGAAAGCGACGCTGCCGGTACCTGCGCAAAGCGCCACCGTCGCGGCGCCCGGACGCGTCGGTTCGACTTGCGATGCTGCGCCGTACCGCGCGATCGGCATCGAGCACTGCGCTACTGCACGCGCGTCGGCGTCGATGCGGCCACGCGTCGAGCGTCTCGTGAAGACGCGCGACACCAGCTCGCCGGCTGGCGCGGGAGGCCATGGCGCCCGAGCTCACGCCATCGGCGACCACGAACAGCGGCGCGGTCCCGTCGAGCGCGCTGTGCCAGTCCTCGTTGACGGCGTGCGACCGTGCCGCGCGAGAGACGCGACCGCCGTATCGAGGCCGGATCAACGCTGTCGCGAACACCGCCTCGCGCACGAAGGCCGACACTGTCGCTGCGGGCGCGTTCGCGCCGCGCGCTTGGCGATCGCCGGTGCCCTTGGCGACGCTCATGCCGGTGCCGACTCGGTCTTGCATGGCGATGGAGCATCATGCGCTACGCTGATAGCGTCAGCGTGCACGACAGACGTCTGCCCGCGCCGCCGCCGAGCACGAGCGTCTCGCCGAGCTTCCAGTTTGAATTGCGCACCTGGCCCGTGCGAGGTTCCGTCGACGGTCACGCCGTTGTCGCCGTGAACGACGATCTGCGCGCCCGACTCGTCCAGCGCGACGATTTCGAAATGGCGTCCCGAGACGTCGGCGTGCGCCCAGTCGATGACGAGCGCCTGATTGCGCGAGCGGCCGACACGAAACGGCAAGCGCGCCCGGAGCGAATCTCGACGGTGCGAGCACCCGATGCCATGCGGGCGGTGATGGTCAGCGCGCCCTCGCGCCGGCGCGGCGGCGCGATAGGCGTTACCGGCGTCGGCGGCGTAGCGCTCGCGCTCGCCGGCTTCGCTCTGGCTGTCGCGACATCGACGGCCGGATGCAGCGACAAGCGCGGGTACTGCCGCGGCTCGCCTCGCAGTATGCTCGGATAGCACCAGCCACGCGCCGGGCGGCAGCTCGATCGCCGGCAGCCGCGCCGCCGCCGCGCGCGTCCCTGGTGACGCTCGCGCGATCGCGCCGCTTCGCCGACTCGACGCGGATGCCGTTGGTCGATCCAGCGTCGGCGACCCACCAGGCGCCCTTATCGAACCAGATCTCGCAATGCCGGCGGCTCGCGTAGAGCGCCGTCGACCGACGATGTCGCAGTCCTCGCCCTTGCCGACGGCATAGCGACGGCCCGGCACGACGGACGTGAGCTCGACGCGGCGAACGCCGCCCGCATCCTCGATGTCGATCGCGAACGTCCGCGCGGCGAGCGGCGTCTGCGCGCTCGGGGCCGCGGCGAGCCGCGGTCGCTCGCGAGGCAGGCGCATCGAGCTGCGACCAGCGCGCCGACGAGCGTCACTCGATACGGGCGCGCGACGCTGCGCGGCGCGCCGCGCTCGCAGCTCGGCGATGCAGCTCGCCGTAACGCTCGTCTTCGTCGGTCGCGCCGTCGTCTCGCTCGCGCTCGGCGTTGAGTCCGGCGAACTGCGACAGGTCGATCGCGCTCGCGTTGCGCAAGCCGGCGATGCACTTCCTTCGCGAGATAGTGCTTGATCTGCTCGGGCTTGAACTCGCGCGATGAACCTGCGCAACAGCTCGCGCTGCTCGTCGCTTTCATCGCACTCGACCTCGATCGACGCGAGCACGTAGCGGTCGCGCTCGGCGATCGCGAGATGCAGCCGAAGCTGGTTGGTCGACGAAATGCTCGAGCTCCTCGCGAATCGCGCCGATCAGCGGCGCGTACGGCCCGAGGTGCTCGGCGTCGTCCGCGCACGGCGTCCGCGCTGCTCGCCGAACGCGCGCATGCTCGGCTCGCGCGGGTCGTCGGTCTGCGCGCGCGTCGCGCGCCGTCGGCGTGATGCGGCTCGACGCGCGCTCGCGTCGCCCATTCCGTTCACCTTGCTCAGCATCCAGCCCTTCAAGCTTCATGATCCTGCGCTGCCCGATACGCGATCGCGCTAGCTTCGGTACGCGATGACCAGGTGCCGAGCGGCCTTGCGAGCAATGGGCGCACCCGCGGTGGCGCCGGCAGCCCGTAACGCTCCGACAGCCGCTCGCAGGAATTCGCCCCACGCCGGCTGGATCGCCTCGCCGGCATCGACGCGCCGCTTGAGCGCGGGCAGCGAGAGTTCGATCAGCACGGCGATCGACGCGACGTCGCCGCACCTGGACGATCGCGCGGCGCAGCGTGTCCTCGATGTCGGCGAGACACGTCGCGAACGGGCCGTCGAAGGTCCACACGAGCGGTCCGCCGATCGCATCGGCGCGTCGGTCGCGCGCGACTCGACGCGCGCGTGCTGCGCAGCGGTCTCACTTGGCGCCCTGAGCCACGACAGTCGCGCTGCGCCAGGACGCCCGCGTGGCGTCCGGCGATCTGCATCGCGATCTCGGCGGCGGGATTGGGCCCGCGATCGCCGGCGCCGTGAACGCGCCCGGTGTCGGCGAGCCAGTTGCGCTCGGTCAGCACGCCGATCGCCTTCGTCCAGCGCGGATCGGCGGGATCGGTCCGGTAGGCGGCGACGTACCACTTGTACGGCCGAAGCGGTCCGCAGCGCGTCGCGCTCGCGTCGTGCTTGGTCGCACGCCGGCGCGCACAGCCGCGCACAGATCGTCGAGCGAGCGATCGTCGTTGGGAAACGTCGGTGTCCCGGTCTTGCCGGCGATCCAGTCCATCTGCGTGCACGTGCGCGCATCGAACACCTGCTCGCACGCGAGTCGCGCGGTGCCCGCGCGATGGCTGAAGCGACAGCCCGCTGATGATCACCTCGGCGGCGTCGCGCGCGATGCGATTCGGCTCGCGCGTCGGCCAGATCGCTCGCAGCGCCAGCCGGCGAGCGTCGCCGCGTTCGGCGCCGACGCCGCGCAGCGGCCTGCACCAGATGCGGCTCGTGTACCTCCGACTGGCCGTTCGCCGCCGCGGCGAGCATCGCCATCATGCCCGCGCCGCCGAGCGCGCTCGCCCGCGCGTGCCCCTGTCCCCAGCCTTCGGCCGACGACGATCGACCACGACGCCGCCGCTGCATTTCCCCAGTCGTCCTTGCGTCGTGCGGCCGGCCGTCGGCGCCCAGCAGCGCATTGGCGCAGCTTCGCTGGGTCGAGCGCGTCCCGGCGCGCGAGCTGGAATCGGCGCCCCCAGCTTTCCTCCGACCGGTTCGGTCAGCAGGCGACCGTAGGGAACAGTCGAGCGCGAGCGCGCGGCACCGAATGCGTCGGCGCCCAGCGCCTCGACCGCGCGCCCGAACAGCAGATCGCGCTTGCCGCAATCCGTCGCTCGGCTGCGCGCAACCGCCGTTCCAGCCGAACGCCGAGCGCCATCGCCTGGATCGCCCACGGTCGCTCGCAGCGCGGCAAAGCCCTGTCGGCGCAGAACATGCGATCGAGGAAGCGCGCCGAAGTCGGAGCGCATCGAGCTGGCCGCGCAAGCTCTCGCGCCGACGGCAGCGCCGTCGGCGACGCGTGCGATCTCGGCGCGCTCGCGCGACAACCAGCGCGCGCCGACCGCCGGATCGGAGAGGAACGCCGCGGCCATGATCGGCTTGATCGTCGAGCCCGGCATTGCGTCGTGGAACACGGCCGCGTTCAGCAGCGCGTCGGGCCGATAGCGGATCGGATACGGCAGGCGCTTGTCGCAGTGCGCTGGACCGTCCCGGGCCCGTCGTATTCCTGCGCGCGTGCACGGCGACGAGCGCGCCCGGCGAGCGCTTCGATGCGGCCGCTCTCGACGTCGATCACCGCCACCGCGGCCATGCGAACCATCGCGTGCTCGAGCAGTCCGATGCCCGATCGCGCGCGACCGCGTCCTCCTTGCGCGGATGTCGAGCGCGCGACAGACGTCGTCGCGTCCGGTGTAGCACGCGGCCGTCTGCTGCGCGAGCGCCTGCAGCGACGGATCGATCGTGAGGTCGATCGAGAAGCCGACGTCGACCGGTGCGCCGCCGATATCGATCCGGTTCGGACCGCGAGCGATAGCTCGCCGGCGATCCCTGCGCTTCGTCGCCGCGGCGGTACAGAGCGATACAGCGACCCTGACGGCCGGTGCAGCGGTCTCCAGCGGCTGCAGCATCGCCGCCGAGCGACGGCGGCACCTTCCAGCGCTCGTCGTCGACGGGCATGTCGGGAGCCGGCTCGCCGGCAAGGCGAATGCGCCGCGCGGCGCTATGCCCGTTGTCGCCGACGATGCCGCGCATCTCGGCGCGCTTGCACAGGCGATCGTCGAGGCCGCGCACGCCGCCGAGGAAATAGGTGGCGTCGTCGCGACTCGCTGTCCCTCGCCGGACCTGCCAAGTAGATGCAGCCCGGAATGCCGCCCACGGGTTCGCGCGCGCAACTGTCGCGCGCTGAGACCTCGACGAACTGCTCGGGCGCCAGCGCGCAATCACGCGATCGACCTCGGTGCCGCGCCAGGCGAGCGCGGCGAGCATCCGCCCGTTCGGCGCGCGCGAGCGTCGACCGCGCGCCGCGATGTCCGCGCATTGCACGCGCGAACCGGTGCCCCGGGATAGTCGGGCGCCTCGACCGGCGTCTGCAGCGCGGTGGTCACCGCGTCGAACCAGCGGGCAGCTGTCGAAGCCGACGGCTTGTCGCTCACCCGCCGGTTGTCGCCGCTGCTGAAGGCGAGCAGCGCCTCGTCGATCTCGGCGAGCTGCATCGGCCATCCGCGTCGCCGCGACGACGGCCTCGCATCCGAGCGCGCGCCAGCGATCGCCGCGGACGCGGCTCAGCGACGCCGCCGCGGCCATCCCATGCGGTGCGGCACTGCGGGAAATGCGCTCGAGCAGCGTCTCGGCGGACGGCGGCCGGCGCTCGACGCGGTCGCGCCGGACGATCGCGTATTCGAAAGTCTTCAGCGCCGCGACGTGCCGCACGCTCACGTGGCGATCGCTGTTCTGCGCGCGGCTTCGGCGTGTCCGCCTGCCGCGCGGAAGCGACGCATCAGCAGCACGCCAAGAAGCACGGGCAACGACCGCCGTGCTCGCCGCGATCGGCGAGCTGCAGCAGCGTGCAGCCGTCGACGTTCAGCCATGCGCGCCTTCGCCTTCGCGCGTTGACGTTGATGGCGAGCCCGAGCATCGCCATGTTCACCACGCAGCGACGTCATGCCGAAGCTCACGAACGGGAAGGTGACGCCGGTGAGCGGAATCACGGCGAGGTTGCCCGCGACGGTCACCGCGAGCTGGCAAAGCGCGAGCACGACCCACGCGACGCAGCAGCCAGCTCACGAACGCCTGATGGTCGTTGCCCATGCGGCCGCCGATGCCGGACGAAGCGCGGCTCGCCGCGCGTTGCGCGTGCCATGGCGTGCGAATGAGCGCGTGCAGCCACAGCGGCAGCAGCCGATCGTCAGCGCCCAGGCCGCCGTCCAGCCGAACTCGCCGACCAGCGCGCGTGAACGTGTAGTCGCTCTGGATCTGCGCCGGCACGCCGGCGCACGCGCCGGCTTGCGCCGAAGCCGCACCACGGGACCGCGCCCGGTCCGAATCCCGCCGGCGGCGCGGCGCGCTGAAACCAGGTGACCAGCGCGAGCTGGTCGTTGGCCGACGCGAGCGGCGCGGCGAGATTCTCGAGCCGCGCCGCCGCGACATCGTCGAGCGAACCGAATCGGAACAGCGCCGACGGTCGTCGCCGGCGATCCACGCCGACGAACAGCACGACCGCGAGCAGCGTAGCGCCGACGCCAGTCGTGCCACGCCGCTGGTACCACCACATGGCGACCGACGCGGCGACGAAGGCGCCGGCGGCGTAGCCGCGATCAGCAGCGGTCCCATGTCGTGCGTGATCAGCATCGCGCCGATCAGCACGATCACGACGAACAGCAACGGCCAGCACGTACCGGAGGAGCGAGGCGAGCGAGCTTCCGCTACGCGACGAGGCGCTCGGTGAACGGCGTGCCGCGCATGAAGAAGAACCAGGCCGCGCCCACGATGAGCCACAGGCGGCCGATTTCGGACGTGAGCTGGGGTGAGTTGGGTAACAGCGACCCGACGGCACCGACCAGCGCCAGCATCAGCACCAGAAACAGAGCCGCGCCCCCGGCAGCGCCGAGCCGCGCTGCCGACGCTGCTCGCGAGGCCATCGAAAACGGACAGCGTCCATGCAGAGCGAGCGTCCGAGCGGCTGGCGCACGAATGCAACGACGCTGAACGCGTCAGCATGCCAAACCACAGATGGCCCTGGTGGTAGAGCGCGAGATAGCGGTTGCCCGGCTGTCCGTTCGCCGACAGATCGAGCAGCGAGCAGCCAGCCGATGCCGGTCGCGAAGACCAGACCGGGATAACCCAGCGACGGACGCGACGTTCTGCGGTCCGGACGCGAGCATCTTGCGCAGCCACGGCGTGGCGAGCGAGCACCGCGATCGCCGCCCCAGCATCCAGAGCACGAAGTCGGCGGGCATCGCCAGCAGGTACGCCGATTCGCGAGCCGAGCACCAACGACATGTCCCGATGCGAGCGGCCACGGCACGCGGCCGATCCATGCTGCAGCAGCCCAAGGTCGCGAGCGCGAGCGCGACGCCGACCGCCGCCAGGCCTCGGCGGCGGCTCAGATTGAGCAGCAGCAGCCCAGCGAGCGCCCACGCCGCCCACTGCCAGCCCGCCGTTCGAAGCAACTGCCCTCATCGCCTCGTTCTTGGCGATCTTCACCGACGTGGTGCGTGCGTCGGCCATCATCAGCGCCGACGCGGCGGCAGCTTACCGCGGCCGTCTCGAACCCGCCACAGGCATCCCGTGATGCCGCGCGAGCGTACCGGCAGCGCGGCGTAACGCTCGCGAGCAGTGGAGTCGCCGGGTGACCGTCCAGCGCTGCGCCGAGAAGCATGACGGCGTTCGCGCGCTGCGGTCTCGCGGCCCACGTCCGGTGCTGCTGCAGCTTGCGCTAGCGCCCGCTCCACCCGATTGAACGCGCAGGCGAGCTGACGCGGACCCTCGCCGGCGCTATCGATCGAGTAACGCTTGATGAACGTCTGGATTTCCGCGGCGGCCGATTCGATCCCGTTATCGGGGACTGGCAACCTCGCCTTGGCGTTGCTGCTGCCGAAGCGTCGGCAAGCGACGCCTGCGCGTCTCTCGGGGTGCGATGAAACGCGTCTTTCGCCCGAGCGATCTCGCTGGCGAGAGGCAGCGGCAGCTGCGCTCAATGTCAACGCGCTCGCTTTCGGGAATCGCGCGGGTCCGGCCACACAGACGGTCGCGTACGAGCGGGCTCGGCAAGCGACCCGAGACTGCGCAGAGCTTGGGCGCAGGACGGGGTCGGGCAGACCGCGGACGGTGACGATGGTTTCGGCGAACCGTTCCGTGGCGGCCGGTTTCCTGCGTCGCAAGCACCGCAACAGGCGAGGAAGTAGCGCCGATCGCACGCGAGAACCAGGATGCCCTCGATCCAGCAGCGAGCCACGCGCTGCTCCTGCCACGCGACAGACTACCAGCGATCGGTGTGGTGCTGAGCGCCAGGGCTGCCCTTCGTCTCCGAGGCGGCCCTCCCCGACCGCCCACCCTCTCAATGGCCGACCGAACATGGCGACCATCCAACCGCTATCGTACAGCGGTTATCGCTTTCCGCCGTGATCATCAGTATCGCTTCGGCGCGACGCAGCCGCCTAATCGAGAAACAGATCGGTGATCAGGGACTCCCTGGGTTGCGCCGCGTGGCGCGAATCGGTCACGCCGGCGCCCGCAAGTACCTCCTCATCGATGTGAAATGGCCCGGTAGCCTGAGCTGCATCGGAGGTCAGAGCGACGTGGGCCGCATCGGCGAGGATCGTCCGGCGTGCGGCAGCCGTCTACCTCCGCGCTCATTCGGGATCATCTGTCAGCGCCGCGGTCGCGATCACGGTGCGCGGCCAAAGCGCGTTGACGGCGATGCCACGTCGGCGCGAAATTCCTCGGCCATGCCCGAGCACGCACATGCTCATGCCGTACTTGGCGATCGTGTAGGCGACGTGATCGCGTGAACCATCGCGGCTCGCAGGTTCGAGCGGCGGCGACAGCGTCAGGATATGCGGGTTGCGGCCGGCCGCGGCGGCGCTGCTGCAGGTGCGGCAGGCACGCCTGCGAGCACAGGAAGGTGCCGCGCACGTTGACGCCGAACATCAGGTCGAAGCGCTTCATCGGCGTGGCCAGCGTCGCCGGTGAGGCTGATCGCGCTGGCATTGTTGACCAGGATGTCGATGCCGCCGAAGCGCGCGACCGTCGCTGCGACCGCCGCCTGGCACCGCGGCTTCGTCGCGGATGTCGCACGCAGCGGCAGCAGCGCCTTGCCGCCGGCCTGCCTCGATTTCGCGCCGCGGCCGTGTGGATCGTGCCCGGCAAGCTTGGGATTGCGGCTCGGTCGTCTTCGCGGCGATCGCGATGTTGGCGCCGTCGCGCGCCGCGCGCAGCGCGATCAGCCCAACGCCGCGCGATGCGCCGGTGATGAACAGCACATCTTGCCTTGCAGCGAGCGACTCAGCCATCTGCTCCGTAACGCTGCAGCGCCGACCACAACGAGTCTCCGTACGCGGAGCGCTCAGTGCCGCGCGCCGCCTTTGCCGGGACCTTTCGCCTTGGCCGACACGGCTTCGACCGACAGCGTGAACGTGCGCTGCTCGTTCGGGTTCATCGCACCCACGCCGATGAGCTTACGGGCGATTTCTTCGCCGCGATCGTTACAGAATCGACACGACGACGGTGTATTCCCAAGGTTCGCCGTCGGCGGGATGCCGGATGCTGCCTTCGATGCGCAGCGGCGTGAGCGCGGGGCGCCTGGGGCACATCGGCGCCGGCATCGAAGCGCAGGTAATGCCGGCAGGCCGGACACACCGCTGCGCTTTCGAGGATGGTCTCCCGGCAGTGCGGACATTCGCGGGTCGCCCCAGGGCTGCCCGGGCGCACGCTGCTCATGAGCCGGCGCCGCTCTCCGCGCCGTGACCGCTGCGCTTGCCGGCTTTCGAGCCCTTGCCGTCGTCCCAGCCGAACTCGGCCTGACCGCGCATGCGGGCGCCGGCGGCGACCGTCAGCGAACCGGCCTTCAGGTCGCCGATCACCACGCCGGTCTGCAGCAAATCGACGCGCGAGGCTTCCTCGACGCTGCCTTCCAGTTCGCCGGCGATCGTGACCTGTGTCGGCGCGCACGCCGCCGGTCAGCTTGGCGCCGGCCTCGATGGTGAGATCGCCCTGGACGCTGACGTCGCCCTTGAACTTGCCGGCGATGCGTACGCTGCCGCCGCCTTCGATCTTGCCTTCGATGGTGATGTCGGCGGCGATCAGCGATTCCTTGCGGGGCAGGCCGGTGTCGGCGCGTGCCACCGGAGCGACGTCGGGGCTGGGGACGAGCTCGGGCTTCGACGGAGCGTCGAACCGGGCCGGTTCACTCGTTTCGGGGCACAGCCGCGGGGATCTGCCGAAAGGCTGAATTGTCTTTCCAGATGGACATGGCGTAGGGCCTATCAGGAGGGTGGACTTTTGAGGCTAGCGCTAAAAGGGGCGAGGCAATAAATCCAGCGCACGACCGAGCACGGCACTGCAGGGTTTCAGAGAGTGAAACTACCGTCTCGGCGATCACCCGCTGTAATGCAGACCAACCTCATCACAACATCGACGCTGTCCGCAACAATGTCCCCGACGCCGATCTCAAGACGCTGGTCGAATGGATACTTGCGCTCAAGTAATGGCGTACACTTTTTGCATGCCGGCGACAAACCCGTGTCGGTTGACACACTTTATCGACTGTCGGACATACACGGGTTGCTCATACGGACGAAACTGCCGTTTATCAAGACCGGCCGGGGCACCTTCCCATGTCTTCTTCAAGGGACAGATCGCCGTGAACGCGCATCGATTTGGATTTGTTGCGCATTGGGCGCTCGCGCTTAGCTTCGCTTCCGTTGCTTTGACTGGCTGCAAGGGCAACGCGCAGCCCCAAGCTCCACCTCCGCCAGAGGTATCCGTGATCGAGGTCAAGCCGGGCCCGGTGACGGTTTACAACGAGTATGTGGCGCAGACCCAGGCGCCGGAC
>ERZ1370068.10200-contig-8917_pt1 | contig 42584 bp, 75 predicted proteins | sample MGYA00561227_ERZ1370068 | MGnify/ENA primary metagenome ERZ1370068 (study PRJEB38410, sample SAMEA6850437) | metagenome | study: Metagenomic assessment of the ecological functions of the soil: analysis of the soil microbiota associated with the... | reverse complement strand
CCGCTTCGTTCAGTTACGTATTGCTTATGTCACGGGCGTCGTATCGCTTCCCCGCGCGCTCGTACGCCGACCGCATCGTCTCCGGCGTCAAACTCATCGATGCCGATGCGCGGCCGACTGAGCCTTCACCTGCTCTCAGGCGTCGTGATCACTGAGCCCGCTATAGATCACGTTCTCGACGCTGTCATAGATGTACCGCTCACCTGTCTTCTACCAGAGCGACAGCGTGCGCCTCGCAGACCACGGCCTCGACGAGACCCCAGTCAGCGTCATCGATCACGAAGTTTCGCGTCGCCAGCTCCTGGCAGCGGAGAACTTGGCACTGCGAGAACCACCTGAAACTCACAAACCGCGGACCCCGTCGGCTTGGGGGCCTTTGGATTCGACGGTTTGCCCTTGTGCCATGGCACATCTCCTAGCAATCTCGATGTCGCACCGTGCGACTGTCGGAGGTGTACGAAGCTTGGTCTTTATGCGGAGGCGTAGCGGAGGTAGACGATGTCGCCGAAGGTCCGGCTCTCGAGCAATTGGAGCTTTGCAAGCTCGAATCCGTCCAGGGAACAGCCGTCGGCCACGACCTTGCACAACGGGATAGACTTGAAGAGTCGATACTCGTCGACCAATCCAGCTTCGATCAAGGTGTGGCACAGCGAAATGCTGCCGGTGATCACGATGTCTTGACCCTGTTGCTCTTTCAACGCTCGTACTTGTTGGATCGGGTCCCCCGACAGCACCGTGGTGTTCTGCCATTGCGGATCGTTGATCATCGAAGACACCACGTATTTGGGCACATCATTCAGATGATGGCCGTGACGCCGGTCGGATCCTCGGTCTGTTCAGGCCAGTAGCCGCGCATTGCCTCGAAGGTGTGCCGACCGGTAAGGAACGCGTCACTGTGACTGTCCTGCCGGTGCACCTCCTGAATGAGGTCTGACTGATCAGCTTGTCCCTGCGGGTCGAACCAGTCTCCAAGCATTTCGATCGAGCCATCGGCGGTGATGTTTTGGGTAACGACGAGCTTTCTCATGCTCTCCCTCCAGAGGCTGCTTTGTAGTCCTTCCGTCGTATCAGACCCGAGCTGCTCGGCGAAGTCATCGACCGTCGGCTTGAATTCTTAGAAGCCCGGAGATCGAGCCTCCCCATTGAGCCCAGAGATCCTCCCGACTCGGTTTGGCAAGTAGTCAGGCCGGTTGGTTACCTGACACGACCATGAGGAGCGGCTGGAGGTTTCGGCAGAAGGAAGGACCCCATAAGCCGAATCCGCGCAATCCAGTGCGGCGTGCGTTAAGTAATTAAGTTTGCCGCATGCATGGGATACCAGGCGTGGCTGGTGCGACCGCTGAACCCTGCGTTGCTGCGGGACAACGACCGAGAAGAGCTGGTTGTGCTGACCCGGTCGAGTTCGGTGGGGTGCGGGATTGGCCGCTCGGGCCCGGATCGTGCTGTTACCGCCGAGGGCACGCCGAACGTGGAGATCGCCCGGCTGGTAGGGGTGAGCCGGCCGACGTGGGTGAACGCATGGCGGACCCGATATGCCGAGCGCGGGCTGCCTGGGGCTAGCCGAGGAGAAAACGGTCCGCCGGAAGCGGTCGATCGATCAGCGTCGGATCGTGGCGGAGACGTTGAGGCCGCCGCCGGCAAACCTGGGAGTCACGCATTGGTCGTCGCGACTGCTCGCCAACTGGCTGGGCACCAGCCACGTCACCATCGCCGAGGCCTGAAGCGGTACGGGTGAAACCGTGAAGGCCGAGACCTTCAGGTTCTCCACCGACCCCGAACTGGAGGCCAAGGTCACCGACGTCATCGGCTTGCACCCGGCGCCGCCGGAGAACGCGATCGTAAGAAGGTGACGAGAAGTCCCAGATTCAGGCGTTGAACCGGACCCAGAAGACCCTGCCGATGCAGCCCGTCATGCCGAGCAGCGCACCCACGACTACGTTCGGCACGGCACCACCACCTTGTTCGCCGCATTGAGATCGCGACCGGCAGGATCATCGGGGTGTGCAAGAACTGGCACCGGCACCAGGAGTTCCCTGGCCTTCCTCAAGCACGTCGCCCGGGCCTACCCCGACGGTGAGCTGCACCTGGTGATGGACAATTACGCCCACAAGCACCGGAACGTCAATGCCTGGCCCGCCGGCAACCCAAGGATCCACGTCCACTTCACCCCCGACTTCCGGATCCTGGCTGAATCTGGTTGAGGTCTGGGTTCTCCATCATCGAACGCCAGGCCATCCACCGCGGCAGCTTTCCATCCGTCCGCGATCTCATGATCAAGATCCGCGCTCATCAACGGTTGGAACGACCGCCGCCATCCCCTTCATCTTCGGACCAAGCCCGCCGATCAAGTCCTGGAGAGAATCAAACGTAAAGAACTTCGCTAACGCGCTACTAGAGGAGGGTTATATGCCGCCTGACGAACGCCTGCACTTACTGGAACCGTTTGCGAGGGACACGTTACGACTGTTTCAGCCCAGCGTGGCGAGGTGATGGCCATCGACTTGAAGCCAATTTTCATTTCGCTAGCGGGCTGCCACAAGCGCAGCGCATCCACGCGCGGATGTTCAGGATGCAAAGACTGCGCCGGAACATCTTCGATGCCGCGGTCGGCGGAGGGACGACCTTTCCCGGGTGGATTTGGATCTTCGCCGGGCGCGGATTACGGTACGCCTCAACGTTGCGGACCAATGAGTTAGGAGTGGGCCGCAGACCGCCGCTTGCCAATTGGGGTAGTGGGCGATGGCCATCGACAGTCGCGAGCGAGTGCCGACGCGGCCGTCTCTATTCACAAATGAGCCGACACTTCGGTTCTGGTTCTTCAAGGGGATCCTCAATAATGTCCCGATACAACCTCGCCTCAGACGTCGTCGAGGGCGGACCGGACTGATATTGCGCCAAACTGGCCGGGCTGGCCGGACTCGTTCAGCTCTGGTGTGGATGCCGCAATCCCGGGTCGCGGAGCTACGAGTACGAGAGGGAATGGCGTGGCTGTTCAAAGGCTCGAGGGTGCACATCCGCTATAACAACAACAGCGGCGTTGGGCAGGTCGATGTCGGTCCAACCACCGGATCTGCCAGCGGCGTGGCGCGGATGGCCGGAGAGTTTTGCTGGTGCCGACTGCGCCATATCTGGCAGCGTCGGCGCCGACTCCGATGTCATCTACTTCTTCTACGGCGAAGAGTTCATCAGCTACGACCTCGGAGACGACAAAGTCGTCATCTCCCAAGCCGATCAGCTCAAAGTGGCCGACAGCTCAGCCCGTTCATACGCCGACCACACTGGCTCTTCTCGTCCAGTCGATTCAACTCAGACCGCGTGCTTGGCAACATCTTGGCGGGGCAGATGCAGGGTGACACTATCCGTCTGGTACGAATAGCGAACAGACCTACGGTCATCGTGCGGCGTACTGTGACGGCCAGAGATTATCGAAGACATCGACCGTGCTGGAAACCAGGATCAGAGCTCGTCGACGACGTGAGTCGTCGATGAGGGAGGACGCAGGCGTCGGGTCAATCAGCGAAGCCGATTTACAAATTTGATTCGAGCTTTGAGGGCGATCTCGATTACACGGGGCTTGGCGGTTCCGTCGACGCGTCGCTAACTTCGAGGGCAGCTCGACCGACGTGCGCGACTCCGCATCCTAAAGCGGCGATGAACGCCCAGCCGTCCAGAAGCACGGCCGCCCATTTCTACTTCTTCGATCGACGAGGAACCTGGGACGTCAATGACTACGGGCAACAGCTGTTCGCGTAGGGGGATGCAGTCAAGTTCGCCCCAACTGCCGCGTTCCTACGCCGGTGTGCCCGCGCAGTCTTTCAGCACCGACTTCCGACGCGGACAATGCGTCGACAGGCATTTTCAGACGCAGCCCAGTTCTGCGACGACCAGGCCACCAGCATCCCACCGGGCTGCCTGCTCCCTGACGGCTGCTTCCCACTGCTGCGCGACTTCGTCTAGAGGCGGACCCAGCTAGAAGCGCCTCATCCTCGCCGATCATGGTCGCGCCGGTGTCCGGGTGTGTCGTCCAGCACCAGGGATGTCACGCGATCCTCCATCCGGATCTGGCCGTGCTCGAAGTTTTGGAAGAACCGGGTCGGAATCCCATCGATGAGACTGGTCGAAGATCGAAAGCCCCGGCGGGCCCGTCTCTGATCCGGCGCCTTTCGTACTCCTCAAAGATCGGTCCGAGAGACCCTCTGATGCGGTGCCACGGGCCTCTGCGGAACCAGAGCCCGCTCAAGATGCCCGGGTACCCCGCCGTCGGGTTCTGGATTCGCATCGCGCCGAACGTGTTCAAGATCGGGATCGTAGGCCCGTCATGACGTACTCCCCGTCGCCGCGGCGACCGCTGCGGCGGTACCATTGGCGGCCAGTGAGCGGCGTCGCGCTTCAGCCAGCGACATACACGCACCGCTCGTCGAGCAGTGCCTTAGGGTCCGGCGGACCGACGAAGTGGTCGATGAAACCGGTCGGGGCGTCCGGCGGGAAGTGGATGTCGTAGTGCTGGCTAGCGCGCCAGCGCTGTCTTGGTGGTGATCTGGACCGAAGACGCTCGATCACGAACTGCACCTGGCTGAGTCCGACACCGGCGTGTCGATGCGCTGAGTCCGCACATCAGATCGAAGAGCGCCTGCTGCACCTTCGGTGATGCTCTCTGCCTCGGGGCTCCCTGGTCCAAGCTGCGCTGGTGCCGGTGTCGGGGTCTCTGAGGATCTCCTCGAGAACCGGGTCGCCACTGAACCGTGGGAGAGCGGGAAGTCCGCTGGCGCATTACAGAGCCACCACCAGCCGGGCCAGCCGACGCCGGGAATTGCCTGTTGCTGAGCTCCTTTGAAGCACCGCTCAGCGGCGGCTGCAGCGGGAACCGCTTTGCGGGATCTGGCTTGGCGATCGGCCCGGCAACCAACGGCGCGGAGAACGAGTGTCGCCAGACCACCGTGCGAGAGCCCGCTGAGAGATCTCACCCTGCCGGAGCTTTCGGCTCCTCGTGGTAGGTGTACTCGCCGTGGGCGTAGCGGCGTTGATCATCAGCCCTTCGCCACCCAGCGCGAAAATGTCCACCCAGTTGCCGGGAAGCTGGGCGGAACCGAGGCCCGGTTCACCTGATCCGTCGCCGAGCGCGCCAACCCCGATCGTCCACGGGTTACGCCGCGGGATAGAACGCGTCGTCGGTGTGGTCGTTGCCGGCTGGAAGCGACCAGGGGTGAGGTTCGGATGCGATCTGGTGGAGCTGGGCTGAAGCTGGTAGCGACGGCCAGTCGTTTCCGGGCATACAGACCGGCGGGAAGGCAGATCCCCAGGGTCCGGTGACTGCGCGGTGATCCAGCTCATTGAGCCTCCGGATGATCACGTCTACCTCCGCTTCTCCCTCGGACTCACGGTGAAATGACTTCACTTCGACAAAACACCGCGGCATTGGGTGCCGTGCGCCCTGGCGGTACCGGCGCGCGGGTCCGTGACTCGGCGTACGGCCGGATGCGCTGCGGTACCTGCGCAAAGCGTCTGGCCCGGTCGGTCTGGATCTCCGGTGACGTCGGTCATCCACGCATACTGGCTGAGTTTCGGCTGCAGGCCGGTGTCGGAAATGCCGATCTTCACGCCGCTTACCCCCGCCTGCGCTGGGCTGGGGGCGGCCGCGGCCCAGTCGCTCCCGCCCGGCACGTCCGGCTCCCCGGCCGGCGTGACTGTGCGGTGATAGACGATGTGAAACCGGCGTAACCAGGGGCTCCTCGCGTCCTGCTCGCGAGGCTATTCTCGAGCCGCTCGTCCATCAGGTCTGCAACACCTCAGGAACGGTCAAGGCGCCCGCTCCCGCTTGATCGATCGAGTACTGGTCGGTTTGCTAGCCCTGGACGGGGCCGTAAATCCACCGCTGGTTGCCTGTTCGTTCGTATCGGCGCGGCGCAACCCCGGCATCGCCCCCAGCAGCTGCTCGACGTTCTCACCCACCTGGGCGAGCAGACGATCAACCGACGTAGATGTAATCGATGTCGCCGCCTCGCGTATATGTGGCGTTGATGTTGACGCCCTTGCGAGCGAACGAGTCCTTCAGGATGAGGATACTGCGCGGCGGTTACGGGATCCATCTGATGCTCCCTTCGAGCATTGGGTCGCTCAATACGTCGGACTCCACCTTGACTGAATCTGATACACCCACCGACCCCGGCGGGAACAGATGCCATCCCGAATGCCGATTAGTCCGATATACCGAATTTGACTTGCCTGTTCGGCTCGTCGTGGCCAAGGATGTAGCGATATGGCGGCTCTGCCCGAGCGGGAAGATGACGAGCCGCTTGATCTTGCTTTCGCTGGCGGTGTCCCGCCCGCATGAGGCGCTGCAGCGTGCTCGCACGATACTCGCGGGCGATCCAGGCCCCTCGCTGCGTCTGATCGCGCGGCAGGCCATCGGGCATCGTGCTCCGGGAGTACGGGGACATCGACGCGGCGATCGGCGAGCTGCGGATCGCCCGGCGGCTGGCCCACCGGGCCGGCTCGGCCAGCCGTGAGGCGGACGTGCTGGCGACGCTTGGGGTCGCTCTCATCTTCGCCGGCCGGAGCGTGTCGGGGCGCAACGCCCTCGACGCGGCGGTCCGGCAATCAACGGGGCATCTGCGCGACAGGATGCTGTTCCGCCGTGGCTGCGGCTCTGCTGCTCCTCGGCCACCATCGCGAGGCGCTGGAGGATCTGAACACCGCCAGTCGCGGCGCATGCGAGCGGCTGACGATCAGGTCTGGGAAGCCCGGGCACTGCAGGAACGGGCGGTCAGCTACCTCGTCATCCGGTTCAGCGCGCCGCGCTATCGCCGACCTCCGGCGAGCCGAGGACCTGTTCGACCGCGAACGGCCAGGAGCTGGAAGCAGGCGAAGCCACCATGAACCGGGGCTTGGTCGCCCTCCGGCTCGGCGACCTGCCGGAGGCGCTGAGCTGCTTCGACGAGGCGGCGGAGCGCTTCCAGTCTACTCGGCGCCACTGAGCCTGATCTGAGCATCCACCGGTGCGCCGCGCTGACTGCGGCGGGGCTGGTCCAGGGACGCGATGCATGAGGCCGAGGCCGCGCATCGCGCCAGCTGGACCAGATCCACGGTCGACCGACGAAGCGGGCCGAACTGCTGCTCGACCGCGGCCGCGGTGCGCACTGGCCGCCGGCGAACCTACGCACAGCGCTTGCCTGGGCCACCGAGGCGCGTCAGCTGTTCGATCGGCAGGGCCGGCGGTGGTGGCGGGCGCACGCCGAGCTGGCGCGGGTGAGCGCCGGCGTCGAGGCCGGTCCGGCGACCGCCGCCTTGCTCCGGGACGCTCAGCGATGCGTCCGGGAGCTGTCCGAGCGTGTCCTCGCCCGATCTAGCCGCTGGCGCGGCTGGCCACCGGCCGGGTCGCGCTGGCGCTCGGTCGGACGGCGGTGGCCAACGAGCATCTCGCTGCGGCCGCCGCCGGTCGGCCGTGCACGGGCCGCCGCTATCCCGGGCGGTGGCGTGGCTGGCCGAGGCGCTGCGCGCCGAAGCGGTCGGCGACTCGCAGCGCCTCATGTACGCCTGCCGCCGAGGCCTGGACGTCATCGACGAGTACCGCAGCATGCTCGGATCCTCCGAGCTGCGTGCGCAGACCACGGCCCACGGCGCCGAGCTGGCTAACCTCGGCCAGCGGCATGCGTTGCGGCTCGGCCGGCCCAGGCTGATGCTGGCCTGGAGCGAGCGGTGGCGCGCTGTCGCGCTGGCCGTGCCTCCGGTGCGTCCTCCCGCCGACGATGAACGTGCAAGCCGAACTCGCGGCGATGCGCGACGTCAGCAGCAGGCTCTCCCGAGGCCACGGAGCCTGGGACTGCGCACCGCGTCCGCTCCGCCAGGAGCGACAACGGCTTGAACGGGCTGTCCGCGCCAGGGCACTGCGCACCCTGGGCGCCGGCCGACGCGACGCTCTGCACGCGGCGGCATCACAGGATTCGTCGTTTCCGGCCTGCTGGATGAACTCGGCGACGACCGGCTGCTCGAGCTGGTCGACATCGACGGGCGAGCTGCACGTTCTGGTCGTGCGGCAACGGCCAGGTGCGCCGGTTCGCGGCCGGTACGACCGAGCAAGCCGCTCGCGAGGTCAGATTCGCCCGGTTCATGCTGAGGCGCTTGGCGCTACGGACCGGCAGTGCCATCTCATGGCGGATGTCCGCCACCGGCTGAGCAGGATGGGCGAGACGCTCGAACGGGTGCTTCTCGGCGAGGCCGGTGCAGACCTGGGGATGGCGAAGGTGATCGTCGTACCGCCAGGCAAGCTGCACGCCGTGCCGTGGGCGCTGCTGCCGCGGCTGCGCTCGCGGGCAGTGAGCGTCGTGCCCGTCGGCGTGCGTCCTGGCTCCGGGCCCGGCGAGCGGTCCGCTGGTGACGGCCAGAATGCGACCGCCGGCCCGGTGGTGCTGGTCCGAGGTCCCAGGCCTGGCTCTCGCAGGGCGCCGAGGTCCCTCAGCTGGCCGCTGACTATTCCAGCGAGGTCGAACCGTGTCGTGCTTGGCGACGGCACCGCGACGGCAGCGCGAGTCCTGAGTGCGATCGACGGCGCCCGGCTGGTGCACATCGCGGCTCACGGCACCTTTCGCGCTGACAGCCCGCTGTTCTCCGCGCTGCAGCCTCGACGACGGCCCGCTGACGGTCTACGACCTGGAGCGGTTGCGTCGGGGCCCGCGTCAGCTGGTGCTTGTCGAGCTGCGACTCCGGCGTTGTCGCGCCGCGTCGGCGCCGACGAGGTGCTCGGGTTGGCCAGCTCGCTGATCCCGCTGGGCACCGCCGGCGATCGTGGCGAGCGTTGTGCCCGTGAACGACGCCGCTGTGGTGCCGCTGATGATCGCCGTTGCACCGGGAGTTACGCGGCGGCGCAAGCCTCGCCGAGGCTCTGCGCGACGCCCGCCGCGAATGCGAATCCGACCCGGTGGCGTGGCCACCGGGCTGGTCCTTCATCTGCCTCGGCGCTGGCTGACGTCGCGAGAGGCTCTTCGAGCGGTGAGCGCGCCGATGCTCACAGGTTGATCCATCCGGTCATGCACGTCGGCGCCGTCCGGCGGTGCGGCAGCGCAACCGGAACGAGCCGTCCGGCTTGGGGTCCACGGCGAAGACAGCCGATCTCGTCCACCGTCGTCGCCGTCTCGTTCCCGCCGCCGGTATGGATCTCGAGTGCTCCTGCCCGCGGCGGGATGATCTGGCCGAGCAGGCTAGTCCTCGCTGACCTCGAGTTCCATCGACAGATGAGGCCGAGGTGAAGGTGAGGGCCCGGATCGACGCCGTCTCCTGACCGCGTGGCCGCGACCATCCGCTCGTCGATGACGGAGTCGTAGGTGAGCTGAGCGAGCTCGGCATCAATGTTGCGCCAGGCGTAGGCGTTCTTCCCGGTCTCCACGAACCTCGCAGGGACGTTGTCGCGTGCTGTTATCGCCTCACGCAGAGCGGCAAGGAGCGCATCGTCGCCGCTCAAATGCAACCGGGAAATCCTCATCGTCCGATGTCGTCACGCATCTGCTTTACCACCCCGATCTCTGGCCGCGATTTCGCCCTCGTCTGGGGCGATAAACGCATCGGACCGGCGCAACCGGTTCAAGCAACGGGCGCGTTGTGGGCCGATGCTGCCGATCGGGATTCCCAGCGTTTCGTGGATTTTGGCGTACGAATAGGGCGGATCGCTGGATGAGCATGGACAGCAGCTGCTTGCAGTGTGCCGGAAGTTCTGCGAAGAGCGCGCGCAGGCTTCGCGTTGCGCTCAGCCATCAGGGATCTCGTTCATCTATCGCCGTGTCGTCTACGAACTGCAGCGAGTCGTCCGTCCGGTACTCCCGCCGGTCTGACCTGCTGGCTGCCACTCACCACGCGCAGGCATTCGCGCGCGGTGGTCGTCGCCAGCCAGCCGGGCAGCGCGGCCGGCTCACGCAGCTTGCCGAGGTGCTCGACAAGCAGGAGCCACACCGTTTGCCCAATGTCCTCGATGTCACGACTCCCCAGTCGGTACCTCGTGCAGATCGCATAGACCAGAGGCGCATACCGCTCGACGATGTCGTCCCACGCACGCTGATCTCCTTCCGATGGCACGGGCAACCAGCGCGAGAACGACCGGATCGTCACGCATGGCTGAGCCCGGTTCCGACCGACTTGCTCGCCAGTCATGATGAGCACCTTCGGATGATCAGCACCTTCGTTTGGTGATAGTCATCCTTCACCACACCGGAGGAAAGCGGAATGCTCCTGATACACCCGGTGTGAGCATCATCTGCGGCGGTTAATGTCCCTCCGACCCCACGTTGCCGCCTTCTCTTGTGTCTGCTGAATTTTTGGTCTCGGATTAGTGAATTCATTGAGCTTCCAGCAGCGGTTTCACTTGCGGTATGTCTCGGCTTTCCAGGACGTGCAATCGGAACCAAAAGGCTGCTATAGCAAGCCTGCACCCTGGAACGTATAGGGCGTGTTCTCCCATGCGTTGCCCAGCGCCCACAACTTCCATGCGAACCGCTCCCGCGCACCTTCAGCTGGCTTTCCAGTTCGGCCCGGGCGTGACCAGCGGAGTTGGTAGAAGTCGTAGTCCTGGTTGCCGGAGTATTTGACGACGATACGACCGTCTACGGCGGTATACACATTCATGTAGACACAATCACCCGAATCAGAATCGATGCCATGACCATTAGTCGTGGTCCCGATGCATGCCCCAGTGGCGCTTGCGGGCGTCGGCGCCATGAGGTGTCATCGAGGCCGCCAGCGCGGACATTGCGACGAGCAGTCGCGTGGTGTGTTTGCACTCAAGCTCATGTCACCGTTCTCCCTCGTCTTGGGCCTCGCGCGCGTCGGAGCATCCACCATGATCTTGCGCAGCTGTGCTGCGGCATGATCCTTCAATCGCTTTTTGATCATGGCCCAAACAATCCAGCTCCAGAGCCGCCTTATCCTCACTCATTTCGCGACCGCCTCAGTCCGGAGGAGGTCGACTCGTGCGTGATACGCAAGGGGTCGACAAAGAAAGCTGTCCGTGCTCGTGCCTGTGCTCGTGTCGGCGGCTTGCGCACGTGAGCCCACGCATCTGGGCGTCGACGTCCATGGGTAGGGTGATGAGCTGTCGCGCCGCACCAAACCGCAGATACAACGCAACCAACAAAGACCAAACCAGCAAAGATCAAAATCAACAATGATCAGAGGTGGACGATGCTTGGGCACATCCCATTTATCCGGTATTACTCTCGACTGACCTCGCCGCGACCAAAGAGTTCTACCATGATCGGCTTGGCCTGGAAGTCCTGAACGAGAATGAGGACGCGCTCACGTTCGGCTGCGGTGCGGGAACACAGTTCAGCGTAACCAAGAGCACCGTCGGGACCGCCGACAGCCAGACGCAGGTGTCGTGGGATGTCTCACGACATACGTGCTGAGGTCGCCGAGCTCCGATCACGCGGGGTCAAGGTCGAAGATTACGACCTACCTGGCCTCAAGACTGAGGATGGAATTGCAGACATCGGTTTCGCGTGGGCAGCTTGGATCATCGATCCGGGCAAGAACGCTCTAGGCATCCTCCAGCTCAAGGATTGACGTACTCCGCCACACCTACCGCTAGACGGGGCCGTTGCCACATCGCGCCTGTGAAGCACCGCTACGAAGATCCAATAGCAGCCTGCTCCGTGAGTGCGCCCGGCAATGTGTTTTCGGGCGCGTCTCCCGCGTACGGCGTACTGGCGCGCTCGGTTGCTCGACAGGGCAAGCAACACCATGATGCTGAGGCCGACCGTCGGCAGGCTCGTGGCCAAGGTGACTGCTTCCGATCCGTTGGCGTTGCCGATGAAAGCGCGCGGTTGTCGTCACCACGCACGACAGCATCAGCAAGATACGGGCCCAGTTGCGGCCGGCGAAGACGGCAAGTGCCAGCCCGATGTCAATCAGGCCGATGAAGGCGACGACGCACCCGGCCACGATCAACGCCGGCCGGCCGCCCTCGACAGTCACGACTCCGTGACGAGCGTACTCGGCGTCGGCTAGCGGAGCACGAATAGCGAGCAGCGCAATGGCCAAGAAGCCGCAGATCCGCGGAAGAACGCTCCACCCCGCCCCAAAGACGGTCTGCACAGGTCGCTTGTCCCGGCTATCGGTGTGTTCGATTGCTGCGATCTCGCGGAATTTGATCCGACGCACATCGATAATCGGCAGGTTGCCGTCGGTGATGATCAAATCGCCGCCACCGTTTCGGGAGTGGTAGCCGGTGGAGAAGTTCTCGATCACCTCCACCTCGACCTCCGGCGAGCCGGTCGCTGACGGTCTGGACGATGTAGTCGCGCTCGATGTCGGTGTCTTCTTCGATCTTGTGGGTCACCTGCAGCGTGAAGAGCGACGAGCCCGACGCTCTTGTCGTACGGTTCCGGCCGCGAGCCAATCCGACCGCGTACCCGCCGGGAAGCATCCAGTCCTCAGGACAACGCCAGAACCGCACGTGGTGCCGCTTGGAGGGCTGCCAGCGACCTCTTGCTGGTAGTGCGAAGTCCTGCTGGCGGTCGAACAGATGAAGTGGACTGACTGGCGCCTCGTTGATAGCTACGCCGGCTCAAGTGTCGAGCGTCAGGATCCGCCGAACCCTGGTCCGCAAGCTGAGGTCGTCGGCCCGGGTCCAACCGGCCCGTGTCATCGCGGCATGTGTATCTGGGCCTCCTGGCCGCGCAACGCCAGGTTCACCGGATCACCAAGCAGGCCGTCACTGGTCCGGGCGCGGCCAATGAAGTATCCGGGGACATACAGGCCGGGTCATGATGCGATGCAGCCGTCGGCAGCAAGCAGGTAGGTCAGCAGCACCCAGAACACGATGAGCAGCAGCAGTGGCCAGCCGGGCTCGGATGCTCTCCCTGACGACACAGGTAGGCAAGCCAGATGGTCGCCAATCCAGCGAAGGCGAACAGCGACCCGTCCACCACATCCATTACCGAGGGCCGCCGCTCCCGGCTACGCCGGATCGCCATGAATACATTGTGATCGATGAGCCGGATTCGCTGACATAGACGGAGAGCACCCCGCCGGGTGGACGTGTGCACGCGCAAGCGAGCACGCTCGTGATCCAGAGAACAACCAAGGAGGGGCTTAAGGCCATGGCGTTAGGGACGACAGTATCGCCGCAGCGTTGAATTCTGGAAGTTCACAGTGCAGGAGGTTTCCGGCGACTGGGCTGCGTCCGACGCCCTGCACCGACTGGAACGTACGCGCATTGGTCAACCATGTCGTCGGAGAAGATCGCTGGACCAAGCCTCTCGTCGATGGCAGGACGATTGCCGATGTCGGCGACGCTTTCGATGGTGACCTGCTCGGACGAGGATCCCAAAGCTTTGGCGATGGCAGCCGCCGACGAGGCGATCACGGCAGTCGCCGAAAGGCTTCCGCGCAGGCGGCAAGGTGCACCTCTCCTATGGCGAGGAGGACATCGAGGAATACATCAGCCAGCTGGTCGCCGATCACCTCATTCACGGCTGGGACCTGGCTGTGGCAACCGGTCAGAAGCGCGACTTGGACCCGGAGCTGGTGGCCGAGGTCGCGACCTGGTTCCGCAAATCGCGAGGACATCTACCGCTCGTCCGGCGCGATAGCGGCTAGGCCTGAGTCGAGTTCTGACGGCGATCCACAATCGGACCTGCTCATCGCGTTCGGACGCAATCCCGATCTGGTCGTTCCGATAATTTGCGAGTCAGACTAAGCGATCGAGACTCAGGCGTACGGCGCTGATTCCGAGTAGCTGGTCGACCGTCGTAAAGCGGTAACCCCGATCGGCCAGGCGTTCGATCAGCGGGCCGATGGCCGCCACGCTCTGATCTCGCGGACCGCCGCGCGCCTCACGGCCGTCGTGGAAGATCAAGATCGTGCCAGGTCGGGTGAGCCGGACAGCCGAATCGGTCAGTTTGGTAGCTGCGGGCTGAAAGATCTCCAGCGGATGAGCGAAGGTGCCCGAGACCACCTGAAGGCCGTGCTGCCGCAACGTGCTCATCACCCAGGGCCAGTGGCACAGCCACGGCGGACGATAGAGCGCAGGGCGTGATGCCGGTGAGCGAATAGAAGACCTCCTGAGAGCGGATGATCTCGACCTCTTGCCGCGGCTGCTTGGCATAGCGGGTGAACGAGTGACTGTAGCTGTGGTTGCCCAGCACATGGCCGCTCTGGACGACTCGCCGGGTTGCAGACGGAAAACGTTGGGCGCAGCGCCCGACCTGAAAGAAGGTCGCCTTCACTCGTAGGCATCCAGGGTGTCGAGCAGCCGCGTGGTGTATGGCTCGTTCGGGCCGTCGTCGAAGCTCAGCGCAACGACCTTCTCCTCGGTCTCAGCCTCGTACGGAAATGAGCCGAAGAGCTGCGAACGAGGCCGGAAGCCGGCCCAGTACGCCGCCGCGCTAAGCGCCGAGAAGCCCGACCCCGGCGACGCCGCACCGCTGTTCCGAGCTCGACTCACGGACCGTGCCAGAAATTGGCCAGGCTGTCCATCGCCGCATCGCCCGCTCCGGTGGCGAAACCGAGGAGGTCAATCCGACGAGCAAGATCCCGAGCACGACCCGGCGGCCGATCCCAGACCAGGGCAAGGGGTCGCAGCCGCTCGTGCCGAAACGGCGGGCGCCATCCGAGCGCTTGTCGCGGCGAGAGTCTGATTCAGCCAATACGCCGAGGACGTAGTAGACGAGGAAGGACATGAAGAAGTTGTAGAACAGTCCGCGCTGCAAGCCGGCGCGCCGAGGTCATCACCACGTTGCTGCCGCTCCCAGCTCACCAATCCCGCGGCGTCGCTACCCGGCGTAACAGGTCAAGCTCATCACCGCCTTGGGTGAGTTTGAGGTCGTAGCCCGGGAACGCGCTGCGCCGCATCGGCGATGTTGGTGGCGCTGACGTAGAAAACGAATCCGGTCAGTGCGTGGACCAGCAGCGACAAAGCCGAAGAGCAGCGTCGGGTATGCCTTCGCCCACCATGACGGATTCTGGTAGCGGCACGGACCGGCAACGGCGACGATCTTGCTCCGAGGCGGCGAACCGGGCGTCGATGGTACGCAGCCAGTCGCGCGGCTGGGTGGTGTCGGCATCGGTGGAGATGATGATCGCCCCTGGCGCTGTCAGCACCTGCGCTGCCGGGCCGCGCAAACGCCCTGCTCGAGCCTCCGTGACCACCCGCACGCCGTAGCGGGCCGCGATGGCCGCCGTGTTGTCCGCTGCTGTTGTTGTCTACGACGATGATCTCGTATGTCCCGTCGTAGTCCTGGTGCTGCAACGAGTCCAGCGCGCGACCAGAGATAGGCCGCTTCGTTGTACGCCGGAACTACGACCGAGAACCGGATCTGGTCCTGCGGCTGTTCCACTCCTACTCCTTCACCCATCGCCTCCGCGAAACCCGGTGGCGAGTCGACCCCAATGGTGCGAAGCCAGCACAACACTCTAGGGAAAGCAGCACCTCGCCGCCGGAGGTCTGCCGAGAACGCCGACGATCTTCGGAAGCAGGTGGCGATGATCACGATCATGGTCAGGACGGCTCAGATCAAATCCAGCTTCTGAACCACATCCGCGACAGCCACTTGGGGTAGGGCGGCAGCTCATCGGTGAGGATTGGATAGATGATAGGCAAAGTTGGCTGCGACCAGGGCAACGAACGCTCCGATGACGATCGCTGCGATCATGCGCCGATCTCCGGCACGCGCGTCTCCGAGGATCCATCCGGCACACAGCGCTACGGCCATCACCGAGAATGGGATGATCGCGATCGCGTAGAAGAAGAACAGCGGACGCGAGTCGAAGGCAAACCAGGGCAGCCAGCTGCTCAGCACGCCGACGACAGGAATACCGAAACGCCAATCGCGGCCTCCCACCCACAAAATGGCCGCTGCCACCAGCGCGAAGATCGCAATCCACCACAGCGCCGGCGTGCCGACGCCGCTGATCACCGGATGCAGTTGTCCGGCCCGAGGCAGCCGTCGGTTCCCGGCTTGATGCCGTTCACGGCGTCGATCCCGATCGGGCGTGCAACGATCAGCCAGCCGGCAGGGTCGGCGCGGTAGGTGTGCTGGGCCTGGTTGATGAAGTCGCCGGTGTGGAAGTTCCAGATGTCGTACTGGTAATGCAGCCAGGAGGCGAGTGGCCTACCGAGCAGCTTCACGGGTGCTGCTCTCCGGGTGCTCGGCGCCCCACTGACGGTCGTATCCGCCGGACGTCGCAAACCAACTGGCCCAGGTGCCGGCGTACACCACCAGGCTGAGCACGACCAGAGAGAAGAAGGCCGGAATGCCATCGCGGAGGATGGCCAGCTTGGTCCGTGATCCGGCACCGGCCAGGCGCCGTGCTCCGATGTCCCACGCCAGCGCAAGCAGTGCGAACGCGGCTAGCGCGAACAATGCGTTCCACTTCGTACCGAGCGCCAGGCCGAAGCTGATCCCGGAGGCTATCCGCCACGGACGCAAGATCAGAGCTGGTCCGAACCGACCGCCGAGATCAGCTATCTCGCGGCGCTCGAGATAGCCGGCCAGGCGGTTTCGGAACCATTCCCGGTCGGCGACCAGGCATGCGACGGCCGTTACCAGGAAGAAGGCCATGAAGACGTCGAGCAGTGCGGTCCGCGACATCACGAATTCGAGACCGTCGAAGGTCAGCAGGATGCCGGCGAGGCCGCCGATCAACGTCGACTTGGAGACCCGGCGTACCAGTCGTGATCGTGACCATGATCAGCAGGACCCCGAAGATCAAGGACGCGAACCGCCAGCCGAATGAGTTCATTCCGAACAGCTGCTCGCCCGCTGCGATCAGCCACTTGCCGAGCGGAGGATGCACGACGAAGGAAGCGGTGTCGTTCATCACGTCGACATCGCCAGTGATGATCTTGGAATTGGCGTTGCTCGGCCAGTCGCGTTCGTATCGAACTTCAGCAGCGAGTAAGCGTCTTTGGCGTAGTAGGTCTCGTCGAAGACCAGCTTGTTGGGATAGCCGAGGTTGACGAAACGGATCACGAATGCGATCGCGCCGATGATCAACGTCACGATCCAGCCGTTCACGCGATCAGTGGGCATCGCCACCCGCAGCCGCTCGATGGTGCTTCGGCGGGCTAGGCGGCCAGTCCAGCAGGCACGTGGTGGCAGGGACGCTCGAGCGTCGGCGTTGGCCCACTGAGCCATCCCCGTCTCAGGCTCGAGGACTTGGCGCGTCACTCGCCCATCGTAGGTGGATCCGGTCGAGCGCAACGCGCTGGTGCCAGGCCCCGACCGCCTCGATCGCCGCGATGCGAAACCTGCGACACAGATGTGGTCGAAGGGAGGCGTGAGTGGTAGCCCAGGTGAGCTCGGCGGGCGTCGTGGTGCTCGCGGCGACTCCAATCGGCGAAGTTGCGGACGCTTCGCCGCGGCTGGCCGGCTGAGCTAGCCAACGCGGACGTGATCGCGGCCGAGGACACCCGCCGATTGCGGCGACTGCTGGACCGGCTGGACATCGAGACGAAGGCGCGAATCTTGTCCTACTTCGAGGGCAACGAGGCCAGGCGCGCCGACGAATTGGTACGGCTCCTCGAGGATGGGGCTCGAGTCGTCGTCGTCAGCGACGCAGGGATGCCGTCGGTGTCAGATCCCGGGTATCGCCTTGTCGCCGCGGCAATTGCAGGCGGCTTTCGGGTCACCGCGGTGCCTGGTCCCTCGGCGGTCCTTGTCTGCAGTGGCGGTCTCCGGCCTCCCTGTTGACCGGTTTTGCTTCGAGGGTTCCTGCCGCGCAAGGCCTCCGAGCGAATGCGACGGCTGACCGAGCTGGCGACTGAGCCCCGCACCATGGTGTTCTTCGAAGCCCCGCATCGGACGGCGGCGACGCTGTCAGCCATGGCGCAGGCTTTCGGCGCCGATCGTCTCAGCTGCGGTATGCCGCGAGCTCACCAAGACGTACGAGGAGATTCGTCGCGGGCCGCTGCGGGAACTCGCAGACTGGGCGAATTCGGAGGTTAGAGGTGGAGTGACCCTCGTTGTTGGCGGCGCGTCGACGGGCCCCACCGATCTGGAGGCAGCAGCTGAAGAGGCGATCAGCCTGGCCAGCGATGGCATGAAACTGAGGGCGGCAGCCGGACACGCGGCGCAACGACATGGCGTTGCGAAGAACGATGTCTACGAGCTCGCCCTGAAAACGCATCACTCACGGCGTTCATCAGGGCTCCCAGAGGCGAGAAATGCCCCGATCGTGATGCAAATTCAGGGGATGGGAGGGTTGGCGCGTGGAGCTGCCGGCCCTCCTGATCCGCTGCCGATGCCAGTCGTGGACTCACACTGCCATCTCGATTCGACGCAGGCACACTCTGGCCTCGAGCCCGACGAGAGCCATCCGGCTGGCCGCCGAGGTCGGCGTCACCCAGAATCGTGCAGATCGGCTGCGACCCCGATGGTTGCCGCTGGGCGGTAGCGGCCGCGGAGCGCTGGCCTTCGGTGATCGCGGGAGTGGCGATACATCCAAATGACGCAGCGCGAATGGGTCCTGAGCTGGTCCCTGGGCTGGAGCTGGTGGAAGGTCTGGCGCAGCACCGGCGAGTCAGAGCCGTGGGGAGACGGGCCTGGACTACTACCGGACCCGCGATGCCGCTGGGCAGGCGATCCAAAGAGAGGCCTTTGCGGCGCATATCGCCATCGCCAAGGCCTACGACAAGACTCTGGTCATCCACGATCGCGACGCCCACGACGACATTGTCAAGGTGATCGACTCCGAGGGTCCGCCGAACCGGATGGTGATGCATTGCTTTTCGGGGATGATCATTTCGCCAAAGCGTGCCTCGACCGCGGCGCGCTACCTGTCCTTTGCCGGCACGATCACCTTCAAGAACAATGATCACTTGCGCGACGCCCTGATCGCTGCCCCCATTGATCGAATACTGGTCGAGACCGACGCGCCCTACCTCACCCCGATGCCGCTGCGCGGCAGGCCAAATGCGTCTTATCTCATTCCCGCATACCGCCCGCTTCCTGGCCGCGACACTCAAGATCGATCTGGAGCACATGTGTCAGGCGCTCAACGACAATGCCGACGCAGCGTTCGGCGGGAGCTGGTAGGCCGATGGAGTTCGGACAGGTGCTGCGCCGGCGCCGGATGATTCGTTCCTACGACGAAGCTCGGCCCGTCCCGTCCCAGGCCATTGACGCTGTGCTGGCGGCGGCCTTGCGCGCACCCTCGGCCGGGTTCACCCAGGGAGTCTCCTTGCTGGTGCTGACCGCGGGAGACAGATCGCGAAGCCTTCTGGCGACGTGAGCCGCGGAGGCGGACGGCGCCTGGCTGCGCGGCATGCGGAGTGCGCCGGTCCTGATCTTGGTCTGGACCAGCGAGGAGGACCTACCTTGATCGGTACGCCGAACCTGACAAAGGCTGGATAGATCGCGATCCGGCGCGATGGTCGGCACCGTACTGGTTTGTGGACGCCGGTATGGCGAGCCTGGCAGCCCTGCTGTCGGCGGTCGACCAGGAGCTCGGCGCATGCTTCTTCGGCATTCCGGTTGATCGGATCGGTGCCGTACGCGAGGCGTACGAGGTGCCGGCGAGCCAGCTGAGCGTTGGTGTCATCAGCCTCGGATACCAGCGGTCTGCGGGTATCGCCGGCTCGCCCGCACGTCGGCCCCGGAAGGCCACCTCGGAGGTCATTCACCGCGGGAGCTGGTAATCCAGTCCACGCGTCGCAGGCTCGATTTTGGCGTTCAGGCTGCGACTCTCCGTTATAATTTCGTGACACATACCGGGCTCGTGCCCGGTCTGTGGAAGAGATCGAGGTCCAGATCACCGACGGACCAACTCGGGGAAATGCTGTGCGCAAGATCATCCCGGTGGTTGCTGCTGGCGCGACCGCGCTCGCTCTGGCTGGCACAACCTTCGGCTACGCCAATCTCAACAAAGATGTGACGCTCTCGATTGACGGGCAGACGACCGACGTAAGAACGACCGCAAACACTGTGGGCGCATTGCTCGAGAACAGAGGCATCGAGGTCGACAGCCACGACGTAGTGGCGCCGAGCATGACGACCAAAGTACAAGACGGCACGCGGATTGCTGATCAAGTTCGGCCGACAGGTCACCTTCACCATTGACGGCGCAGCGCAGACCGTCTGGACCACTGCGACCACCGTTGACGATGCGCTCAACGCACTCAGCATGGATCTTGCCGGTGCTGAGCTCTCCACCAGTCGCGGCTCCTCTATCGGCCGGCAAGGCCTGGCTATCGCCATCGCCACTCAAAGAAGATCATCATCGTCGATGCTGGCAAGAAGCGCAGCCATTACGACCACCGGGCAGACGCTCGCGGACGCGCTTGCGGCAGCCAAGATCAAGGTGGACGACGACGACAAGCTGAGTGCGAGTCCCGACACACGCCTGGTCGACGGCAAGAAATTCACCTTCACCCAGGTCGATATCAGCTCCAAGACGAAAAAGATCAAGGTTGACTTCGACACCGTACGCAAGAAGTCGAGCAAGCTGAAGAAAGGTGTGACCAAGATCGATACCGAGGAGTCCGCGGAGTCCGTGCGGTCACCTACGAGGTCGTTCGGCACAACGGCGAGGTCGTCAAGCGTGTCAAGATCAAGTCCAGATTGCTCAACAAGCCGAAGACCAAGGTCATTCTGGTCGGCACCAAGAAGACGACGACCGCGCACAAGAGCTCTGGTTCCAGTACGCCATCAGGCAGCGTCTGGGACAAGCTCGCCAAATGCGAGTCCGGCGGCAACTGGTCGATCAATACCGGCAATGGCTACTACGGGGGCCTGCAATTCAGCCTCAGCACCTGGCGCGCGTACGGCGGCTCGGGCTTGCCCAGCAACGCCAGCCGCGAGCGGCAGATCGCGATAGCCAAGAACTCAGGCCGACGCGGGCTGGGGTGCCTGGCCAGCGTGCTCTCGGAAGATTGGGCTGCGCTAGCATGCGTGGCCGGGGGCCTGCTCGATCCAACCGCAATACGTGAGCTGGCGAGCCAGCTGGGCTTGCGGCCGAGCAAGCAACGGGGCCAAAACTTCGTCACCGACGCCAACACGGTACGAAGAATCGTTGCCGCCTCCGGCGTAGCCGAGGACGACATCGTCCTCGAGGTCGGGCCCGGGCTCGGGTCGCTGACCCTGGGCCTGTTGCAGGTTGTCCACCGGGTGATCGCGATCGAGATCGATGATCTGCTGGCGACGCAGCTGCCGCAGACTGTCGGGGCGCGACTACCTGGGCGTGCGACCGGGCTCACGGTGATCAATGCCGACGCGCTCCGCATCGACGCACTGCCGGAGCAGCCGACAGCCGTCGTCGCCAACCTGCCGTACAACGTCGCGGTGCCGGTGCTGCTGCATCTGCTCGCCACTTACCAGAGCTGGAACCGCGGCCTGGTCATGGTGCAGGCCGAGGTGGCCGACCGATTGGCCGCACAACCTGGGTCGAAGATCTACGGCATACCGTCGGTGAAGGTGGCCTGGTACGCGGCCGCGACGCGGGCCGGCACAGTGTCACCGACGGTCTTTTGGCCCGTGCCGAACGTCGAGTCCGGCCTGGTCGCTATCAAGCGCCGTCCACCGCCAGAGACCACGGCGACCCGCGAGCAGGTGTTCGCCGTCGTCGATGCAGCGTTCAGGCAGCGGCGCAAGATGTTGCGCTCGGCGCTGGCCGGGCTGGCAGGCTCGCCGTCGGCGGCGAGTGCGAGACATTGCCGCAGCTGGGGTCGATCCCGAATCGCGCGGCGAGATGCTCGAGGTCGCTGACTTCGCTCGTATCGCGGAGCAAATCTTTCAGGTCGTAGATAGCCTCGCACTCATGGCCTCAGCTGCGCCGCCGAGCCGCTGCGCTGGTACGCGTACAAGTGCCGGCAAAGATCAACCTCGCGTTGAAGGTCGGCGCGCCGCGCTCCGACGGTTACCATCCGCTCGCCACCGTGTATCAGGCGGTATCTCTTTACGACCAGGTGCAGGCCGAATGGGCCGAACCTGACCGGTTCGAGGTTGTGGTGAGCGGTGAGGGAGCCGACCAGGTGCCTCTCGATGACTCGAATCTCGCGGTACGCGCCGCCCGGCTGCTCGCGCAGCGCACGGGCCGCACGACTCGCTCGAGGCCAGCTTGTCGATCACGAAGTCGATTCCGGTAGCCGGTGGGCTGGCCGGTGGCTCCGCCAATGGTGCTGCCGCGCTGCTGGCCTGCGCAGCCTTGTGGGATCTCGACGTCGGGCCTGAGGACCTGCGCGGGCTGGCAGCTGAGCTCGGCAGCGACGTGCCCTTGCCTTGATCGGCGGCACTGCGGTCGGGAGCGGTCGAGGCGAGGACGTCGCCCGGCGCTGGCCCGCGGGACCTACCAGTGGGTGCTGGCGTTCGGCTACCACGGACTGTCCACAGCCGCGGTCTATCGGCGCTTCGATGACCTCAGCCCGGACGCAGGGCGACCTGAAGTGCCGGCAGAGTTGATGAATGCGCTTCCGCAGTGGCGATCCGCGAGTTGCTCGGTGCTGCGTTGAGCAACGATCTGCAGCCGGCCGCACTCGATCTGCAACCCCGACTGCGGACCGTGCTGGAAACCGGCCTCGAGTATGGCGCGCTCGGGCGCCCTCGTGTCAGGATCGGGTCCGACGTGCGCGTTCCTGGTGGAGAGTGAATCAGCTGCTGTCGATCTCTCGGTGTCGCTTAGTGCCGAAGGGCTGTGCCGAGCGGTCCGGCGTGCGACGGCTCCGGTGGTAGGGGCCAGAATCATCAATTGAGCTGCTCGTCCGAAGCTGCCTCATCGCTGGCGGACCGAGCGAAGTAGCAGTCTCAGCGTGCGAGTAAGTTGATCATGATCCCCGGCGTCGAGCGCGCCCACTGATCTGGCGCTCCGCGGCCATCAGCTCTGCCAGCGCCGCATCGACCACGTCCTTGCCGGAATCGGTCAGCTGAACCAGAACACCGCGCCGGTCCTTGGGATGATCATGCGCGGGTAACAAATCCGCGGTCGGCGAGCCGGTCTACGCGATTGGTCATTGTTCCTGATGTCACGAGTGTCTCGTGGAGGAGTTGACCGGGCGAGAGCCGGTACGGCGGTCCGGCGCGGCGCAGCGCGGCCAGCACGTCGAACTCCCAATACTCCAGATCATGGGCGCTGAACGCACTCGCGCGGAGGCGGTCAAGCGGCAGGCCAGTCGGCTAATCCGGAGAGCACCTCCATCGGCGCAAGATCGAGATCCGGACGTTCCCGTCGCCAGGCCTCGACGATGGTGTCGACCTCATCCCGCGGCTGGCCCGTCACAGCCGGAGTCTAAATGGCTGCGAGCGTCGGAATCGCGCGCCGCTGCCGAGATTTCACCGAACGACCGTTGCACAGAAGCCGTTGACCGGTGATCGCTGGCGTTTGGTCACGATGGACACGGGCCACTGGTCCGATGTTCTCCGCAGCCGAGCGAACTGGCGCAGATACTCCTCGACGCCGTTCGCCTAGCGCTGGCTCAGGCCCGCGTCGGTGCGCGGCATGGTCGACGCCAGGGCGATAATGCCGGCACTACAGCAACGCCGGTACTGCCATGGCGTGATGGATTCCGACGTGGTTGACCAGGAATCCCATGAAAGCCGGGCCAAGCAGAAGTACTGCGGCGTAACCGAAGGTGACCACGACCGCAAGCACTCGGCCGCCCGCCGATATGGCCAGCCACTGCATAGACCTGCGGCGCGATCATGCCCACGCCGAAGCCAACCAATGCCCAGCCGACGATCAGCATCGGGCGGGCTGCTCACCAGCGTGACCGTCAGATATCCGATGGCCGCAAACAGTGCGCCGAAGCGTACGACCGTACGCCTACCGAAGCAGGTGACCAGCCCGGTCGCCCAGCAATCGGATGAGCGACCATGAAGGCGCTGACCGTAACCAGGCCGAAGCGCGCCGGTGGTCGGGTCGACGCCGGCGACGTCGGTGACATGCAGGGACGACCAGTCCGTCGCGGTGCCTTCCGAGAGACCGAACGCCAGGGCCATGATGCCCAGAATCAGGCGGCCTTGGGAATCGGAGTCTTCACCCCGTCGACCGTGTGATGCACCACGGCAGCCTTGGGTGTGATCTTGAACAGGACGCCGAGTCGCGACGAGCTGTCCAGCGACAGCGATCGAAGATCGACAGTGGGCGTGACAGATCGCGCCACCCATGCAACCCAAGCAGGATGCCGCAAGCAGCAACACGGCACCGGCGCCGATGAAGTTGACCGATCGACCAGAAGGCGTGGAAGAAGCTCATGATCGGCCGCTGCCGCGCGGCCTCGACCTGGACACCGATCGCGTTCATCGCAGACATCCATTCGCCCCGTTGCCCAGCCCGATCGAGAACGCCGCCGACGATCGCGACTCGCGAAGTTATCCGGGCCAGTCCGATCGTGATCATCCCGCGATCAGGAGCGGAAGAGCGGCCAAGCGTGATCTCACGAGCGCCGATGCGCGTCGGCGCAGCCGTCCGCCGATCTGCATTGCCGAGAATGGCCGCGGCGCCCAGCGCAGAAGAGCATGATCGCGATGCTGCGTTGCGTCGAGGCCGAGCTTGTCGCGCAGCGAGGGGAGCGAGCCGCCGTACCCGCCGAGCACCGCGCCGTTGGCGACGAACATCAAGCGTCACCGCTATAGCCGCGGTGCGGCTCGAGAGCTGGTTGGTGAGCGGTTGCTGTGGCTGTCATCCGGACTTTCTGTATCGATTTAGTAAGGAGCACCTACTCTACGCGTCATGGCTTGCTCATCGCAAAGTGGGCCAGCTGCGTCAGAAACGCACGTGCACGTCCGTTCCTGTCACGCTGCACACGTTGCAGCATGTGTATCGCGCAGGCGGCGCACGTGCACGTGCGTTTCAGCGGGCTCGGACACCCGCGGCTACAGAGGTGGGGTGAGAACGCGGGCCGACCAGGTGATGCGTACGCTGGGCTCTGGCCGATCCACGGGTTGGCCAGCTGTGGGGGCGAGGACATCTCGATTCGAAACCAACGGCCCGCGGGCGGGCTAGGTGATGGGAGGATTGGCCGGGCCACACATTCCCCGGTTGGTCTGCCGGCAGGGGCCCGCCTGACTTTGAATCAGGATTAGCGACGTAGGTTCGACTCCTACCCGGGGAGCGGAGCGTCACTCAGCTAGTAAGGAGCCAGCTGTTGTCCGTCTACTCCGACCCAACTCCCGGCCCGGTCGCAGCTGTCGTCATCCTGGCGGCCGGCGAGGGCAAGCGGATGAAGTCCTCGCGTTCCAAGTTGCTCCACGAGATTGCCGGCCACTCGATGCTCAGCTACGCGGTGACGGCCGCGACAGCGGTGCAGCCGGAGCACATTGTCGTCGTTGTTGGTCATCGTCGTGATCAGGTCGAGGCCCATCTCGCAGAGATCGCACCGCATGTGTTGATCGCGGTGCAAGAGGAGCAGCTCGGCACCGGCCACGCTGTGCAAGCCGCGCTGGGCCAGCTTGCCGATCTCAACGGCGACGTGATCGTGACGTTGGGTGATGTTCCGATGCTCACCGGCGAGACCTTGGTCGCGTTGCTCAATGAGCATCGCGCACAGCAAGCTGCTGCCACCGTGCTCACGGCGCAGGTTCCCGACCCGACCGGATACGGACGAATTCTGCGCGACGCCGACGGCTTGGTGAGCGGCATCGTCGAGCACCGCGACGCCGATGATGCTCAGCGGCAGATCTCCGAGATCAACTCGGGGACCTACGTCTTCGACGCGACAATCTTGCGGGCCGCGCTGACCGAGATCGCGCCGACCAATGATCAAGGTGAGCTGTACCTGACGGACGCGCTGGCTGTGGTACGCCAAGCTGGCGAACCGGTGGGTGCACTGTTGATCGATGACCGCTGGCAGACCGAAGGTATCAACGACCGGATCCAGCTCTCCCGGATGAATGCTGAGCTGAACCACCGAATCCTGCAGCACTGGATGCGCGAAGGTGTGCTCGGTCGTGGATCCCTGCGACCACCTGGGTACATGCCTCCAGTTGATCTTGCGCCGGACGTCGTCTTGCTGCCCGGCACGTCCCTGGAGGGCGCGACCTCCGTTGCGGCGGGAGCTCGGATCGGCCCGGACACTACGTTGATCGATGTCGAGGTCGGGGAGAACGCGGTGGTCACCCGTACCCAGGGCTCACTGAGTGTGATCGGTCCGGGCGCCAACGTCGGCCCGTTCGCTTACCTTCGACCCGGTACGACGCTGGGCGCGGGCGGCAAGATCGGCACCTTCGTGGAGGCCAAGAACGCTCGCATCGGAGCCGGAGCCAAGGCGCCGCACCTCAGCTACCTGGGCGACGCGGTGATCGGTGAGGGCGCCAACATCGGAGCCGGCGTGATCTTCGCGAACTACGACGGCGTACGCAAGTCGACAACCACGGTTGGGGCGTACGACTTCGTCGGCAGCAACTCTGTACTGGTCGCGCCGGTCGAGCTAGCCGACGGTGCTTACATTGCCGCTGGCTCGACGATCACCGGCAACGTCGGACCCGGTGAACTTGCCGTGAGCCGTAGCCGGCAGCGCAATGTGACCGGCTGGAGTGGCGCGAAAGCGGCCCGGAACCAAGACCGCGCGAGCCGCCGAGGCGGCGTTGGAACAGAAGGATCAGTCATGAGCGGCCTCAAACGCCCGAACGAGAAGCACCTCATGCTCTTCACTGGGCGAGCTCACCCCGAGCTTGCTAACGAGATCGCCGCGCTCATGAACGTCGAGCTCGTGCCGACTCGCGCGATCACCTACGCCAACTCCGAGATCTATGTGCGGTTCGAGGAATCGGTACGCGGCTGCGACGCCTTTGTGATTCAGAGCCATGCGGCTCCGGTCAACGAGTGGACGATGGAACAGTTGATCATGGTCGATGCGTTGAAGCGGGCCTCTCGCCAAGCGGATCACCGTTGTCGCACCTTTTATCCCTATGCACGCCAGGACAAGAAGCATCGCGGCCGCGAGCCCATCTCCGCCCGCCTCATCGCGGACCTGTTCCGCACAGCTGGTGCCAACCGGCTGATGTCGGTCGACCTGCACGCGCGCGCAGATCCAGGGATTCTTCGATGGGCCGGTTGATCATCTCTGGGCGCTGCCAGTGCTGTCGGACTATCTGTCCACCAAGTACGACACCTCGGAGATGACCGTGCGTCTCCCGGACGCCGGCCGAGTGCGGCTCGCTGACATGTGGACCGACAGGCTGAACAGCTCTCTGGCCATCATTCACAAGCGGCGGGATCCGGACGTGGCGAACACGGTCGCCATCCATGAGGTCGTTGGCGAGGTGGAAGACCGGGTGTGCCTGCTGGTCGACGACATGATCGATACCGCCGGGACGATCTGCCAGGCGGCGGAGGCGCTGAAGTCGCGCGGTGCACGGGCGGTGATCGCGGCCGCGACCCATCCGGTCTTGTCCGGACCGGCCATCGAACCGGCTCAAGGCCGCCGACTTCGAGGAGGTGATCGTCACGCAACACCCTGCCGATCCCCGAAGAACGGCGGTTCGACTCTCTGACCGTGCTGTCGATCGCACCGCTGATCGCCCGGGCCATTCGCGAGGTATTCGAGGACGGCTCAGTGACCAGTCTCTTCAACGGCCAGGCGTGAGCTATCTAGGCCTGTCTGCTCGCGCAAATTTGTCGCACGCTTCGCAGGCTAGCGATTATCTCTGGTTACAGGATCAGTTGGCGACTATTGGGCCTTGTCGGCTAAGGTTGAGCGGTTGCCTCGGCGAGGGTCGCGAGACCGTGATCGACTAGGTCGAACGAACTGCGTCCCCTGGCTGAGTCTTGATAGTGATCACCGACGTTAGTTTCGAGGAGTTCGTTCGTGCCCGAGGTCAAGCTCATCGCCGAACTGCGTACCGAGTTCGGCAAGGGCGCTGCCCGCCGGATCCGTCGCGCAGACAAGGTGCCTGCCGTGTTGTACGGCCACGGCACCGACCCGATCCACATTGCGCTGCCTGGTCACGAGACCCTGCTCGCGCTGCGTCACCGCAAACGCGCTGCTGTCCATCGAGGTGGACGGCAGTTCCCAGCTCGCACTCCCCAAACAGGTGCAGCGTGACCCGCTGAGGCACACCATCGAGCACGTTGACCTGGTCATCGTCAGGCGTGGCGAGAAGGTGACCGTCGACGTGGCCATCCATCTGGTGGGGAGGCCGGTCCCGACACGCTCGTGGTCGTTGATCACAACACTATTCCGGTGGAGGCTGAGGCCACTCAGATCCCTGACGCAGATCGTTGGTCTCGGTCGAAGAGCTGCCGCCTGGTACCCAGATCCTTGCTCGTGATCTTCAGCTTCCCGACGGTTCGTCAGTCGATCTTGACCCGGAGACCTTGATCGTCAACATTACGAACGCGCCGACCGCGGAGGCCCTCGAGGCCGAGCTGGCCGAGGCAGAGGCGGAAGCTGGCATCGAGCCGACGATGGCACCGGCGGCCGAGCCGACTGCCGGACGAGGCGCTGGCCGAGTCCGAGAGCGCCTAGCTGAGCCAGCTGCATACGCCATGACCTCATGGCTGGTCGTCGGCGCTCAGCAATCCCGGCCCGGCGTTCGCAGCACAACGTCACAACATCGGCTACCGGGTCGCCGAGGAGCTGCGCCCGCCGGATGGGCGTGCGATTTCGGGCAGTGCGCGGCATACGGGCCGAGGTTGCTGACGGCCGCGTTGGACAGCCAGGGGCGAGACGCTGCACGGCTGATCGTGGCCAAATCGCGGACCTTCATGAACGAGACCGGCTGGGCAGTCACCCGGCTGCTCGCGTACTCACAAGCTGCAGCCGGCCCAGATGATCGCCGTACATGATGAGCTGGACATCGACCCGGGCAGCTGCGGGTGAAGTTTGGTGGCGGCGACAACGGCCACAATGGCCTGCGGTCGATCCGTGCCTCGCTCGGCACCGGCGACTTCTATCGGGTGCGCGTCGGGGTCGGGCGTCCGCCAGGGCGCCAGGAGCCGGCCGACTTCTTGCTCAGCGACTTCCCTGCCAGTACTCGCGAGGATGTTGAGGTGGAGATCAGTCGCGCTGCGGATGCGGTCGAGGTCACTGGCCTTGCCTCGGGCTGGACACGGACCCAGAACGCCTTCAATTAGCTGACGCCGGGATGGACTTGGGGCTGTGCGACCGACTGGCGCTTGACTGAGTGCAGGGCCGCTCCAGGATCCGCAGGTCCGGAACATTCCGGTCCGCGCGTTCGCGCGACTGCCGCCAGCAGCTGTCGAGCCTGCCGGTAACCTCTCTGGGTGACCGCTCACGGGACTCGCTCGATCTCTTCTGCACCGAACCCACCATCGTCCAGACCATCGGTGACGCGCGCGCGCGACGACCGTCCGTGCTGGACGTGACCGCTCCTGCGCCGATGCGGCCGCTGATCGCTGCAGCATTGTGCGCGTCAACCGAGCACGGTGGCGGGCCGTCGTCCGGTGCTCGTTGGTCAGCTCCACGTTTCGCGAAGCCGAGGAGGCTGACTGCCGCGCTGCAGTCCCTGGTCGGCGAGGAAGCAGTGGCGTACTACCCGGCGTGGGGAGACGTTGCCGCACGAGCGACTGAGTCCGCGCTCCGACTACGGTCGGCCGCCGGCTCGAGCGTGCTGCGGCGACTGGCGGCAGCAGCTCACGCTGCGCGCCGCCGCGGATCGTCGTCGCACCGGTACGCAGCGTCCTTCAGCCCCAGGTGAAGGGACTCGGCCGACCTCGTACGCCGATACGCCTCGCGGTTGGCGCGGAGATCGACCTCGACCGATCTTGCGGCGGCCGCTGGTCGGCGCGGCGTACGACAGGTCGATCTCGTCGAGCGGCGAGGCGAGTTCGCGGTACGCGGCGGGATCGTCGACGTCTTTCCGCCGACCGAGGAGCATCCCGTACGCGATCGACTTCTTCGGCGACACCGATCGAGGAGAATTCGCGTATTTCTCTGTCGCCGACCAGCGATCGACGGATCAGCACGCTGACCGAGATCACGGCGTCGCCGTGTCGGGAGCTGCTGCTGACCGACGAGGTACGAGCCCGAGGCAGCGGCGCTCGCTGAGCAACATCCTGAGCTGATCGAGATGCTCGGACAAGATCGCTCAGGGACATGCCGGTCGACGGCATGGAGGCACTCTCGCCGGCCCTGGTGGACGGCATGGAGCTGCTGATCGATCTCGTGCCGGCCGACACCCGCGGTGCTGGTCATGCGATCCGGAGCTGGTCCGTGGCCGGGCGATCGACCTGGTCAAGACCAGCGAGGAGTTCCTGCATGCGTCCTGGGCCGCGGCCGCAGGTGGCGGCCAGGCGCCGATCGATCTTGGTGCCTCGGCCTATCAGCCGCTCGCCGAGGTGCGTGCGCGCGGCCCTTGTCCGCGGGCTGGCCTGGTGGACGCTGTCGCCCGTTCAGTGCCGGACCGGATGGACGGCTCTGCGCCGAAGATGATCGGATCCGAGCCCATCCGGACCGAGGACGGTGAGATCATCGATCTCTCCGGCCGGGTCAGCGGGGCCGGCGTCGAGTCGCGGATCGATGGCCGGACAGGTCGGCGAGACCTACCGTGGCGACACCGAGGCGGCGGTCAACGAGATCACGCAAGCGCATTCGTGACATGTTGGCGCGTGGTCGTCATGGCCGAAGGTCGAGGTACTGCGGCAGCGGATCGCCGAAGTGCTCGGCCGAACACGACGTGCCTGTTCGCAGCCTGCCTCGGTCGACAGACGGCAGCCTGCAGCCGGTCTCGCCACCGTCGTCGACCGGCCAGCTGAGCCATGGCTTCCTGGCAGACGGATGAATCCGGCTCGCGGTGTTCACCGCAGCCGATCTGTCCGGCCAGCGGGTTACCGACCGAGCCGGCCGAAGATGCCGGCACGCCGCAAGAACCAGATCGACCCGCTCGAGCTCACCTCTGGCGACCCGGTCGTGCACAGTCAGCACGGGGTAGGTCGCTACGCCGAGATGGTGCAACGCACGGTGGCCGGCGCGACGCGCGAATACCTGGTGATCGAGTACGCGCCGTCCAAGCGCGGCCAGCCCGGCGACCGGCTCTACGTTCCGATGGACCGCTCGACCAAGTGACGCGCTACGTCGGCGGCGAGAGCCCGACGCTGCGACAAGCTGGGTGGCGCGGACTGGGCCAGAGCGCAAGGGCCGGGCCCGCAAGGCGGTGCGCGAGATCGCCGCCGAGTTGATCAAGCTCTACGCCGCGCGCCAGGCGACCCGCGGGCCACGCGTTCTCACCCGACACGACCTGGCAGCGCGAGCTCGAGGACGCGTTCGCCTTCGTCGAGACGCCCGACCAGCTGGCCGCGATCGAGGACGTCAAGCGCGACATGGAGCAGATCGTGCCGATGGACCGGCTGATCTGCGGCGACGTCGGCTACGGCAAGACCGAGATCGCCGTACGCGCCGCGTTCAAGGCGCGTCAGGACGGCAAGCAGGTGGCCATGCTTGGTGCCCGACCACGCTGCTGGTGCAGCAGCACTACGCCACCGTTCGCCGATCGCTACGCCGGCTTCCCGGTCAACGTCGCGCCGCTCAGCCGGTTCCAGACCGACGGCGAGGCGAGGGCGACGCATCGAGGGCCTCGGCGACGGCAGGGTCGACGTCGTGGTCGGCACTCACCGACTGCTGTCCGGCGACAGTCACGTTCAAGGATCTCGGCCTTGTCGTGATCGACGAGGAGCAGCGCTTCGGCGTCGAGCACAAGGAGCAGCTGAAGCGGCTGCGCACCGCCGTCGACGTGCTGGCCATGTCGGCCACGCCGATCCCGCGGACGCTGGAGATGGCGATCACCGGCATCCGCGAGATGAGCGACGATCGCGACTCCGCCGGAGGAGCGCCACCCGGTGCTCACCTTCGCCGGCCCGTACGACGAGCGCCAGGTCGACCGCCGCGATCCGCCGCGAGCTGCTGCGCGAGGGCCAGGTCTTCTACGTCCACAACCGGGTGCAGAGCATCGACAAGGCGGCCGCGCCGGATTGCGCGAGCTGGTGCCCGAGGCCCGCGTCGTCGACCGCGCACGGCCAGATGAGCGAGCAGCGGCTGGAGCAGGTCATGATCGACTTCTGGGAACGCCGAGCTCGACGTGCTGGTCTGCACCACGATCGTCGAGGCGGGCCTCGACATCTCGACCGCCAACACGCTTGTTGATCGAGCGCGCCGACCTGCTCGGTCTGTCCCAGCTGCACCAGCTGCGCGGCCGGGTCGGCCGCGGCCGGGAGCGCGGCTACGCCTACTTCCTCTATCCGCCGGAGAAGCCGCTGACCGAGACCGCCCACGACCGGCTCAGCACCATCGCCGCAGCACAGCGACCTGGGTGCCGGCATGGCCGTGGCGATGAAGGACCTGGAGATCCGCGGCGCCGGCAACCTGCTCGGCGGCGAGCAGTCCGGTCACATCGCCGACGTCGGCTTCGACCTCTACATCCGGCTGGTCGGCGAGGCGGTCGCGGAGTTCCGCGGCCAGGACGTCGAGCCGGAGCCCGAGGTGCGGATCGAGCTGCCGGTCGACGCGCACCTGCCCACCGACTACGTCGAGTCCGGAGCGGCTGCGGCTGGAGATGTACAAGCGGCTCGCCGAGGTCCGTGCCGAGGCCGATGTCAAGGCGGTCGAGGCCGAGCTCGCACGACCGCTACGGCGACGCCGCCGCCGGAGGTGCTCAACCTGATCGAGGTGGCGAGGTTCCGGCTGCTGCGCACGCTCTGACGGGGCTGACCGAGATCGTCGGCCAAGGTCGATTCATCCGCTTCGGGCCGGCTCACCTGCCGGAGTCACGGGTGCTGCGGCTGCAGCGGCTCTACCCGCGCAGCGTGGTCAAGGACGTCGGCTGGATCGGTGCTCGTGCCGCGGCCGATGAGCGGCATCGCGCCGGTCAGCCCCTGAAGGACACCCTGACCTGCTGCACTGGGCGTACTGGAGCTGATCAGGACATCTTCGCGCAGCTCCTGAGGCGTACCTTCGCGTCGCAGCCGTCTAGAACTGATCCGGCCCGCAGCCTGGAGTCGTCATCCGCCAGCCGTCCGAACGATCCAGCCTGGTTCCGGCCCAGCTGTCGAAAGATCGGCCGCGACCGGCCAGCAGCACTTAGCGGGCCGTCAGCTGTCGTAGGATCACCTGCGTGCTCATGAGGTTTCTCGCTGTCGCCGGCGCCGCGCGACACGCATCGCCGCGCTCGATCGGCGCTGGTTGATAGTCAGCGTGCTTGTTCGCCGGCTGCGCCAAGGCAGACCCCAGCGTTGTGGCGTACGTCGGATAGCTCAGAGATCACCCAGCAGCCAGGTGGACGACGCCGTCGATGGAGTGTCCAGCATCTTGCGAGAGAGGCCAGTCAGGTGTCCCAGTCCGGCCGTCGTCAACGTCGATGATCCATGGCATCATCGCGGAGCAAGCTGGCGGCGGCCAACAAGATCACGATCACCGACGGCGAGCGCGACGCACTGATCAAGAACAGCAATCTTGCCGGTCTGCTCAACGTGCCAAGCGGCCGACCGATCGCCTACGACGTCGCCGATCAGCAGATCGTGGCGGGCAAGCTGGGAAGCGAGGCTTATCTGGCAGCGGTCGCCAAGGAGCCGGTCACCCTCAACCCGCGATTCGGTGTGCTGGATCCGAACCAGAAAACGATCATCAACGACAAGTCGGCGTCCCTGGCCAAACCGGTGGCCACCCCAGACGCCATAGTCCACGTGGCGCTACCCGAGCTCGAGCGACTGGTCGACGTCATGGCGCGGCTGCGCCACGAGTGCCCGTGGGACGCTCAGCAGACTCATCGGTCGCTGGTGCAGTACCTGGTCGAGGAGACCGCCGAAACCATCGAGGCCATCGAGATCGGGCGACCAAGATCATCTTCGCGAGGAGCTCGGTGACCTGCTGCTACAGGTGATCTTTCACGCCGAGATCGCGAGCGAGCAAGGCCGTAGGGCTTCACGGTGGAGGACGTCGCCCAGGGCATCGCCGACAAGCTCATCTCCAGACATCCCTACGTGTTCGCGACCGCGGAGGTGCCCGCGCGACCTGCACTACACCTGGGAGCAGCGCAAGGCGGCTGAGAAGGGCCGTACATCTGCGCTGCAGGGAATCCCGGACGCAGCTCTCCGCCCTGGCCGAGGCGAACAAGATCATTAGCCGGGCACGATCGCAGCGCGTTGGCGGTGGCGCTACCCGACGAGCCGACCACGGCGCGAGGAGGTGGGTGTCCAGATCCTGGCGCTAGCCGCCCGCGCTCAGGCAGCCGGAATCGACCCCGAGCAGGCGCTTCGCGACGCGGTACGCGGCACTTGGAGGCTCGCGCGTCCGAGCGTGCCGAGGCGGCCGCCAACGGAATCCCGGATCTTAGATACCGGCGCACTATTCTGTGCACATGTCCGAGCCACCGACTGCAACGGCCGGCCCCGCAGGCGTATCCGCCAGAACCAACCGCCGCAGAACTACCTCCAGAACCAACCGCCGCAGAACTAGCCCCCTGCAGAACTATCCCCCGCAGAATTACCCGCCCCAGAACTATCCGCCGCTAGCATACCCGCAAACCTCAGCCTTACCCCTTGAATCCGAGCAGCGCCTTATCCGGTGCAGCCGCACTACCGGGCAGTCCCGCGTGAAGCCGAGCGAGGAGTTCCGGCGAGATAGCGAGGCCGCATTGGCAGCACGGATGGAACTCGGGCCTGAATACACCGAATACGTCGCCGCAGGCCTGGCCGAGCGGGTCGAGGATCTTGCGGAGACACGCGCCGCAGAGCTTGCGGCAGCAGGCGGAGCAGGCCAATCCGTGAGCAGGCAGCCGAGCAGAGCGGACGGGCACGCCAGACTGGCGCTGGCCATCGTCTCGATAGTGATCGGGCATCCCGATCACCGCAATCAGCCGCCACGCAACGTCGACCCGAGCATTCTCGGGGTAGCCGTCTCCTGGGCCGGCATCGTCGGTGTGAACTGGGTGCACGCCACGTCGCCTCCGCAAGCGTGAAGTAGCCTGCCGCCCGAGCCTGGTAGCCGCGTCGAACGAATCTCGCATTCCCGCGTGCGGCGCCACCGCTCTGATGCACGCCACGCCGATAGGCTGAGGCCACAATCGGTTTCCTCTGCCCGGGTGCATGCAGAGTCGGCGACTCGCGGGACAGCAATCGGAGAGGCGGCACCCGTGGCGAGCATCGAGTTCATCGGCGCGCGAGAAATTCTGGATTCCCGCGGCAATCCGACCGTCGAGGTCGAGGTCATCCTGGATGACGGATCCGGAGGGCCGAGCTGCCGTTCCCTCAGGTGCGTCGACTGGCGCCTTCGAGGCGGTCGAGCTGCGTGACGGTGACGAGCTCGCTACGGAGGCAAGGGCGTGCAGCAAGGCCGTGCTCGGCGTGTGATCAATCTCGGCCCCGAACTCGTCGGGTACGAGGCCAGCGAGCAGCGGCTCGTGGACCAGGCAATGCTGGACCTCGACGGCACCGACAACAAGTCAAGATCGGCGCCAACGCGATCCTCGGTGTCTCGCTGGCCGTCGCGCACGCGGCCGCGCACTCCGCCGACCTGCCGCTCTACCGCTACGTCGGTGGCCCCAACGCTCATCTCTGCCGGTGCCGATGATGAACATCGTCAACGGCGGAGCACACGCCGACTCCGACGTCGACGTGCAGGAGTTCATGATCGCCCCGATCGGCGCGGCGACCTTCCGCGATGCGCTGGAGATGGGTGCGACGGTCTACCAGTCGCTGAAGTCGGTGCTGAAGAAGCAGGGCCTGGCGACCGGCCTCGGCGACGAGGGCGGCTTCGCGCCCAACCTGCCGGCCAACGTCGCGCGCACTCGAGCTGATCTCTACAGCTGTCGAGAGCGCCGGGCCTAACTGCTCGGCAGCTGACATCGCCACTGGCCCTGGACGTCGCCAGCACCGAGTTCTTCGACGACGGCGTCTACACGCTTCGAGGGCCGCGAGCTGACCAGCGACGAGATGACCGACGATCTACGACGCAGTGGATCGACGCGACTTCCCGATCGTGTCCATCGAGGACCCGCTGGCCGAGGACGACTGGGCCGGCTGGAGCGCGCTGGTCGAGCGAGATCGGCGATCAAGATCCAGGTGGTCGGCGACGACCTGTTCGTCACCAACGTGACCGGCTGCAGCGCGGCATCGACGAGCAGGCCGGCCAACGCCCTGCTGGTCAAGGTCAACCAGATCGGGTCGCTGACCGAGACCCTGGACGCCGTCGATCTCGCGCACCGAGCTGGCTTCCGCTGCATGATGAGCCACCGGTCCGGCGAGACCGAGGACACCACCATCGCCGACCTTGCCGTGGCGACCAACTGCGGCCAGATCAAGTCCGGCGCCCCGGCGCGTACCGACCGGGTAGCCAAGTACAACCAGCTGCTGCGAATCGAAGAGGACCTCGACGACGCGGCCCGCTACGCCGGCGCCTCCGCATTCCCGAGGTTCAAGGCCGGATAGGTGCCATCCGGTCGACGGCCGACCTCCCGCCCCGGCGCAGGCCCGGGCGAGGTAAGCCGCGAGCGCGTACGCAGGCACGCAAGGCATCCTCATCGTCGCGTACACCGCGGGCCGAGACCGCGCGACGAGCATGACTCCACGGCTCCGCTGCCGCCGCCGCGGATCTACAGCCTGACTAGCACGCGCCATCGCTTTGTCAGTCGTGTTGCTGATCTTGACGATCTCGTACGCGACGTCGTTGCGGATCTACTTTTCGCAGGCCCACGAGATCGCCTGCGACCGAAGGCGGAGATCGCCGAGCGGCAACAGCGAATCCAGTGATCTGCAAGGCGAGTTGGCCCGCTGGGGCGATGAGGCGTACGTGACGGACCCAAGCCCGGGAACGGCTGGGTTGGGTGGTGCCTGGGGAGACCGGCTACACAGTCGTAGGCGCCGATGGCAAGCCGCTCGGCGGCAGGAGCACAGATCAGCGCGGAGACTGCGCCGGATGAGCCGGCACAGGACTCGTGGTGGTCCAAGCTGTGGGGCTCGGTGCAGGCCGCGGATCGGCCGGCGCCGGTCAAGACCGCGGCCGAGTGAGAAGCCGATCACCGCCAAGACCAAGCCCAACAGCGGCACACCGTCCGCCACCCCCGCTAACAAGTCGTCTCGATCTGAGCGAGGCCAAAGAGTCGCATCGACCGCCGCGGCCGTGGGCAGAGCTTGGGCTTGCTCCGCGGACAGCTGACCGCCAATGCGCCAGCGGCGAGTCCGCGCCGCACCGCGTCCGGTAGCGAAGCGCCGCGAGCCAGGCTCGCACCAAGCGCGCCAGTGAAAGCATCACCGGCCGCAGTGGTATCCACCGGCGTCGCTGGAAAAGCCGGATACTCCTCGACGCCGCCGGGTCCGACGACGACGAGCGCCGCGCTCGCCGCGGGTGATCATCGCGGTAGCAGACGCCGCGATCGAGAAACCATCGCGCTGCCAGCTCAGCAGAAGTTCGATCCGTGACGGCAGATGCCGGTCAGCACCTCCGCCTCCAGCTCGTTCGGCTTGACCACACGAGACGCCGTGCCATACCTGCGGAGGCATTGGTTGTGCCGGCGCGGGTCCAGGACAAGTCGCAGCTCGCAGTCGCTGGCAGACCTCGGCCACGCGCTGCGACGACCGTAGAGCGGAATCTCCAGTTGCACCAGGACGACGGAAACGCGATCACGCAGCTCCGTCGAGCGAGGCCTCGACATCGTCAGGGCTCAGCCGGTGGTTCGCGTTCGGAATGATCACTGATGTCGTTCTGGGCGGAGGCAGCATCGACGCCGGATATGGGCGATGCCAGTTGCGCCGTCCGGTGATGCGTACTGCGTGCTGATATCGACGCCTTCCGTCAGCGAGCGTGGTCAGCGTAAGGTCGCGGAACATGTCATCGCCCACCGCGCCGATCATGTACGTGGCGCGCCCGGCGCTGGTGCGGCAGCGATCGCTTGATTCGCTCCTTTCCGCCAAGCACCAGCGAAAAGTCGGTGCCGATGACCGTCTCGCCCGGCCGCGGCAGCGGCGAGCCGAAGGCCGCCAGATCGGCGTTGATGCTGCCCACCACTGCGACACCGCTGCGATCGTCCATTCGCGTCGCCCAGCTCGCTTTCGTGGCTCTCGCGCGGATCGCGCTGTGGAGTCCGCCTACCGTCGTCGTCGCTCGCAGACGATAAGAGCGCTCTGCTCGCTCCTCCTCAGCACGGCGAGGCGCGCGATTCCCGACGCCCGGCAGCCCGGTCAGTGGCTGAGAGGATGACGCTGTGCTCGAGCCCATGACCTCAGCCGATGGAGGCCACGATCACCGCGCAGCTCCAGCGACCGCCACGCGGGCGTGGTCGGCGTCGCGTACCGCTGTCCGTGCGGCAAGCCCGCGGTTGTGGCGACCCGACCCCGGCTGGCTCGACGGCACACCCTTCCCGACGACGTATTACCTCACCTGTCCCCGAGCAGTGCGCAGCGTGCTCTTCGCTGGAGTCGCAGGGCCTGATGGCCGAGATGAACCAACGGCTGAGCCGTGATCATGATCTTGCTGAGCGCGTACCGTCGCAGCCCACGAGCAATACCTCCGGACGATCGGGAACGGCTCGAGTCGGTGCCAGAGATCGCGGGTGTCAGCGCTGGCGGAATGCCCGATCGGGTGAAGTGCCTGCATGCCCTGGTGGCCCACCCGCTTGCCGCTGGCGAGGGCGTCAACCCGCTCGGTGACGAGGCCAGTGCGTGCTGGGCGCGTTCTGGACTCGCGTCCGTGCTTGGAGGAGGTCTCGTGAGACGAGTTGCCGCCATCGACTGCGGGACGAATTCGATCCGTCTGTTGATCGCCGAACCCGACGGTTCGCGGCGGTCTGAGCGGATCTGGAGCGGCGGCTGGAGATCGTACGGCTCGGTCAGGGCGTCGATGCCACGCGGTGAGTTCCGATCCCGACGCTTTGCGGCGTACGTTCGCGGTGGTCGATCGAGTATGCGGAATTGATCAAGAAAGCCGGACGTGCCTGTCGAGAAGGTGCACTTTCGTGGCGACCTCGGCCGCCCGGGACGCCAAGAACCGTGACAGTTTCTTTGCTGGCATCAAGGAGCGGCTGGGCGTGCAGCCGGACGTGATCAGCGGTGAAGACCGAGGCGCGCCTGTCCTTCATCGGAGCGCTCAGCCGAGTCATCCCGGATGGCGAGCCGGTTCTGGTGATGGACATCGGAGGCGGTTCGACTGAATTGATCACCGGCAGCGCCGCTGGCGAGATTGCAGAGCGCGATCTCACTCGACATCGGATCGGTACGGGTCACCGAACGGTTCCTGAAGCAGAATCCGGTGGCTAGATGATGATCTTGCACGGGCCGCCGGCGTACGTGGATGCCTGCTGGCGGGCAGCGGAGTGGACTTCGCCTCCATCGGCACCTGGATCGGGGTTGCGGGCACCGCGACAACGCTGGCCGGAGTCTATCTGGAGCTGGAGCAGTACGACCGCGAGCGGGTGCACGGTGCCAGCATCCCGTTGCCCGCCATCGCGGAGCTGCTGCACCGATTGGCTGGCTTGACGGTCGACGAGATCCGAGCGCTGCCGTCGATGCATCCCGGACGAGCTGATGTGATCACCGGGGGAGCGCTCGTGCGAACGCGCATCGCCGCGCGCCTGCATGTGGAGGATCTGATCGTCAGCGAGTCCGACATTCTCGATGGGATTGCCCTGCAGCTCATTGACCGAGTGACACAATGCCGCGATGACCTCTCTCGCCATCACGGTCGTCGGTCATGACCGGCCCGGCATCATCGCGCAGGCTGCCGAGGTGTTGTCGCAATGCGGCATGAACCTCGAGGACTCGTCGATGACGCTCTTGCGCGGACACTTCGCGATGACCCTCGATCTGTGCGGGTGAGGCCGACGCGGCCCAGGTCGAGGCCGCACTGCAGCCGCTCGGTGAACGGTTCGCTGGACGTCACCGTACGCGAGGTGCCGGAGGAACCCGACTCTGCCACCGCTCGGGTCTAGCTATTCGGTGACTGTCCATGGCGCGGACCGGCTCGGGATCGTCGCGCGGCTGGCCGGCGTGATTGCAGAGGCGGGCGGCAACATCACCGACCTCACCACCCGCCTCTCGGGAACGTCTCTACGTGCTGCTGGCCGAGGTCGACCTACCGCGATCAGCCGATGTCGATGCGCTGCAGGCTCGGCTTGCAGAGGTGTCTGCCGAGCTGGGTGTGGACACCACAATGCGACTGCTCGAGAACGATCAAGCTGTGAACCTGACATTGCCGACTCTGCCTGACGGGCGCGTGCTGGATGTGGTCCATGCGCCAAGCCAGGTCTTGTCGATTGTCCGCTTGCGCTGTGGATCCCGCCGACCCGGCGGTCGTTCAACTCTGCGCCGACCTCGTTGCGACCATGCGCGTTTCACCGGGCTGCGTGGGTCTCGCCGCGCCTCAGGTCGGGGGTAGCCGCCCAGGCGTTCTGCGTCGACGTCTCGGGCGCATCCGAAGACCCGCACTGACCCACGGTCTGATCGTGCTGCTCGAACCGCCGAAATTGTGGAGGCCAGTCGCAACGAGAAGGGTCGTGAGGGTTGCATGTCGGTGCCAGACCTCACCGGTGATGTGAAGCGGGCGACCAAGATCACCGTGGCTGGACAGCTCCCTCTGAGCGGCGAGCGAGTGCTGATCACCACAGATGCCTTCGAGGCGCGCGCCTTACAGCATGAAATCGACCACTGCGACGGCATGCTCTTTCTCGATCGAGCAGTGGCAGCGCGCATGCGCTCCACGCCCGGAAGATCTATCTCGAGCCGGTGACGCCGACCGCCTTGATACGCGCCGCAACCGACCGAACCGGTCCCTGGGATCTGCTAGCTAAGCCGAGTGTGTCGCCGCGCTGCTCGCGCATTGCCCATTCACCCGTTCACTGTCGTCCTCGCAGACGATGACGCGTGTCTACTCCTCCTGACGGCTGCGCGCGATTGCTGACGCTTGCAGCGGGAAGGTAAGGTCGGGGCAGCGATGAACGGTCCGGCCTCCCGTCGCTGGGCGTTCCGCCCGGCGCCAACCGGCCCCGAGCCTCCGCGCGACTGTGTGCATGAAGGGGGCCGCGGCCCGGCCGAGCAGCGGACAGCGCCGAACCCTGGCTAGCGCGCTTGCGCGGCGCGCCGCGCCGGTGCCTGCGGCGTGCGCTGTTGGCAGATTTGGACGAAGGCCTTCCGCTTACCCTGCTCGCCGCATTGGCGGCGGCGCCACTTGCCGTGGTATGGGGATCAGTCATGCGCAGGTGGACGACTATCTCGGACCCGCACCGAGCCATCTTCTCCGGTAACTTTCGGGGCGAGGTTGAGCTCAATCTCGACCCATCGGCAATGCATACCTTGATAGTCCGGGCGCGCCCCATTGGCTGACGGATCACTGTGGGAGGGTCGGTCCGGCCGGCGAGCATCTCAGCTCGTTCTTCCGAGCAGACGCTGGTCGCATACACCAGCCTGTACACCGAACCGCAAGAGGCGCTTTCCGGCATCGCTGGAGCGTTTGGCGTACGACGCCGTGCAGGAGGGGCTCAAGGCTGAAGCTGTCTTGCTGCTGGGGATCGCGATCTGGCGGCTACGCGCCCAGCTGGTGCCCCTGTATTTCATGACGCCCGTGAGCCGTCGTCGCCGCTGCTGCGTACGTGGCGGTTGTCGCACTTGTCGGCTCTGTTCTGGTGCCCCAGAGATCGAAGGATCCGCGCTACCCCGTAGCAATCGCGGATGGCGGCCGATTCTCCTCACTGACGGTGGACAGCGTGCTGCTCGCGGACATATTGACCGCGGTATTGAAGGCATCCGAGTTGCTCGCAGCGCACGTCAACGTGCAGTGAAGACCTACGTTGACATCTGGCTGCGGGCAACCCTCGGATCAGCTGGACGCTCTGCCGCGACCACGATCGACGAGTCAATGATTCTGGGGTTCAGCGATTTGCACTGCAACCAGCTCATGACCGAGCTGATCGCGGTCAGCCTCGTCCACGGACCAAGCCCTCTCTCGTGTTGAGCGCGGGCGACGACACGGTCAACGGGACGGCCGCCGAGCGAGCGCTGCATCCGGCGTGAGGCCGCCATACCCAGAGGAGTCCCGTTCGTGGTGGCGACCGGAAACCACGACTCCGACTGACAGAGGATCAGATGCGGAGCGACGCATGACGGTGCTCAACGGCCAAGTTGTCGAGGCGCGCGGGAGTCGACGTGCTCGGCGACGACGACACCCGGAGCACAACATCCTTTCAGCGTCGACCGCACGAAGGACCGGCCGGAGAGCGAAGAAGAGATGGGGACAACGGCTGGTCGGTACCGCCCAGGGTAAGCATAGCGACGTATTCTGGTACTCAGCCTGGCGGCTGCGCGAGTGATCGTGACTCGCCGAATCCTCCGGTACCCCTGGTGCTCTGGGGGCACTCTCCACGCGCAGTCTGGTCCGAAGGTGATCATGCATGACGACGGATCATGGACGGTCGGGCATGCAGCGAAGGCACGGCTGGGGGAGTGCGAGAGCCCACGTTCACATCTTTAGTACGCCTGTCTCACCGCCGCTGATCAGTGCGGACGTGTACTTACTTCCGTGACAGGGCCACCGGATTGATCACCGGAGCTCAGCCGGTGCACTTCCAACCCGATGGGAAGGTTGTGATTGACGACCGCATCGCTACCGGCGACCTTGCAGGGCTACCCGTACAGACGCGGGATCAAGCTGGGCGGTGCTCTGCCGACGGCCACTGTGGAGCCGTCTCGCTGAATCTTGAGAGCCGAGTAGCAATACGTAACTGGAAACGCGCATA
>ERZ1370068.1596-contig-11500_pt1 | contig 42610 bp, 49 predicted proteins | sample MGYA00561227_ERZ1370068 | MGnify/ENA primary metagenome ERZ1370068 (study PRJEB38410, sample SAMEA6850437) | metagenome | study: Metagenomic assessment of the ecological functions of the soil: analysis of the soil microbiota associated with the... | reverse complement strand
CATGGATACGTGCCGCGAAACTCCGGCGTCATCTCGCTGCCGCTGAACGCTCAAAGGGGTTACAGCATCGCCCGCTTCCGCTCAGCTCACGTGCTGGCGGCTTGCAAATGCCGCCGCCATCTGCTGGCTGGCTCGGCGGCTGCTTTCCATGCCGCTTCCCGTGGTGCTGGCGGGTGATCGTCGTGCTGGCCGCGCTCATCGCGTCAGCGATCGCCCAGTCTTCGATCGCCGAGACCGGTTGCGCGATCCTGCCGGGGGCCTGCCGCGCTCTCCGACTCCGCCTGGCGTATTCACATGTGTTCTGCGCCACTGAACGCAGCAACCGACGACGCGCTGCGCTGCGTTACCCGGCGTGGTGTTGACGGCCGCGATCGGCACGCTGATCCCAGGTGCGTCTTCGTCGGCCGGCCTCACGGCGGCGCGGCTCGCCATCGCGCCGCTGGCGGCGCTGGCGAGAGCTCGCCTCCACACCGGCTGCTGCGGTCGGGCTGGGCAGCGCCCGCTGGCTCTGCGAGCGACGATGGTCGATCGCCCGCGTGGCGGCACGGCCCGACCGGGTCGTCGGCGATTTATTCGCCGCTATCCACGCGACAGCCAGCTGCCGCGATCAACGGCTGGCCGCGCGAGACGCGCCGCGACGGGCGGCTATCGAAGCCGCCGAGCAGCTCGCGACCGCTGAACGACGCGGGGATGACGGCGGTGCCGAGCTGACGGCGTCTGGTCGCCGCTGGTCAACCGGCCGAGACGCGATCAGACCCGGCCGAGCCGGCGCGCGCACTCGGCGTTGGTCTGCGCTTGAAAATCCGCGAGAATGACGCGAAGTGGCACTGCCGTCTCACCATGCTCATGGTATCAGTCGCCAAACGCGTTGCAGCCGACTCATCCGTTGTCTGACAGCGCGAACCCTGTTTCGTCTCTACGGATCGCGCCGTACGTTGTCGCTCTTCGCGATCGCGGTGGATCGGCGCACACCACCGCGATTTGAAGGCACGGCTGAGCGGCGTTTGCCCGACCGCGCCCGATGCCGCTGGCGCCCGCCTTCGACGATGATGGGCAACTTCAATCTTCGTCGCGATGCTGGTGTTACCACGCGCCTGGCTAGCGACCGCGACAGACTCTGGAGGCGCGCGAAGCTGAGTTTACCGGGCGCACACTGAGGTGACTCGAGCGCTGACTATTCGCGCCAGCAGGATCGCGCCACCGCGCCGCGCTGGGAGGACTCCAGTGCCACTCGCCCGGGCTCTGCTTCGTCAGGTGAACGACGGCCGATGTTTAACGATGTTCGCCCCGGTATTCAGCTTCCAGCGCAGCACCATTACGATGATCCGGCGATCTTCGGTGTCGCCCGCATCCGCCTGCTGCGAAGCGCTCGGCTCGCACGCTGGTTATCGCCCCGTTCATTTCACTCGCTTCCGCATTATCACGGCTGCAGTACGGTGTTTCACAAGGTGACAGAACCGCGATGTTCACCGCATGACCGAGCGCGCTCAGCGCCGCGTTACCGGCGGCATCTGGACGCGGAGCACGCCTGAGCCTCCGGCCAGACGGAAGCTCGCGCCCGGCCGCTGCCTCCGTTCGCCCCAGCAGCTGCCAGGCATGAATCCCGCTCCCGAACAGCAGTGATCGTCGCCGAAAGCCTCAGCGCCACAACCAACCGGTTGGCCCGGCGGCGGAGCCGGAAGGCCGCGCGCTGACGTCGATTGTCCGGGTCATCGACTGTAATAGCGTCGGGGCGGCGTGATATCGCGCTGGCGCGAATGATGCCGACAGTCGCTCGCGGAGGAGCGGCTCGGCGAAGCGACTCTGGTCGCCTGCCTGAGATCGGTCGGCGGACGACGCCTGCTGTCGCGCTAAGTGGAAGAGCGCCGTGCCTGGCGCGGATGGTACAACCACCCGGCGCACGATCTATCAACGCGTCCACTTCTGAGCGGGCGCGGTCGAGTCGTCGGATTTGTTCGCGCCCTTCGCATCCGATCAGACCTGACGGTCAACGCCGCGCGTGACGACGCCGGCGCCCGCGCCGCTCACTCGGGCCGGTGAATCAGATCAGTCTGGGGCCACGGCGGCGCGGCCGCCATCCGCCGGCAGCGGTGATCGCCTGCTGCGCGTTATTCGTTTTCAGTGGTCGGCCGTTGCCGCCTGTACCGCCGTCCCGGCGGTCGCCATCACGAGCCGTCACGCGGCGCGTCGATATGCCGCGTCTGGTTGCCGGCGGAAGCTGATCGTTCAGAGCACCAGGAATCGATCAGCTGCTCAGCGCTGGCGTTCGGCTGGGCGCACGCGCGTCGTAGACAGGCACGGTAAAAGCCGGTACACGCTGCCGTCTCGGCGCTGACCTCGCTGGCAATGAGCGCAGCCGCCTGCCGGGTACGAGGTGCCGCGGCCAGAGCCGCTGAGTGTGGATGGGGTTGTCGCCCACAGGCCGTCGCGGCTCGGTGCGCCGGCGACGACGGCTGCCGACGTGCCCGCCGAGACGTGCCGCGAGAGTCGACGCCACGCACGGTGCGCCCGCCTGCGGCGGTTGGGAACGAGAGCGGCGGTAGTGGTCGTGGCGCAGCGCGCATCGACCAGGATCTGGCGTATAAGGGCGATGCGCTGGAACGCGGCGCCGACGTTGCGAACGCCATCACGCCGAATCGAGCGCTCGGCGCGTCTGACGACTTCATGATCGGAACGGTGAGCAGACGATCGTGGTCGCGCTGGCAGGTCGCGGTCGCGGAGTTTCGCCGGGAGGCGTAAGGCGCTGTCGACAGTAGTGAGGATCGCAGCTCGCGTGAGCCGAGCATCGATCGACACCGTTCCGGATCGTCGGCGAACTTCGTCTGCAGTGTCGAACAGCTGTTCCCAGCCTCGCGCCGCCATTAACCAGCAGCGTCGTCAAAGTCACCGCGGTAACGAGGCGCGCAGGCCGCTGGCGGCCCGCTTCCGCTGCCTGACTTCCCGTGGCAGCCGCCTGATCACACGCGATTCCGTCGCCTGCACACGGTCCCGAGGCGTCGGTTTACGCGCGGCATGTCGCCAGGATGCGTGGCGCCCGGTCGCGTTGCAGCCGGCGATTACAATCACGCCCGGGCAGCACGCTGACCCAGCGGATCAGCTGGCGCCAAAAATAGCTGGCGATGCGCTCAGGAGCGAGGAAATTCGAACCGCGCCAGGATCGGCGCCAGGTCGGCGCGTCCGAGTGCATGACGACCCGCCATGCGGCGGCATAAAGCGCGCATTCTCCAGCCGCCGTTGAGCCCACACCGATTAAACACTAGTCGAGAAGATCTCCTGAGCGCCACGCGACGGACGCCGGCGAGCAAACGCACCTCCGCACGACGAAAGCAGCGGGACCATCGCGAGCAGCGCCAGCGATACACGCCTCCGTCCACAGCCGCGCATCGCTACGTCGGGGCGAGGAACGCATCCGGTTTCGCGCCCAGCGGCGTAATGCCCGATCGGGGACAGCCTGCGCGCTGGCACTGGCGGGGACGCGGTCGCAGCCAGGTGGCCGCATTGAGGAGACGCTGCCAGGCGCTGCGACCGGCGCCGATACAGCGCCAGAAGCGCGCTGAGCTGAGCTGCGTCAGCAGCTGTGGAGCGCTGACGCTGGCGCCGTCTCCCGGGCGCAGCCAACTGATCTGTTCGACGCGGTGATGTTCGTGGAGCACCATCTGGCGATAGCGACTTCCAGCGACACGAACCGGTAGGCGGTCGCGTAGTGCCCTGCATCCCTTTGACGAGGTCATAGGGCCTGCCGTGGATGAGATACGCCGCTTCGACCGAGAGATCAGGCCGGGAGCCGCGTGACTCCTGGATCCGGCCGGTCCGACCTGCGGCTTGAGCGCGGACCCCGTCCCGCTCAGCGGAAGCAGAGCTGTGCGTGCGCCGCCGGAACGATGGCGGAAAGTGCTCGACCTGAGAGATCACCTCTCCACCGCCTGGTGGATCGATCTCCGCGACCCAGTATGGCCGCGTGTCTCAGGTTGGCGATCACGAAGATGCGCTCGTGATCCGGAACCAGACCATGTGTCGCGGCCTGATTCGCTGACAGAACTGGATCGAGCGCTCTTCTCGGAGGTGTCCAGGCACCGTCCCTCGAACCGCCCGCGTGGCATCGACGCGTGCGGCTCAAACGGATCGCTCGTCCAGCGAGCACACTGCCCAGTCGGATGCATCAGCCAGCATCGCAACCGCCACGCGTGGCGGCCATCCTCGGCGGCATGGCAGAGACTATTCCTTCCCCGGGCCCGGGTCGAGCGCTGGACAATCGTCCGGCCGATGCTAGCTTCGGTGGATTCAGCCCAGGCAGTGACCCCGGAGGTTTTCGCTGACCCGCCCGATCCGCCGCCTCTCCCCGCCCATGGTCCGCACCAAGCTGCGCGGCGCCAACGTGACTCTACGCCGGGCGCTCGATGCGACCGGGCTCCACGCATGGATGGACGCGGCGCACCTGTTCGGGCAAGCGGGTCGAATCTCGACCCGACATGTCGTCCCGGCGCCGCCCCACACCCCGTGACCGTGGCGCTGGTCGCCGACCTGCACCCGGCGTGGGACCACGAGGCGCACGAGATGTTGGCAATGCCTGAGCGCGAGCGCCCGGACGCGATCGTGACGTGGGACCTGGCCAGCGACGATGGGAGCGACGCGGTCTACGCCGACATGCTGGAGACGTCTCCGCGCGCCACGCGGCGTGTGGATGGTGCCCGGCAACTGGGACTACTGGCTCCCGGCGGCGGACCTGCAGCGCCCTGCGCCGGCGCCGGCGTCCAGTTGTCTCCAACGAGTCGACGGAGATCGCCCCCGGCCTGTGGCTCGCGGGCGTGGATGACGCGGTGTCCGGGGAACCCGGACCGCGCGGGCGCTGGAGTCGATCTCCGCCGGCGCCCGGGTGATGGGGCTCATCCACTGCCCGGATCACCTTCGACGACACCGCGGGCCTGCGCGCGTCGCGTTCGCCGGCCACACGCACGGCGGCCAGGTGTGGATCCCGGGCCTGCCACCGCTCTGGCTCCCCCGCGGGTTGCGTTACGTGGCCGGCTGGTACGAACGCAACGGCTCGCGCCTGTACGTGAGTCGCGGCATCGGCGCCGCGACGCCGCCGACCCTGGCTGTGGTGCCGCCCGAAAGGCGCTCTTCACGCCGGGCGGGGCGAGAAGGAATGTGGCGTCGCGGCGCTATGCGCCCGCCCGCTCCACCCGGCAGCTGAAGCAGCCGGGCCGCGCGTTGTGGAGTGGAGGTAGGCGACATGAGCGTCCGCGAAGACACGCTCGAGGTACGCCTCGACGTCGCACCCCATCCACTTCGGCTGTGATCGATCCCGCTCGCGTCATAGCCACGACTGACAAGGCGCCGACCGATCATCGCCGCGTTCCTCGTTCACTTCCAGGTGCGCCGGTGGTTCATGCGCACGTAGATCGGTCCCGACGCCCGGTAGGGGTGTCGACATCGTGGTGGACGAAGCGAAGAGCGAAGCACCTCCTCCCCCGGCTCCGCATCCACCAGGCCCACTCCGGCACGGGAACCCGGGTCAGCTTCTCGTCGACTCTGCACGCGGCGTGCGCCACGCCCGCGGAGCTGCGTCGCTCAGGCGCGAAGTTTCATCGAACCGCCTCGCTCGGCAGGGCGACCAAACGGCGTCCGCACCGGCGTCCGGTTCACCGGAACGCTGCGGGCACAGCGACGACGTCGCTCACTGTGCCGCCTCCGGAGAATAGCAGTAGCGTGGTGCCGGCGCTTCGAGATCACCGAATTCCGCGCAGGTTGCTGACCACGCGGATCGCGGCATGGCGTCGCCGCTGCACATAACCGCGGCGATCCGCCGCTGGTGGTGGCACGAATAACGCACGCCGGTGGCTGAAAACGTCGAAAGCGCACCGAAGCGGACCGGCTCGCCGTCGGCGACATTGCCGCAGTACCGGCAGCCGCATCGCGCGGTGGATACTGGCCGTCTCGACGTCGGGTCCGCCGCGCCGAGTTGATGGTGGTGCAGCTCGCTCACGAACGTCTCGCACGCGCCCGCCCGGTTGTTCTGATGCAAGCCGCGGCGGCGGCGGTGATATCGCTGCCAGCGCCCTCGCGAACGCCGAGCCGCCTCGAAGCCCAGCGCGAAATTTCACGCGCAGCGGCGGCGCGCGCCGGTCATGTTCCGCGCCAGCCGTGCCACCACTGATGTCGTCGTTCTCCGCATCAAACAGCCGCGGTCGGCCCGCGCACCTGGCCAGCGCCAGGCGGAGCGCCGGCGACGCCGAGCAAAGAGCGCACGTTCGCACAGTAGTGCACCGGGCGTTGATCCGTGGTCTGCGGCCGCGTTCATGAACGTTGAAACCAGCGTCGATCGCGCGCCGACGCCGCCCGGCGACTGCGGGCGGGCGCACCTGGGGCGTGTTCATGGACTACTTCCTGGTGCGCGATCGAACGGGCGTCTGCTGACGGGCCGACGGGCGCATCCTGCCCGCGGTCCCAACTGCCGACTCGAGGGCTACGAGGAAGCCGCCGTTGTTCAGCGTAATTCTCGGCGCACGCCGATTTATTCGGTGCGCGCATCCCGGATCACGACGGCAAAGCTCCCTTCAGTGCGTCCTGCCGATCGCCGGGCCTGTACCGCCCTCGCGGACGCTGAGCGTGCAGCGGGGTATTGATCGAGGTGTCCAGCATCGTGAGCCGATTCGTTTCTGTACACCGAGTTCGAAGCGCGCCGCACCTCGGAATGGAACGACGATTATGCGCGTGATCAGAGCGCGACGTGGCGTGCCGATGACGCCGCGCGACGGGCCACCATCCCTTCGCCAGGCGGAACGCCGTGCCACAGCTGGCGCGGCAGATACGTCACATCGCCGACTTCGGTCGACATCACGTCGCCTGGGGTGATCCGCGCCGGTGTGGTGGTAACCAGATCTCGAGCGGCGAAGCCGCGGTTCGTTCGTGAGTGCCGAGCGCTGCCTGTTCGCCAATTCATGTCATCGAGCAGGAGGAAGCGCTGAGCCGGGCTCGCCGGCGGCGATCAGCTTTCCGGTGGATTGCGGTACACCGCCGCAGGGATCCTGATCGGTTACCCGCCGCCGTATCACCAGTTTAAAGGCGGATCGACTCGCTGCTGCGCCGCGCGCTGGACGATCCTCCCGAGTCAGGCGTTGGCACTGGGACTGGTCGGAAGACGGAGTTTCTGCAGCCTGCTCGGTCCCAGCCGATACGTGAAAGGGATGAGGTCGTCTCGACAGCGGGCCTCGAAGCGTCGCGGCGAAGGACTTTCGGGGATCGATCGCCTAAATCACCGGACACGAGCGAGCCTTTCGCGGTTGTCGCCCCACGAAGGAGGCGCAGATTTATGCCCAATCGGAAGAACTGCGCAGCAGCTGGTTCACTACCGGGCTCCGCAACTGATTTCGCGTCGCCACTTCTGGGCGGTTCGGCGGGCCGCCGCGGGGAGCTGCTCATCTGATAGATCAGGTCGTGCCGTCCTGAGCGTCAGCAGACGCAATGCTACGGTGGATCGCGTAATCGATGCCCACGCGCGGCGGGTCGGGAGCAGAGCGCGGCAAAAAGACGCCGAGAACTGATCCCGAGGTGATCGAGGCGGAAGGCGGTAGAGCCGCGCGGCGAGCCGAGCCATGTCCCGGCTCAGCGTCCGTTTAAACCTCGCCGGCGGACAAGACGGCTAGCCCGCGATGCGGGAGATCCCCGACTTAGTCGGTCGCTTCCTTGATACGATCACAGCCGATCTCGCCAGCTTGACTTTTTTGCGCGAAGTCGGCGAGTTGCGGTGCCCGCGGTCGATGACCACCGCGAGCTGATCGAGCGCGGGCGGCCGAAGTCGATGGCAAGACGGCAGCGGCCGGTGTTAATGCCGTCGCCACTGCCGATGACTGATCCGGTCGAGTTCATCGGCTGGTGCGCGCGATCTGAGAGATCATCGCGAGCAGGTGATACGTCTGATCGCGGCCCGATCCGGCGATCTTCAGCGATGCCGCGCTGGCGATCACGATCGTTCTGCGCCGACGCCTGCGGGCGACGCGGGTGATGCCGCAGCCCGCCATCTCGGCCTTTCCTGAGCGCAGCCAGTTCGCCCCGTGGGCGGCGCCTGGGAGCGTCCGCCTCATGGGGAACCCGATGGCTGCACTCAAGGAAAGGCCGAGATTGTCGACGCGGACGGGCTGCGGCGCATCATCACCCGCGTCGCCCACGAGATCGTCGAGCGCAACAAGGGTGTCGAGGGTCTGGTCCTGGTGGGCATCCGCCGCCGCGGCGTGCCGCTGCGCGGCGCGCATCGCCGAGAAGATCGCCGGAGTTCGAGGGCACAGGCGCCGATCGAGGGCAGCCTCGACATCACCCTCTATCGCGACGATCTCTCCGACGGTCGCGCACCAGCCGGTGGTGGGCTCGACCGAGATCCCGGTCGACATCAACGGCAAGGTGCGGTGCTGGTGGACGACGTGCTCTACACCGGCCGCACGGTGCGCGCGGCGATGGATGCACTCATCGACTTCGGCCGCCCGCGCTCGATCCAGCTCGCGGTGGTCATCGACCGCGGGCACCGCGAGCTGCCGATCCGCGCCGACTTCGTGGGCAAGAACGTGCCCACCTCGCGCAAGGAAGTGATCGGGCGTCAAGCTGGCCGAGATCGACGGCGTGGACAGCGTGATCATCAAGGAGCTGACCGACTAGGAGTTCCAGGGATCTCGGGATAGCGCACGGCCTCGCGCGGAGCAGCTCGCCCGAACTACTTGTGCTGCGTCCCGCCGGCGGGTTCGCCCAGGACGCGAGCCAGACCCGGCTCAGCTTCTCGCCGCGCAGCTTCCTCGCCTTCCGCCTCGATCACCCGTCGGGGACCGACCAGGACCGGCTTCGGATGCCCGACACGTCGAACGCCGCGCTCTCCTTGCTCCCGAACCCGCCATCCGCGAACGCGTGCTGCCAGGGCATCGACCACTTGTCCCGCCGGTAGGCGGCCACGTCGGCCCGCTGGAGATCGAACGATACGCTCAGGACGGCGAGCCCGCGATCCCCGAACGTCTCCCACGCTTGCATCAGATTAGGCATCTCCCCGCGGCACGGCCCGCACCAGACCGCCGCAGAAGTCGATCAGGAGATGGCGGCCGCGAAAGTCCGAGACCCGGATCACCTGCGAGGTGTCCTGGAGCCCGGTGAACGCGACATCCGGAGCCGGCTGCCCCACGCGGATCTTCCGATTGGGCGCCATCTCCTTGCGCACGACTCCTCGTAGAACGTGCCCGGAACTCGCTCGTCATCCGGGTGGTGTAGCGGCCCAGGCGATCCTTGTCCCCGGCGTCCTTCGCCACGGCCATCGCGACCGAGAGGAAGCCCGCCCGCACGTCACGGTCGGGGTTGGCCTCGATCCCTTTTCCGCATACGCCTGGATCCGGCTGGGACCGGTGGCCCGCCACAGGCTCCACATCGCTCCCGACGGTCCCCCGGGTGCCAGCCCCCACAGCGCTGACTCGGGAGGGATCTCGTCCAGCGCGCGCAGCGCGAGCAGCGAGTCGGACTTCGATCCGCCTTTGCGGAAGAAGCTGAGCAGCAGGTACTGGCGGCGGAGCGGATCGTGCTCGGTCGGGATCCTGCCGGCGAGGGATTTCCGGTAGCCCGACACATCCCACCGGAAGCTGTCGCGATCGCCGCCGGCGGCGACGAAGGCCTGGTAGGCCCGGCTCGAGCGCTCCTCCCGCTCGGTGTCCGCGCGGAACAACGGGAACAGGCGCGCGCTCGCGCCGTTCGGATCCGCGAAACGAACCACGGCTTCGCCCTTCGAGCGCGGCAGACGTCGCGGGTCGAACACCACCTCGACCGGTTTCCCGCCGGCGCGGATCGAGGCGATGCCGCGCCCCCACGCAGGAAGAACGTGTCGCGCCAGGGTGCCGGCGGTCGGCAGGCCGTCCTTCGCCACGCCGAGCAACTGGTAGCGCAGCGATTCCGCCTGGCAGGGGATGGTGGCGGCGAACGTTCCGTCCGCGCGGCGCGTCATCGGCACGCCCGACGCGGTCGCATAGCCGTTGAACTCCCCGATCACGCGCACGCTGTCGAAGCGATCGTTCCATTCCAGGGGTGCGAGGCGCGCTTCGAACTCGAGTGTCCGCCCAGGCGTGGCCCCGGGGTGGCCCCGGCGTGGAAAGAGCCGGAATCATCAGCTCACGATGCTGGACCGCCTCGATGTCCAATACCCGGGCGACGCCGCACGGCATCTTGAGCTCGAAGCGTCCCTCACGGTCGGGGATCGTGGGAGCGCAGGCCCGGCACGATCGGCAGGACACGCACCTTGGGAAGGGGCTTGCCGTCGTGATCCAGGATGCGCGCACGCACCAGGCAGGAATCGTCGGCGTGCGCCGGGGAGGCGGCGACCACGCCCCAGACAGGGCACCCATGCGGCGGCTCTCATGTGCGCCCTCGAGTCGGCGGTTGGGACCGCGGGCAGGATGCGCCCGTCCGGAAGGCCCGTCAACGGGTCGGATAACTCGCCCGTTCCGGTCGCGCACCACGGCCCTGTCCGCGGTAGGGTGGGGTCCATGGAACACGGCCCGTACCCCCGGTCGCCCCACACCCGCGGTCATGTGGGCGGCATTCCTGGCGCGCGATCGACGCTGGGACGGGCATTTCGTGACCGCGGTACGGACCACCGGGATCTTCTGCCGCCCGAGCTGCACCTGCCGCAAAGCCGCTGCGGAAGAACGTGCGCTTCTTCCGCTCCGGCGATGCGCGCGCGCGCGCGCCGGCTTCCGCCCCTGCAAGCGCTCGCCGGCCGGAGTTGGCGGGCGGGACGAACGAGGCCGACCGGCGGCTGGCCGAGCGGGCGCTCGCCCTGATGCGGAGGGCACCAGGCGAGGCATGGTCGGTGGCACGGCTGGCGCGGGCGCTGGCGATGAGCGAGTCGAACTTCGCGCGGCACTTCCGCGCCGGCGCGCGCACCACGCCGTCGCGTGCCCTGGCCGCGATGCGCATGCAGCGCGCAGCGGAGATGCTGAGGCGCGGCGACCGGGTGCTGGGACGTGGCGCTCGCGCTGGGCTTCCGGGAGCGGCTCGGCGTTCGCGAGGGCGTGGCGGAGATATCGCGGCACCGCGCCGCGGCGGGCGGCAAGGACGGCCGAGCGGAGGAGGAGCGCATGAACGGAAGTGATGTCGCGCGCGTGCGGGTGAGCACGGCGCTCGGGGAGTTCGTGGTCGCGGCGTCGGTGCGCGGGCTGCGCACCATCGCTCCGGCCGCGGCGGACGACGTCGAGGCGGCCGGAAACGATCCCGCGACCGCGCACGCACGTGTGGCCGCCGAGGCGCTGCGGCGGTATGCCGACGGCGAGCCGGTCCGCTTCGAGGGTGCGCTCGACGTCTCGGGCTCGCCGCTCGAGCGCGCGGTGTGGGAGCGGCTCTGCGCGATCCCGTTCGGTGCCACCACCAGCTACGGCCGGATCGCCGCGGACGTGGGTGCGCCCGGCGAGGCGCGCGCCATCGGCGCCGCGGTCGGCGCCAATCCGATTCTGCATCCTGGTCCCGTGCCACCGCGTGGTCGGCGCCGACGGCAGCCTGCGCGGGTTCGCCTGGGGCTCGATCTCAAGCGCCGCCTGCTGGCGCATGAGGGCAGCGCCGCGCTGCCGCTGTTCTCGGAGGCGGCACAGTGAGCGACACCGTCGCTGTGCCCGCGAGCGTTCCGGTGAACCGGACGCCGGTGCGGACGCCATTCCGTTTGGTCGCCCTGCCGAGCGAGTGCGGTTCGATGAGCTTCGCGCCCTGAGCGACGCGAAGCTCCGCGAGCGTGGCGCACGCCGCGTGCGGGTCGACGAGAAGCCCGGGTTCCCGTGCCGGGTGAGCCTGGTGGATGCGGAGCCGGGGAGGAGGTGCTGCTCTTCCCCTTCGTCCACCACGATGTCGACACCACCTACCGGGCGTCGGGACCGATCTACGTGCGCATGAACGCCACCACGGCGCACCTGGAAGCGAACGAAGTGCCGGCGATGATCCGGTCGCGCCTGCTGTCGATCCGTGGCTATGACGCGAGCGGGATGTTGATCACGGCCGAAGTGGCGGATGGGTGCGACGTCGAGGCGTACCTCGAGCGTGTCTTCGCGGACGCTCATGTCGCCTACCTCCACCTCCACAACGCGCGGCCCGGCTGCTTCAACTGCCGGGTGGAGCGGGCTGGGCGCATAGCGCCGCGACGCCACATTCTTCTCACGCCCCGCCCAGCGTGAAGAGCGCCAGCTCCGGGCGGCAACCACAGCCGGATCGGCAGCGTCTTGGCGCCGATGCCGCGGCTCACGTACAGGCGCGAGCCGTTGCGTTCGTACCAGCCGGCCACGTAGCGACCGCAACCCGCGGGAGGCCAGAGCGGTGGCAGGCCCGGGATCCGCACCTGGCCGCCGTGCGTGTGGCCGGCGAACGCGAGCGCGCACCGGCCCGCGATGTCGTCGAAGGTGATCGGGCAGTGGATGAGCCCCATCACCCAGGCGCCGGCGGGAATCGACTCCAGCGCCCGCGCGGGGTCGGGTTCCCGGACACCGCGTCATCCACGCCCGCGAGCCACAGGCCGGGGGCGATCTCCGTCGACTCGTTGGAGAGCAACTGGACGCCGGCGCCGGCGCACAGGGCGCGCAGGTCCGCCGCCGGGAGCCAGTGAGTCCCAGTTGCCAGGCACCATCCACACGCCGCGTGGCGCGCGGGACGTCTCAGCATGTCGGCGTAGACCGCGTCGCTCCCATCGTCGCTGGCCAGGTCCCCGCGATCGCTGATCGCGTCCGGGCGCTCGCGCTCGAGCATTACCAGCATCCCGTGCGCCTCGTGGTCCACGCCGTTCAGGTGCAGGTCGGCGACCAGCGCCACGGTCACGGGGTGTGGGAGCGGCGCCGGGACGACATGTCGGGTCAGTTCGACCCGCTTGCCCGAACGGGTCGCCGCGTCCATCCATGCGTGGAGCCCGGTCGCATCGAGCGCCCGGCGTAGGACACGTTGGCGCCATAGCTTGGTGCGGACCTGGGCGGGGAGGAGGCGGCGGATCGGGCGGGTCAGCAGAAAACCTCCGGGGTCACTGCCTGGGCTGAATCCACCGAAGCTAGCATCGGCCGGACGATTGTCCAGCGCTCGACCCGGGCCCGGGGAAGGAATAGTCTCCTGCCATGCCGCCGAGGATGGCCGCCGCATGGCTGGCGGTTTGCGATGCTGGCCTGATGCATCCGACTTCGGCCTGGGCAGTGTGCTCGCTGGACCCGAGCGATCCGTTTGAGCCGCACGCGTCGATGCCACGCGGGCGGTTCGAGGGACGGTGCCTGGACACCTCCGAAGAGCGCTCGATCCGGATTCTGTCAACCGATCAGGCCGCGGCCTATGGTCTGGTTCCGGATCGCGAGCGCATCTTCGTGATCGCCAACCTGAGATACGCCGGCCGCTACTGGGTCGCGGAGATCGATCCGCAGGCGGTGGAGGAGGTGATCCTCAGGTCGAGCACTTTCCGCCATCGTTCCGGCGGCGCACACACAGCTCTTCGCTTCCGCTTCCGACCGGGACGGGGTCCGCGGCTCAAGCCGCAGGTCGGACCGGCCGGTTCAGGAGTCACGCGGCTCCCCGACCTGGTCTACTCGGTCGAAGCGGCGTATCTCATCCACGGCGAGCCCTATGACCTCGTCAAAGGGATGCAGAACCACTACGCGACCGCCTACCGGTTCGTGTCGCTGGAGAGTCGCTATCGCCAGATGGTGCTCCACGAACATCACCGCGTCGAACAGATCCGGTTGAAGCTCGCACCCGAGGAGCGGCGCCGGCTGCTGATCCGGGCGCTCTGCACGACAGCGACGCGGCTCAGCTCGGGCGCATGTACCACACGCTGGCGCGCAACTGCACCACCGAGCTGATCCGGGCCATCGACAGCTCCGGTCACCTACAGCGCCTCGGCAACGTCTCCTCAATGCGGCCACCTTCTTTCTCGACCGCGTCCCCACCGAGTGCCGGGGCCAGCTCGCCCTGCGCGGGCTGGTCCCCGATCGAGTCGAGCCGCCGCTTCCGGACCTCGACCAGGATCGCAGCCTCGCCGTTCCTCGCCCCGGCCGCGGCGGCGCGACCGTGAAGAACGTGCGCAGCCGATGAGACAGGCGCTCGCAACATCGCTGGCGCTGCTCGCGATGGTCCCGCTGCTCGTCGCGTGCGGGGGTGCGACGCCATGCGCCGGCGTCCGTCGCAGGCGGCACCCCGAGCGCTCGGGGATGTTCTCGTTCGTCTTCGGGGATTTCGGTGGGCTCAGCGCTGCGACGCTGGAAACCAACGCCTTGCCGTTCAAGGTCGCCGCCGCCGCGCTGCTCATGGCCGAGGAGGATCGCGTCGGCCATGCACTCCGGACGCACCGACCTGGCGCCGATCCTGGCACGGTTCGGGTTCCTCTTCCCCGAACGCATCGCCAACTGGCGCGACGCCGGCCCCCCGCGGTTCGATCGTCCGCTGGGGCTCGAGACCGGCGAGTGTGAGCCGTGCTGCCCGGGCTGCCGATCGACGTTGCCAATCTCGGCTGCGCGTCCTGCCACGCCGGCGCGCTCTGACGACGCGACCGGGCACGCCACGCGCATCGCATGGCTGGGTATGCCGAACACGTCGCTCAACCTCGAGGCCTACACGAAGGCCGTGTACCAGGCGACGCGGATCGCGGTGCGGGATCCCGAGCGGCTGCGCCACGGGGTCGAAACGCTGTTCCCGGAAGCGGGCCGCGGCGAGCGGCTCCATGCTGCGCGCCTTCGTTCTGCCCACCGCGGTTCGCCGCGTGGCGCAGATCGATGCGGCGGGCGGCCATCCGCTGCCGTTCTCGAATGGCGGCGCGGGGCGCACCAACGGTGTCGGGGCGCTGAAGTACCAGTTCGACCTGCTGGAGCGGGACCACTACGATGCGACGATCGGAACGGTGTCGATCCCGATGCTCGGCTCACGCGGGCTGCGATCCTCGCTACTGTGCGACGGCTGCTACGCCCCTCCCGGCGAAGCCCGCTTCGCGACCCGCGACACCGCCGGCGATCGTGCTCCGCACCGGGACGCACTGGCCGCGATCGTCGCGTTCTTCACCGTTCCGATCATGGGGGTCAAGCCGGAGCGCGCCGAGCGCTCGATTCCCGAGGCGGAGCGCGTGATGGCGTTCCTGGCGTCGGCGCCGCCGCCGGCGTTCCCGGGCGCAATCGACGTCGCCCTTGCCGGACGCGGCAGGATCCTGTTCGATGCGCGCTGCGCCTCGTGCCACGGCCGCTACGCGGACGGGCCGCCGCCCTGCCAGCCGCTCTCGTTTCCCAACCGCCTGGTTCCGCAGGCGGAGATGAACACCGATGCGGCGCGCTGGCAGGCGATCGATGCACCACTCGCGGCGCGTCTCGAGCGAGGCACATTCGGGCGCCACGTCGACGTCGCCGGCACCGGAGGGTACGTGGCCGCGATCCTTTCCGGCCTGTGGGCGACCGCCCGTACCTTCACAACGGCTCGGTGCCGACCCTGTGGCACCTCATGCACCCGGCGGAGCGGCCGGTGCGATTCGAGCTGGGCGGGCACGCGCTCGATTACCAGCGGGTCGGGATCGCCGGGGCGACCGGCGCCGACGGCGTGTACCGATATCCCGCCGGCTTTGCACCGTGGTGCACGCCCGAGATCTACGACACGCGTGCGCCCGGACTCTCGAACCGGGGGCACGAGCGCGAGTTCGAAGCGCTGAGCGAAGACGAGAAGCGGGCGCTGATCAGATTCCTGAAGTGCCTCTAGACGATCAGCTCTTCCACCGGCAGCCGCGCGCTGCGCGCGGGCGCGCGCGGCGCGACGCCGACGCGGAGCGCGTTGGCGACCCTGCGCTCGGCCGGGACCTGGTAGCGCTCCTCGAGCGCCGTGCGTGACGGCTCGTGATCGGCGACCGCCGAGAGCGGACACAGCGCCAGCCCGGCGGCGGTGAGCTCGAGCCACAGGCGGTAGAAGCGGCGGCCGACCGCGAACGGATCCAGCGCGCGCAGCGGACAGAACAGGATCACCGCCGCTGCCGAGCGGATGGCGGCGCCCTCCGACACCACCGTTTCCGCGAGCCCCAGGCGCTGGATCCCCCGGAACACCGCCGGGCGGAGCAGGACTGAGCGGCGCGGGCCTCGATCGCACCCAGCGTCATGCACGCGGCGTTGAGGCCGTCGCGGTCCCAGTCGGGATGCGAGGGCGCGAACCGCATCCAGCGGTAGAGCTCGGCCAGGTACGCCGCGCGGCTCAGGAAGTGGACGTTGGCCGCGTCGTACGCGCGCGCCAGGGTGACGATCGCGGCCGGGTCGGTGAGCACCCGCAGATCCTGGTCGGCCATCCCTTCGAGGAACAGGATCGCCCTCCGCTCGGTGGCCGCGAACCGTCCGCGCCAGGCGCGGCGCTGCTCCACCCAGCGCGACAGCGGATCGGTCGTCCCGCCGGCCACGATCGTGGAGCGGGCGACCAGAATCGCGCCTTCGCCGGGCCGCTCCTCCGCGAGCGACGGCTCGGCGAGCCGAAACTCGCGTCGACCAAGCGCCAGCGCGGTGCCTCGAACGCCGCCCCGACGCTGGCCCGCACGTCGTGGCCGGACGGATCGGCGGCGGGCAGCGTCCGGTCCGGGGCGCGCAGCAACTCCAGCCCGCCGCCGGGCAGGAACCGCCACCGAGCCGGTTGGATGTTGTGAACGCTGGGGGCGCGGCACGCCTCGGCGACGATCTCTCGCTGCTGTTCGGGAGCGAGGAGGTTCATGCGACCAGCGGCTTGCGGAACAGGTGGAGGCGATGCAGCGGCCGGGCACCGAGCTTTTCCATCTGGCGGAGGCTCGGGCCGTTGCTGTCCGCGATCCAGGTCATGCCGAGCCGCCGGTAGCCGCGGCGCTTGAGCGCCTCGGTCATGCGGTGAAGCATCGCGCCGTTCAGGCCCCGGTTCTGCCAGCGTCGTGCCACTGATTGAAACACCATTACCGCGCGCTCCCGTGTCATGCGGAAGCGGATGAAATGAAACGGGGCGGTGAGACCGACGTGCGAGCCGAGCGCCCGCAGCAGGCGGTTGAGATCCGGGATGCAGATGATCGCACCCGCCGGCCCCTGGTGGTCGTGCACCAGCACCGAGATCGCCGGATCCATCACGTGGCTCAGGTCGCGCGCCTGGAACAGGAACTCCTCGGAGGTCACCGGAACGAACATCGGGTTGGCGTCGAAGCCGTCGTTGAGCGCCTGACGGAAACCCTCACAAACCCGGGCGAAGTGGCGCAGGTCGATGTCCTCCCAGCGCAGCTGCGGGTGGCGCAGCATCTCCTGCTGGCGCGGGCCGAGCAGGACTCCGGGGTCGAAGCGCTCGAGGTCGCACTCGAACGTGCCCATTGGAAACACCGGCTCGAAGCCGTGATCCCGCAGCAGCCCGGGGATGTGGGGCGGATTGTAGTGCTGGTCGCTGTAGGGCGCGTGAGCGAACCCTTCGGTCAGGACACCCACCTGCTGCATCGCGGTGAGATTGAAGTTGCCCATCAGCTCGTCGCATCCCTCGCTCCGCCCGAAGGCCTCGGCCCTGCCGAGCAGCTCCGCCGCGGCCTCCGGGTCGGGAGCGCAGTCGAGAAAGCAAAGAACGCCCGCTTCCAGCCGTGCCGGGCATTCGATGCGCGGTGGACGTGCGCCACGATCCGGCCGACCGGAACGCGATCGCGAAGGGCGACGAAGAAACGGCGCGATCCGTAGAGACGAAACAAGGGGTTCGCGCGCTCGTCGAGGTAGCGCTTGAGATCGAGGTCGAGCGGCGCGACGTAGGCGCTGTCCCGCCCGTAGGCATGGGCGGGGACGGCGCAGAACGCCGCCGCGTCGTTCTCGCGGATTTCAAGCACGGGCGGCATCCGCCCGCGCCAGGTTGCGCGCGCGCCGGGCGATCAGCCGCAGCTCGAGCCGGGCATCCTGGTCCGCGATCTCCGGCCGGTTGACCAGCAGCAGCCGGAGCGGCGCCTCGCTCAGCAGCACCACCTGCGTCATCTGCGTGCGTTCCAGCAGGTCCACGAGCTGCTCGGCGGCTTCGAGCGTGCGCCGCCCGTCGCGGCGCGTCTCGCGCCGCAGCCGGCCCCAGGGTGCAGTCGCGGCCCGAGCGGCGCAGCCGGGCCAGGATCGCGTTGTGGTCGTAGGCGGCGAGATCGTCCTCGCCGACGACCCGATGGTCGTCGAGCCGGGGACAGTGCCGGAGCGCCACCACGAACGCGGGCAGGTCGGCCGACTCGTCGCTCGCGAGCCAGCGCAGGAACGAACGTTGCCCGGCCCGGCCCCGCAGCGAGCGCAGGTGCTCCCAGAGATTGGAGGCGAGCACCAGCGCCAGCGCCACCGGCAGCAGGATGGCGAGGCGCGCCGCCGTGGGCCGGCCGACGAAGGCACACAGGATCAGCGTGCCGATCGCGGCCTTGATCAGCACCACGCCGAGGTAGCGCAGCGCCGCGCGCGCATCGTTCGGTGACCTGCCGCTGCTGGACCAGGAGCTGGCACAGGGCGAGCACGGCCAGCGCGCCGATGCGCGTGGGTGGAAAGCCGAACACCAGGCGGAAGTCGGAGAGCGCGAGCGGGGCCCCGAGCGCTCCGATCACCAGGATCGCGCTGCACAGCCGGTTCTCGGCGATCGAGAGCTGGCACGATCGCGACCCGCGATGAGCGCGGCCAGCCCACGACGATCACGCCCGCCAGCACCGCGGGGAAGGCGCGGGAGAGCAGCCGCCCGTGGGCGAGCCAGCCGGCGAGATTGGCGGCGGCGAACACCACCGTGGCCGCCAGCACGATGAGCTTGAGCGGAAGCGGAGCGTGCCGCCGCAGCAGCCCTTCGGTGAAGAGCGTGAACTACCAGCGGCAGCAGGGTGGCGGGGAAGAGCTCGAGCCGCTCGAGCCACGGGTGCCAGGGAACCACCACGAGAAGCCGCGCAGCACCAGCGGGGCGAACAACGTGGTGAGCAGCAGCAACGCCGGTTCTCGATCGTGCTGCGCACGCGCGTCTGAAACAGGAACACCAGGTAGGCCAGCGTCCCGCGGCCGCCACCCAGTTGACGATCAGGTCCGAGCGCAGTGCGTCATCCATCGCCGGTCAACGCCTCCATCCGTCAGCGGACCCAGCGGTCGCCAGGACCGCCGCCACCAGTCCCGGGCGCGGGCGCTCGGTCGCCAGCGTCCACGGGTTGAAGAACAGGCCCCGCCGGTCGGCGACGTCGCGACGCCCGAGCGCGACTCTTGACCGCCTCCGAAGCCATGAGGCGTACCGGTCAGGATCACCATCGGCGCAAACGGAGGCGCGCGGCCTCCGGCCCGCGAACATCTCTGGCGGCGACGCCCAGGTCGAGTGCCGGGCGGAGGACGAATGGACCATGACGTACGACGCCTCCGGCCAGCTTGCAGGCGGTGATCTGCGCCACGGTCAGGCGATCCCACGCGGTGTCGCGCGTCGGATAGCCCAGCCGTTGCTCGGGGCGCGGATCGCCCGGCCGCGTCACGAACACCGAGGGAGCGGCGCGCTGTAGGCGTCGATCACGGTGGCCCCTCGCTCGCGGGCGCGGCGATACAGGTGAATGCCGGCGGCGATGTCGTCCATGCCGTTGATGACCACGCGGTGGGTGGCGAGAATCGCATCCAGCTCGGCGGTCCACTCCCGACCGTAGACGCGCAGGTCGAGCTCGGGGTTGATGTCGCGCAGCGCGCGCCGCCACGGCGTCGGTCTTCTCCTGCCCCGCACTGGTGAGCGTGGCGAACACCGCTGGCGGTTGAAGTTTGACACCTCGAAGCGGTCGAAATCGGCGATCGACAGCCGCCCGACTTGCCGGCCCGCACCAGCGTCTGCACCGCAGCCCCCATGCCCCCACGCCGCACACGAACACCGGCGTCTCCCGCAGCCGCTGCTGCTCGGCCTCGGCGATGAAGCCGCGGTTGCGCCCGGTCATTTCCTCGTAGCGGAAGCCTGCGTTCACGGGCGCCTCCCCGGCCACGGGCGGATGTCACCCATCGCCACCTGGACCTTGAGCCATTGCAGCACCGGGGCGATCGCCGACTCCAGTGCCAGGAACATGAACTGAATCGCCAGCCGGAGAGGGAAATGGTGGGCGCCATGCGCAGGAAGTAGAGCCGAGTGGTGGCGAGCCCCCATTGCCCGATCTGCAGGAAGTCGTCGCCGCGGTCGTAGTCCAGCTCGCGCCGGCACAGCGCGTTGAATGCCGGGTTGCGGGCCGCCGGCGCCTCGTCGAAGCGCTTCTTCAGGTTGTCCGAGCCGCCGGTGTAGGCGTTGGTGATGACAAAACGGTCCTCGTCGAAGCCCGCTTCCGGCGCCACGCCGAAGGCGGAGCGGTGGCGGCTCATGATCTCGCGCGCCAGCACGACGTGATCGAAGCTGCGCCGGGTGTCGGGGCGGATGTTGGGAAACACCCGCTCGAAGTTCTCGCCCACCAGGCCGGCGATCGCCGGCACCTGGGTGACGCTGCTGATCCACAGCGGGCGCAGCTGCCGGCGCGCGAAGATCAGGAAGCAGGTGAGGCCGTAGAGCACACTGCTGAAGCCGCGGCCCTGGTAGTCGGGATCGCACCATGGCCAGGCCGAGGTGGAGCACCCTCGACCGGCTGCCCGCGCAGCTCGCAGGGCAGGACGGTGAGCGCATTGAACGCGACCGCCCGCTCGCCGTCATAAATGATGGTGAGGATGGCGTGCGCCCAGCGCTCCCGGCTCCCGGTGAGCACCCCATAGTCGAGCGAGCCGCCGGGGACGGTGTCGCGCACCACCGAGCGCAGATCGCCGAGCAGCTCTGCCTGATCGGAGGCCGCCATCCAGCGCCCCGGGAACTCGACGATGCGTACGTGCGCGGCCGCCCGGGTCCTGAACGCGAGATCGAGCGGCCTCGACCCGAGTCCGACGTACTCGAGCATGGCGGGATTCTAGGCGCTCTATGCGGGATGCGTCCATCCTTGCGCCGCACCCTACGGCCGCGCAGCGCGAGAGGAGGGCATCGCGAGCATCGCACGCATCGAAGTAAGTACCGCGCCCGGCACGTTCTGGGGCTCGACCTCGAGCTCCGGCTGCCGGCGCACGAAGGAGGTGCTGTCTTCGATCGGTTCGTCTAACCTGCGCCCCCATGAAGGCGCGGGGCCCCACTCGATGGCTACCTGCTGGTACTGCTGGCCTTCACGCTCCTCTTCTTCGGCCTGTACACGCAGCGCGCGCCTTATTTCGTCGATACCGCCGCCTACGCGGAAAGCGCGCGCGAATCGATTGCGCATCGAGTCCTGCCCTCGGCGCAGGCGGTCCGATTCCTGAACATCTACTTCTACATTCCGTTCGTGTGGCTGCTTGGCGACGAGGGCATCCGGATGCTGAGCGTCGGCCTCATCGCCGCCTTCAGTGCGGTCTACTACCGCGTCGTTCGTCGTGACTGGGGAACCGCGTGGCGTTCAGCGCCTCCCTCATGCTCCTTTCGGTGCCCGCCTGCGTGATCACCGTCACGCACCTCAAAGAGGACTTCGTCGGGCTCCTGCTGATCATGCTGGCGCTCTGGCTGATCGGCCCCCGGGTCTCCTGGCGGCGGAGCGCGGCCGCCGGATGCCTGTTCGGGCTTTCCTGTCTCAGCAAGGAGCAGCCGCTGACGCTGCTGCCCTTCATGCTCGCCCAGGTGGGCATCGCCTACGCGCCGAATGGGGGCTGGCGGGAGCTGCTGCGACGTGTGTGGCTGAGGCCGGCACTGCCGGCGGGCGCGGCCTCTACTGGCGGCCAGCGCGGCGACGATCCTGGTGCTCTCGCCGGGATACTTCGGGCAGGTGTCCGCGCTCACCACCTCGCCCTACGGGCAGGTCCTCGGGGTCGGATCGTGGATGCAGGCGCGCGGGGCCGCGCTGTGGCGGAGGGGATGCTCCACCTCGCGGCCCTCCATCTCCTGCTGATCCCGGTTGCCATCTGGGCGATCCGCCGCCGTGCCCTCACGTCTCTCGCCTGGCTCGCCACCGCACTCGGGTCATTCCTCTTCGCCAGCAACACCTCCGTCGTCCAGAGTCGCCACTTCGTGATGAGCGCCGTATTCGCCGCACCGCTGATCGCTCTCGCGATCGATCGGGCGGCGGCATGGCCGGGCGCGTCAAGGGCGTGGGCACTCTTCGCCGCCCTGGCGCGCGCGGCGCGGCCCGGCCCGCGCCTCGACATCACCGTGTCCGACGGCGGCTCGCCGCAGCGACGCTCCCGGCCGTCGCGGTGGCCGTGGCGGCGTTCCAGATCGCCGACCTTCTGCCGACCCTGCGCTATCGCCGTGCGTACCCGCCGCAGGCCGAGTACTACGGGCGGCTCAAGGGCGCGCTGCCTCCCGGCGCGCTCCTGGTAGGAACGGACGAGAGTACCCTCGCACTCCACTTCACCGGGCACGCGTGCCTCCGGGCACCGGCGGATCTCGACGAACCGCACGCTTCCGCGTTCACCGCGGCGCTGGCCGAGTCGGCGCGCACGCGGCCGCTCTACGCGCTGCCGGACCTCTTCACCTACGACCGCGCCGGCCACTTTCAACGCTCGATCCGCGCGGCGTTCGCGCTGGAGCGGTCCTATGTCGCGCTCGGCGAGGACTACCACCTCATGACCTACGGGCGCCGGATGTCCGCGGTGTTGAAGGATCTCGAGCACCGCGGGTGCGTGGCCGGGGCGGCGGAGGCCGTGCCTATCGCGATCACGCCATCACTCAGCGCCACGTTCACGCGTCGCACGCTCCATTGTCCCGGCCAGGAACGCACGCTCGAGTGCATCGAGTATCAGGGCGTGCGGACCTTCCTCACCACCCGGACCGTCGCCCGGTTGGTGCCGGGTCGGGCCCTGAAGGCAGGCGCCGCGGACGGGCGGACCGGAAGAATCCTGAACACCCGCCCTCGGCGACGTTCGCTCTTGCACGGGCGACGCGCGTGCCGTACATTCCCGCCCGAGGTCGCACACAGCTGTCTGGCTCCTTTAACGCGACTCTGAGAGGTCGCGAAGCGAGGCCCCAGTGAACGCGCTGTACCCGAAATCCGCCCTGGCGCCCCGCGGCGCAGGGCTTTTTCTGCGTCCGCAGACCGGCACCTGCTGGGTCTCGAAGGGCTGCCGCGCGAGGCGCTGCTCGCCATCCTCGACGACGCCGAGCGGGACCTGCGCCGGCTCGAGACCGACCGCTCGCCCACCGACGAGCTGCGGCTCACCACGGTGGTGATCGCGATGTTCGAGGACTCGACGCGCACGCGCGTGTCGTTCCAGATCGCCGCCAAGCGGCTGGGCGCCACGGTCTCCACCTTCTCGAGCCACGGTCTCTCGCTCAGCAAGGGGAGACGCTGCGCGACACGCTCCGCATCTTCGAGGCCAACGGCGCCGACGTGATCGTGGTGCGCCACAGCTCGCCCGGGGCGCCGGCCTACCTCGCCGAGCAGGTGGAGAGCGCGGTGGTGAACGCCGGCGACGGCATGCACGAGCATCCCACCCAGGGGCTGCTGGATCTGATGACGCTGCGCCAGGCCTGGGGCGGGGGCTTCGAGAACCGCCGCATCGCGATCGTGGGCGACGTCTCGCACTCGCGCGTGGCGCGCTCGGCGATCTTCGGGCTGGCGACCCTCGGCGTGCGGGTGACGCTCGCCGGGCCCGCCACCCTCATGCCGGCCGAAGTCGAGCGCCTGGGCGTCACGGTGGCGGCTTCCGTGGACGAGGCGATGGAAGGGGCGGACGCGGTGATGGCGCTCCGCATCCAGCGCGAGCGGATGGAGGCGGGCCTGCTGCCCTCGCTCTCCGAGTACACGCGCAACTGGGGCATCGATGCCGCGCGCGTCCGGCGCATGCGGCCGGATGCCGTGGTGCTGCACCCGGGGCCGGTCAACCGCGGCGTGGAGCTGGCGCCCGACGTGGCCGACGGCGAGCGCTCGCTGATCCTCGACCAGGTGGCGAACGGCGTCGCGGTGCGCTGCGCGGTGCTGCGGCGCAGTGTCGCAGCACTTGCGAAGGAGGCGGCATGAGCCCGGTCACCGTGATCCGGAACGCCCGCCACTGGAAGAGCGGTGCGGCGATCGACCTGGCGTTCGAGCGCGGCGTGATCCTGAACGCGATCCCCGCGGCCGCCGACGTGGTGCTGGACGCGGCCGGCGCGGTGCTGTCGCCGGGCTTGGTGGACCTGCACGTCCACCTGCGCGAGCCGGGCCAGGGCTCGCGCGAGACGATCGAGAGCGGCACCCAGGCTGCGGCCGCGGGCGGGTTCACCGCCGTCGCGTGCATGCCCAACACCGAGCCGGTGATCGACAACGTGGCGTGGGTCGAATGGGTGCGCGCCCGCGCGCGCGCGGTCGGGCGTTGCCGGGTGCATCCGATCGCGGCGGTGACGATCGGGCAGAAGGGCGAGCGGCTCACCGAGGCGCTGGCGCTGCGGAACTCCGGGGCGGTCGCGCTCTCCGACGATGGCCGGCCGATCGAATCGGCGGCCATGATGCGCCACGCGCTCGAGTACGCGCGGCACGCCGGGCTCCCGATCGTGTGCCACGAGGAGGACCTGACGCTGCGCGGCGAGGGGCACATGAACGAGGGCTATACCGCGACCCGGCTCGGGATCCGCGGCATTCCCGCGGCGGCGGAGAGCGTGATGGTGCGGCGCGACGTGGAGCTGGCCGAGCTGACCGGCGGGCGCGTTCACTTCGCCCACCTCTCGTGCGCGGGCTCGTTCGACGCGCTGCGCGACGCGCAAGCGGCGCGGCCTGGCGGTGACCGGCGAGACCTGCCCGCACTACTGGATGCTCAGCGACGAAGCGGTGGCCGAGCGCGGCACGCACGCCAAGATGAACCCGCCGCTGCGCTCCGGGAAGCGACCGGCTGGCGACCCTCGAGGCGATCGCCGACGGCACGATCGACTGCTTCACCACCGATCACGCGCCGCACACCGAGGACGACAAGCGCCAGCCGTTCGAGATGGCGCCGTTCGGCATCGTCGGCCTCGAGACCGCGCTCGCGCTCACGCTCACCGGACTGGTGCGGCCCGGCCACATCCCGCTGGCACGCGCACTCGAGCTGTGGACCGAAGCACCCCGGCGCGTGTTCGACCTGCCGAAGGTGGCGCTCGAAGGCGGCTTCCCGGCCGACCTGGTGCTCCTCGATCCCGACGCCGAGTGGACGATTGACCCGTCCACGTTCCGCTCCCAGGGCCGCAGCACGCCGTTCGCCGGGCTGCGCGCTCACCGGCCGGGTGCTGGCGACCGTATGCGACGGCGAGCTCACCCACCTCGATCCGGGCTGAGCGTGCGCCGTGCCGGTGCTGCGCCCGCGGCGGCCGAGGCGGCGCGATGATCCGGCGTCCCCGGCCCTGCTGGCGCTGGAAGACGGCCGCGTGTTCCGCGGCGAGTCGTTCGGCGCCCCGGTCGAGACCACCGGTGAGGTGGTGTTCAACACCGCCATGACCGGCTACCAGGAGATCCTCTCCGATCCCTCGTACTGCGGGCAGATCGTCACCTTCACCTACCCGCTGCTCGGCAACTACGGCGTCAACGACGAGGACTGGGAGAGCGAGCGCGATCCGGGCCCAGGGAATGATCTGCCGCGAGATCTGCGAGACGCCGAGCAACTGGCGCGCGACCGGGCGGCTTCAGGATCTGCTCGAGGAGAAGGGCGTTCCCGGGATCTGCGGCATCGACACGCGGGCGCTCACCCGCCATCTGCGCGACCAGGGCGTGATGCGCGGCTGCCTCTCGGCGGTCGATCTCGATGCCGACTCGCTGGTCGACAAGGCGCGGCGCTCGCCCAGCATGGAGGGGCTGGCGCTGGCCGAACTGGTCACCTGCATCGAGCCCTACTGGTGGACCGAGGACGGCCCGCGGGAGAGCGAGGAGCCAAGGACGCGAAGAAGGCCGCTGGCGGTCGTGTTCGACTTCGGCGTCAAGTACAACATCCTGCGCCGGCTGCGCGCCGAGGACTTCCGCGTGCGCGTGGTGCCGGCGCCGCACGCCGATCGCCGACGTGCTCGACATGCGATCCCGAGGGGATCGTGCTTTCCAATGGCCCCGGCGATCCCGAGCCGCTCGAGTTCGCGATCATGACCGCGCGCGAGGCGGCGCGCACGCTGCCCACGCTCGGCATCTGCCTCGGCCACCAGCTGCTCGGGCTGGCGTTCGGCGGCAAGACGCGCAAGCTCAAGTTCGGCCACCGCGGCGCCAACCATCCGGTGATCGACCGCCGCACCGGTGCGGTCGAGGTGACCTCGCAGAACCACGGGTTCATGGTGGACGATGAGACGCTGCCCGCGGGCGAGTTCGATCTCACCCACTGGAGCGGCAACGATCAGACGCTGGAAGGCATGGTGCACCGCTCGCTCCCGGTGCTCTCGTGCCAATACCACCCCGAGGCGAGCCCCGGCCCGCACGACTCGCGCCCCTGGTTCGCCGCCTTCCGCGAGCTGGTGCTGGCACGGCGGATCGCGAAGCGCAAGCCGCGGCCTGCGCCTGCCCCGGCGCGCACGCCGGTGGTGCGCTGATGCCGCGTCGCACCGACATTCACAAGGTGATGATCATCGGCGCCGGCCCGATCGTGATCGGGCAGGCGTGCGAGTTCGACTACTCGGGCACCCAGGGCTGCCGCGCGCTGCGTTCGCTGGGGCTCCAGGTGGTGCTGCTCAACTCGAACCCGGCGACGATCATGACGGACCCGGAGTTCGCCGACCGCACCTACATCGAGCCACTGCTGCCCGAGATCGCCGAGCGCATCATCGAGCGCGAGAAGCCGGACGCGCTGCTGCCCACGCTCGGCGGCCAGACCGGCGCTCAACCTGGCGGTGCAGCTCGCCAAGCGCGGCGTGCTCGACAAGCACAACGTGAAGCTGATCGGCGCCTCGCTGGAGGCGATCGAGACCGCCGAGGACCGCAACAAGTTCAAGCAGGCGATGGAGCGGGCCGGGCTGCTGCTGCCGCAGAGCGGCTACGCCACCAACGTCGCCGAGGCGGTGGCGCTGGGCGAATCCCTCGGCTACCCGCTGGTAATCCGCTCCTCGTTCACGCTCGGCGGGCAGGGCTCGGGGATCGTGCACAACATGCGCCAGCTGCGCGAGGCGGCCCGCTTCGGCATCGCCGCCAGCCCCAACGGCTCGATCCTGATCGAGGAGTGCCTGGTGGGCTGGAAGGAGTTCGAGCTCGAGGTGATGCGCGACCGCGCGGACAACTGCGTGATCGTGTGCTCGATCGAGAACTTCGATCCCATGGGCGTGCACACCGGCGACAGCATCACCGTGGCGCCGGCCCAGACCCTCACCGACCGTTGCTACCAGAACATGCGCGACGCGGCGCTGCGGGTGATGCGCACCATCAAGGTCGAGGCGGGCGGCTCCAACATCCAGTTCGCGGTCCATCCCGACAGCGGCGAGATGCGCATCATCGAGATGAACCCGCGCGTCTCGCGCTCCTCGGCGCTGGCCAGCAAGGCGACCGGCTTCCCGATCGCCAAGATCGCGGCCCTGCTGGCAGCCGGGCTCACGCTCGACGAGATCCGCAACGACATCACCAAGAAGACCCCGGCGTGCTTCGAGCCCACGCTCGACTACTGCGTGGTCAAGATCCCGCGCTGGGCGTTCGAGAAGTTCCGCGCCGCCGACCCCAGGCTCGGCACCCGCATGAAGTCGGTGGGCGAGATCATGGCGATCGGCCGCACCTTCCCCGAGGCGCTGCTCAAGGGCTGGCGCGCGCTCGAGACCGGCGACGGCGTGCTCCCCGATCCCGCCGGCCTGGCGGATCTCGAGGCGCTGCGCGAGTCGATCCAGACGCCCAACGCCGAGCGGCTGCACGACCTGTTCCGCGCGCTGGCGGCGGGGAGAAGCCCGAGACCCTGTCGCGGCTCACCGGGATCGACCCCTGGTTCCTGCACCAGATGCGGCGCATCACCGACCTCGATCGCGTCCTTGCCGAGCGGGCCCGTCGCGACCCGGAAGCGCCGTGGCGGGAGGGGCTGGTGCGCGAGGCCAAGCGGTTCGGGATCTCCGACCGCCACCTCGCCGCCGGCTGAATCGGTACCGAGCAGCGAGGGTCCGCCACCGGCGGCGCTCGTTCGACATCCTGCCGGTGATGAAGGCGGTCGATACCTGTGGCGCCGGAGTTCCAGGCCGAGACGCCCGTACTTCTACTCCACCTACGAGGAGGAGAGCGAGGTCCCGGCCAGCGATGGCCGCGCAGGTGGTGATCATCGGCAGCGGACCCAACCGCATCGGGCAGGGGCTCGAGTTCGACTACTGCTGCGTGCAGGCCGCACTCGAGCTGAAAGTCCCGGGGCTACGAGGTGCTGCTCATCAACTCGAATCCGGAAACCGTGAGCACCGACTACGACGTGTCGAGCCGGCTCTACTTCGAGCCGCTGACCGCCGAGGACGTGCTCAACGTCGATCGACGCCGGAGCAGCCCGAGGGCGTCATCGTCCAGCTCGGCGGCCAGACGCCGCTCAAGCTGGCGCGCACGCTGCACGAAGCCGGCGTGCCGCTGTGGGGCACGCCGTACGACGGGCTCGACCTGGCCGAGAACCGGGAGCGCTTCCGCGGTGCTGATCGAGGAGCTGGGGCTGCGTCAGCCGGAGAGCCTCGAGCGCCGACGTCGAGCCGAGCAGGCGATCCAGTTCGCGCACGTCGCTCGGCTATCCCGGTGCTCGTGCGGCCCGTCGTACGTGCTGGGCGGGCGCGGCATGCGGGTCGATCTACGCGCCCGAGGAGACCTCGAGGACTGGCTGGCGCCGCGAGGCGCTCGTCTCCGCCGACGAGCCGGTGCTGCTCGACAAGTTCCTGGAAGGGCGCCCTCGAGGTGGACGTGGACGCCGTGGCCGACGACCACAACGTGCTCGATCGGCGGCGGTGATGGAGCACATCGAGGAGGCCGGCATCCACTCCGGCGACTCGACCTGCGTGATCCCACCCGTTCACCCTGGGCGAGAGACGGTGATCAGCCGAGATCCGCGACGTGACCGCGCGCATCGCGCAGGGCACTGCGGCGTGCGCGGGCCTGCTCGAACATCCAGTTCGCGGTGCGCAACGACCAGGTGTTCGTGCTGGAGGCCAACCCGCGCGCCTCGCGCACCGTGCCGTTCGTGAGCAAGGCGGTGGGGCTGTCCGCTCGGCGCGGCATCGCGGCCCGCGTCATGGCGGGCGAGCGCCTGGCGGACATCGCCCCGCCGAGCGTCGAGGTCGGGCCGTTCGTGAGCGTCAAGAAGCCGGTGCTCCCGTTCGGGCGGTTCCCGGGCGAGGACGCGGTGCTGGGGCCGGAGATGAAGTCGACCGGCGAGGTCATGGGCCGCGACCACGACTTCGGCCGCGCGCCTGGCCAAGGCCCACCTCGGCTCGGGAGAACCGCTTCCGGCCGACGCGGCACGGTGTTCCTGAGCATCCGCGACGACGACAAGCGGGCGTCACTTTCATGGCGAAGAAACTGGTGGAACTGGGGTATGGACTGGTGGCGACCCGCGGAACCGCCCGCTTCCTGCGCCCGCAACGGCGTCCCATGCCGCGAGGTGTTCAAGGTGCACGAGGCGCCGTCCGAACGTCGTGGATCTGCTCGAGAACGGCGAAATCCAACTGGTCTTCAACACCCCACTCGGGCATGCCTCGGAATACGACGAAAAAGCCATTCGGGAGCGCGCGGTGGCACTCGGCGTGCCTGTGATTCACGACGGTCGCCGGCGCCCTGGCCGCCGTTTCCGGCATGGAGGCCCTCAAGCGTGGCCCTCTGATGTCTCGGCGTTGCAGGAGATGACCTAGGAATGTCGACGGTATCGCAAAGTCGCAGCCCCGCGACCCATCAAGCGAGCCGAACCGAACAGGCGAGCGGCGCGCAGGCAGATAGTCTCGTTGGCGAGCGCGCGCGAGCAGCGGAGGACATGGGATGTCCGGAGCGTCGCGAGTCGCAGCCGCCTCGCCGCCAGGAGGGCTGCGAAAGGCGAAGCGAGCCAACGAGAGCTTATCTGCACCGCGGCGCCGCCTGCCTGTTCGGTTCGGCTCGCGCGTTCGGGAAGCCCGGTTTCGTGTCGCTCATCCTCCTCGCGTCGACGACCTCAGCTCGTGCGTCTACTACAACACCTTCTACCTCGCGAAGAAGAATCTACTACCGCAGCCTCGCCGACGTGCCGTATCCCGTCGACAAGACCGACATCACCCAGCAACCGCAGTTCGCGAAGTCGATCGAGTACTCGAAGAAGGTCGTCCAGAACTATCCCAAATCGAAGTGGGTCGACGACGCGTATCTCCTCCTGGCGCGCGCCGGGTTGATCGCAGAACGACGATCCCCGGCAGGCGGTCAAGATGCTCGAGGAGTTCCCGACCAAGTTCCCGAAGAGCAGGCTGCGCGACGAGGCGCAGTTCTACCTCGGCGTCGCGGTACCGGCAGGCGCGGAAGAACGAGCGCGCGATCGCGACGCTCGACGCCTACCTCGCCGACAAGCCGAAGAGCGATCTCGCGCGCATACGCGAACTTCGAGCGCGCGGGCGTTCACGGCGCTCGATCGCCCGCAGGACGCCGCGGACGCGGCGAGCGCGACGCTCGATCGCATCAAAAGAAGGGCACGCTGCCGGACCGGGCGCGGCTCGGTGCGCGCGGACGCGCTGCTCGAGCAGAAGGCATTCGACCGGGCCCGCGCCGACTACCGCACACTGGGCGCGCGCCGCCACCGACGACGATCGCCTCACCTTCCTGCTGCGCGAGAGCGAGTGCATCGAGGGCGCGCGGGAGTTACGACGACGCGCTGCGGCTGCTGCGTGACGCGCTCGCCCACGAGCGCCCGCCGATCGTGAGCGACACCACCGGCGGACGCCAGGCCGCCGTCCAGACCACCGCCGGCTACGACCGCTACGGCCGCATCACTGACCCGTATCGGCACCGTGCAGCTCATGTCGGGCGATATCGACGGCGCGGCTCGCGTCGTATCGCAAGGTCGTCCAGCTCTACCCGCGCGCCGATCGGCCGGCGAGGGCGCAATAACCGCCCTCGGCTGCACGCGTACGAGAGACCGTCGGCGACGACTTCGAGAAGGCGCGCGCGCGGTGCTGCGCGCGCGTACGCGACGCGTCGAATGGGCACGACGTACGCCGACCAGGCGCAGCGCCGCGCGGTGAACCTCGACCGGCTCGCGCAGTTCCGCTCGAGCGTCGGCGACTCCGTCGACAAAGAAGGCGGAGGCGGGATTCCTGCTCGCGGAGCAGTACCTGTTCCAGCTCGACAAGCCCGAGCGCGCGTACGAGGAGTACGGCAAGGTTGCGGGGAGATGTCGGGCACGCCCTACCAGGCGAAGGCGATGACCGCGCAGGCGTGGGTGCTCGAGAACAAGCTCAAGCGCAAGGCCTCGGCCGATTCGCTGTGGTGGGAGGTCGTGCGCTTCCATCCCGCGACCGAGGCCCAGCTCGCCGCGCGCGATTACCTCGAGCGCGACGGCGGGACGGTGCCTGAGGGATCTCATCAAGCTTCCGGTGGCGCCCGTGGCGATCGTCGACACCGTGCGTCTCACGCCGCCGCCCGAGGCGGCGATGCCGCTCGGAGCACCTCCGACGGGGCTCGGAATCCCCGGAACGCCGACGACCTCGCTCGAATCGCTGGGCCCGAGCACGCCGCCGCCGCCGATGCCGACGCACGCGCCACCGCCACCGCCGCCGCTGCCGGTGGCGATCCGTCCGAGCGCCAGGCGCCGCCGACACGGTGAACACGTTGCGCCCGTCGCCCGAGGCGCCGGCGCCGACGCCACAGCAGCCGCCGGCGGCGTCCGCGGCGCCCGACACGACCGGGAAGCGACCGTAATGGACTGACGCCGCGCCTGGAGTGGCGCCAGGTCGAGTCCCGCGTTTCGGGACAGCGCGACGTCGGCGCCGGACATCGCTGGCTCGACGTCGAGGTGCCCGCAGGGTTTCCGCTGCCCGAACCCGGCCAGTTCGTCCAGCTGTTGCTGCGCGCCGACATCGAGCACGGCACTGCTCCCGCGGCCGATGAGCGTGGCCGGCGTGGCGCGTCCCAAGCACCGCGTCACGCTCGGATTCCTCTACGCGCCGGTCGGGATCGGCACCGAGGCGCTCTCCGCGATTGGATGCGGGCGCCCGGATCGACACGCTCGGGCCGCTCGGGCGCGGCTACCCGCTCGATGAGCCGGGCACGCCGGTGCTGGTCGCGGGTGGACGCGGCGTGGCCCGCTCCTGTTCGCGGCCGACGCGTTGCGCGCGCCGCGGACGGCGCAGCGAGTTTCTGTTCGGCGCCCGGAGCCGCGACTACCTCGTCGGGCTCGACGACGCGCGCCGCCGCCTCGCGCGGCTCGGCGGACGCCTGCACCTCTGCACCGACGACGGCTCGCGCGGTTTTCACGGCAACGTCGTCGAGCTGCTGGAGCGCGAGGCTCGGCGCATCGAGGCGCCGGTCGTGATCCACGCGTGCGGACCGCATGCGATGCTCAAGGCCGTCGCGCAGTGGGCGATCGCGCACGACGTCCAGGCGTGGCTGGCGATGGAATCGGTGATGGCGTGCGGCACCGGCGTGTGTCGCGGCTGTCCGCTGCCGCGGAGTGCTTCGGGACGGCGCGCGTTCGGGAACGCGGTGCCGTCGCTGCTCGGGAACAAGGAGCTGGCGATGTGCTGCACCGAGGGTCCGATCTTCGAGGCGCGCGATCTCGATTGGGAGCGCGTGCACTGAGCATGCGCGGGCGCCCCTCGACCCCACGACGCCGGCGCGCGCGCATCGCGGCCGTCGATCTCTCGGTCCGCATCGGCCCGATGCGGCTGGCGAACCCGGTGCTCACCGCATCGGGCACGTATCGGCTACGGCGACGAGTACGCGCACGTGCAGGATCCCGTCGCGGCTCGGCGCGCGTGATCACGAAGACCGTCACGCTCAAGCCGCGTGCCGGCAACCCGCCCGCGCGCATTGCCGAGACGCCGAGCGGGGATGCTCAACACGCATCGGGCTCGAGAACGTCGGGCTCGCGACGTTCCAGCGCGAGAAGCTGCCGAGGCTCGGGCGATGGGCGCCACCGTCGTCGCCTCGCTCGGCGGCGAGACGCCGGGCGAGCTGGAGCGCATGCTCGACGCGCTGGGCGGCGAGCGCGGGATCGCCGGCTTCGAGATCAACTTCTCGTGCCCGAACGTCGCGACGCGGCGGCTCGCGCTACTGGGCGAACGCGCGCCGGCTCGAGACGACGCTCGCGCGCCTGCGCCCGCTCACGCGCGCGGCGCTCATCGCCAAGCTGTCGCCCGACGTGACGTCGATCGGCGACCTCGCGATCGCGTGCGAGCAGGGAGGCGCCGACGCGCTCACCGCGGTGAACACGTTCGTCGGCATGGCGGTCGATCTCGATCGCGCGCGCATCGAAGCTCGCGCGCGCGACCGGCGGGCTGTCGGGCCCGGCCATCAAGCCGCTGGCGCTCGCGCGCTGCCACGAGGCGGTGCGCGCGGTGTCGATCCCGGTGATCGGATCGGGAGGCATCATGAACGGGCGCGACGCGCTCGAGTTCCTCGCCATCGGCGCCGCCGCGGTCCAGGTCGGCACCGCATCGTTCATCCGCCCGCGCGCGGCACTCGAAGTGCTCGGAGGACATGACGCGGGCGGTGGCCGCGCGCCGCGTGCGCTCGCTCGACGAGTGGCGCCGCGCGTACGCGCTCGCCGGCGAGGAGCCTGCCCGCCCGCGCCCGCGCCGGCGCGACCCGCGACACGGCGCGCGCTGTCCGCGCGCGCGGGAGGGCGTCGTGACGCGGATCGCGATCGCCTTCGACGTCCAGACGCTCGACGAGGCGCTCGTGCTCGACCGCCGACTCGGTGAGGGGCCGGAGTACGCGAAGATCGGCCTGCAACTGTTCACCGCCGCCGGCCCCGAGGCGGTGCGGGCACTCAGCGAGCGCGGCCGCCGCACGTTCCTCGACTTGAAGCTCCACGACATCCCCAACACGGTGAAGGGGGCCGCGGCGGAAGCGGCGCGGCTCGGCGCCGACCTGCTCACCGTGCACGCCGCGGGCGGCGAGGCGATGGTGCGCGCCGCGGTGGAGGGATCCGCGGCGCGCGCGGCGCGACCGAGGTCGTTGCGGTGACGCTGCTCACGAGTCTCGATCCCGCGGCGCTCTCGCCCGGGTTCGCGAGGCCGTTCGAGCTGCACCGCGTGCAGGCCGAGTGGCTCGCGATGAGCGAGCGCGCGGGCGCCAAGGGGAATCGTGTGCTCGGCCAGCGATCTGGCCGGCATCCGCCAGCACCACGCCGAGCCGTTCTTCGCCGTGACGCCCGGCATCCGGCCGGCGGGCGTCGCCGCCGACGACCAGAAGCGCATCGCCACCGTCGCCGAGGCCGTGCGGCTCGGCGCGGGGTTGCTCGTGCTCGGCCGCGCCGTGACCGCGGCGGTGAACCCCGCCGCGGCGCTCGAGGCCGTGCGTCGCGAGGCCCGCCAGGCGGCGGGCTCGGCCACGCACTCGGGCACGCACGGCGCCTCGCCGTCCGCGGGCTAGCGCTCGCATGGCGCGCGTGCCGCCCACGACCGGCTCCGGTCGATCCCGTCGCGCAGGCCGAGCTCGACCGGCAGGTCTTGGCCCACGGGCGCGTCACGAACATGAAGCGCACACTCGCGCACTCGCCCGAGTCGCTGACCGCGCTGATGACGTGGTACCCGCTGCGGGACGCGGTCGCCGGGTTCCTCGGCCCGCGCGCGACGACGCTGTTCGCCCACGCCGTCTCGACCGAGACCGACTGCCTGGTGTGCTCGACGTTCTTCCGCCGCGTCCTGATCGACGCGGGGAAGATCCGGATCGTCTCGCGCTCGACGATCGCGAGGCGGCGCTCGTCGCGTACGGCCTGGCGCTCACGCGCGACAATAGCTTCGTCCCCGACGCGGTGTACGATCGCGTCGCCGCGTTCCTCACGCCGCCACAGATGGTCGCGCTGACGGCGTTCGGCGCGATGATGATCGCCACCAACGTGTTCAACAACGCGGTCGGGGTCGAACTCGACGGGTACTTGCAGTCGTATCGCCGCCCCAGATCGGTCAAATAGTCGGTGAAGTAGCGGAGAGGATCGATGTCGGACGACTTGCGCGGCCAGACCGCGATCGTGACCGGAGCCGCGCACGGGCAGGGGACGCGCCGTGGCGCTGGCGCTGGCGAGGCCGGCGCGCACGTCGCCGCGATCGACATCGCGCGCCGCTTGCCCTACCCGTCCTACGGCATGGGCACCGGCGAGGACCTGCGCGCTCGCAGGGCGAGATCGAAGCGCTCGGCGTCGCCGCCGCGACGTTCGCCGCCGACGTGCGCGACGACGCGGCGGTCGCGGCCGCCGTGCGATCGACGGCCGAGAAGTTCGGCCGCATCGACGTGCTGTTCAACAACGCCGGCATCTGCGCCTACGGCCTCGCCCACGAGCTGACCGAGGCGGAGTGGGACGCGATGCTCGACATCAACCTGAAGGGCGCGTGGATTGTCGCGCGTCGCGTGATCCCGCACATGATCCGCCGGCAGGCGGGCGTCATCATCAACAACTCCTCGGTCGCCGGCCTGCGCGGCATGAACCGGCTGAGCCACTACGCCGCCAGCAAGTGGGGCGCTCGTCGGGCTCACCAAGTCGTGGGCGATCGAGCTGGCGCCGCACGGCGTGCGCGTGGTGTCGATCCATCCCACCGGCGTCAACACGCCGATGAACGACGGGCTCGCGGCGATGGAGGGCATGACGCCGCGCGAGATCGCCGAGCGCTCGGCGGGCAACCTGCTCCCGGTGCCGTGGATCGAGCCCGAGGACGTCGCCGAGGCGGTGGTGTGGCTCGCCTCGGCGCGCGCGCGTTCGTCACCGGATCGCAGCTCGTGCTCGACGCGGGGCTGCTGACGCGCTGACGGCCCAGCGGAAGCGGCGCGCCGGCGTGAAGCGGACCCCCAGCCTGCCGATGCCATGGCGTGCGACCGCTCCCACAAAGCTCAAGCGCCCCAGATGCTTGCCGCCCCGTTCCCGACCGGGCATCTTCCGTGGGAATGAACCCGCCGGCAGAGCGTAAGTCATTTGCACCGCCGAGCGACGAGTCGGATCTCGTCCGCGCCGCGCAGGGCGGCGACGAGCGCTCGTTCGCCGAGATCGTCCGTCGCTACCAGCGCAGCGTCTACCGCGTCGCGTACGCGCTCGTGCGCAACACGGCGGACGCGGACGACCTGGCGCAGGAGACGTTCGTGCGCGCGTACCGGGCACTGGATCGGTTCCGCGCGGACGAGCCCCTCTACCCGTGGTTGTCGCGGATTGCGGTCAATCTGGCGTACTCGCTGTTCCGCCAGAGACGGCGCCGGCCCGAGACCCGATCGAGCCGCTGCTCGAGGCGGGGAAGCAGTGGGCGCGGAACGACGACCCCGCCGCGACACCGCGGAGCGCGAACGTGATACGAAGCTCAGGCGAGCTTCGCGGAGCTGTCGGAGGAGCACCAGGCGATCTTGGCCCTGCGCGTCGTCGAAGGGCTGTCGTACGATGACATCGCGCGCACGCTCGGCATCCCGATGGGAACGGTGATGTCGCGCCTGTCGCGCGCTCGGGCCGAACTCAAGACGCGCCTCAAGGCGCGGACCGGAAGAACCGGGATGAATCACCTGACACCCGAGCAGCTGACCGCGTCACCTCGACGGCGCGCTGGACCCGCGCGCCGACGCGGTGGTCGAGCGCCACCTCGCGGCGTGCGTGCGCTGCCGCGTCGAGCTGGCGTCGCTCGCGTCGCAGGACGATCGTCTGCGGTCCCGCTCACGCACGATCCCGGCGAGGCGTACTTCGCGACGTTCGCCGATCGCGTGCTCGAGCGCGCACGCATCGCGGCGCCCGAGCCCGAGGTCGCCACGCTCGAGACCGTGCCGCGGGCGCGGGAGATCGCGCGCGAACCACACCGCGGCTTCTGGGACTGGCTCTCGCCGCGCGGCATGGCGTGGGCGGGGAGCGTCGCTGCCGTGATCGCGGCCGCGGGTCTCGTGTTCGTCACCGCGCGCGAGCGGAACGTCGACCACCTGCGGAGCCCCGAGCTGATCCGTCGCAGCGAGCAGGCGGCGCTGCCGGTCGAGGCGACCCCGCGTCGCCGGCGCCGAACGCGTCGAGCGAGGGCACGCTGAACGATCGCGACGAGGCGCTGAAGAAGCTGCAGGCGTCGGCCGACCAGGCCGCGCCGGCCGAGGGATTCCGCGCGGCCCGGGAACGGGCGCGAAGGAATCCGAGCGCCGCGACGAGCGTCGAGCACGCTCGGCGTCCGCTCGCGGGCGCCGACGGCAAAGCGCAGTCCGCGCCGTCGCGCATGGTCGAAGTGCAGCGCGCGCCGAACGGCGAGGAGGTTCCGGTCCAGAAGGACGTTGCTCGCGGCTTTGCCGCGCCGCCGGCGGCGCAGACGCCGTCGGCCGCACCCATGGGAGCCGTGACGGTGACGAAGCCGAGGCCGCAGCCGATGTCTGGAGACCGCGAACGAGAAGAACAAGCAAGAGACCGGCGCGGCGTCGCTCGACAAGGCGGTGCGCGAGTCGAGCGCCGACACGCGCCAGCGGAAGTCCGCGAACGCCGCGGCGCCAACGCCGCCGAGCGCGTCCGCGGAGCGTGGGCAGTCGGCGCCTTTGCACTACGCCGCGCCGGCGCCGAAGGCGGCGGTGGCCCAGGACGCGCTTGCGCCGTCCGCCAAGGACGAGGTGCGGCGCTGGCGTCGTGCGCGACGCGCGCGGAAGGACTGCCGGCGCACAGGTCGCGATCGCCGATCTCGGGCGCGTGGCGACGACCGACAGCGCGGGGCGGTTCTGCATCAAGCACCCGCGGGCTCCACACGGTAAGCGCCTTCGGGCTGCGCTTCACGCCGCTCCGCCAGGACGCGACGTTCGGATCGGGAGAGGGCGAGCTGGTGCTCGTTGTCGAGCCCGTGTCCGTGCTGCCGCAGGCGTCAGAAGGCCGCCGATTCGCGCGCGGTGCTGTGGCCGGCGACGGCGCGGGCCGAAGCGTCGCACGCGCTCGCGCTCGAGGACTCGGCGGCGCGCGCGCGATCGGCCGCAGCCTACGAGCACGTCGCTCAGTCGTGGCAGCGCGTGCTCGACATCGTCCCGTCGGGCTCGGGCACCGCCGACGCCCGCGACCACCTCGCCGAGGCCCGGTTCCGCGCCTGGGAATCGGCGCCGACTGCGGCGCGTGCACAAGCGGCGCGTGCTGCGCTCGACGCCTACCTGGCCTCGGCCCCCGCCGGCGCTCGCCGCACCTTGGCCGAGCAGCGACGCGAGCGTCTGCCGCACTGATCGCGGCCGAGATCGCCTGACCGCTCGCGGCGCGCCCTGAACGCGCGCCCGGGCCTCATGCGTCGGGCGGTCGACGGAACGTCCGACGGGCCGATTTGGCTTAGCGGCCGGACGATTTGTCCACCCTAGAGCCTCCAGTCACCGATCATTCACTCACTCTCTTCCCCACCCGAGGGCGCCCGTGGCGACCGCGATCGAACCCCGTCCATCCGAATCTGAGCGAGCGACCGAAGACTCCCGAGGAAATCGAGCGGTACTGGTTCGAGAACGTCTACGCCGGCGACCAGCATGCCGCAGCTCACGCTGCGCGCGGCGCTGATGGGCATGGTGCTCGGCATGGTCATGGCGTGCTCCAACGTCTACGTCGGGCTCAAGGCGGGCTGGAGCATGGGCGTCGCCGATCACCTCGTGCATCCTCGCCTACACCGTCGTTCTCCAGCGCTCACACCGGATGCTGCCGCGGCGGTTCCCGCCGCTTCAGCATCCTCGAGAACAACGCCATGCAGTCGTGCCGCCTCCGCCGCGCGGCTCGATGACCAGCGCCGGGCTGCGTGAACGCGATCCCCGCGCTCATGATGCTCAACGCCGACGTCATGCCCGCTCGACTTCACGGCGCGCTGCATGATGGCTGATCCCATGGCTGATCGTGATCTCGTGGCTGGGCGTGTTCCTCGCCGTGCCCGCCAAGCGCCAGATGATCAACATCGAGCAGCTGCCGTTCCCGACCGGCGATCGCGGCGGCCACCACGCTGCGGAGCCTCCACAGCGTCGAGAGGCGAGGCGCAACGACAGGCCACGCTCGCTCGGCTTGGCGCGCGTTGCTGGGCGCTGCGACCACGTGGTTCCGCGACGCGAGCGCGCCGTGGCTCGCGTGGTACCCGAAGATTCCGTCCACGTGGGGCACGAGCTGGATCAGCATCGGCACGTACAAGGACGCGCCGCTCATGCTCAATCAGGTCACGATGTCCTTCGAGGGCTCGCTGCCTGTTCGTGGCCGGCGGGGCGCTCATCAGCTTCCGGCAGGCGTGGAGCATGCTGCTCGGCGCCGTCGTCAACTACGTGGTGCTCGCGCCGATCATGCTCAATGCCGGCATCATCGATGCCCCGTCGTTCCGCCAGATCTCGGCGTGGAGCCTGTGGATCGGCGTGCCCGATGATGGTGACGTCGGGGCTGCTGCTGTTCTTCATGAACTGGAAGACGGTCGTGCGCGCGTTCAGCACGATCGGTGCATTTCTCCGCCAGCGATCCGGCGGCGGAAGACCCGATGAACCGCATCGAGGTGCCCGGCTCGTGGTTCCTGGGCGGCTTCATCGGCGTCGGCGCGCTCGCGATCTGCGCTCGGCCACTCGCTGTTCGGCATCTCGTGGTGGATGGGCGTGATCGCGCGTGCTCGCGACGTTCGCTGCTCGTGGTCGTGGCGGCGCGCGCGACCGGCGAGACCGACATCACCCCGGTCGGCCCGCTCAGCAAGATCACCCAGCTCGCCTTCGGCGCGATCGCGCCCGGCAACGTGAGCACCAACCTGATGACCGCGAACATCAGCGCCGGGTCGGTGAGCCACGCCAGCGACCTGCTCACGGATCTGAAGAGCGGCTACCTCGCTCGGCGCGAACCCGCGCCAGCAGTTCCTCGCCCAGTTCTTCGGCGTGCTCGCCGGCGGGCTGATCGTGGTCCCTGTGTACTTCATCCTGATCCCCGACGTCTCCGTGCTCGGCACCGAGAAATGGCCCGCGCCCGCGGCACTCGTGTGGCGCGGCGTCGCGGAGCTGCTGTCGAAGGGCGTCGGCTCGCTGCATCCCACGGCGCGGATCGGCCTCGTGACCGGCGCAGTGCTCGGGATCCTGCTCCCGGTCCTCGAGATGGTGTTCCCGAAGCAGAAGAAGTTCATCCCGTCGGCGACCGGGCTCGGCCTGGCGTTCACGTTCAACGGCTTCAACTCGGTCGTCGTTCTTCATCGGCGTCGATCCTGGCGATGTGCGCTCAAGAAGGCGAAGCCGAAGCTCGCCGAGCAGTACACCGTGCCGGTGTCGTCGGGGATCATCGCGGGCGAGAGCCTGATGGGCGTGGCGATCGCGATGCTCACGATCGCGCACATCCTGGAGTGACGGCGAGCAACGGCGATTAGCGCGCGTGCTGATCGCGATGTTCGCGATCGCGAAGATCCTGGAGCAGATCGCGCCGGATGTGCCGCCCCAGATTGTGGTACCTCGCTCAGGGAGTGGACGCTCCCAGGCGTAGAATTGCTCTAATCGGGCGTCCACGTACGGTGGTTCGTGGAATGCCCGCGCCTCGACGTTCCGCAGCTGTGGCGGGTTCGATCGAGCCAACGCCAGCCTTCCACGGGCGATGGTTGTTCTGACGCCGGGAGTGGTCCGTGCTCTCTCTCGCGACCTTCTGGCATGGCCCCAGCCGCTACCCACCCGTTCTTGCCCTCTGCGTGCTGTCGTCACTTATTTGCGCATGGCGTCCGCCTCGCGCAGCCGATCTTCTCCGGACGCTATCTTTCACTCGGCACGAGCGCTTCCCCGGGCGGTGTGATCGCCGCGGATGTGAACCGGGACGGCAGGCTCGACCTGCTCACGGCGGGTGCCGGCGCGCATTTCCGTTTTCTTGGGGCGAAACGGTAGTCAGTTCAGCCCGAGGAGCGGACCCACGGTGGGGTTCGATATCCGGGACTTTGCCATGGGGATCTCAATGGCGACGGGCTTATCGACATCGCCTGTGCCGACTACGGATACTCGACGCAATCCGGCAACGCGTGTCGATCCTCTTGGGACCTCGGAGATGGAACCTTTCCAGAATCACAGTACCGGAATGTGGCCGTGGGGCTCTCGGCAACCGACGTTGCGATCGGCGACCTGCGATGTGGACCAGAAACTGGACATCGCGTGGTCCTACGATGGACGGCCCGGCTGTCGCCACCTTCTATGGCAACGGCGACGGCACGTTCGTGCCCGGCCCTCAGCTGGAAACGACGACGCGTACCAACTCCATCGCACTGGCCGACCTGAACCGCGACGGGCGCGCCGACATTATCGCCAACGGCGAGGACTCGTTGTTGGTCTGGGTTTCGACACCGGCCACACGTTCCGCAGCACCTCGCGACTGGCGTGCGTGGGCAGCGTACCTGACCGTCGTCGATCTCAACCGCTGACGGGTTTCCGATCTCGTCACGGGCGAGTTCACCTACCGCGGCTGCCGTCACGCAACCCGAGGCACCGGCGATGGTCGCATCTTCGGAGCGGGAGTACGCCGGCGTCCTGCAGCGTCGGCGACGTCGCGGTCGCAGACCCGTCAACGGGGACGGAGTCCTCGACTTTGCCGTTTCAGGCTACGCGACCCAGGAAGCCGCCGGAATCCTGCTGGGACCCAGCTTCGTTTTGGTGGATCAGATCCCGGTCGGAGAGCTCGGCGGGTGGAGTTGGAACAATCGGGTGCTGCTTGCCGACTTCGACGGCGATGGACGCCCCGACCTCGCGGCGACGGATATACGCGCGCACCAGTTGGTCGTGGCCCGTGGAACGGCAACGGATCGTTTGGCCGATCCAACGATTTCGTGGGCGGGTCTAGACGCGCGCTCTCTCCGTAGGCGACTTCGACCAGTGATGGGCTGCCCGATCTCGCGGTGGCCTGCACGGACAACGGGGTGATCAGCATCTTCCGCGGACACGGCGATGGTGAGTTCGACGGTCCCCGTGCACATTTGGGTCGGAGGCCTGCCGAGCTCGGTCATCGCACGGGATCTCGATGGTGACGGGCGTACCGATTTGGCGGCGGCCAACGTGGGCGATGGCACGGTCAGCGTGATGACCAGACAGGCAATGGGGGACTCGGCGCAGCACGCAGCTACCGAGTCGGCGGCACTCCTGTGGCGCTGGTTGCCGCCGACTTCAACGGTGACGGCATCCCCGATCTTCGCCTCCGCGAACCCGAGCTGGCCGCGGTTTCAATCCTGCTCGGCGCGGGGGACGGGTCCTTTCAACTTGCACCTCGGCGCCGAGCTTTGGTCTCAAACGCGTGGATGCGGGTGATTTCAAGCGAAGACGGGTTCTCCGATCTGGCGCTCGCGGGCCCGTTCGGCTGCTGCGGCTATTCGACGGAAACGGAAAACGGTGCATCTGTTTCTCCGAGGTCGCCGCGCTCGATTTCAACAATGGCGACGGCGCACGTTTCGGTTTCAGCCGTTCTTTCCCGGGGGAATCCGGGGGACCCAGGGTTCGTAATGGTGCGCGACCTCAACCTCGATGGGCATCGATGACGTCTTGATCCCTATGTCGGAGCTCTACCCCATCGACACCCCGACCGCTCATCAGCACCTATCTGAAGAAGCCTTCGGTTCACCGTTTACAGCCATTCTCATGGGAAGAGGGGACGGCACCTTCGACTACGCTCAACCGAGCGTCGGTGGCGTCCGTCCTCGACCTCGCGGATTTCGATGGGGATGGCATTCCCGATCTGTGTTACAGCAATACGTAACT
>ERZ1370068.3128-contig-225_pt1 | contig 42612 bp, 72 predicted proteins | sample MGYA00561227_ERZ1370068 | MGnify/ENA primary metagenome ERZ1370068 (study PRJEB38410, sample SAMEA6850437) | metagenome | study: Metagenomic assessment of the ecological functions of the soil: analysis of the soil microbiota associated with the... | reverse complement strand
CTTCTCCAGTTCCGGTTGCAATCGACGGATCACGTCCGAGGCGCTGATCCTTCGCTCAGTCAAGCGGCTTGAGATTGATCAGCATGCGTCCGCTGTTGAGCGTCGTGTTGGTTCCATCGATGCCGATGAATGACGACAAACTTTCGACGGCCGGGTCCTTCAAGAACGACGTCCGCTAACGCCTGTTGCTTCTCGGCCATCGCGGTGAAGGAAATGTTCTGCGCGGCTTCGGAAATCCCCTGAATGATCCCGGTATCCTGCACCGGGAACAGTCCCTTGGGCACGATCAGGTAGAGAAACACCGTCAGCACCAGCGTCGCCGCCGCGACGAGAAGCGTTGCCTTTTGTCGGCTTCAACACCCATTGCAAGGTGCGCCGCGTAGAATTCGATTACACGATTGAAAGACACGCTCCGAGGCTTCGTACAAACGTCCCCGTTTCTGCTCGGCTTTTTGTTTGAGCAATCGCGAGCACATCATCGGCGTGAGGGTGAGCGAGATCAGTGCGGAGAGCAGGATGCGTCACACTCAGCGTGATCGCGAACTCGCGAAACAACGCGTCCGACAATGTCGCCCATGAAGAGCAACGGAATCAGCACCGCGATCAACGATACTGTCAGCGAGATGATGGTGAAACCGATTTGCTCGCGCGCCTTTCAGGGCTGCGTTCAGCGGCGTTTCGCCTTGCTTCGAGGTAGCGGAAAGATATTTTCGATCATGACGATGGCGTCGTCGACGACGAAGCCGGTCGAGATCGTGAGCGCCATCAAGGTGAGATTGTTAAGGCTGAAGCCGAGCAGATACATCACGCCGAATGTGCCGACGAGCGACAGCGGCACGGCGACGCTCGGAATGATCTGTCGCCGCGCAAGTTTCGCAGGAACAAAAAGATCGCCATCACCACGAGCGCGATGGTGAGCATGAGCGAAAACTGCACGTCTTGACGGAGGCGCGGATTGTGCGTTGTTCGGTCGGTCAGAACCGAAACGTCAATGCCCGCCGGCAAATTCGCCTTGAGCTGCGGCAAGAGTTGTTTGATGCGATCGACCACCTGAATCGTGTTCGCGCCCGGCTGACGTTGAATGTTCACGATCACTGCCGGCGTCTTGTTCATCCACGCGGCAAGCTTGGTGTTCTCCACGTCGTCAACAACTCGCGCGACATCCGACAACACCACCGGCGCGCCGTTGTTGTAGGCGACGACGAGCGAACTGTAGTCCTTGCTCGTGAGCAACTGGTCGTTGGCGTTGATTTGATAAGCCTGCTGCGGTCCGTCGAAAGCTACCTTTCGCCTGATTGATGCTCGCTTGCTGCAAGGTCGTGCGCAGGTCGTCGAGATTGATTCCGCATGACGACAACGCGGTCGGGTTCGCCTGGACGCGCACAGCCGGTTTGTGTCCGCCGCTGATGGAGACAAGCCCGACGCCGGACAACTGTGAGATCTTCTGTGCGAGACGCGTGTCGGCCAGGTCTTCGACTCGCGCCAGTGGAAGCGGTTTTCGATGTAACAGCCAGCGTCATCACCGGCGCATCAGCCGGATTCGACTTGCTGTAGATCGGCGGCGCCGGCAGATCGAGGTGGCAGGAAAGTCTGCGCTGGCATTAATTGCCGCCTGCACTTCCTGTTCGGCAACGTCAATGTTCAGGTTAAGAGCGAACTGCAGTGTGATGATCGAGCTGCCGTCCGAACTGACAGACGTCATTTGGTTCAAGCCCGGCATCTGTCCGAACTGGCGCTCCAGAGGCGCAGTAATCGCCGACGCCGCCACATCCGGACTCGCGCCGGGATAAAACGTGACCACTTGATCGTCGGATAATCCACCTCCGGCAGCGCTGAGATAGCCGAGTTGCTTGTAAGCGATCGCGCCCGACAACAACACCGCGAACATCAGCAGCGATGTCGCGACCGGCCGCAAAATGAATGGACGCGACGGGTTCACCTCACCTGCCAGGCGCGACCGGAGTTGCGCCGCGCCACCAGTCGAGTCGAAGGGATACCTTTCGCGCCATCGCTTAACCGATTGAAATTGTCCGCCGCGACAACTGCTCCTGGTTGCAGATCTTGCACTTCGGACACGTTGCCGTCGGTTGTTCGGACGTTGATCGGCTTCAGCTGCGACGGTTTGGTTCGACTGTAACGAAGTAAATAAAGCGCGCCATTGCGTCATTCCGCTGAATCGCGCTGTTAGGCAGCAAGTGTGACGCCTTGATGCGTATCGACTAACAGCCGCACGATTGACGAATTGATTGGGAAACAATGACTCATCGTCGTTATTGAAGACAGCTCGCAACCTGAGCGTGCCAGTTGTGGTGTTGATTTGACTGTCAAACGCTTCGAGTGCTCCGGTCGCGAGCTTCTTTTGATCCGGCGCGGTCGTAGGCATCAACACGCTAGCTGCCTTCCGTTATGCACCGGCAGTGGATAATTTGCGGGACATCGTCCTCGGCCACATCAAACTCGACTGATGATAGGTTTCAGCTGGCGTGATACATAACCAGCGGATTGGTCCCGTTCGCTTCTGAACGATATTACCGGGATCGATTAGCCGCGAGGCCAGCGCGACCGCCGATCGGCGAGGTAATGTGAGCAGTAAGCGAGATTTACCTTCGCGACCTCCAAGTTGCCCTCGTCCAGCTTTACGGCGCCTTCGACTTGATGAAACGTGGCAATTTGCGCGTCGTGACTCCTGTTTAAGGAAATTACGCCCTTTGCCAACAAGTCAGTGTCTCGGACCAGGTTGACCCTGGCATTTTCGAGCTGGGCCTGATCTCGCGCCAGCTGCCCCTCCGCCTGAGTCACCGCCGCCTGATAAGGTGCGGGATCGATCTCCACCATTGGATCCCCCGTATGGACAACGCTGGCCCTCCTGGTATTCTACTTTCGTAATCTGACCCGACACGCGTGCGGTCAGCGAAACGGTGTTGAGCGGCGTGACTGTGCCAAGCGCCTGAACATACACGCCGATGTCACCGCTGCGCGCCGTCGCAGTGTTGATCATCACTGAAGGAGCGCCGCCTTTGGCCGCGTGCTGGTTTTCTCGCCCGCAGCCAGCGCCGATAAACGCACAATTGCGCCGACGATGAGAAGAGCTCCGAGAGACAATTTTCAGCCAGCGGCGCTGATTTTTTGAGTCGGGGTCGCGCTACAGCGCTGCCACTTGCACCCTTGCCAGCGCGTGAAACAGGCTCCCTGCATGTGCGTGTTCGTGTCGCGCTTGAAGGAGTTCATAGGGCTGTTTCAGCCAGTCAATTCGCAAAGTGCGTGTCAGGATCAGTTTCACGCGTGGCGAAACAGCACCCTTTGGGCGAAGCGCCGAATGCGTTCCCGGAGGCACTCGAACCCGTTTTGAAACCGCGGAACAACGTCCAAAGACTGTCTTCGGCTTGTCCGTTTGATGCGCCGGCCGATGGCTTCGTGTATGGCCACACGATGCTAACGATTGGGATATTGATGTTCGGAAAGATATCGGTCGGCGTCCGTAGGATCACCAGCAGGCTCACGATCAATACCGACAGCGCTGCTACGATGAACGTGTAAGGCTCGCGAAGGGCGAGTTGAACGATCCCCATGAATGGGGGGAGAGATGCGCCGATGGTCGGCGGACGCCCCTGGCACTGCGCGATGTGCCGGCGCCTCCCGGTGCATCGCCGCCAGGACTTCCGCGACAATGGCCACGGAGGAACGGAAAAACTTCAACCGCCTCCTTGAGGGGAAGACTTGCCATTTGTTTCTTGATTTCACCGACGCAGGGCATGCAGGGCGAGAACCTTAGGGTGAGCATTCTCGCAGTCACGAAATGGCTTCTGGCGGCGAGATGCTGGCCGAGAAGGTCGCCCGCCTCCTGATAGAAGAGACTCTGAGACGACATCCTCCGTCTTGAGAGAATCGCTCTTCGCGCTGCGCTTTCCGCTTCGAGGGACGCCTGTGGTTTCCGGCGCTGATGCTGGCGGAATGCGCGACGCTGGAGTCGCATCTGATGTTCGCTGGGTTTCTCATCCGGCGGTCGGGGAGCATCCTGAGATTCATGGTGTTGATGATTGAGGCTAAGTTTGAGACGGTGCCGATGCGTTATTTCGCCAAACCGTTTGTTCCCTCTGTCTCAGCTCCCGTGCCAACTCTGCGCCTTGCTCACAACAAACTGGTCATCAATGGATTGAAAATCCTGATTATCTTTCTGAGAATCGAACGAAACTTTAGACGTTCGAAGTTTCGGTCCCGAGCGAAGTCGAAGTTTTGGAACCCGGCATAAGGTAACCCGCTTGAGAATTCTGGACCAAAACCCCTACGCCACGATAGCCGTAGGCAATCAGATCGCCAGCGGCTAGTGCATGGCCGCACTCTCCGTTTTTGATGGCGACGTTTCTGAGCAGGAAGACAAACGGGATGCAAGCAAGGGAGATCACCGTCAGGAGTTGAAAGATGTCGATATACGCTAGCGATGCAGCCTGTTGCTGCAGCAAGTTATAGGCAAGAAGCTGGGTCTGATGGACAGCGGCCGGCAAACCATCGTGCGTTGCCAAATGCGCCTTTAAGGTTCCCAGATACTGTTCGTAGGCAGGATTCAGCGGCGAAAATGCCCGACGAGCAACATTCTGCGCCCTTTGCGACTCCGCGTGCAACGAATGTTTGCAGCAGAGAAATGCCAAAACTCCCCAAGATTGCGCATGAGGTTGAAGATGCCCGTTGCCACACACCTGTCTGTTCCGCGCTCAATTCACCCAAGGTGGTCACCGAGAGCGGGACGAAAATCAGTGTTATGGAGACTCCGGCCAAGAGGATCGGAAGCACCAACTCGCGCATTCCGATCTGCAGGTTGATACCTCCAAGTAGGACAATCGACAAGGTCATCAACCCAAAGCCCGCGATGATTGGATTGCGCGCGCTGATAAAGCCCATGAGACGTCCCGCCAGCAGCGCAGGCCACGAAGGCACCGACCCCGCGGGGACTCAGTGCCAGCCCAGCATCGGTTGCCGTATAGCCGAGCAGGTTTTGCATGAAGAGCGGCAGGATGGCCGTCGTGCCGTAGAGCAGCGCGCCGAGCAAGGTGATCAATGCCGGTGCCGACCGCAAAATTTCGATTCAGGAAGACGCCCAGATTTACCAATGGTTGTGACGTCGTGAGTTCGCGCACGAGAAAAGCTACGAACGCCAACGCGGAGATTGTCACAGACCGAGGGATCGTCGCCGAGCCGAACCAATCGAGTTCCTGGCCCCGATCAAGCGACATATTGAGCGTGGCCAGCCAGAGCGTCAAAAACGCGAAGCCGATGGCAGTCAGAGGCGGCCGCTCTCTCTTTTCCAGATAAGGCGGATCCTCCACGAACATGGTGATCATCCACGTAGCCGCCTACGCCGCCATAGGCAAATTGATATAGAAAATCCACCGCCACGAATAGTTGTCGGTGATCCAACCTCCCAGGGTCGGACCAAGGATCGGCGCCACCACCACACCCATGGCGAAAATGGACATCCCCTGACCGCGCTTTTCCGGGGGAAACTCTCCAGCAATATGGCCTGCGACATCGGCTGGAGGGCTCCGCCCGCGGCGCCCTGAAGCAACCGGGCGAGGATCAGTGCCACGAGACTGTTCGCGGCTCCGCACAGGGCGGATGCCGACGTGAAAAGGACGATGCAAATGGTGAGGAATCGCTTGCGCCCGAAGCGCATCGCCAGCCAACCCGTCATTGGTAGCACGACGGCATTCGCAGCAAGGTAGCTCGTAAGCACCCAGATGGCCTCGTCGTTTGACGCCGCAAGGCTCCCGGCAATGTGAGGCAGCGAGACGTTCGCTACGGACGTATCCAGCACCTCCATGAATGTCGCCAGCATCAGCGGGAGGCTGAGATCAGCAGAGGGTCGAAGCGCGGTTGCCAGGATCTGTTTATGGGATCGGAAGCCATGGTCGCGGAACGGCTACGAACTGCGTTGCTCGCTTTAGCAGCACGAGCCCACAGACAATCGCGCCCGCGAAGACGATGGCGGCCAGAATCAGTGCGACGATGGCCGGCCGGGAGTGATTGGTCGATGATCACGGTCAGTTCGACAGACATCCCGGACCAAGCGACATGGCTGCCATCGACCGGCTCATCGAGAACGATCTTCACCGGACGCGCTGCACGATTTTCACGAAATTCCCGGTTGCGTTTTCCGGTGGAAGAAGGCTGAAGCGCGCGCCGCTGCCGGCCTGAATGCTGTTCACCTGACCGTGCAGGATTTGGCCGGGATACGCGTCCACACGAATCTCTGCAGGCTGCCCTGGTCGCATGTGCCGGAGCTGAGTTTCTTTGAAGTTAGCCGTGATCCAAAAGTTCGTGGGCACCAGAGCGCATCACTTGTTGTCCGGCCTGCACGTAATCGCCCCGGTTAACCGATCGCTCTGTTACGCGGGCAGTCACCGGAGCAAAGACTTTCGTGTAGGAAAGCTGGAGTTGCCGCCCGAGCCAGGGCGGCTGAGCCTCCCGATAGCGGCCTTCGCCGAACTCCACTGCGCCTTGGCGGATTGCACCTGCTTGCCGGCTTCGGCCTCACAGGCGGTAGCGGAGTCCTGCCGGTGCGGCCTTGGAATTCAGGTTGGCGATTGCCCCGAGCGTGGACTTAGAGGAATCGTCGTATTCTTGGGCGGAGATCACGCCCCGTGGTCACGAGGGTTGGTTTCGGGCGAAATCGTCGCTCAATTGATCCGCATGCCTGCGCCGCCGGTGCTGGCTCGGCGGACTTGAGCCGTTCACCGTTTGAACGTGGGCGACGCTTTGCTCACGGGAAGCCTGTTGGCTCTCGGCTTTGGCCCGTCGGCAATCACCATCTGCTCATCCTGATTAACGGCCTCCTGATATTCACTGGCATCGATCTCAAAAAAGCGGGTCGCCTTGGCTGACCAGCTGATTGTCGTTCACATGGAGAGCGATCACGTTGCCGGCAACTCTCGGCGCCATGAAGACGATGTTCGCATCAACGAATGCATCGTCGGTGCTTTCCCGAGTCCATGCGTGCCCCATGAGAAGCGCCGCGAGTCCGAGCATCACAGGAACCAGGATCATCGAAATGATGATGACTAGTGGCCTTTTGTAGAGCGGCAGGCGCTTCTCGTCGGCACTTACGACGGTTGCGTCGCTATCGGATAAGGTTGGCATAAGATTTTGAAGCCCCGAAAGCAGCTGGGTCTCTCGGTTCCGGGGCTGCGACCGGAGAACGACCGCCAGCGCTCACGGGGCGTTTTGCATCTCGCCGGGTCGGCCCGGGTGGCGTCCCGGCCACCGCGGCGCTGACCTTTCTACATCCACGAAGATAGTTCGTGGATTCAGGTCCGTGTTCATTGTCTGCTCTCGCTGCGGTTCGCTGTCGCGCGGCGTGAAGATCGCGAGCAACTCGGCGAAACGAGCTTCGTAGAAGTCGCACAGGGACGACTTTCCATTGGCGTCGATCCACTCAGGATGCTGCCTTCGTAGGGCTTCACGAATCTGCACGCGAAGTTCGGCGTAGGTGTGGATTTTTCGTACATGGTTACAATCGGTCGAACGGGCATTAAGCAGCGGCGGGTGCTTGCGCGTCGATTTCCGGAGCATCCTGCGGTGATTGCGGCTTGGTGCCCAATCCTCGGCCTGGATCCAGTTGACTTTCGAGGCGGCCGCCGACCAGCCCGCGTAGAGACGCAAGCCTCGTGAGCGGATTTCGAGCTTGCGAATTCGCCTGGTTTCATGGCGTAGGTGGTCGCGCAAGGCGCGACGGTAGAGGCGTGCTTCCTTTCGAGGCGTTTGCTTATGCGGCGAGCAAGAAGGATTCTGAGATTCATGGTTTCTGACCCTTTGAGTTTTGGTTTTAACTGATGGCGACGGGCCCTCATTTGGGCCAGCCGCCGCTTGTTTCTGTTGCAGCACCTCAGCTTGCGTGCCAACTAGGCCGCAGAATTAGATCTTCCTGAACTCCCGTAGCTTATGGACCTTCGATATTGGTGCGAGACTCGAACGAAAAGCTGAACGTTCGAATTTTCGTTCCCGATCGAGATGACCCTCGAGAAGGTGCGCAATCGATGTTGCGCAATTCTCGTCGGCTCATCATCGAGTCTAGTTCGCCCCAGGCGTTTGCTTTTCGACAAACCGCGTCGTGACGCTCCACCCACTTCAGGACTCCATCCAAGGGGTCGCGAAGTAATGTTTTCTCGGCGACTTGACCTTCTCGGCCTTAACCTTCTGGATCACGCCTCTGCTTGGTCGTGATCTTTGCTCGGCTGAGCGGCGCTGGCGCTAAGCGGAAACTGCCGCACCGATGGCTAGGGCGGCGGCGATTTTTATGAGTATTGATGTTTTCATTGGTTTATTCCTTCGGGCCGCGCGCTTACTGGGCACGGTGCCACCTTCACCTTGAGCTTCGCCTGTGCCAGTTTCGGTGAGCAAATGATAACCGGTGTAATATCAACAACATACATCTAGAACTCACCTGCTGTGATCGAACGATTATTTGAACATCCAAGATTTCGTCCCCTGACCGCACGCCCGACGCAATTGGTCGCGCCCGCGCTGATCACTAGGCGATGTCTGGAATCCCCGTGCGCGCTTTGGTCGATCTTTTTGCGCAAAACCCATAGCTGACAAACCGTGATCAATGAGCCGAAACGTTTCTCCCTGTCGCATTCGACTTTAGATGGCTTCTCGAGTGCTATCTCGACGGAAAGAGGAGCGCAGCCGACAAGTCTGCTGGTGCTGCCGAGTCAGCGAAGCAGGTCATCGGCCCACACCACGTGAGCCAAGCCTGACTGCGAGCCACACGGTCACGACTTGAAGTATCAGGAACACAAGAGGATCGCACCCCTTGCACATCGAGGAAACTACTCACCAGGACCAATGAACCATCTAAGCGCTAACTCGATTGGATTCAATCCAAGCTGCCCGCGCTCCTGGACGGCATGCAAGCGGGAAAATCACGTGACGCTTATTAGGTCGTGAGTTCGATCGGCGGAAGAGCATGAGGCCGATGACCAGATAGGCGGCGGCATAGGTGAGGAGCACGAGCGTCGCGGTGGTCACCGCGCTCGCCGTCTGGCGGCGGATCATCAGGTCGTTGAAGGCGTCCATCGCCCAGAAGGTCGGAAAGGCACGCGCCACGGACTGCATCCAGTGCGGCTCGAGATCGATCGGCCACCAGCAGCCGCCCGCGGCCGCCATGGTGAGGATGGCGATCGATCCGAGCGGCAGCACGGCCTCGCGGCTCTGCGCGAGCCCCGCGACCACGAGGCCAAAGGCGGCGCCGGCCGCTACGATGCCGACGGTCGGCAGCGCGAGCGCCCAGGGCTCGGGGCCGAGCAGAGACGCCGAAGAAGAGTCGCCCGACGGCGAACAGGAGCGCCATCTGCACGATGCCCACCACGAAGCGCGCCGTGAGCTTGGCGCCGAGCACGACGGCGAGCGGGGTCGGTGTCGCCCTGAGCCGGGCGAACGTGCCCCAGTCCCGCTCGTCGAGGAGCAGCCAGCGAGATGCCGAGCAGCATGCCGAGGAGGAGAAAGGTGATGCTGAACCCCGGCACGTTCTGGTCGAAGGTGTTGAACGTGCGCGGCGCACCGGTGACGCTCGTCTCCTCGATGGCAAGCATCCCGGGCAGGCGCGCCGCGGCGGCTCTGGGCAGCTCCGGCAGGTGGAGACCGGCGGGCGGCGCCGGCAGCGTGAGGCAGCTCGACGGTCGGGCAGCGGAGGCAGCGACACCGGAGGCACCAGACGGGCGGCGAGCGCGCTGGGCTTGGCGCGCGCGAGCTCAGCCAGCGCCGGCGGGACGACCAGCGGATCAGGCGGTGGCGGGATCCGATCCACGAAGCGCCCCGCGCGTGCGCGCACAGCCTCCGCCCACGCCGTGAAGGCGCGCCGCGCGCGTCCAGGTCGGCGAGGAAGCTCCGCAGCGGATGCAGAAGCGAATCGAGCGCGGCGCTGGCGCGCCGCTTTCTGCTCGGCTCGCAAGCGCGTCAGGCTCGCGGAGAGCGCACGCTCGCCCTCGCGGCGGGCGCGCGACGCATCGCTTCGCGCCGCCGCGAGTCGCGTCGTGGCGTCGTCGAGCTCGCGACGGAGATCGGCGGCCGCGCGGTCGAGCGCGGCGCGTGCCTCGAGCGCGCCGTCCCGCGTCGCTTCGAGCTCGGCCACCGCCTCGTCCCGGGCCGCGACCTCGACCTCGTGTCGGATCTCCTGCACGAGGTCGCGAATGACGTCGAGCTCGATCACCTTGACGGGGTCGGTGTAGAGGATGAGCTGGCTCGGCTGGCCGGCGGCGAGCGCCGCTGAGGTGCCCGCGGGCACGACCAGCGCCGCGCCCGTCTGCTTGGCGCGCACGAGGGCGCGCGCCGCGCCGCGCTCGGCGACCAAGGTCACGCGCACGGCACGATCGTCACGCAGCCGCTCGGCGAGCGCGCTGGCCGACGCGACCGCCGTCCTCGTCGACCAGCGGCAGCAGGAACGCGGAGGTCCCTCCGGTCGCGCCGTAGAGGTTCGCGAGCGAGAGCCCGGCAACGGTGATGACGACCACCGGCGCGAGGGTCAGGAACACGAGCCCGACCCGGTCGCGGAGGAGCAAACGGAAGTCCTTGCCGAGGGCAGCGACGAAGGCGGAGAGCATCAGTTTGGGAGCGTCGTCGCGGAGTGCGCGGCCCGTGAGCGCGAAGAAGGCGTCGTTCAGGTTCGGTCGAGTGAGGGCGAACTCGATCACCTCGCCGCCTCCCCGCTCGGCCGCCGCGAGCACCGCCGGCACGACGGTCGCGTCGCGAACGGCGAGCGGTTGCAAGCTCCGCGGATGACGCGAGCGGCGTTGCGCCCGTCACCCCGCCGAGCCAGCCGTCGGGGAGCGCACGGGCGGTCCGCAGCCGGACCTGGGGCTGGAGGCCGCTTCTCGGCGACGAGCGCGGTCGGTGTGCCCGTGGCCAGCAGCTGGCCGTGGTCGAGGAGCAGGAGGCGGTCGCAGAGGCGCTCGGCCTCGTCCATCTGGTGCGTGCTGTAGAGCACGGCGGCGCCGGCGCGAGCGAGGCCGAGCACCGCCGCGAACACGCGCTCGCGCGACTGCGGATCGACCCCCACCGTCGGCTCGTCCAGCAGGACGACCTCCGGCCGGTGCATGATGCCGGCCGCGAGGCTCAGCCGCCGGCGCATGCCGATCGAGAACTGCGACACCGGCTCGTGGGCGCGGTCGGACGAGGCCGATCAGGTCGAGCGCATGGCCGACCGCCGCGGGCGCATCCCGCGCCGCGACGCCCTGCGCGCGGGCGAAGAAGTGGAGGTTCTCGGTCGCCGTCAGGGCGGGATAGAGCGCGACCTGCTGAGGCACGAGTCCGAGCACGCGGCGCGCGGCCGCCGCCTCGCTGGGCAGACTGTGCCCTCTGATCGACACGGTGCCGGTGTCGAAGCGAAGTAGGGTCCCGAGTATGCCGAGCGTGGTCGACTTTGCCGGCGCCGTTCGGGCCGAGCAGTCCGACGATCTCGCCCGGTGCGACGGTGAACGAGAGCTGCGAGAGGGCGACCCGCTCGCGGTAGCGCTTGGTAAGCCGATTGACCGCGATCGCTGGTGTCAGCGGCGTTCGTCGTCAATGGGCTAGCTTTCACAGCGTATCGTCGTTGTGACAGCATGGACCTATCTTTCGCGCCGTCCCAGTTCCGCCGCTGACCTCCTTATCGAGGTGCGAACACATCTTTCCGGATCGCATAAAGGCGTTGCTCCACTTTTGGATCTGCATGCTGACATAGACGTTGCCGACTCTGCGATCAGCCGATTCGCAGCGCTCTCAGCGTGGCGGAATCGATCTCGCCGGTAACCGGCAATCTATCAACGGACTGAAACCAGCGGATGGCGGTTTCCGTTTGCGGACCCACTACACCGTCGACTGGACCGTGATAATAGCCGAGTTGGGCTAGCGCCTGCTGGACCGCCACGCGTCACGTCATTGTAGTCCCGAGCGGTATACTGGTAATAGGGTCGTAATACGAGGACCCGGAACTACCGAATACAAAATCAGGACCGAAGAAGCCTTCATGACCATGGCGAAACCGATGTCCAACAAAGCCGCGGCCTCCGTGGAAGCCGTTGCCTCCGTGGAAGCCGTTGCCTCCGTGGAAGCCGTTGCTCCGTGAAAGCTACCGCCTCCGTGAGAACCGCCGCCTCCGTGAGCCGCCGCCGCCCCGTGAGCCGCCGCCCCCTCCTCCTCCTCCGCGGGCCAAAGCAATGCCCGGCGCGGTGGCCATGGCCGCGGCTGCAGCAAACCGATGACTAAGAAATTTGTTTTCATACAAAGTGATAAAGGGCTCAGATTGCGTGCCAAGAGAGACAATTGAGGTAAGTTAATACGCCACAGGGGTTACCTGAATTCGCTTGGGCTTCGAAAGCACCGACGAAATTTCGAATGTTCAAAGATTCGTCCGAAATTGGCATGAAACCTCGACTCGCGCAGGGAGTCCGCCTCATAGATCACTGAATTGAAGTAAACGTCGGCCGGAGGAACGAAACCGTCCAGATGTCGCTCGTGGGTCTGGACGCGTGTTTTGCAGGTCGCAAACAGCGATGAATCTCTGCTGGCCATTCCGCACACTGCAGCCGCATCGAAGAATACGCGATGCCTGTTCGAGGCATTTGCTTTTCAACGGGTTAGAAAGCTGCGTGGATGTGCGGGTCCTCCCGATTGAGTTCACAGCGGTCTTGGGGCTTTAGCTTTGTAGCAGTTGGTGTCGGAGACGGCGCGGACTTCTTCTCGCCGCCCGGCGAGCTCGTATTGTCCGAGCCTGTGGCCGGTCTCGCTTGCACTTGCAAGCCCTCGGTCAGGTCGTCGGTCGGGTTCACGACCACGGCGGCTCCGTCCTCCAACCCGGAAAGCACTTCCATCTCGGTGCCAAAATCGCGGCCGACCTGGATTTTTGCCAATGGATCCTGCCGTCTTTCGTCAGCGTCGCGACCTGCGGGCCTTCGGTTTTGAAAACGAAGGCGTTTGCGGGAAGGATGATCGGTCCGTTGCCGCCGCTGAGTGTGAATTTCACGTACGCATACATGCCCGCGTAGAGCGCGCCGTCGTCATTGGGGATTTGCAGCTCGGTATTGAGCGTGCGCGAGGCCGGATCGAGCGCGGCGGCGGTGCGGGTGACCCTGGCTTCGAAATCGCGGTTCGGATATTCGTTGACGAGGAGCTTGGCCGCGAGGCCTTCGTGAATATCTGGCGCGTTGCTCTGCGGCACGTTAACGAAGATGTTCAGCGGATTCGTTTGCGCGATCTGGTAGAGGGTCGTGCCGGCGCTGCCACTGCCAGCCGACACGAGCGTTCCGATATCAATCAGGCGCGCGGTGATGCGGCCGGCGAACGGCGCGGTGACGTTTTTGAAAGCCTCGAGCGCCACGAGGCGTGCCACGTTGGCCTTGTCGGCATTCATCGTCGCCTCCGCGGCGTTATAAGCGGCCTGGTCGGTATCGTTCTCCTCCTTGGAAACCACCTGCTTTTGCCACAGTTGTTCCCAGCGTACCGCTGTCACCCGGGCAATCTCGTAGTTCGCCTGCGCCTGCTGGAGCTGGTGCTGCGCCTGGGCGAGTTCCTGGTCGAGGTCCGGCGCGACGATTTCTGCCAGAAGCTGCCCCTCCGTGACACTGTCCCCGATGTCCGCCAGTCCAGCGCGCGATGTAGCCCGTGGCGCGCGCAAACAACGTCGTCTGATGGACGGCCTCGATATTGGCTGGGAAGGATGAGTTCCACCGGCTTGTCGCTCGGGTGGACCCGGATGAATTCCACCGAGACCTCCGACATTTTCGCGGCGAAGTCCTCCTGGGCGCGCATCTGCCGGATGTGGCCGGTGATGCCGAACAGGAGCGCAACGGCCGGGACAAGCACCGCGATCAACAGCAGCCACACGCGCCGACGGCGAGGCGGACCGATCGGGCGGCGAGATTGGTCCCTCGTTGGCTTCGATTGAGCGATTCATGATCCTGCCTCCGGGATTCCGCCCTCGTTAATCTCGCGTTCGAACTGCGCGTCGCGGTCGAGCTCAGGCGTTCCGTGGCGCAGCATGCTGTAAACGACGGGAACAAAGAAAAGCGTGGCAAAGGTCGCCACCAGCAGCCCTCCAATGACCGCGCGGCCCAGGGGTGCGTTCTGTTCGCCCCCTCGCCCAGGCCGAGCGACATGGGCAGCATTCCGATGATCATGGCCAGCGCCGTCATCAGCACGGGACGCAAACGGGTATGACCCGCGGCCAGCGCGGCGGCTCGCGCGCTCTTCGTGGCGTCCGCGCGGCGTTCGTCGTTGGCAAAGTTCACCAGCAGGATGCTGTTGGCCGTCGCCACGCCGATGGCCATAATTGCCCCCATGAGGGACGGCACGCTCAGCGTCGTTCCGGTGATGAAGAGCATCCAGACGATCCGCAGAGCGCGCCGGGAAGCGCTGAAATAATCACGAACGGATCGGTCCATGACTGGAAAGTTCACCACCATCACGGAATAGACGAGCACGATGGCAAAGACGATCCCGACGCCGAGACCGAGGAAGGCGGCGTTCATGCTCTCGGCCTGGCCCCGCACGCTGATGAACGTGCCGCGCGGCAGCTTCGAGGGCGGAGTTTGCAGCCAGTGGAACTTGTCCAGAACCCTCGCCAAACCGACTGCGCGGCGGCCAGTTGGCGAAACCAATGCGGCTGCGGGTCGAACTCGCCGAGCACCTTCCCGACGTCTGCGGCGATGCCTCCGAGGTCGCGATCCTGGGCCGTCGCGAGCACGTCGAACACCGGCTGCACGTTGTAGTGGTTGACGATCACTGGAGAGTCGTCGCGCTCGATGCGGGCGAGATTGCCAAGCAGCTCCGGCTGCGCGAGCCCCGGCGCGACGACCGGCGTATTCAATAGCGCGTTGAGCGTGTCCATCTTGTATTGCGGTGTTTGCACCGCCACCTGATAATTGACGCCATTCTGGAAATTCAGCCAGAAGTTCGGCGACGCCTGCCCGCTCGAACTCAACGAGGTGAGCAGCGTATTCGCCACGTTCTGCTGCGTGAGCCCGATCTGGCTGGCGCGCGCGCGATCAACGTTGACGCGCAGCTCGGGACCGTGCACCCGCTGTTGCAAATGGACGTCGGCCGCTCCGCGGATTTGCGCCACCCTGGCCTCGATCTGCTTGGCCAGGGCAAGGTTTTCGGGGCTGGCTCCGGTGATCTGGATATCGATGGGCGCGGGCAGGCCGAAGTTCAGAATCTGGCTCACGATATCCGGAGCCGAAAAGGAGAACTCCATGTCCGGAAAATCGCGTTGGAGCCTTTCCCTGAGCATGCGCACATAGTTCGCCGTGGGACCGTGATGCTCCGGGTTGAGCGCCACGAGGATTTCGCCGTCGGCGGAACTGATGGTGGAATTGTCGCTGAAGGCGAGATTGATGCCGCTGGCGGGCAGGCCGATGTTCGCGAGCACGGTGCGCACCTCGTCGGCCGGCACCACCTCGCGAATGACCTTGGCGACCGCATTGAAGCGCGCCTCGGTCACCTCGAGCCGCGTGCCTTCGGGCGCCCGGCAATGCAGGCGGAACTGGCCCGCATCCACCGCGGGAAAGAAATCCCGCCCGAGAAACGGCACGAGGCCGAGCGGAAACCAGCACCAGCCCGCCCATGGAAAGAAAGACGATTCCGCGATGATCGAGCGCCCGATCCAAGGCCGCAACATAGGCCTCGCGCAGTTTTCCAAAACCGTGATTGAAACGGTCGTGGATGCCGCGGAGCCATCCGAAGACGCCCGCGAAGCGGGACTGTCGCCGGGGATTTTCCGGACTCCCTTCCGGTTTGCCGCCATCTGGCATCTCGATCTCGTCAAGATGATGCCTGAGGAGAAACCTCGCCATCGTCGGCACGACCGTGCGCGAAAGGAAGTAGGAGGCCAGCATTGCGAAGATCACCCCCATGGCCAGCGGCTGGAAAAGGAATTTCGCCGTGCCGCCGAGGAAAAACACCGGCACGAAGACGATGCAGATGCAAAGCGTGGAGACGAAGGCCGGCACGGCGACCTGACGGGCGCCGTCCAGAATGGCGCTCGTCATGGGCTTGCCCATGCCGAGATTGCGATGGATGTTTTCGATCTCCACCGTGGCGTCATCCACGAGGATGCCCACCGCCAGGGCCAGGCCGCCGAGCGTCATGATATTCAATGTCTGCCCCAGCGCGCCTAGCAGGATGATCGAGGAGAAAATCGCGAGCGGGATCGAAACGGCCACGACCAGCGTGCTGCGCCAGCTCCCGAGAAAAAGCAGGATCATGAGCGCGGTGAGACAGGCGGCGATCAGGCCCTCCTTCAGCACGCCGTCAATGGCCGCCCGGACGAACAGCGACTGGTCAAAAAGCTCGGTGATCTTCAGCGCCGGCGGCAGCGTGGCCTCGATGCGCGGGAGCGCCTCCCGGACCCGCTTGATGATGTCGAGCGTCGAGGCATTGGCGGACTTCAGCACCGTAAGCAACGCCGCGCGCGTGCCGTTCTGCGAAACGATATTCGTCTGCACGGCGAATCCGTCACGCACCTCGGCCACGTCGCGCATGGTGATGGTGGCGTTGCCGACTTGCTTCACCGGCAGGTCGTTGAGCGCTTCCAGCATCCGCGGGCTGCTGTTGAGCCGCACATAGTATTCGCGGTCTCCGATCTTCTGCGTTCCGGCTGGCAGGATGAGGTTCTGCGCCGTGAGCGCGGTCGTGACGTCCGCGGGCGAGAGCCCCTTGGCGTAGAGCTTTTGCAGGTCGATATCAACCATCACTTGGCGCACCTTGCCGCCGTAAGGCAGCGGCACCTGCGCGCCCTGCACCGTTGAGAGCTGGGTGCGGATGAAGTTGAGGCCGAGGTCGTAGAGCTGCTGCTCGGACAGGCCCTCGCCCGTCAAACCGAGCTGGAGGACGGGGACGTTCGAGGCGCTGTATTGCAGAATGAGCGGCGGGGTGGTTCCCGGCGGCAGGATTCGCAAAAGCGTCTCGCAAATGGACGAGATCTGCGCCACGCCGGCCTCGGCTTTCGCCCCTTCGTGGAAAAAGACCTTGATGACAGCGACGCCGCTGTAGGATTGCGACTCGATATGCTCGATGTCGTTGACCGTGGTGGTCATTGCCCGCTCGGTGACGGTCACAAAGCGGGCCGCCATCTCCTCCGGTGCCACTCCAGAAAAGCTCCAGATGACGCTGACCACCGGAATGTTGATTCTCGGAAAAATGTCCGTGGACATCCGCGCGATGGTGACGATCCTGAGCAGGACGATGAGCATCGCCATGATCGTGAAAGTATAGGGTCGCCGAAGCGCCAGACGTACGAGCCACATAAGATGGGAAGGGATGAATTGCGCCTAATACCGAACCTCAATCGGGAAATCGTCCGGCAGCTGGTCGCGCCGTTGCAGGGAAAAGGAGACGAGCGGCGAAGCGGCGCTCCGTGCGGCGTAGGATTTGGTCTTCATGGCAGGTTGTGTTCCTTGGGATTGGGTTCGCTCTTCTTCTACAAATCGAGTTCGGAAAGCCCGGGGTGATGGTCGGGACGGCGGCCCAAGGGCCAGAAATACTTGCGGTCGGTGTCTTTGATCGGGAGGTCGTTGATGCTGGCGAGGCGCCGCGCCATTAAACCGTTGCCGTCGAATTCCCAGTTCTCGTTTCCGTAGGAGCGGAACCAATTTCCGCTGTCATCGTGCCACTCATAGGCAAACCGGACCGCGATCCTGCTTCCGTGAAAGGCCCACAGCTCCTTGATCAGCCGGTAGTCCAGCTCCCGGGCCCACTTCCTTGTGAAAAAGCGAATGATGGCCTCACGTCCCGAAAGAAACTCCGCGCGATTCCGCCAAACGCTATCAATCGTGTAAGCTTGCGCGACCTTTTCTGGATCGCGGGTGTTCCAGGCATCCTCGGCAAGCCGCACCTTTTGATCGCCGCGTCCCGGTCAAAAGGCGGAAGCGGCGGACGGGAATCTTCGGCGTTCCTAACTGTTTTCACGCGACGAGAGGGTGGGTTCGGGTTGGTCGGTGAAATCGGTGCTGAGCGAGACCTGTTCCCATCGGTCAACCTCTTCGGAGAGATGCTGGAGTTTCGCGCGAGCGCGGCGAAGAGCGTCCGAACCGAGAACCAGATGCAACGGTGGTTCCTTGGCCTCGACGGCTTCGATGATGGCGCGGGCCGCCAGGACCGGATCGCCCTGCTGCTTCCCGGCGATTTCATGAAGATGACGAATAGTCTTCCCGCTCGTCTGCGCATAGGCGGCGATCGAGCCGGAGGCATTGTGGACGGAGTGCCCGGAGAGAAAGTCGGTGCGGAAGGCGCCGGGTTCGACCAGTGTGACCCGAATGCCGAGCGGCCCGACTTCCTGGGCCAGGCTTTCGGACAGCCCTTCCAGGGCGAATTTCGTCGCCGCGTAGATCCCCGAGCCCGGCATCGGGGCAAGTCCGGCGATGGACGATAGGTTGACGATATGTCCCCGGCGCTGGGCCCGAAGGAAGGGAAGCGCCGCCTGGATCAACTGCAGCGGTCCGAAAAAATTGACGTCGAAAACGCGGCGAACCTCCGCGGCGCCGGCTTCCTCGATCGCCCAAGCAATCCATACCCGGCATTGTTGACGATCACGTCCAGCCGGCCGTGGAGCGCGTGAGCCGTCACGATCGCCGCCCTGGCCTGGTCGGCTGACGGCAATTCCAGCGGCAGGACGTGCAGCTCTGTGCGACAGCGACGCCAAACCGGAGTCGCCGTCGCGGGTTGTGCCAATAACGACATCTCCCCTTGCAAGGAGCCGCCTTGGCTAGCTCGCGCCCCAATCCGCGTGAGATCCCGGTGACAAACCAAATTTTCTGACTTTCCGACATGTGATATTTCCTGTTGTGGTTGTGGAGTTACCAGGGCAGCAATTCGCCCAGATGGAAGTAGCCGCCGGTTGGCGCCGTCTGCCGGAAGCGTGGCCAGTTGCGCGCTGGTTTTCCCGCCCTCGGTGACTTCCAGGTCGGCGTTGGAGCCGCCCATATCGGTCTTGACCCAGCCAGGATGGGCCGAGTTGACCTTGATCGGGGAGTCGCGCAGTTCGTGGGCGAGATGAACTGTGAAAGCATTCAACGCGGTCTTCGACGCGTCGTAGGCAAAAGCTTTGTAGGAATAAATGTACGAGCCGGAATCGGATTGGAGCGTCAATGACCCGAGGATGCTCGAGAGGTTCACGATCCGTCCGGCAGGCGCCTTCCGCACCAGCGGCAGGAGCGTCTTCGTGAGCGCCACGGGCGCGAAGAAATTCACCTCGAAGGTTTTGTGCAGGATCGCGGACGAAATCGTGCTGGTGCGATTCAGGCGTCCAGCGGCTGAAGAATTTTCCCCCTCCATCAAGACGGCCGCGTTGTTGATCAGGATGTCCAGCTTGCCGTATCTCCGCTCGAAGTGATCGCGGACCGCCCGATGGTCCTCCGGCTTCGTCACGTCGCAGCGCAGGCTTTCAGCCGCGATGCCTTCGGAGCGCAGCGTTGCCGCGGCGGCTTTGCCTTTTTCAGGATCGCGCGAACCGATCACGACGACGATGCCAAGTTTGCCGAGTTCGCGCGCCGTCTCCAACCCGAGCCCGCGATTGGCCCCGGTGATGAATGCGACTTTCTTTTCGGTGCTCATCTTCTTGAATTGGGTTTCAACCACCCCAAATCAGTTCCGTGCCAACGTTTCGATAATTCAAAGATTCCTTATGGAAAACAGGTTGCGAAATTTCGTCCCCGCGCCCGGCCCGGACGAAATATCGGACGTACGAAGAATCGTCCGCCCTTCGTTTGAAGACTCGTTCACTCCGCGGAACCCGCGTGGAATTCACGAACACGGCTCGTCGGTTGAGACTGCAAAACGGTTTCGTCGCTCAGGATTTTCATCCCGGCTCTGGCGCAGACCTGACACGCAGATAGGTCTTTGCCAGACGGGCCAGTTCCAGCGTGACCAGCGTGAAAAACAGCCAACGCGCAATATACCAATGGCCCTTGCCGGCGATGGCTTGGTGGTAAATCAGCAGTGCAGCGGCGACGTAAGGCAAGGCGGTGCAGGCGCTTCCAGTTTTTCCACCGAGCTTGCGAATGGACCATTGATTACTCGTCAGCGCCAGGATGACGAGGATCGTAAGGACCGGAGAAGCCTGAACCAGATGAATGGCTTCGTAAAACTCTGCAAGAGGCTGTCCCAGTCGCCTTCGTAGCAGGATGTGGGAGGAAAAATGCAAGAGACCGTAGATGCAGGCGGTGACCCCGATCATGCGGCGATGACGATTGAGCGCGTTGACGAGCCGTGAGCGCGGGAACAGGATGCGCAGCGGCGTAAGCGCAAGGACAGCGCCGAGCGTCCAAATGGCGATTTCCCCGGTCTGGTGCAGGAGCTTTTCGACCGGGTTTGCTCCGAGCCCGCCGGTGAATGCGGGAATGACGAGCAGCCACACACCGACTCCTACGAGCACGGAAAGCGCGAAAAGTTTGTGGGCGACAATCCGGACCAGCAGGTTCATCCGAAGTCGGGTGGTCAAAAATTCTTGCGCAGATCCAACCCCGCGTAAAGAGCAGCGACTTCCTTTCCGTAACCATTGAACATCAAGGTCGGCTGCCTGCTGGAAAAGAAGCCGGCGCCGATGACTCGCTCGGTTTTCTGACTCCAGCGCGGGTGATCGACGTTGGGATTTACGTTGGCATAGAAGCCGTATTCGTCGGGCGCCGATTGGTTCCACAACGTATTCGGCTGATCGGCGACGAACTCGATCTTCGCGAGGATTTCGCACCTTTGAATCCATATTTCCATGGGACCACGAGCCGAATCGGGGCGCCATTTTGATTCAGCAGCGGTTTGCCATAGATGCCGGTCGCCAGGAATGCCAGTTCGTTCCTGGCCTCGTCGATGGTAAGGCCCTCCGTGTAGGGCCAGGGAAAGTCACTTGGAACGTTGCCCAGGACAGACCGCGGGGTCGTAAAACGAAGTGAATTTGACGAATTTCGCCTCGGCCATCGGCTCGGCCATGGCGACGAGCTTCGCCAGCGGGAAACCGTCCCAGGGAATGACCATCGACCATGCCTCGACGCAACGATGGCGGTAGTTGCGTTGTTCGATACCACCAATGGCTTTGATGAGGTCGTTGACGTCAAATTGGGCGGGCTTCGCGCAAAGACCTCAATTTCAACCGTCCACGGCTCGGTCTTCCATCCACGATTCGCGAGTTGCTGTGGATCCTCTTTCGAGAGTCCCCATTCGTAGAAATTGTTGTAGCTGGTGATGAGGTTGTAGGGCGTGAGCTTCACGCCATCGAGCTTGAACGCGGGATCGAGCGCGTCGGGAAATCCAGCCGTTGCCGCGCGAATCGTCGCGGGGAAAATGGCCGTGGCGGCAACCCCGAGACCGACCACGCGAAGAAAGTCGCGGCGACGAAGATAGTCCGCCTCGGGCGTAACGACGGAATCGGGCAGCTCCCAGGAACGTGGTTTGCGGATTTGCATGCGATCGGGGCTGAGGGTTCTTCCTCTTATTGGAGTTCAGGGTAGCATGATCCAGCGCGGGCCGTCGTTCATAAATTGCGCTCCAGCTCCGCCATGAGTTCGTCGTCGATCTCGAGGAGGGGCGGCTTTTGTATTGTTTTCGAGATGGTCCACCTTGGACGTGCCGGGAATCGGAAGCATCACCGGTGATTTCTTGAGCAACCACGCAAGTGCCAGCTGACCGGGAGTCGCATCGAGTCGCGCCGCGGCATGAGGACAGCGGGCTATCTGGATTGGCCAGGCTGCCAGTCGCGAGCGGATACCACGGAATGAAACCGATGTTCTCGGCTGTGCAGTAATCGAGCACCGTCTCGGAGTGGCGATCGGAGAGGTTGTAGAGATTCTGCACGGTCGCGACGGGCGTCAGGCGGCGAACCGCTTCTATCTGTTCGACGGTGACCTCCGACAGGCCGATATGCCGAATCTTCCCCTCGCTTTGCAGCTCGCGCAGCGCGCCGATCCTGATCTTCCATCGGCACCTTGGAATCGATGCGGTGAAGTTGAAAGAGGTCGATCCGATCTAGGCTTCAGTCGCACGAGACTGCTTTCACAGCGCTCGCGCAAATACTCGGGCGGCCGTCAGGCTCCCATTGGCCCGGACCGGACCGCTGGAAACCGGCTTTCGTCGCGATGAGTAGATTTTCCGGATACGGGTGCAATGCTTCTGCGATCAGTCGCTCGGAAACAAACGGCCCGTGCGAGTCTGCGGTATCGATAAGCGTGATGCCCAGCTCGAGCGCGCGTCGAAGCACGGCGATGCACTCGTCATGATCGGCGGGCTCGCCCCAAATGCCTTCTCCGGTAAGGCGCATGGCGCCGAAGCCGAGACGGTGGACGGGAGTGTCTCCGCCGATGTGGAAGGTGCCGCTTTTGACGGCCGGTTGGTCAACTTGCGTGGTGTTCATGGTATGGTGTTTGATGGTTCTGGTCTGGTTTGATGAAAGGGCAAAGTCTTGCGCGGTCTCGTCTCATTTCTCGTCACCCGGCGAGGGCGCACCAAAGATGCCGAAGGAAAAATGGGATCTTACGGAATCTCCGGCTGAACACCGCCCGAAGGAGACAAGTGCCGTTGAAGTAAAATTCGGCGGCACGGCTGCGAGTCTCTTCGAGCATTCGCGCCTCGCTCCTTCTCGAGAGACACGTCTTCATGCCACGAGGTTGCCGTTCGAGACGAGGTGCCGGGTGGATTGAGGATTTCGAAGCGAATTGCGTGAACACGTCGGCGAGCACGTTGCGCGCGGCCACCAAAATTTCCTCCACGTCGTTTGGAGCGAACTCCGTGATGCGCGAGGACGAATACTTTCGTGACTGGCTGAATAGTTCTCATTTTCTTTCCTCCTCTTGCAGGTTGCGTTACTTGAGATCCGTAAACTGCGGCGGATGGCAGGGTCTCATTAGGTCTTACGCCGCTCGTTTGTGTTTAGATTCCTCTCACTCAGCTTTCGGGCCAAGTTCGCGGTGATCACGTAAGCCTTTTGGCACGAGTTTATTGCAGGTTTGAGGTATGCAAGATGATCTGGTTCGAAATTTCGAACGTTCGAAGTCTCGTCTCGGGATGGGCGGAATAAAGTTTCGCCTGATCTTCGATAATCCGGCACTAGAGGGCAGGATCGTGTCATAGGAATGCGACTACGCCGCAGGAGATTACCGGAGGCCTAGGCTCGTCGCGCAAAAGCATCGGAAAACGGTCCGGATCAGGGATTCGATCCCTGAACGGGTGCTTCGCTATAGGCGTTCCTCAGACTGGGAAGGAAGCGCAGCCCGCAGGCTCCAGCTTCTCGCGGAAAAGTTCGGAGGTGTTGCAGACGACATCATCCCCCTGCTTGCCAGTGCTCGGCAACAACGACGATCGGATTAACCGATTCGCAGCGCTCTCAGCGTGGCGGAATCGATCTCGCCGGTAACCGGTAGCCTATCGACGGACTGAAACCAGCGGATGGCCTTTTCCGTTTGCGGACCGACTACACCGTCGACTGGGCCATGATAGTAGCCCAGTTGAGCTAGCGCCCGCTGGACCGCGAGAATCACGTCACTGTAATCGCGAGCGGAATAGTTGTCGTAGGAATAGTCGTAATCGTAAGCCCCGAGATAGTACGGGTCGTAATACCCGGCCAGGGATTACCGAACACAAAATGATGACCGAAGAAGCGGTCATGATCATGACGAAACCCACGCCCAAAATGGAATGATCGGTCCGATACAAAACCGTGGTGCGCAAAGCCACCGCCGTGAAAGCCACCGCCTGCCGTGAAAGCCGCCGCCTCCGTGAAAGCCACCGCCTCCGTGAAAGCCACCGCCTCCGTGAAAGCCGCCGCCGCCTCCATGAGCCGCCTCCTCCTCCTCCGCCGCGGGCCAAAGCAACACCCGGCGCGATGGCCAGGGCCGCGGCTACGAGTAAACCAGCTAACATCGCTTTCAATGATGAAGAGTTCCTATTCATGTGTCGGTTTCCTTTAGTGATGTATTTGCTCATTTTCTCGATTTGGGTTTGACTTCTGTAGAGCTCAGCTTTCGTGCCAAACGCGCCCATCGGATTAAGACCCTATACCACAGCATATTATTGACTTGGGTCGGGCGTGGAGGGAGGGATGAAATTTCGGACGTCCAAAGATGCGTTCCGAAATCGGCATGAAACCTCGGCTGGCTCGGACGCTCAGCGATTATCACCCATTCGACGCCAACGACGCCTATTCGGAGACAGTCCCAAAGACGCGCGAAGCTTTCCTTCCCGTGTTCATTGTCTGCTCTCAAGACGCGGCGCGCTCTCGTGCGGCGTGAATATGGCGAGCAACTTGGCGAAACGGGCTTCGTAGGAGTCGCACGGGGCGACTTTCCGTTGGCGTCGATCCAGTCAGGATGCTGTCCTTCGCAGGGCTTCGCGAATCTGCGCGCGAAGTTCGGCGTAGGTGTGGATTTGGTCGCTCATGGCTGCGATACACTGAATGGCTGGTTGAGCAGCGGCAGGCGTTTTGACGTCGATTTCTGGGAAAGCCTGGTGGAGCGCGGCTTTATGCCAGTCCTCGGCATGGGTCTGGATGACGTCCGAGTTAATCGCCGACCAGGCCGCGTAGAGGCGCAAGCCCCGTGAGCGGATTTCGAGCTTGCGAATTCTCGAGGTTTCTTGGTGCAGATGGTCGCGCAAGGCGCGACGATAGACACACGCGCTTCACGTGCGAGACGTTTGCTTATGCGGCGAGCGAGAAGGATTCTGAGATTCATGACTTCAAGCTTGAGCTTTTGGTTTCAAACGGTGGCGACGCGTTAATTCGACTCCACCGGTTGTTCCTCTTCCCTCAGGTTCCGTGCCAACTACGATGCATAATCACATCTTGTTATTCTAGAACATCTTATGTAGTTATATCACTATGCGAGGCTGGAACGAGAAAGTGAACGTTCGAAGTTTCGTCCTCAGAAAAGATGCCTGCGTCCCAAAGCGGGTTTTTCAAGCTGGATTGAATGCGGTGCTGGAGGCCCCTGCCCCAAGGCGTTCCTCAAGTCGCAATCCCGGTTACCAATGATAAGCGTTTTCTTCGGGAGTGGCTAACCAGTAGCCATAGCGCTCGGCTGTCTTTACGAAGCGCTGGATTTCGTCTGGAGATGGCGGACTAACTCTTTCACCTTGAATGACCGGTCTTCCTACTTCCTGGAAAAAACGTCCGAGCTTGGATGTTGTGGTGATCAGTTGAATGACCGGATGTTGCGATCTATTCCTGAATCCGTGCTTCGCGTTGCTGGGAACTTCTATGAAATCCCCAGGACCAGCCGCGATCCAATGAGCCGCTTCCACCCTCGTCGCTAAGCACCTCAACATCTCCCGAAAGAACGAAGAAGGCCTCGATTCCGGGGTGGCTATGCATTGGCACAGAAACGCCCGGAGGAATCGTTCCTTTCATGACGCACGGAGCTTCATCGCTTGGTTGAGGTGCAACCAGAAATTGAACGCTTGGTCCGAACACCTCAAGTGCCTCGCGATCACGTTCAACTACAATATTAGTAAATGATTCAGTTCTTGTAAGAGTATTCATTGCTTCTTTCTCTTCAGTTGTTGTATGGGTCAACATCCGTTTCATCAGGTGTATTTCGCTCTTGCATCGAGCTCTCCTGGCGTCCGCTCGCATAGGTGAAAAGGCGCGAAGTCCATCAGCGCTCAACGCCGCTTGTTCGACGCTACGTCGGGATGCTCGCCGGCATCATGGACATGCCGCCCGCTCGCTCGTGGCAACTTTTGCTGGGATTCGGGCGAATGCTTCGCAACGGTTTGCACGAAACAACCCCTCGTTCCTCAACTCCGTCGCTATTTTCTGGATTCCGAGGGACTGCAGCGTGTCTGTGTTAAGGCTTGCGGTTACGCTAAGGCCATGGTCGATTTGATAGAGCGTGAGTGCAGCCCGTGTATCAGGGCCGAAGAGCCCATCGACCACGCCGTGGTAGTATCCAATTTCGCGTCAGACGGGACTGGACGGTGCTTACGGTCGGATCCGCCTGTTGATCTGCGGCTAATGGCGACTCCGTCGTTGGAATAGAGCGGCCGACGTCGGCGTAGTAGCCCGGATAATAATCGTATGGGTAGTAGTCGTCAGCGTAGTAGGGGTAGTAATCCCAGGGATAATATCCCGCATCCAGGCCTAGTCCAGGTCGCCGTCATAGCACCACCAGTGACCGTTCCAGTAGTGCGCATGCCGCCGATCCCAATCCCGGATGCCAATCGCCATCGTGGCTCTCCAAAGATGTGATTGCGAGCGCTCAAAATCCGCTGATCCGACGGCCTTGCGACCGCAAAACGCGAAGCTTGCGTTGCACGATTGCCGGGCGACACAAACTGATTCTAGTTGACGATCGAGACGCGTCGTATTGCTGGCGGACGGACGATTACCGATCGCGGGCTGGCTGCATCTGAATGGAAAGGCTGTCCGCCAAACGTGCGGGTCTCCAGCTGAGAAGCTCGCTCGGCCAAAGCCGACTCCACTTCCGCGGCTGCCCGCCAGCTCCGAGCGCCGCGCGTCCGCCGCCAAAACCACCTCCGCCTCTCGGAGTGTCCGCCGCCAGCCACTTCCGCCTCCGGTGTCCGCCGCCAAAACCACCCCGCCTCCGCCGTGTCCGCCGACCAAAGCCACCTCCGCCCCGCCGTGGCCAGCTGCCCATCCGGCGCGAGTAAGGGCGATCGATGGCATGCCGGACCTAAACTCAGTAATCTAAACTTTTTCATAGTTTCCCGCGGCTCAGGTTCCGTGCCAAGCGCCTGCGACCACTACAAAGCAGCTTGTTTTTCGATACTTACGAAAATCGAGAAAATCTGGCGAGGGTGCGGAATTTCGAACGTTCAAATAATCGTTCAATCGCAGCTTGAATCTTCGCGTTCGCACGAGATCCCGCCGCAACCGGCGTATCCATGTTCATCGCGAGCTGCAGAACTGCGGAGGAGATGTCCCCTTCTGTCCCTGTCTTACCGCACCGATTTCGCCAAGTTTGCTTCTGATCAAAATGGTCTACTTGTCTTGCGGTGATTCCGGGCGGTCGGACGTTGAAGGCCGGGAACTGTCAGGTTTTTACAATCTTATGAAAGGAAAATTTTTGACAGGTAGTGATGGTGTAGATTCCCAGCAGACCGACCGGCCGGGCTGCACCCGGGCGATGAGCCGACAGCGTATAATAATGATGCGCTGTTGAGGTCTTTTCCTTCATTGCGGCGAAAGCAGCCCGTGGTTTTTAAATACGGGTTGGCCGTCTTATCTGTCGCGGTAGTCGTCTTGCTCACGAGCCTGTTGGAACGTTTTATGGATACCATCCCGCTGTTTTATGCTGCCGTGATAATCAGTTCCCGGTATGGCGGTAGATGGTCCGGATTGCTTTCGGTTTTGTTGGCAACGCTGGCAGTGGATTACTACTTCGTGCCTCCATCTCATAGGTTCACGCTGAATATCGCGACTTTACCTTACCTGGGCAGTTTTGCGCTTCTGGCTCTGATCGTCACCTTTTAAGCACCGCGTGACACCACGCCGAAGAATCGCTTAGCGACAAGCCCACGACGAAATGGAAGCGAAGGTTCTAGACCGAACCGCAGACCTCAAACAGATCAATGAAAAGTTGCAGGCCGAGATCGCTGAACGCAGACGGATTGAAGAGGCTTTGAGGGAGCGGGCCAACCTGGTCGACCTCACCCACGACACGGTCTTCGTGCGCTGACATGAGCGACGTGATCACCTATTGGAACCGCGGCGCGGAGGAGCAGTACGGCTGGATCGAGCGAGGAGGCGGTCGGGCGAGTTTCTCACGACCTGCTGCGGACGGTCTTCCCCGCACCGTTGAGTGAGATCACGGCAGGAGCTAACCCGCACGGGCCGCTGGGAGGGGAATTGGTCCACACTCGCCGCGACGGCACGAAGGTCGCGGTGGCGAGCCGGTGGGCGCTGCAATGGGAAGGGGGAAATCCAATTGCGGTCCTAGAGACCAACAATGACATCACCGAGCGCAAGCGGGCGGAAGAAGAACGCGAACAATTGCTGGCTCGTGAGCAAGCGGCTCGCGCCGAGGCCGATGGCCGCGCAGCACCGCGTTCCGCGATCTGGTCAACTCGGTCGAGGGGATCGTCTGGGAGGCCGACGCAGCGGACGCTTCAAATTCTTGTTCGTCAGCAAGCAGGCCGAGCGCATCCTCGGCTACCCGGTTGAGCGTTGGCTGAGCGAGGCCGACGTTCTGGAAGGATCACATCCATCCCGACGACCGCGAGTGGGCCGTGGAGTTTTGCGCGACGGCGACCGCGGAACAAAGGAGATCACGACTTTGAATACCGCATGATCGCCGCCGACGGGCGAATCGTCTGGCTGCGGGATCTGGTGACCGTCGTGGTCGAGGGCGACCGGGCGACCAGGCTGCGCGGGGTGATGGTCGACATCACCAAGCGCAAGCGGGCCGAGGAGGCGCTGCGCGAGCAGGCCAGCCTTCTCAACCTCACCCACGACACTGTCTTCGTGCGCGACATGAACGACGTCAATCACCTACTGGAATCGCGGCGCCGAGGAGCTATACGGTTGGAAAAAGGAGGAGGCCATCGGGCAGGTCTCTCACCAGCTCATGCAGACGATCTTCCCCGCGCCGCTCGAAGAGATCAATGAGGAGTTGCTCCGCACGGGCCGCTGGGAAGGAGAGCTCATCACACACGAAGCGAGACGGGACGCAGGTCGTGGTGGCGAGCCGATGGTCGCTGCAGCGGGACGACGCAGGAGACGGCCCGTCGCGATCCTGGAGACCAACAATGACATCACCGAGCGCAAGCGGGCAGAGGAGTCCCTGCGGCGAGAGTGAGAGAAGATATAGACACATCTTCCAGACGGCAGGAGTGTCTATCTGGGAAGAGGATTTTTCTCAGGTCAAAGCCGCCATTGATGATCTGAAAGCCCAAGGCGTTCCGGAACTTCCGCCAATATCTCGCCGGGCACCCGGAATTTGTCCGGCAAGCCACCTCAATGGCGAAGATCCTTGATGTCAATGACGTGACCGTCAAGTTGTTCGGGGCCAGGAGCAAAGATGAGCTTCTGGTTTCGCTACACAAGGTATTCCTACCGGAGACAGAGGGAAGTGTTTGCGGGAGAACTGGATCGCCATCGCTGAAGGGCGAACCTCCTTTGAATCCGAAACCGTTCTTCACAAACCCCGAAGGGAAACAGACTTAGCCGTACGTTTACGATTACGTTGCCGCCTCAGCCCGCCACAACTTAACAGCGTCCCAGTGAGCATTACGGACATCACCGAACGGAAGCGGGCCGAGGAGGCGCTGAACAAAGCTCAAACCGAACTCGCTCACATCACCCGCGTGATGACCATGGGGAGTTGGCTGCATCGATTGCGCACGAGATCAACCAGCCGCTGGCTGCGGTGGTCACCAACGGCAATGCCTGCATGCGATGGCTACGCGCGCTCGCAGCCCGACCTGGAAGAGGCTAGAGAGGCCGCGCAGCGCATCATTCGCGATGGCAAGCGCGGCGAGCGAGGTCATCGCCAGAATTCGTGCCCTCTTGAAGCGAACGGCTACGAATAGGCTTCCGTTGGATATCAACGAAGTCATCCAAGAGACGATGGCTCTCGCACAGAACGAAGCCCGGCGACGCCGTGTTTCGCTTCGGACCGACTTTGCGGCCAACCTGCCATCGGTTCTCGGGGATCGCGTCCAGTTGCAGCAGGTGATTCTGAACCTGATGATGAATGGCATTGAAGCCATGAGTTCGGTCAGCGATGGGTCGCGACAATTGCTGATCAAAACGCAAAGGGACGATTCAGACCAAGTCCTGATCAGTGTGACCGATTCCGGCATCGGACTGGACCCGAAGCACGCGGAGCGCCTTTTGAAGCGTTCTTTACGACCAAGACAGAGGGGATGGGCATGGGGTTATCGATCAGCCGTTCTATCATTGAGGCTCATGGCGGCCGCCTGTGGGCCACCCAGAATGCCGGATCGGGCGCGACATTCCAGTTTACCGTCCCAATGAGTCCTGACGTCGAGGCATGACCAAAACGACTCCATCGCATCCCGTGGTTCACGTCAGAATGGCCGGGAGAGCTCGGCGCGCGATCAGCTGAGCAGATGTCGGCGGCGGCCTGTATTTTGCACGCTGGCGCATGCTGCCGCTTCGCTCCCAGTTTTGGTCTTGGGCGGACGTCAGAAAGCGATCGCGTGCGGACGCGTGATCGGACGAAGATTCACGCTGCGATCGAACGATTACTGGAACGTCCGAAATTTCGTCCCTGCCGCCTGCGCCCGCCATAATATCAGTAAGTTACTGTGGATAAGCATGTTAAACCAATATGCGTTTGTTGGCACAAAAACTGAGCCAGGAACAAGTCGAACTAAATTCAAATCCGAATAAACGCGCAAACCCATGAAAATCGCCAAATCTGCAATCGACCCAGCCTCCGAACCGAGGATCAACCGCGACGTGCGCACTTATCGTCCGCCGAAGGCTACATTCTGGCTTTGGGACTTCGTGATCTTGGCGTGCTTCCTGACAGCTGCCAACTCTTCGAGGGCGGGACAACCGGTTTTCATGTCAAGGGTGGGACAACCGGTTTTCATCACGAGGCCGCCCGCAATTTCTGCCGGGTCGTGACCTCCACACAAGCGCAAGGGCCTCGGTCAATCCCGAATCAGGCAGCCACAGCGCCAGATCATCAATCAACTCAACCAAAGCCAGTTCCAACCCAAAGTGCCGCCGCCTGCGCAAACTTCCGGCGCAGCGCTCCCGTTCGTACTTCAAACCGCCACAATGAGGCGTGCGAAATAAGTTGTTGGCAACAAAAGGCGAGCCGTTGGGAAAACGAACAATCCAACACAATCGCATGAAATTTCTAGCTAACACACGCAGAGTCCTGCTAGTGGCGGCAGTTAGCCTGCCAATAGCGTTTCAGCTCCAGGCTCAACAAACCTCCCCGTTGGTGGGCCCTCGCCCGCCGAAAGCCGGAGACGAAAGCATCGTAAAATCCACCGTCAAGTGGATACCTGCGGATCTATACACCAGAGACACCGGTTTGTGACAACGAGGGTTTTGTCGGGTGGGATAATGACGACTACCGCATCGGCCGGAGTCGGGCACGGGCGCGCGAACTCTGGCTTGACCGGAGTCCGTTGGCGCTGAGCCCTGGCATCTATGTCATTGGAGCCCTTGGTGACAAATACGACGAGAACGATGTCGTTGAGCCTCGTGGCGACAAGATGCGACGAGAAAGTTCGCGTCTCGATCAAGCCGGGGCGAGTTACCGAGGTGTGGTTTGCAAGTTATAGGAGTTGAAGCTTCTGGAAGCGGCGCAAAGCATGAAGATAGGGAAATTTTCAAAGCATGACTTTCGATGCAATCGTGATCCGGAGCCCGGCGTTAATGGCGCGCGCCGCTGCAGTCCATCTTTCGGCGAAAGGCTGGAAGAGGTCGCCGTTCTCGAACCGCAAATGCCACCGCCGGTGGCGCTGTCAAAAACGGCCGAGGATTACGCTCCGGACTTTCGTCCACGATCTCTATGCACCATGAATCTCTCGGTCTTTTCGCGGGTTCGCCTTTCGTGGCCCGCGCATAAGGAGCGCCTTGCCGCACAAAGGACTTGGAGTTCATTCCCGCGGCGCGTATGCTTTTGCCTCAGCCTTTCCCGACGGCAAATGGCTTGGTGTCGGAGAAGATGTGACCTCGAAGGCAGTCGCTGCGCGTATAGGCGCTTTCAGCAAGGCCGACGAGCAGCAATGGCGCGCGCTCTCCGCTACGAATTCGCGAGTCGAGCGCCACATATTTTTGCCTTGCTCAGCGCACGTATGCCCTCCCTTGGACATCGCACGTGCCCTTTGGAATGCCTGGCGCGCCAATGGCTATGCATTTCTGGGCGAATTGGGGCGTCTTTGTTCTATGTCTTACTGCACCGCTGTCATGGCTCGACGCGCGGTTCGAATCACCGCAAGTGAAGGCCATGATGGCGGTCTGGGGGCTGCATCTTGATTTCGCACCCGACTATCGCCGGCAGGGCAATTTTTCCCTATCTCGAAAGCATGGTCTCGCAATCTTTCAGCGGCATGGCCCTCGGAAAGGGTGGGCGGATAATATCGATCAAGGCCATGGTCAGCGCGGTTACGGCAAGTGGCGGCGAAGTGCTGATCAAGACCGCGGTCTGAGCCACGGTCATTAAATCAAAGCAGAAGGCGCGCTGCTGCTGTTCACCTTGACGATGGCCGCCGTCTCGACGCGCGGCGTGCGATAATCGCCAATGTGCATCCTCGTCATCTGTTCGGCAAAATGCTCCCTGCGGCGGCTGACGGCGCCGATGCCCAACTTACGCAGCGGCTTTGCGTCCCGGTCCGGCGACAATGATGGTGCATCTGGCAATGAGCGACCTCCCCGCCTGGTCCGATGCGGCATTGCGCACTTTCGCCTATGTCCACCTTGCGCCAAATATGGCCATGATGGCGAGGACCTACGCTGATTCAATCGACGGCCTCTTGCCGGCGGAGCCTGTTCGCTCGTCGTCGGTCAACCGAGCGGCGTCGATCCGGCGCGGGCTCCCGCCGGCCAGCACGATGCTCTGGATTCAAGTTCGCACGCTTCCCTATCGCATTCGCGGCGACGCAGCGAAGACGCAAGATTGCTGCGGGCGACTGGGCCGCGGCCCGAAGGAGGCTTATGCCGACCGCGTTCTGGAACATTCTGGAGCGCTATGCGCCCGGCACAAGATCGAAGATTTTTGGCGCGCCATGTGATATCGCCTGTCGATCTCGAAGCCGATGTCCCCAATCTCGTCGAAGGCGACAGTCTCGCCGGCAGCCATCACCTCGATCAGAACTTCCTGTTCAGGCCGGCCTTCGGTCGCTCCCGTTATCACACCGGTGTCGCCGGATTGCATATGGTCAGCGCTTCGACATGGCCTGGCGGCGGAACGGGCGCCGGCTCAGGTTTTCTTTGCGCCAAGGTATTGGCCGGTGGTTGACGAGCATATTCGCGCGTCGTGGTTGCGGCTTGAGCTGTGATGGGGTGTGCAAAAACGGTAAGCGAAATGACGCACTGGCGGTGTCATTCCGTGATGTAACGCCCGCAAGCCAGTAGAATTCGGCGGCACGGCTGCGAGTTTCTTCGAGCATTTGCGCCTCGCTCACTTCAACGGCGCTGTCTCCGTTCGCGCGGTGTTCAACCGGAGATTCCGGAAGATCCCATTTTCCTTCATCTTTGGCGTGTCCTCGCCGGGTGATGAGAAATGAACTTGTTCTAATTGCTTTCAAGCGAGATATCTTCAGGAGTCTCCAATTGCTTGCCAGGCATTCGAAGCGATGCTAATCCGCTGACCTAGCCGAGGGTGAGTCGAAAAAATCCTTGTCGCCCGGCATTTCTAAAAGATGAGCAAAAAACTTCTCTTTGGATTGTTCGTCCTCTTTTGCCGCCGTTCGAGGATTTGCCTGGACAGACGGCGAACTCCTCATCTGGATAACCGATAATAGAGGTCTACCACGCTTTAGGTTGAACTCGGTAAGAAATTTGAACAAGAGATGGGCGTTTCCGTCAAAGTAGAAACCCAGGAGGAAATCCCCGACAAATTCCAGGCTGCAGCTCAGAGCGGCAAAGGCCCCGACATCTTCTTCTGGGCGCATGACCGAATCGGAGAATGGGCCGATGCGGGTTTGTTAAAGCCGCTGATGATCAAGGAGGATTTCAAGGCAGCGTTCCTCCCCATGGCGTGGGAGGCGGTAACGCATAGAAAGCGGATCTGGGGATATCCTCTCGCCCTCGAGTGTGTCTCACTAATCTACAACAAAAAGCTCGTTACGGGAAAACCACCGGCCCAGCTCTCGGAATTTCCTGCATTCGCCAAAGAACTCAAGGCAAAGGACCCAAAATTAATTGCGATCATGTGGGACTACAAGTCGCCCTACTTTAGTTTCCCGTTCCTTGCCAGCGCCGGGGCTTATTCTTTCAAGAGAACCGAGAACGGCTATGACCTCAAAGATATCGGCGTCGATAATGCCGGCGCCATCAAGGGTCTGAAGGCAATCGTCGACCTTATCAACGAGGACGTGCTTCCGAAGGGCTCTACTCAAAGCGTGATGGAAGAGAAAATGAGCACCGGCGAGCTGGCTACCATGGTCAATGGCCCGTGGGTGTGGGCTGATCTCCGCAAAAGCGGCATCGATTTTGAACTCGCGCCGCTGCCAGGGTTGGAGGCAACCCAGGTAAGCCGTTCGTCGGCGTTTTCACGGCGCTCATCAATCGTGCGAGCCCGAACGCCGACTTCGCAAAGGCGTTTCTCGAAAAATACGTCTGCACCGCAGACGGCCTTAAGGCCATCGATGCCGAGGCGTCGCTCGGCGTTCCTGCGCTGAAAGCTCTTGCCGACGAGATGAGTGCCAAGGATCCCTTAATCAAGGGAACGTATGAAAACGCTCTGAACGGGGTCGTGATGCCCAACATTCCTCAGATGGGCAGGTTCTGGAGTGTCGATGAAAGCGGCGTTCGAGATTGCCACCAGCCGGCAGGGCTACCCCTGAGGCTGCCCTGAAAGACGCCAGGAAGAACATGAAAAAGTAGGCACTTGCACCCTCGGCGAGTAATGCTCTCCGGCAGTGGCATGTGGTCGGCTGACCTGGCGACGACGTGTGGCGCGTGCTGAAGATCCGGTTCAAGCCGGTCGAGACCGATCCGCTCGTGCCGATCTATGGCGGCGGGCCATGGGAGCGCTGGCCCCGGCCCTGGCCGCCGACCGATTCCTAGACGAGCTCCGGTGCCTGAAGGGTTCGGTCCAGCCGGAATGACAGGGGTCAGCCGAGCGCCGCGGCAGCGGCCCGGGCGACCTGGCCGTCCTGCTGCGGCGTGCCGCCGCTGACGCCGCGCGGCCGTGTCTGAACATCATCTGGCCGTCCTCGAAAGCGGCAGGGGCGTTCTGGGAGCAGGGCAGGCTGCGCCCGTCCGCCATGACCCTCAGGCCGTCCTGGGAGAGCGGCGGGCGATGAGGCGGGCGAGCGGTGGGCCGAGCAGCACGACCAGGAAGAAGCGGACGGTCTGCAGCGCCATCACGAAGGAGAGGTCGACATTGCTGGAGGCGGCGATGATGGCGACGGAATCCATGCCACCGGGACTGGTCGCGAGATAGGCGGTCAGCGGATCGACCCCGACCGCACGGGTGAGGATGACGGCGAGGCCGCCGCAGAAGGCGATCAGCACCGCGATCGAGGCCAGGATCTGGGGTAGCGCGCGGACGGCATGGGCGAGCACCGCGCGGGTGAAGCCGAGGCCGATGTTCCAGCCGATCAAGCGCATAGGCGGCGGCCAGCAGCCACTCCGGCAGCTCGATCGCGATCAGGCCGGTGGCATGAAGGATCGCCCCGATCACCAGCGGCCCGAGCATGGCGCCGACCGGCAGGCGCAGCAGCCGGCCGGCGATCGCGCCGATCCCGGCGAGGGCCAGCGTTCCGGCGAACGACAGCGGGTCGAGCGGCGGGAACCAGATGATCGGCGGCGGCGACGCCCCGGTCGTATCGACCCAGAAGGCGGGCAATCAGCGAGGCGGCGACGGCGACGCAGACCACCCGCAGATACTGCATGAAGGCGACCAGCTGCGCGTCGGCGCCGAACGCCTCCGCCATCAGCACCATGGCGGTCGCGGCGCCCGGCGACGAGCCCCAGACGCCGGTGGTCCCGGGCAGCACCTGCCAGCGGCTCATCAGCCAGCCGAGCAGGCTGCTGGCGACCAGGGTCGACAGCACCATGGCGAGGAACAGCGGCCAGTCGCGCAGGAACGAGACCAGGATCGCGGGGGTGATGGCGCCGGCGATCAGGCAGCCGATGACGGCCTGGGCGCCGAAATAGGCAGCCGGGGCACCCAGATGGTGCCGCCGCCGGTCCCGACCAGGATGCCGGCGAGCATCGGGCCGAGCAGCAGCGCCGCCGGCAGGCCTGACCGCCTGCAGCGCCGCGGCGAAACCCGCCGAACCGGCGACGAGGAGGGCCCATTGCCCGGCGCGCGGCAGCGTCGCCAGGCCTTTCACGGCACCCACCATGACCTCGCTTTCCGTCCTCAGGCTTGCTCGAGCCGAATGTCGGCGGCCCGGAGACGATTCCGATTCGCGGCAGGATATGCTCGACCGAGAAGGTGTGCAGCTCGGCCGTGAGGCTGGTCGTCGCATCCTCGGCGACCACCACGGCATAGCCATGCTCCCAGGCGCTGCGGGCGGTCGATTCAACGCCGAAATTGGTGGCGATGCCGCCGAGCACGATGGTGGTGACGCCGCGCCGGCGTAGCTGCAGGTCCAGATCGGTGCCGTAGAAGGCGCCCCATTGCCGCTTGGTGACGACGATATCGCCGGGTGCGACCAGACCTTCGGCGAGATCGCTCCAGCCGGCGGGCAGTGCCGCCGGCCGGCCGCGGCATCGGCCGGTCGACCGGCTGCTTCAGTGCATCTGCGAAATCTGCCGACCAGCCAACATGGACCGGCACGACCGCGGCGCCGGCGGCACGGAATCGCGCCGCGAGGTCCGTCGCGGTCGCCAGCACCTCGGCGCCTGAGCGGGGCGCGAGCGGCATGCCCAGGATGCCGTTCTGCAGGTCGATCAGGACCAGCGCCGTGGTCCGGGGTCCGAATGTGGTCATTCGGCGGCTCCTAGTCGCGGCGCGGCCGCGGATGCACAACCGCCGGCGCCTGTTGAAAGATGAGGAAGCCTCGGAAATCAGATTTATGAGCATACCCTCGCAAAAGTCAATGCCAGCCGATGCCTCCGCCGCCCGCGCGCCGCGGCGCCGGCGGGGCAGGCTGCGCGTCGCCAGCGGCTGACTCCTTCTTAGGCGGCTCATTTCTTTGTGGCGAGCAACTCGCGAAGTTTGGTGACGATCCAATTGCTGCGGCTGCGATTCTCGGATTTCGCCGCCGCCGTAATTTCCTCGGCCAGTTTGACCGGTAGGGACATGGAAATATTCGTCTGGCGTTCGTGCTTACGAGATTTCATTACACCATAATAAAACCTACTAGGAATGATTATCAAATAACACTGTGTGCTCCTTGACAAGATCCGTCGTTGTTTACGGGATATCACTCTGAATATGCAGGAGCGTCTGCCGCTTGAGCAGTTGGCGCGGACCTCGCGACTACTGCGCCGAAATTTTGGGCTCCGCTACCTCAAGGCCTGAGCAATCCCGGGCGTTGCTTAGCGATCATCGCGCCAAGCTTTTCAGCCATTCGGACCAAATCGGCGAGCGAAGCGGCTTCCATCTTTCGCATGACCTGTCCGCGCTGAATCTTGACCGGTGATCTTCGCTCGTGCCGAGTTCCCCGGCCACCTGCTTATTGAGCAGTCCTTTGACGACCAGCCGCATCACTTCGCGCTCGCGCGGCGTGAGCAATTCATAGCGGGCATGTAATCCGGCCGATTGCTTTCGATAGGCGAGCGCTTCGCGATCGAGCTCAAGAGCCTGTTGAATCGCATCCAACAATTCCTCGATCGCTGAACGGCTTCGTCAAAAACTCGAGCGCGCCCGCTTTCATAGCGCGGACGGTCATCGGAATGCTGCCATGACCAGTGATGAAAATGATCGGAATCTGTCTCTTTCGCGTCTGCCAGCTCGTTTTGGAGATCAAGCCCGCTCAAGCCGGGCATGCGAACGTCAAGAACGAGACACGCCGGCACCGCGGGCACTTCTTGCCGTAGGAAAGCGCGCGCTGAGGAGAAGGCTTCGACGTTCAATCCCGCGGAGCGAATGAGGCTGCGAAGCGATTCGCGCATCGCATCGTCATCATCGACGACAAAGACCATCGAGCCGGCTGGCTCGTCATCCGATCTTGCCTCCGGCTTCATCCGCCTTCGTCCGTCGGCAGCGTGAACCGAAAGGTAGCGCCATGCCCACCATTGGACTCGGCCCACAGGCGGCCTCCATGAGCCTCCGCGATCGACCGGCTGATGGACAGGCCCATTCCCATGCCATCCGCCTTGGTGGAGTAAAATGCGTCAAAGAGCCGCTCCATTTGTTCCGGGCTCAATCCCATCCCGGAATCCTGCACGGACACGAGGACGGCTTCCGATTCGTGCGCGGAGGTGCGAATACGAAGAACGTGCGGACGATCCGTGACCGCGTTCATCGCATCGAGAGCATTGACCATCAGGTTCATCAGCAGTTGCTGGATTTGCACGCGATCCATTTCGACCGCCGGAAGACCGTCAGCGAGTTCGGTTTCCAGTTTCGCCTCGCGACGCAGCAACTCCGCCTGCAGCAGAGGAAGGATCTCCAGGATCACGTCGTTGATGTTCAATCGTTGTCGCATCGGCTGCCCCTTGCCGAGCAGCGCGCGAATGCGCGAATGACCTCCGACGCGCGTTTTCCATCGCGGACGATCCGCTGCGCCGTGGCGCGGGCCTCATCGAGGTTAGGGCGTTTCCGCGGCGAGCCAGCGCAGGCAGGCATTGGCATTCGTCACGAGCGCGGCAAGCGGCTGATTGATTTCGTGCGCTATGGACGCGGTCAATTCCCCATCGTCGTCACCCGCGCGACCCGTGTCAGCTCTGCCTCGGTTTTCTTCAGCGCCTCTTCAGCACTGAGGCGCGCGATCCTGGCGCGCAGTAAGACGATGCCTTGGGCGACATCGTTGGCGGCCTGCTGCAACAACTCCGTTTCCTTCTCGTCAAAAGCTTCCCATTCGCTCGAATAGATCACGCAGGCTGCCGATGGGGCCGCCGTCCGCGATGAGTGGCAATCCTAGCACAGCTTTGATCTCGTTAGCATCCGCCCATTCGATCGGAGGGAAGGTGCTCGGATTTGCCAAGTCGCTGATTGCAAGGCATCGGTTTGCCATCCCGGATTACCGCCCGCGACAATCCGTCCCCGCATCCTCCCGTAGCCCACGCGGGCATGAGATCCGGTATGCTGGAGTGGCCGGCGTGCGCCACTGGGACGACGGAGTCGGCTTGAGGCGTAGCGCACCCATGCAAGGCGATACCCACCGGCTTGGATGAAAGTCTGGCACACCCGCTTCAACAACTCCGATTCGTCCGCGCTCCGCATGATCGCTCGGTTGCAGATGCTCCGCACCCGCCACACACGATTGATCCGATGAAGTTCCTTCTCGGCCCGGGCCCGCTCCGCGACCTCGGCGGTCAGCTTCTCATAGGCCACCTGGAGATCGGCCGTGCGCTCCCGCACCTTTTCCTCGAGCCCCTCCCTTGCCCGCAGCAGCGCTTCCTCATCGCGCCGTTGCCGGCGAGCCAGCCAGCTAATGAAAGCTCCGGTGAAGAAAACACCACAAACTTCGGCACTTCGCTGAGCGAGATCCGCTGTGTGAAGAGAGGCAGCGTGAGGCAATATTCCAAAGCAAAGATGGACAGAACGGTGGCGAGAATGCCCGGTCCGAACCCGCCGATCCAACTGCTCAGGACGATCGCACAAACAAAGAACGGCGTCTGGAAGGTCGGCGCATGCACGGAAGTCCTCAGCGTGAAAGTGACCGCCCATGCCACGAAGACCACGAAACGCGGCGATTGCATAACGGACCAGCAGCGGCGAGCGATGCCGCCACGATCGGGCGAGTCTCACCTTCGCTGGTTCCGATGATGCGCCGATTACTTCATTTGCGCGGAGATTTCAATGGCGCTCAAATTTCGTCGAAATTGATCCCATCCGAAAGGCTCAAACCGCTGCCGTCGGTGACACTGGCTTTTCCTCCCGCCTCAATCCCATCTTTTTGATTCGAGAAAGCAACGTCGTCGGCTTCACACCCAGAAGTTCGGCAGCGCCATCGGCTCCCTTGATTTTCCAGCCGGTCTTTTCGAGGACAACGAGCAGATTGTCCCGTTCCCGCCGCAGCATCTCGGGCTCGGTGAAGAATTCGGGCGCGGCCATTTCTTCATCGGCGGAAATGACGACCTGCGGCGGCAAGTCGGTGATCGGCAGGTCGAATTCCAATGGGCCGCCGCGCGCCAGAATGACAGCACGCTCGATTACGTTGCGCAATTCCCGGATATTGCCCGGCCAGTCGTAGTTTTGGAGCGCGGCAATGCCCGCCGCGGTCAGTCGCGGCTTGGCGCATTTCGTTTCCTTCACGACCAGATCGACGAAATGCTTCGCGAGAAGCGCAATGTCCTCATGGCGCTCCCGAAGCGAGCGCAACCTCAAGCGGGAAAACGTTCAGCCGATAGTAGAGGTCCTCGCGAAACCGGCCGTCGGCAACCTCTTCCTCAAATCGCGATTGGTCGCGGCGATGATCCGCACATCGACGCGCTTCGTCTGATCGTCGCCCACGCGCTCATATTGCTTCTCCTGGAGAGCACGCAGGAGTTTGCTCTGAAGATTCAAGGGAATTTCGCCAATCTCATCCAGGAACAGCGTGCCGCCATTGGCCGCTTCAAAGCGTCCGATGCGATCCTTGAACGCGCCGGTGAAGCACCCTTCACATGGCCGAAGAACTCGCTCTCATACAGCTCCTTCGGAATCGAGGCGCAGTTAACGCGGATGAGCGGCTTGTCCTTCCGATTGCTCTGCCTGTGAATCTCCCTGCGCGATCAGTTCCTTGCCGGTGCCCGTTTCACCTAAAATCAGCACCGTCGAATCTGTAGGCGCCACCACCCGGATGCGATTCAAGACCGCGCGCAAGGCGCTGCTCTGCCGACGATGTCCGAGGAGTCGTTCTTTGTCTCCAACTCCGCTGGACTGCGTCTCCTGAGATTCCTTGCTGAATCGCGCTACATCAGGTCATCCGCACTGAAGGGCTTGGTGAGAAACTCCATTGCGCCCGCCTTCATTGCCCGCACCGACATCGGGATGCTGCCGTGGCCCGTGAGGAAAATAATCGGGATCGGAATACCTGCGTCGACAAGCTCCTGTTGTAGATCCAGCCCGCTGAGTCCGGGTAAATTCACGTCGAGGATCAGGCAGGCCGGTGGCTCCATTCTGGCGCGCGCCATGAATCTCTGGGCCGAGGCAAAAGTCTCGACCTCAAATCCCTCGGATCGGAGCAGGTTCTCCACAGCCTCGCGCACATCGGGATCATCATCTACAACACAAACAGGAGGAACGGTCTTTTTCATCGGAGTTTTTGCATTCGCTGAGTTCAGTTAGCTAACAGAGATAAATCGCGTCGATGCTCTACTGCTTCGTCGCGACCGGCGCGATTAGCGCATCGTTTTCCATTCCTTTTCGGAAATACTGTCGGATTCTGCTCGAGCCTGGCCCAGCGCCGCATTGACCGCGTTCAGGAGCGCATCCTCATTGAAGGGTTTGAGAAGGCAATCCACGGCGCCGTCTCCGAGAACACGCGCGCGAACCGCCTCGTCTCCATGCGCCGTAATGAAAATGATCGGGATCGAATGCTGGCTCGCGATCAACTTCCGCTGAAGTTCGGGACCGCTCATGCCTGGCATCCGCACATCGAGAATCAGACAATCGGTGGCGTGCAGCGCCGTCGAATTCAGAAAATCCGCCGGCCAGTGCGAAAGCCTCGACCCTGAAGCCCACGGATTTAAGCAATCCTTCGAGAGACTCCCGGACGGACTCGTCATCGTCCACAATTGAGATTAGAGAAACACTGATCATGGCAAATTCTGCTAACAACAATGCAATACTTCTGGCCGGAGGTCTATTATACCTTGGTATAGTTCTGGACGACGCCAATTCCGGGCTTCTCCGACAGAGAGGTCTTGCTCTAAAAAATCTGGCTTCTTATTGTTGAGCCTTCGACCCTTGCGTCACGTTCTCTGCATTGGGTTCTGACGTGATGGCGTAAGTTGCCACTCTAGTCCGACTGGACGGCATGGAAGTGCTCGAAAATGCGAGCGCAAGGAATTATTCGACGGTCGTTTGCCACCGCCAAGCGCCATAGCATAGTTTTGGTATCCGATAGTTTTGCCACCGTTCTCGCTGCACTAAACACCGCTGAGGAAATCCGGTCGATTTCGCCAGATGATGCGGCGGGAGCATTTTGACAGATTAACTGACTTCGAGAAGCGCTCACTGTGCCTGTGAGGTCTTTCCTGAATCAAAACAACGAATGACCATGGAATACAGGCAACTTGGCTGGATTGGGACTCAAAGTCCCCGCGCTCGCTCTCGGCGCGCTCAGCAGACCTGGCACCCAGCGCAAAAATCCGTTATGTTGGCTGATCGAACTTCGCCGCGCTGGCATCTCATGAAATCATCCGACAGAAAAAGCTTTCCTATGAATAAGATCCGAGTCATCGCACGGGCCGTTGCCAGGCACAGCAAGGAAACCGAAGTGCGCGACCTGCTTCGCGGCATGCTTGCGCCTACACGCAACGAGGGTGGGTTGCGAGGTTTACGAGGCTCTTCGAATCACGCAAACGCCGGGCACGTTTTATTTCTACGAGCTTTGGGAAAGCAAAGCCGCGCTCGAGGCGGCATGCTGCCACACCGCACTACCTGGACTTGCAGGAGCAATTGACGGGGCTGCTCGCCGGGCCGTTCGAGGTGAAGCCTCGTTCGCAACCTTGGGAGGGAGACATGAACTCGGCACGGCTTCCTTTCGCCGCGGCGGTCCTTCTCGGTCCGGTGGTTTCGTCCCCGACCGGAAACCTTTGCACCGGAAATTTTTGGCTTTGCTGGCATCGCTTGCCTTGGAAGGTTTTCCTCTGATGGCTCAACAACCTGCTTCCGTTCAACCCGAGAATTTCGTCTTCGCGGACGACGGCTCAATTCCGAACAACCCGCT
>ERZ1370068.2927-contig-2054_pt1 | contig 42614 bp, 67 predicted proteins | sample MGYA00561227_ERZ1370068 | MGnify/ENA primary metagenome ERZ1370068 (study PRJEB38410, sample SAMEA6850437) | metagenome | study: Metagenomic assessment of the ecological functions of the soil: analysis of the soil microbiota associated with the... | reverse complement strand
AAGCTTATTGCTAAACACCATGCCGAGTAAAGGGCGGTATGACCCAGATCTGCACAATCAAAACGTGGTTCATTGGAAGAGATCGTCACACCGTTGGCGACCAGTTTGGCAGCCGTAGCCGATCGCTATTCAGGCGCCAATCGTGCGGACTGGCCAGTAATCTGGAGGCTGCTCTGAAGAGTCAGCGTCCCGGAAAGCAGCCCCACTTCGCCGGGAGTCACGCGCAGCGCGGCTTCTCCGAGCGCGCGTGCGCCGATGGTTACCGCGCCGGGCGGTACGGTACCGTGCCGCGAAGCCTGCCGAGCGAAACCTGACAGGGCCGGTCCCAGGGCCGAGCCGCTGGTGTTTATAACTGAGAGCGCCCCCCACAACCGTAGTGCCACCGGTAGGTGCTCGAGTTAGAGAGAGTTAGGATTGCCATAGCCGCTTGGTTAGGGAGCCGGTCTCGATCAAACCGGAGAAGGTCGTCTTCACAGCCGATTGTCAGATTTCTGGCACCGAGATCGACGACAATCGGTTCCTTCACTGACCCGAGAGTTACGCCGGGAGCATTGTGACTGCTAATGTCGAGTCTACCGTTGTCGAACAACTCAGTTTTGCGGTGTTCCGGTGGAATCATTAGAGAATAAGATTAACACCGCCGTCGCCGCCATCGGATCCGCCATTGGCGATGTGGCGTTGGACGCCCCCGAGTTCGCTGCAAATTGAGGCATGCCGACTCCGGCAAAACCAACAGTCGCTCCGTTGTTAACGAAGGTGGCATCACCTGCACTCGAGGTATCGTTAAAAGTGCGGCCGCCATCGGAATCGCAACATGGCAGCCGTTGTTAGTACGTGCCGTGGCCCGCCGTTGAAGCGTTAAAGAAAAGGTTTGACCCTCGGAGCGAAACCCGCCTCAAACTCCGAGTACCTTCATTGTGAAACTACCCGCAATCCGCGGTCGCCGCATCGAAAATCCCCGGTTGCGGCGCTGGTACTTCACCGCATGCTGCGATATTAATAAACGTGCCGCTACCTGCGCTCGAACTGCCCGAGAAAAGAAATCAACCGGAATTTTCACAGCTGGCTACAATAGTAAATAGAGTCAAGTTCCAGCAGTCGCCTCCTCATTGTTGAAAGCAACAATTCCGTTTCCCAGAAGTTGCCGATCGAAAAATTTTGCGTAACTCCCGAATTGTTAATAATACCGGCACCAGTCAATGTTCAGGGTATAGTAGATAGTTGATAGTGAAGGTTTGAGCGCTCTTGTTAAAGACGATAGTGCATTGACTTCGGCATCAGTTGACAAGGTGGTGCTGGTCTGATCTCGAAAAGTCGAACGTAGCCGTGTCGCTCCGGTCCGGCGAAGGCACGGTCGCCGCGAAGCTGGCGGCCGTTCCAGTCGCCGCTCGATAGGATTCGGCGCTTCCACGTGCGGCGCTGCCGGCAAACGAATGGCCTGCGATCAAGCACGACAAGACGCAGGTGACAGGGGAAAAGCCTTTTCATCCCCCGATCGCAGCAGAAAGCGGCGGGAGTTTCAAGGTAATCCGCCACCGGAGCGGGCACCAAATCGGTTGATGAAATTTAGCCCAGATGCAACCGATGTGTAACCGCGCTTCCCGGCGTGCTCCCTTTTCGTTATTGATCTTTGTCATTCCAGCCTTCAGAATCGAAGAAGAAGGGGGAATTATTCATGCGAGGTCTAATCCAGGGCCGCCGCGCTCGCGAGTTGCATCATTTCCACTCCGCAACTGCTGTCTCGCGCAAAGCTCCACAACTCACCGTTCGCGTCATAGCTACGATTGATTATCCCGGGTCACGCAAATGGACCAGGGTGCAAGGGATCAACGATCTCGGGCGACGTCACCGGCTACTTCAAAGATAGCCAGGCGGCGCGATCCGCAGCTTTATCCGCTATGCCGACGGCACTTTCAGCGAGCCGATCGTCGAGCCTAACGTTACCGGAAACATTACTGTTGCCACCGATATCAACAACTCGGGCGAGATCTGCGGCTACTACTCCAACGCAGATCGTTTCTATCCCTACCGCGGCTTTCTTCTATCGGGCACCACTTTCACCGAGATATGGCTTTGACCGGTTCGATACTTCACGTTCACTGGAATAACCGACGCCGGTGATTTTTGCGCGACCCTAAACTATTCCATATAATGAGGGCTATGTTTTGCTCGCGGACGGCGAGTTCATCTTTTTCAATGTCGGTGCTTCTTCAGAGGCCAAAGCGATTAACGTTCATGCAGGGATAGTGGGCGACTATGATGATGGCTCGGGCGGTCGTTCATGGCTACTCTGACAGACACCGTGTTGTTCGGCGGCCGGATTCATGGCTCCGGTCGACTATCCGGGTTCCACCGAAACCGTTTTGCTGGCGCTAAATGACGGCGGACGCGTCATTGTCGGTAATTATGTAGATAGCGTGGGCGTCACCCACGGACTGATCCTGCAAAGACCGGACACCTGACCTCATACGACTACCCGGGCGCGATCGAGACGTCACTCAATGGGATCAACAACAACAAGCTTGTTTCGGGCTATTATGCCGATAGCTCCGGCGTCCATCACGGATTTATTGGTAAAGTCCAAGAGTAGCGGAAAGCTACTTCGGCACTTCCGCAGTATTGGAGCAGGTGGAGGTGCCAGCTTCACACACCCGATACTTGTAGCTGGCTCGGCCAGTGTCGCCGGTGGAATCGCTGTAGGCACCGTCGTTCGCCGTGGTTACGATCGGGATGGGATTGCATTCGTATCCAGTTTCATCCTTGTCGAACGCAGCGGTAGACGTCGATCTTTCTTGAGCTGGCCCGCTCCAGGTGAGATGCACTGTATTTATTCCCTCTACCTTGCGTCTCGCCAGCACTGAGCGTCGATCGGCGGACCGGCTTGCGCGCAGTATCTCCCGCCGGTGTTAAAAACGGCGCGCTAACACGTCCGCCCCAGACGATCATTTCACTGCCAGTCCAGACCGCGGTGTGACCAACTCGGGCAGAAGGCGCGTTGACTCGTGCTCGTGGCCACCCAGCTATCGGTTAAGGGATTGTATCTCCCGCCGGTGTTGAAATAGATGTTACGACCATCGTAAAAGTATCCGCCCCAGACGATCATTTCAGCGCCGGTCCAGACCGCCGTGGATGCTATCGTGCCAACAGGCGCGTTGACTGTGCTTGTGGCCGCCCAGCTATCTGTGAAGGGATTGTATCTTCCGCCGGTGTTGAACATCGCCGGTGCATAGTTACCGCCGCCCCAGACGATCATCTCAGTGCCGCTCCAGACTGCCGTACGCATCCCGTCGGCTGGTCAGGCGCATTGGTCGTGCTGGTGGCCGTCCAACTGTCCGTGCTGGGATTGTATCTTCCGCCGGTGTTGAGCAAGCTGAAGAGATCGATCAGTCCGCCCCAGACGATCATTTCGCTGCCAGTCCAAACGGCGGTGTGACTAGATCCGGGCCAGAAGGTGCGTTGGTCATGCTGGTATCTGTCCAACTATCGGTGTTCGGATTGTATCTGCCGCCAGTGTTTAAACGTGCGAAGCCGTTGCATTAGCCGCCCCAGACGATCATTTCGGTGCCCGTCCATACTGCGGTGTGGGACCAGCGTCCGTCAGGTGCGCCGCGTGTAGTGGTGGTCGCAACTAGTCCGTGCTCGGATTGTATCTGCCGCCGGTATTGAAGTAAATACATGGGGCAGCACGTTGACTCCGCCCCAGACGATCATTTCAGTGCCAGTCCAGACTGCCGTGTGAAGTCACCACGGCCCGCGGGCGCGTTGACGGTGCTGGTGGGTGTCCAACTGTCCGTGCTCGGATTATATCGCCCGCCGGTGTTCAAGTTGATACTGTCAGCCATGCCAATCCGCCCCAGACGATCATTTCAGCTGCCAGTCCAGACCGCGGTGTGACCATCATCGGGCATCGGGCGCGTTGGTAGTGCTGGTCGGCGTCCAGGTGTCATCGGTGCATCCGTTCCTGCGTCCGCTACTTTAGGAAGAGTATAGTTAGCGGTCGCCGCTGCCATTACCTTCGGCCGCCGATCGCGTTCGGTTTCCTGATTTGCGTCACGATGCGAAGCTGGTAAGCATGCGCTCCGCGAGCACGGGCCTGGCCAGACACTCGGCGATGACAAAGGGATCGTTGCCAAGCGCAGCAAAAAGCTCGCGCAACACCTCGGGCTGTTTGGTGTGCTGCGCCATGCGCTCCATCTCAGCCTGCAATTGCTCAGGAGTAATCGGCCTTTCCCTAGTCATTTTCCAGCGCCTGCGAGTTGCGCAGATATTCTGTGACTTTGTTTTCAAGCTGTGCCTGTGACATGACCGCATCGAGTGGCGGCTTGGGACTAAGGTTCTCCTTCGGCCAGATACGATGCCGCCAATAGACCTCTTCAATCGCTCGTTGATAAGAGACGCGCTCGGCAAAGGTCAGTCCAGCGCCTGCCGGATGGAAACTTTCGCTCGGCGGCTGGGAAGCGAATAAAGCCATCACTGTCCCCGCCGCGAGCAGGAGCAGGTAAGGCACGCATTGGATGATATAGGCATTGATTGGTCGCGTTGGTTTGCTTTTTCATTCCTCGGTCGCCTTCCAAATGGTCGTTAGCGATTGCGCGCCGCAGCGCACGGAGGTGGAAGCGCCTCATAACCACATCGCAGCAGAAAGCGCGCGGTAATTTCAAGGTAATCTGAGCGTAAGGTGTCGATCCCGGCCCGCCGGTCACACTTCGGGCTTGTCGGCGTCACGAGCACCACGCTCAAAGAGTTGGAGAACGAAAATCATCGAGATCAAGCCGACGAAGAAATCCGGCGGGGCTGATGCGCCTATGAAGCGCCGGGCGTTTCGCCATGCTTTCCAGGCCTGACCGGCAAACAGTATGCAGCTCGACTATGCGCGCAACTGCCGCTTCGGCGGGACGCTCAAGGCGAGATCCGTGCTTACGATGAAGCCGGCGAAAACGTCATCGACGTAATCCCGGTTCAAGGACAGCGTGCTGGCGCTTAGTGAGAACTTGGCCAATCTGATGATGCGAGCCAAATTAGCTTCAGAATTAGGTCGTGTCCTAATTTGAAATAGGCCGAACGAGAGCTCGATCGGGCTTGACCTTGCCAGCGCGCGGATCGCTACTCCGATCGCCGTGAAGCCCTCGCAAACTCCAACACCGCTCACTTAACGTTTCAAGCTCGCGCTGGATGGCATATGCCGCAGCAGGTCTGGCAGCTTGGCGCAAATCTCGGGTTGGCAGAGTCAGTTCTGTCGCGCGCCTTTGCCGTAATCGCCACCAGCGAATCAAACGGCAAGGCTATTACTGCTTGCAATTTCTCGAATGAGGCGTTGAAATCAAAGCACAACCCCCTCCGTGAAAACCCCTAAAAGAACTCATCGCCCGCGCTGTGCTCTCGTGCGAACAGGGCGCTCGCAGATTGCAGAGATCCTCACCTCGGACCAGTCTGCAGCGAGTTGCTACGCGGAGTTGGTCCGCGCTCCGAATCGCGATGCAGAAGATTGGCCCAAAGCCGGCATTGATGATTGCCGAGAGAAATGATCCCAGACTAAAGTCCGTTTGCGTCGAGCCGAGCGGACATATTCTTTAGCGCAGCCTTTAACTCTGTCATCTCCTTCGTTTGATCGCTCAGTCGCGAGCCTCCTGTTCCTCGACCTTCTTATGCTCCTTAAGAACTCATTGAGCAACATGGCGTTCACTGCTTCACAGCGAACGGGTAGTTGCCAAAGGGGATCTCGCCACCTTGGGGTTTGTTTTCGGCGCGACGACGGTTTCGGTCGGTGATTGCCTAAGGCCTCAATCCGCTGTCCCCCGACCTTCACTCTCACTGCATTCGAGCAATCGCCTGAGTCGGTTTCACAGACCTGATAAATAAATATTCCCGTGCCGGTCCCGAGGCTGTCGCGGACTTCCCCATCATCGTCGGTCGTGGCGATAACATCGCCATTTCGCAGCACGTTGACGGTGCCGCCATCAGCCGGACTCCAAGTCAGAGCGACAAAACGCCTACCTCCTTGTCTATGAATAGTGGCCTCCAGCGTGAGTGCGTCACCCGACCCGGCAGTAAAGGTGGCGTTGAAGGCCCAATCCGGCTTCGCCCCCGTATTATCCCAATTGTTGGTAAACAGGGCCCCAAAGTCGCTGCCGTTGTTGTATGCAGACGAAGTTGCCCCGGGAATGGTGGGGTCTCCCTGCGATACGTAGGACGTCCCGGACGATTGGCCGTAAAGCTCGACACGCTGAGAAACGCGACGTAGGCTCACCCCAGGGGGTAAGGGTCAGGCCGCCTGTTGTGAACGTGAGATGATCATCCCCGTGTTCGCGAAATCGTAGTCCGCGCTGGTGTATAAGAGCGTGCCGGCGTGGGTTCCAGTCCAAGTCGCGATGTAGCGCGCGGAGCAGGATATTGCCGGAGGCGCTAGGGTTGCCCATATAGAAACCGAAGTCCTGAAGGTTCACGTCGCCGTTGGTTGGCGCCCTAAACGTCTCCTCCGTATGTGGCAGTATCCGGGTAGCCAAACGAGTGCCAGAAGTCACTGTATCCTGTAAAATTGTCGTAGATAGTGTCGGCGAAGGTGCTTCCGGCTGCGGCAAGAGCCGTGCTCGCCACCAGTGCTCTCATGAAGGTTCGTTTAGTTTTTAATCATTAGCTTTGTTCATGCTTTGAGCGCAGCAGAAATCGGCCGTGATTTCAAGGCAATACGAGGAGCCGCGACTCCGGGCGAACGAGAGATGGTTGGGCTTGACGTTACGCGCCTAAGATCGCTACCCTCGATAGCCATGAAACCCCGCAACCGCCAACACCGCTCACTTAACGTTTCAAGCTCGCGCTGGATGGCATATGCCGTAGCAGGTTTGGCTACCGCTTCCGGTGGCGCGATTTCGGCAGAAGGAGCAATTCATTATTCCGGGCTGGTCAATTTCAAGTTCGATGTCCCGTCGGATCTGAGACACATACTTTCCCGCTCAGCCATGGGGCCGTCCTCGTGGGGATCCGGCATGCGGCCGGATTTATCGAACACAGCGCCACGTTCGCGATCAAAGGAGCTGCCGTCTCCAACGCATTGCGCGAATATCCTTTCTTATTTTTCTGATTCTGTTGCTGCTGCGTTGCCTCGCGGAGTCGGTGGTTTCCCAAGGGTATTTTAATCGCTTTGGCTTAGGGCGCCTCCAATGACTATGATTGCGGTTTTCCGGGATTGGCAGGAACCGGGCACCTACGTCTATCGGCTTTCGCTTCAATAGCGGCGCTGGCATGCAATATGGCTGGGTGCGGATCAAGTGGCTCGGTTGCTCGGATAACCAATATATAGTCAAGGATTACGCCTGGGGCGATCCGGGCGACCAGATCAAAACAGGGCAGACGCAACTGCACTGAGGACGAGACGCTAAGTCGCACCGCGAGACTGCCAAGAGCGCCGATGCCGCTCCTGCTGGCCGATTCCCAAGGCTCGCTCGGTCTCCTCGCGCTCGGTGCGGTCGGGTTGCAAGCTTGGCGTAAATCTCGGCGCAGCGTCGTTCTGCCGCGCCTTAGCCGCTATCGCCACCTAACGAGTCAAGGATCGCTAGGAGCAGCGTGGGCGCCATCTTCATACTCCCAGCGCGTCATCAGCGCTGTGGCTGGTGCGGAGCGTGGAATCACGCCCTTAGCGGGCGCTAATAACCGAGTCTGGCGAAGCGGAGACCCGCCTTCGAGGAGGCGAAAAACGTTTCTCCATTACGGCACCACCGTCAGCGTCAGATCATTCCCGTCACCGCCAGAGTAACTGGCTTGGAATTTGCTGCGCCGAGCTGTCAACGTTGAACCATCGGCCAGGTTCGCAAAGCGTACGCGGATCGGACTCGCCGAAATGTTACTGATGGCAGTGAAAGTCTGCCCTCATCTCCTTGGGCTCTCTTGCGCAGCCGCGCAGCGCCCCCGAGACCCAACGATTGGTTTTTCAATGCCGGGATGAGTTGTCGAGATGATACAGCTCGACGAGCGCGGTGCCGGTTGTGTCATTGGCGCCCCGAACGATCGCGGTATAGCTCCCAGGTTGCACGGTGAGGAGAAGGGCTGACTCCGCCTCATCTCTCGGGCTGCAAATCCTTTGGGATGTTGCCGGACTCCGCATCGGTGCGCCAGTTATCGTTACTCGCAATCACGATCCCATTGGCGTCGTGGACGTCCAGAGTCGGATCCTGAAGGTCGTCGGAAAGTGGCAAAGAGGGACCAATGGCGCGGAAGAGCACCGTGGTGCTGGAATCGCCGAGCACAATCGTGCCCAGAATCATCACTCCATCACCGGTCTGGACAGTGCCGCGAGTTGAGAGATTCGCCAATTGTGAAGGGACGGTGACGGAGGCGTCGTAAACCTCGACCAAACCCACCCCTGGCACACCATCCGCCGGTTTGAGAATTGCGGTGTAAGCGCCGGGATTGAGAGTTAGCACAAGTGCGGCCTCTTTCTCTCGCCGTCGGAGGCACACCTGTCTCCAAGACATCCTCTTTGGTTAAGGGAGGCGTCTGATCCTGCCAGTTATCATTGGTAGCAATGATTTGGTTTGTGTCATGAATCTCCAGATACGGATCCCTTAACCAGTCGGGAAAGAAAGATGCCAGCTCCGGACCAAGGCCACGAATGAGGACCTTCTTCGGCGCGCTCCCGGTGATAATGAAGCCTGCGATGGTAACATTGTCGCCAGTCCCTACGGTTGCCCGCGTCGAGATGTTACCGAGCTCAACCGGAGTTGGCGACGGCGTGGGGGGAGGTAGGTGTAGGTGTAGGTGTAGGTGTAGACGTAGGTGTCGGGGTAGATGTGGGGGTGGGTGTTGGCGTAGCTGTGCGGGGTTGGAGTTGAAGTGGGAGTAGGACTAGGCGTTGGCGAAGGGGTAGGTGTCGGGGAGACACCAGTGCTTAAGACCTCGCCCGTGCCACTAAAAGCCGGGCTGCTCACACCGCCTGTCATAACGATGCGTCCGTCGTCTAACATGGTCGCAGTGTGATTTTCCCGCGGCTCGGTCATGTTTCCAAAGGAGCTGAACGCACCCGTCGAAGGGTTGTAGATCTCAACCGAGGCGAGCGCCTTCTCCAACCCGCCAAATGCACTGACGCCGACCGAGGCGCCGCCGATGATGAGGACCTGATCCACGAGCGACCCCCAGGCGGGGTTGGTCAGGCGAATCGCCACATGGCGCGACCGTCGCTCGATCAGGGCCCCGGTAATGCTGAAGGTCTGGTCTGGCGGGTTGTATAACTCCGCTTCGGCCGGTGTGAGAAGGCCCCCAGCCACGAGCACGGTCCCATCGGCTAGCAGCGTAATGTGATGATCGAGCCGACCGTAGGCCATTTCCTCGGCGGTGAAGGTCCATGTTCCCAGAGTTCGGGTCATAAATCTCACACGTCGTTGTGCCCGATTCGACCATGCTTGCGCCGCCTGAGACAAAGACAGTCCCGTCTGGCAGGAGCGTAGCGTCATGACGTTTCCGCGCCATGTTCAGGCTTCCGGTGTCGGAGAAGGTTTCCGTCGTTCGGATCAAACAGTTCCGCCGTGGCGTGTTGGGTGCTCCATGGCGTCCTGCGGCCTGCAGGACCTTTCCGTTACTTAACAACGTCGCCGTATGCAGCGAACGCCCCGTGCTCATATCCGCAACGCGGCGGAAGCTGCCAAGTCCGATGTCGTAGATCTCAGCCTGCGCGGTGTCGTTCTCCGCGCTCTTGCCTGCCCCGCGACCAAGACTCGGCTATCATCCGGCAGCAAGGTGGCGGTGTGACTCTTTCTCGCCAGACTCATCGTTCCCGAGGGAGTAAAGGTGTCCGTCGCGGAATCGAAAATCTCCGATGAGTCGAGAAAGGCTGAGTCAAGACTGCCCCCGGCGAGCATAACGTTCCCATCAGGCAGGAGAGTGGCCGTGTGCTGATTCCGCCGACCGTCAGGTCCGGGAGCTGTGGTTGGTGCGTGCTTGGATCGAGAAGTCTCAGCTGATTGCAGGGTCAGGCTCCCGGTCACCCCGCCGGCGACAAAGACGGTCCCGTTCGGCGGAAGATTTGCGCTGGGGCCGCTGCGGTTTTCATTCATCACGTCAGTCGCCAGGTCCACGTGCCGGTGTTCGGGTCCCAGACTTCGTTTTCGGCGAGGAAGCCGCTCTCCAGCGTCGTGCCACCGACGACCAGCACTGGAGCCGATTGGGAAGCAGAACGTTCCGGTGGTTCGATCGATGGTCGATTAAGTGAGCTGCGGCGATAAAGGTTTTGCCCGCCGGATCATAAAGATCGACCTCATCCTGGGGCTGGTGCCAGTGAAGCCGCCAGTGCGAGCACGCGACCGTCAAGCAACAGGGTCATGTCAGTGGTTCGCTCGCGGGATTTGCATGGGAGCTCAGCCAGATGCTCGAGAGTCTCAGTATCGGGATGGTAAATGTCGGCCGTGCCACTGGAGTCACCGCCGACATAGCCGCCGTGATCAGGACCGTGCCGTCCGCGAGGAGAACAGCGACATGACTCGAGCGGTTTGAAATCCCGGATCCGCGGTAAGCGCGGTAACGATGATCTCATCTAGCGGGTTAAAGATATCCGCGTTCTTCCCTCCGTAGATCAGCACGGTTCCATCCGGGAGCAAGGTCGCGGTATGCTTCGTCCGGCCGATCGACATCGCGTGCAGGGTCAGCCGAACGTTCCGACGGTCGGATCAAAGATTTCGGCGGACTTCAACTCTGACCGCTGGGGAGTTCGCCGCCCGTGATAAGCACCGACCATCCTGCAATTTTGTGGCGGTATGATTCTCGCGCGCCTCGACGAGCAGGCGCGATGGGAGCTGAGCGTATTGTCTTGTGGAATTGTAAATCAGGGCACTGTTAAGATCGGTGGTCTCATTCAATCCGCCCGCGATCAGAACAGTCCCATCGTCAAGGAGACTGCCGGTGTGCCCGCCCCGTTCGGGGGAAAGCACGACCGAGGGATTGGAAGCGACTGCCTGCAAGCTGGCTGCCGCAAAGATCAGCGGCGGCGGCGCGGCTGGTAATGTTCATATGCGAGTTAAGAGCTGTATCAAATCCTGGCGTTGCCATACAAGCGCCGATCTTAACAGCCTGATGGAGAATTCGTCGCGTTTCGGCCGCCCGGGAAAAGCAGTCTTGAGAAACGCGAGGGGGTGTCGCCTTTGGAAAGCGTTCGGCGTTGCGATAAGAGCCGTTCTGGTCTCCCGAAGCGGCGAAGAGAATTGAACGTTCCTGGCGCGGACCGTCTGCGAATTCAACTCGTGGACGGTCCCCTTCGGGTTGGCCGCAAAGCGAGAGGTCCTTATCCGGGTAACACCATTGCGCCCGAGCCTGCCTGTGTGTGATAGACGGTTACTTTTCTTCCGAACGTCTTTTCATACCCGTCTGCAATCCGGTGATCGCGCCCCGGATGCGCCAAAGGTGTCGTTGGTTAAGGCAACAACCGAGCCGCCAAAACCACCGCCCGAAAGTCGCGCGCCGAAAACTCCGTCCTGAGAAATCAGTTGATCAACCAGATAGTCCTGTTCCGGACAGCTATTCTCGAAAGAGTTTGCGAGCTACGGCGGAGGCGCTCAGAAGCGCGCCTAAGGACTCAAGGTTACCGTGGTGCGAAGCTTCAATCACCTGGGCGACGCGCAAATTTTCCCCGGTGACATGCAATGCCCGCTTGTACACTGGACGTCAGTAAGGACGATTGTCATGTGCCCTTACCGTTCCGGGTGCGACTTGGGCCAGACAAACTGCTGAAGGGATAGCAGATCCTAGAATCGCAGCTTCCTCGCACTCTCGACGTCGCTGCGAATAGGCTGAGTTAACGAGGCATGCCTTTTGTTTGCTATCTATGATCAAAGGTGACAGCCGGACGGCCGAGGGCGATACGGTTGAAGGTCTGAGTAAGACAATTGATCTGCACAAGTTGATTCGGAGCGCGAAGACTGAGACGGCCTGATCAAGAATGCCGCAGGGGCATGCCGACAAAGTCGGTCTCCGCGCGGTGGCAGATCTGGACCATTCGTTTTCGATCCAGCTCAAGTCCGTGCAAAGCCGCGAGCGCATAAGCGGTTGCCACGGCAAATGCCGCGCTGCTTCCCATTCCCGCGCCCGCGGGCAGAGTGCTGGAGCGAAAGATCAAATCCACGAGTGACGGCGAAACCGTCGCGTTCCGTGGTGGCACGCACTCCGAGCGGATAGTTAGCCCATGAGTGTCCGGCCGGTGAATGGCTGCAAACCGGGCAATGAAACAGTTACATCTTCTCCGAGCGACTCACTGAAGACGCGAGCCCGGACATCAGTTCTCGCGCGCGATCGCCACCGTGATCCCACGATCAATCGCGGCGCCAAGGACGTTCCCGCCATTGTAATCGACGTGGTTCCCAAGGACCTCGATGCGTCCGGGAGCGTATGCCTGTATTTCCGGCGACCGCCCGAATCGCTCGGCGAAGCGTGGCGCTATCAAGTCCATACGTTAGGCGCTAGTTAAGGTCGACAAAATGTCCAATAGCTCAGTAGAGCCGTATGTGCAAGGGAGCCACCCAGTCATGGCGAGAAAATCAACCCTCGTTTGAGCTAACCAATCGGCCCTAACGAATGAAGCAGAGATTGAGAGGCAGGAATGGTGGGCGGTGGTCGGGGATCCTTTATTGGCGCGGTCCACCGCATTGGCGATGCGGCTGGATGATGAGATCGAACTCGTCGCCGGTACCTTCTCGTCCAACGCGGAACAATCACGGCTTTCGGGCGAAGATTTGTTCATCGAGGCCGGGTCGTGTTTATCCAGATTACGAAACCGATGGCGTTGGAGAAGCGAAGCGTTCGGCCGGGGACCGGATCGATTTTGAGAAGTGGTTAGCCAGACCCATCTCCACTTGCCGGTTTGCACCACCTTTCCCTCGAGGCCGGGTTCAGTAGTGGTGTGTGACACGGCAACCAGTTGACTCTTGAGTCTCGCCGGAGGCACTTCAGCTCCGCTGAGACAAGTGCGGGAAGAGCGGGAAGGTCTTTGCCTTGACTCATAACTATACTGGCTATCCATTGGTTAAAGAGGCGCGGGAGCTGATTCTTGCCGGCGAGATCGGTGAGGTGCGCAAGGTCGTGGCGGAATATTCCAGGGTTGGCTAAGCACTGCGATTGAGCGCGACGGCCAAAAGCAGGCATCCTGGCGAACTGACCCAGACCAGGCCGGGGCAGCTGGTTGTCTCGGCGACATCGGGATTCATGCCCAGCACCTCGTCCGATTACCCTCACTGGCCTGGAGATCGAAGAGCTTTGCGCGGAATTTACCAGTTTCGTCGAAGGACGCCGGCTCGAGGATGACGCCAATCTTCTTCTCCGTTACCGGGCGGCGCGAAAGGAGTTCTGGTCTGTCGCAGGTCTGCATTGGAAGAAAAACGCCCTAACGATTCAGAATCTGCAGGGAGCAAGGGATCTCTGGAGTGGGCACAGGAAAATCGAAACGAGCTGGAGGCTAAAGCGGCTTGGCCAACCGTGGAGCGAGTTGCGTCCGGGAAATGATTATCTATCCACTTGACGGCCGGCGCTGTTCGAGGCTGCCGGCGGGGCATCCCGAAGGTTTCCATTGAGGCTTTCGCGAATATTTATCGCGAAGCTGGCGCGGGCTATTCGTGCGGAAGTCAACGGTGAACCGGTTCCCCAGGACTGCTGACTTTCCGACGATCGCCGATGGGGTGAGGGGATGGCTTTCATTTCGACGCGGCCGTCACCAGCGCTAAAGCAGGCGGGATTTGGACGAGTGAGCTTCTCAAGGGTAAGTCGGTCGCGGAGCGTCGATTAGGCTGCCGCGGCAGTTCGCCGCCGATCCTCGGTTCCTGCGCGCACAGAACCTGCTTTTCAGGAGAGCGAAGTCTTGGTCCGCCTTCGCCCCTTTATGCCTCGATTCGAGTTTCGTCGCCCATTGGGGCTCACGATCGGCATTCTCTTTGCCTTCGTAATTCTTCCCCGTGTGCATGGTTACGTGCCTTGGAGAATAAGTCCATGGCCCAAAGGAACGGTGATCACCGTTCAACTGGAGCTGGGCTTGCCGCCGACTCCGCTTCAGGACGGCAGCCAGAATTGGAACGTGGCCATTGCTCCCGCGATCGATGCCTGGAACGCAGAAATGCACGATGTGCAGCTGGCGTCGGTCATGAATTCCACGAAACCAGTCTCATCAGGAGACAAGGTGAATTCGGCTTCCTTTGCTGACTCCGTTTTCGGTGATGCTTTCGGCAACGGCGTGCTCGCGGTCACCTATTACACTTACCAGAGCAGCACCTTCCTGGAAGCAGACATGCTTTTAATAAGGCTCAGACTTTTGACTCCTATCGCGGCAATCTTCAGTTCGATTCCCAGGGCAAGTGCGTCTGCGATATCCAACGCGTTTTCCCTTCACGAACTTGGGCACGCGCTTGGTTTAAATCATCCCGACAGTGCCGGTCAGCATGTCGACGCGATCATGAATTCGGTGGTGAGCAACCGCAGCACTCTGGCCGCGGATGATGAGGCGGGAATTCAATTTCTGTATGGCCTGCCGAACTCCAGTCCAGCGCGCCAACCCCTGCTCCCAGCGCCACTCCGCCGCTGACTCCGAGCCGACTGGTCAATATCTCGACCCGCGTTCAGGTGGGAGTGGGCGAAGATGTTTTGATCGGCGGATTCATTATCCAAGGTAACCAGTTGAAAAAGATCATTCTGCGCGCAATCGGGCCTTCCCCTTACCGCGGGCGGCGTGATTGGCGCCCTCCGGGATCCCAAGCTCGGGAATTACGCGACGGCACCGGCGCGTTGATCGAGAAGCAACGATAACTGGCAGGACAGCCTCGATGCCCGGCGACATCATCGCGAGCACGATCGCTCCAGCCGACCCGCGGGAAGCGGCGATTGTGGCGCGTCTCGCCCCGGGGAATTACACCGCGATTGTTTCCGGCGTGAACAACACCACCGGGGTGGGATTGGTGGAGAGTTACACACTCGACACCAACAACTCGCGCGCGGCCAATATCTCGACTCGCAGGACACGTAGGCACTGGAGATGGCGTTCTCATTTGGAGGCTTCATCGTTTCCGGCCATGACTCGAAATCCATTCTTGTGCGGGCGCTTGGCCCGTCGTTAGAGCAGTAGCAGGTGATCCGACCTTGCTCGCTGATCCGTCGGTTGAGTTACATGACAGCGAGGGCCAGTTGATGGCCTCGCAACGACAAATTGGAATACCGGCAACCAAGTGAACGACATTCATGCCGCCGGAATTCCTCTGCCGAGCGGCCGCGAAGCGCTCTGGTTGTAACCGTGGCGCCGGGCGATTACACCGCCGTGGTGAAGGGCGCGAACGGTAGCCAGGGCATCGGTTTGGTCGAAATCTACGACCTCGATCCCTCTGACTGATTGCGCATGACATTTTGCTATAAATTCAGTTGGAAATCCTCTCCACTCTACCTGAAAGAAACCACTCGGTTTCCTTGTCTTCCGGCCCTTTTTTCCCTTGGGCTCCTGGCGCTGCCACCACCGTCATTCCGCCGAGGTTCGATGGCTTGTCAGTCGCGCCCAGATCATTTTTGAAGGCAGTAGGCCGGCCTTCAATCACAATGGATCGGGAAGGGGCCCAGCATCGCATTGTGACCTTCGTGACCTTCAAGGTTGACGATACCCTGAAAGGCGACGCCGAGTGCGACTTACTCGATCCGCCTGCCCGGAGGACGGTCGACGGCCGGACGATGGAAGCGACCCGACGCACCGAAGTTTAAGGTGGGCGACCACGATCTTCTCTTCGTCGAAAATAATGGCAGCCAGTTTATCCCCCGGTGGAATTCAGCATGGGCGTTTTCCGGGTGCAGAAGGACGCCACGGGCCGCGCCCAGACTTTAACTACCGGTGAGGGCCAGCCGCTTGCCGACGTCAACCAGCTCGGCGGTGACGAAGGAAGCGTCGCCCACAACAGGCCGGCTCTCTCCCTCGATGATTTCAAAGGCCTATTATTCGTTCCAAGGTCGCGCAAACGCGGGCGAGTGGAAAAATTCAGTAGGCGGCTTTTATCCCTCTCGTCCTGGGATGTGCCCTTGGCTTTAGCTGGCCGAGGTCCGCCCCGGCTTATGTGCTGGAGCCTTCACGCTGGACGACTCCGACCATCAAATGCCGGGTGCAGCTCGGAACACCGACCGACATCGTGGCTCGCCGACGGGAGTGTGGATTAGGAACGCCTCGATCGAGAATGCAATGCAACTTTGGAACGAGCAGATGGCGGGAACGCAATTCACCTGGATGGAAGCCCCACCGACCACGGCTGGCGGCTGAAGGGGATGGCATCAGCTCGGTGCGATTCAGCGATAACGTTTACGGAGATGACTTCGGGAAAGGCGTCGCTGCCGTTACCGTGATTGACGCGAACGGAAGCGCGAACACCGGAGACCGTATATTCTTTTCAGCACCGCGAATCGTTTAGCTCCTACCGTGGGGTCTACGCGATTTTTGGTGGCATCGCCTATTTTGATATTCATCGGATCGCCTTGCATGAGCTTGGTCATTCCCTCGGGCCTCGATCATCCCGACGAAGCTGGTCAAACGGTGGCCGCAATCATGAACGCCCACATCTAGCGAGCTTTACGCATTACAGACCGACGATATCAACGGGGTGGTCGCGCTTTATGGCGCGCCGCCCAGTCCGCCGAGCCCGACCGGGAATGCGCAGATCGTTCAGCTCTCTCACTCGGGAGTGTGGGCACAGGCGATGAAGTGATGATTGGCGGTTTCATCATTACTGGCTCAACCACCACCAAGAAGGTCATCATCCGCGCGATCGGTCCATCCCTGGCCGCACTCGGAGTTTCCGGCGCGTTGCAGAATCCTGCGCTCGAGTTGCATGACGGCGCCGGCTCGCTCATTCAATCGAACGACAACTGGCGAGAATCGCAGGAACAGGAAATCATCGATACCACGGTTCCACCAACAAACGATCTCGAATCGGCGATCGTTGCCGATCTCGTCCCAGGCAATTACACGGCAATTGTTTCCGGGGCCACCGGTGGCAGTGGCGTTGCCTTAGTCGAAGTGTATGACTTGGAGCCCGACCACGGGAAGCTGGCCAACATCTCAGCCCGGGCCCATGTCGATACGGGCGACAACGCTTTGATCGGCGGTTTCATCATCAAGGGGCCGCAAAGCCAAAAGAATGTGATTCGCGCGCTCGGCCCGTCGTTGACGCGCCAATGGTGTGATCGGCGCACTCGCCAACCCGACGCTTGATCTCTACAACGCCGAGGGCGGCCTGTTGCAATCAAACGACGATTTCAATTCCAATCGGGACGCGGGGGTGATCGGGGGTTTCGGCCTCGCGGTGATGAGCGTCTACGAATCAGGACTCTATTTCGAAGGCGCGCCCGGCAATTTCACCGCGGTGATGAAAGGAGCGAATGGCTCCTCCGGTGTTGGGTTGGTTGAGATTTACGGGGTTGATTGAGCGATCGCCTTCTCATTAGGCCGGCGCCAGATGAGGAAAACCGGCAGACCACTGAGCACGATCGCAAAGCCTATTCCGCAGGTGGCCGGGGCCAGCGCTGCCAGATCCAGGATTAACGCGGTCGCGGAGCGCGATTGAGATCGCCGGCACAACCGGATAGCCCCAGGCACGATAAGGTCGCGGCAGCTCCGGATTCTTGCGCCGAAGAACGATCACCGAGGCGACGAGAAGGACGTAGAAAACCAGGTCGGCGGCGACAATGTATTCCAGCAGCTGAGTGTAAACGTTGCCATAACGGATCGCGCCGTTGCTTTCCACGTTTACAGTTCGCGGCAAAGTGAGAAAAGCAGCCCAGAGCCCCTGGGCAATCAGCGCCGCTGCTGGATACTTGTTGGCGGTTGGTTCGGGCAATCGCTCGGAAGAACAACCGGTCTTTCGCCATCGCGTAATAGACCCGGGCGCCGGCGAGGATGAGACCGTTGTCGCAGCCAAAAGGTCGAGACCATGATCGCCGCCGCCATCGCGCTTGCGCCCGCGCCGCCAAAATCGCGCGCATGGCCGCGACCGCGACCCGGTTTTGCGGAGCATGCGCGATTTCGCCTAACGACAAGGTAGCGAGGTAGACGAGGTTGGCGAGGAGATAGAGCGTCACCACCGTCCCGCAGCCAATCAGGAGAGCTCGCGGCAACGTCCTCGCCGGGTCGCGGGTTTCCCCGGCGGTAAAGGTAACGTTGGTCCAGGCTGTCTGGGCAAAGATGCGGCCCGACCATCGCTTTTCCAAAGATGACGAGGAGAGCGAAGAATCCAGTGATCGTTAGGCCGGGCTCGGCCACTTGCGGGCTCCAGCCATTGGCCCACGGATTCCACCAGGCCGTCGATCGCGCCGCGCAGTGGGCATTCCAGCCTAACGACAAGCCGGCGACAATCAGGCCGAGGACGGCCGCGGTCTTGGCGAGGGTAAAGTAGTTTTTGCACCAATTTGCCAGTCTCGAGCCCGCGAGTGTTCAACCAGGTGAGGAGCAGGATCAACAAGACCGCGACCAGTTGTTCCGTGGACAGGCTGATCGCGTAGCCGCCGAAAAGATGGATCGGCCTGACGAGATAATGTTCGTTCGCGATTCCCGGGACGAAAACGCCGGCAAACTTGGCGAACGCAATTGCGACTGCTGGCAATCGTTCCGGTTTGGATGACGAGAAAAAGCGTCCAGCCAAAAAGAAAACCGACTGACGGTCCATAGGCCGCGCGCAGGGAAAACATATTCTCCGCCCGCGCGCGGGAGCATGGCCAGCCAATTCCGCGCAGCAAAGTGCGCCGGCAATCGTGAGCAGACCGGCCATCGTCCACGCGAGCAGCAGCCAGCCGGGCGCGCCTAACAATCGCGTCGATTCCGCGGAAGTGATAAAGATGCCCGAACCGATCATCGATCCGATCACCATCATGGTGGCGTCGAGCGGACCCAGCCCGCGGCGCAGTTTATCGTTGCCCGTCTCCATTCGTTAGGCCGAAACGGCCGCGATGGAGAGATTCCCGCGGCGAGTCAAATGGGCGCGCAATTGCCGCGCGAAGAGGACGGCCTTCGGGCGTGTACGCCGTGCACGCAAACCGTTTCCGCCTCGATTGGAAGCTCGGTAGCCGTCGATCGCCACCACGATCTTTTCCTGAAGCATTCGCAAAACTCGGCTCGCTGCCGCCTCCGGATCGTGGAAAAGAGCGTCGGTCCGCGTTCGGGGACGAGCGAGCCGTCCGGAAGATAATTGCGATCGGCAAAAACTTCGCGGGCGATGCGGAGCTGCTGGGCCGCCCCGGCTTCGGCCGAGGACACTCGCACCTGGACAAAAAGAACCAGGGAACGATCGACCGCGACGACTGCTTGCACACGCTGCTTCCGCGATCGCGGTGATCGCGCGCCGCCATGTTGTAAAGGGCGCCGTGCAGTTTCAAATGACGAGGTTTTTCGCCTAACGAACTGGCAATCGCCTGGAACGCACCGAGTTGAAAGACCACGAGAGCGAAAGACTTCTGCCGGCGAGACAGGCAGTTCCGTCCGGCCAAAATTTTTGCGATCATTTAGGCTCGGGTGCGCGCCGACGGCGACACCGGTTGCCTGCGCGGCGCGAATCGACGCCTCCATGGTGGATGGATCCCCTGGCGTGCAGACCGCAGGCGATGCTGGCCGAACTGATCAATGGCAGAAGCTCGTGCTCGCTTGTTACGCCCTCCCCAAGATCGGAGTTCAGGTCGACCGAAAGTTTCATTGCCAACGCAGCTGCAAACCGACCCGAAAGCGTTCGAGGTCCCGTTCCCGCGCGCGGAAAAGGGCGGCTGCCTCGGCCAGGCTGACCTCCCGGAAACGCACCGAATCGTTCGGGCAAAGCTGAGCTCGCGAATGGCAGATCGACCGTAATCACGTGCGCGATCTTGGGATATCCGCACAATGGTTTGGCAATCGCGGAGGAGAATGATAGGCGCGCCAGTCGTTAGGCACCTGGATCGTTCCGGGCGCGACCGGTTCGGATAATCGTTCGTTAGGCTGATTGCGCTCGAGCACAACGCCTTCCAGGCGCGCGCCCATTCGGTCGCATTGCGGGCTGACGGTGAAGGCATTGTCAAGAAATGCGGTTCGATTGGCGTCCGTGAATTCCTCCCACTTCCGCGCCGCGCACGAAGGCGCAGGATCGGATGAGCCAAAGAAGTCCGACTCCATTCTCTCGGGGGCGCTCCAACTGGAAATGCGGGCATTTGTCGAAAGGGAAACGAGGCTTCCCGAGCGCCAATTCATCGCCGGTGCGCAACCCGCGTCCTTCCAAGCCACCAAACCCGGCGCGAAGATCGGTCGACCTGCTTCCCAGAGATCACCGGGACATCGATCCCGCCGGAGATCGCCAGCCACAACCGGCAGCCGCGATCTGCGGAGCCGATGGTTAGTTCTTCGCCGCTTTCGACTCGAATGGCGTGCCCGTCTGGAACATGCTCAGACCCGAGCTGGACTTTGAATTCGCCCCCGCACCATGCAATCACGCGCGCGTCCTGAAATTGAAAACTTGCGTTTCCCAGCGGGACTTCGATGAGCGCGGCATTTTCAACGTTGCCTGCGAGGAGATTGGCGACCCGCGCGGCCTGCAAATCGAGTGCCCCGCCTAACGACACCCCGTCCCTTCGGTGGCCCGTGCGCCCAAGATCCTGAATCGTGGTGAGCGGCCCGGCACGAAGAACCTTCGCGTTGCCCATTGCTCGAATTGCTCTGCGCTAATCGCTCGAAATCGAACCCGGTCTCCGATTCGCAGGAGCGCGGGCAGCTCGCGCTGCGGATTGAAGAGGTGCAGCGGCGTCCGACCGATGAGGTTCCAGCCGCCGGGTGAAGAGAGCGAATAGATTCCGGTTTGGCTGCCACCGATCGCGACCGAGCCAGTGCGGAACGCGGGTGCGCGGAGTGGGCCGCCGCGGCATCGCCAATTCTTTCGGCAGGCCGCTGAGGTAGGGAAACCCGGGAGCGAATCCGACACACCGCACCTGGTAACGCGCTTTGCTGTGGCGGGCGATCAATTCGTTAGGCGAAAGCCCGCAGTGATTAGCAACCGCCTCGAGATCGGGCGCAAAAATCGATTCATAGCAGACTGGGATCTCGATCGTTCGTGGTTTGATCGACCGGCGCGCGGGCGGCGCCGCCGTTTCATCGCCGCCAGGATTTCGCCCGCACTGGTCTCGGGATCGATGGGACGGGTAAAAAAATCCCGACGCTGGCAAATGCGGGCATCAATTTCCTCAGCCCCAGTGCAATCTTCTGCGCTCGCCAATTTTTCGGCCGCGGCCCGGACCTCGCCTAACGAGTCCGGAAGACGCCAAATGAGTGCGCTATCTCCGAGCGGAATGAACTCTGTGGCCGCCACGCTTTCTTGTTTCGCAGCACAGGCCAGCCGGAAGCAAGCCGCCCCAATCCACATTCAACTTCTCCCGGCTCGGGAGAACGGAGGGCCACTGTCCGCGCCGCAGTTCGGGCCGGAATCAGAAGCTGAAAGTCAGCCCGGTCACGAGATGATGAGTCAGCGGTGTCACCTCGATGGAACCGCCGGGAATATCGAGCGAGTCGAGATTGGAATAGGTAAACTTGTATTCAAACATCAGCCCAATGTGTCGGGTGAGGAGCACATTCACTCCCGCGAGCGCCTGCACTCCCGGGCCATGAACCTGATATTCCTCGTGGAAGTTGCCGTTCACGCTCGATTCCACGTGCGGAACCGTTAGGCCGAGCCCAATGCCGGCATACGGCTCTAAGTGCCCGAGAAAGTCCTCCCCACGCTTTCCCGGCATCCAGCGATAGACAATGTCGCCAAGCGCGTAATTCAGTCCGTGGCGAAAGACTGAACGAATCAATCGTGTCGCTGATTCGTTCGCCGCCGTTCACTCCCACTCCGTCGCGCCGGCCGGTGACATTCACAGTGTCGTCGGTTTGCGCGTACATCTTCATGTGAAAGAATTCCGCGCCGAATCCCCAGTGCGATGTTTGTGAGGGAAACCAGAGCGCGCGAATGCCGTAATAGGGCGGTGTCGAAAAATCGCGGCCCTCGAAGGAGACGTCGTGAAAAGTCAGATCAGTCCCGCCGCGTTGGTGGAGATCGAGATCGCTATCCTGGCTGAGCGCGACGCCGGTGGAAAATGGAAAGTTCCACTTCGGCTTTGGCTGGGAGGGACGCCGACCGCGAAACCTACGGCCAGGACAAGCAATCCGGCGAGGAAGGCCCGGCAGCGTGGGAGAACCGTGGTTAAGGCGGATGGTCTCATCAATTACGGTCTACTTACGATCAAAGTATTGTCGCCGGACTCTGTCAATTGCCAGCGGCGGAAAAACCGTTAGGCGAAAATTTCGCCCTAACGAGAAAGCGGACGGGAGTGCCATCGCAAAGTTTTAGCGTGGAAGGGGTTGCTGGAGATTGGCCAGCGCGTGAAGCGAGGACAGCATTGATCGCCGCATTTTCGGCCAGTTGATGCGGATCGATCTTGTCGAGCGTGTCCGCCGACGAGTGATGGTAGTTAAAATAGAAGCGGCTGTCCTGAATCGGGCTGAAATTGGCACTCCGAGTTTGAAGAGCGGATCGATGTCGGCACCGATATGATCGCGTGCTTCGATATTCCCAGCGCCGCTCGCTGTGAGCACCTGCGCGACCGGTTGAAGAAACGCTTTCATTTCGCGACGCGGCCCAAAATAAATTCCAATCGGATGATCGGCGCCGCCGTCGGTTTCGATCGCTCCAAAATGATTGGCCACCTCCGCCGCGTGTTCCGCCGCGTAGGTCGTCCCGCCGCGTAATCCGTTTTCTTCATTCATCCAAGCGATGACGCGAATGGTTCGCCGCGGTTTCAAGCCCAGTTGCTTTACCAGGTTGGCGGCTTGCATTGCAACTGCGACGCCCGCACCATCATCAATCGCGCCGGTGCCGAGGTCCCAGGAATCGAGATGGCCGGAAACGATCACCACCTGTTCAGGATTTTCGCTTCCTTTAAGGTCGCCGATAACGTTGTAGCTCGACTGCGTCCGGCAATTGCCGGGTGTGAGGACGAGACGCATTTTCACCCGGCCCTGCGTGGCCAGGGCGCCAATCAAATCCGCATCTTCTTCCGTGACCGCGCCAGCTGGAATTTTGGGGCGTCATCGGCGTAGTGGGTCGCACCCGTGTGCGGCAATCGATAGGCCGCGCCCCCGACGGAACGAATCAATGAGGCTACTGCGCCGAGGCGGGCGGCGGCGCTGGGAGCGTCGCTGCGGTAAACGACCGCTTCTCCATAGGCTTTCTCCGCCGCGGCCTTCCGCCGCCATCTTTTTGTCGAAGGGATAATTAAAGAGAACGATTTTGCCCTCTACCCGTTCCTTGCCTAACGACTTCAATTCGTCGAAGTCGCGGGCCACGATCACGTCTGCATTCAAGCCCGCCGGCGGTGTGGCCACGCTGCCGCCGAGCGCAGTGAGAATGACTTTTGCTCCGTCCCTGAAGCCTGGCCGAGTGCATTCGGTCAGGGCCGCGGTTTCTTCGCCGCGCACCCAGTGGGGGACCATCACTTTTTCGAGCCGGACCTCAAGGCCGAGCGCCTTCAATTCGCCGGCAACGTACCAACCGCCTGTTGTGCCTGGGCCGAACCGCTGAGTCGCGGCCCGATGTTGTTCGCAAGGTGCGCCACCTGCCGGTAGGCGTAGTCACTCGTTAGGGCGGCCTGCTGAAGTTTCTTCAGCTCTGCCAGCGTCTGCAAAGAGTAAAGCTCCGGGGTCGGGGAAGGCGTTGGCGAGGCCGAGGCTGCCGGGGGCGGCGAGCTGGCGTCGGCCGGCTGGCCGAGGGTTATTTCTGGCCAATGAGTGAAGAGGAGAAAGATCCCGCCGAAGGCGGCGGCACGAAGCGGAGTGGCAACATTGCCAGCACTGTCTCTAGAAAGTTGGCGATCTCAATTCTCGAGCGCGGTTTTGTGTAGAAACGGGCGGTTTTCACTTCCTCGACCTCCTCCGCTCCCTCTCCCCTTGCTCAGCGAAGAAGCAGGGGAAAGGTAGAGGTAGCGGGAGAATAAAGAAATCTCCTCGCGTCACTTCATCTCCCAATCCTCGCGACAATTCCGGGTTCATGATTATCATGCCCGTATTCGCGAAACCATGCCTAACGAACCAGTGAGTCTCGCTCGAACTTCCCGGTCTGACGAAATTGCGCAGCGGCAAAGTGCGCGAGGTTTTTGATCTCGGTGAAACCCTCCTTTTCGTCGCCACCGATCGGCTGTCGGCCTTCGACGTCATATTGCCCGATCCGATTCCTGACAGGGGAGCGGTTTTGAATCAGATCTCAGCGTTCTGGTTCAAAAATTCGCCACGAAAAAGGACCATTTTATCACCATGGACTTCCGCCAGTTTCCGGAAGGCTGCACCCTTTCGCGCGCAACTCGAAGGGCGCTCGATGCTGGTGCGAAAGACGAAACCGCTCCCCGGTCGAATGCGTCGTGCGCGGTTATCTCGCCGGTTCTGGTTGGAAGGATTACCAGGCGACGGGCGCGGTCTGTGGTCATCGGTTGCCGCACGGTTTGGAGCTTGCCTCGGAATTGCCGGAACCGATCTTCACTCCTTCGACCAAGAACGAGGCCGGGCACGACTTGAATATCGACTGGGAGCAATGCTGCGCGCTGATCGGGGTGAAAGTGCCGGGCGCGTCCGCGACTTGAGTCTGGAAATCTATCGGGAGGGAAAAGCATATGCCGCGGACCGAGGGATCATCGTCGCCGACACCAAGTTCGAATTTGGCCTAACGAACGGCGAAATCATCCTGATCGACGAATGTCTCACTCCCGATTCCTCGCGCTTTTGGCCGGCGGACAGCTATGCCCCGGGACAAAGCCCGCCGAGTTTCGACAAACAGTTTGTCCGCGACTATCTCGAGACCCTGGACTGGAACAAGACTTATCCGGGACCCTCTCTGCCCAGCGAAGTGATCGAAAAACCTCGACCAAGTATCGCGAAGCGTTTCAGCGCCTGACTGGCAAGAACCAGCTCAGCCCTGACACTTAGTCGAAGAATCGAGCCGATGGATGCCTTAGACCGCCCTAACATCTTGTTTATCATGACGGACCAGCAAGGGTTCGACACGATAGGTGCGCTTGGTAACCCACATATCTACACGCCCAACTTCGACCGGCTTGCCCGCCGCGGTATCAGTTTCTCCCGTGCCTATGCAACTTGTCCGGTGTGTGTCGCGGCACTGCCACACAATCCGGACCGGCTGTGAACCGCCTCTGACCCGTGTCTTCAGGAACGGCATGAGCAAGCCCGTGGCTGGCCAAGCGGCGCAAATGGAAGCGCGTTGCGGACCATATCTGGCCCGGCGAATGTCGGCATTAGGGCTACAGGACCTTCGGTATCGGCAAGTTTCATACGTCGCCTTGGAACGAGGACCTTGGCTATGAGGTGTTTCTTCGAAGTGAGGAGACTTATACCGAAGTGACCCGCCGGGGATAGCTATGCTTCCTGGCTCGCGCGAGAACATCCGGAGTTTGACCTTCTCGAGCAGCTTATGGGGAGCGGACAGAAAGTACTGCGCGATGCCACAACGAAGCCCGTTGCCAGCCGAGCTGGGAGTTGAGTCATCGGATCGCCGATCGAGTCATCGAGGAGGTTGAAAGACAAGATGATGATCGACCATACTTTGGCTTTGTCTCCTTCGTTGGGCCACATCCGCCATTGGCGCCGCCCATTCCCTTTAACCGGATGTATGACCCTGATCGAATGCCGGATCCGGTGCTGGGCCGTATCGAGTTAGACCACATGGACGAGGAGATCCCCTTCATGGGGTATGCGATTTGGGCAGACGCAGTGGAACACGCCGTTAACCCGGCTGGTGAAAGCTCGCTACTACGGCGAGCTGAGTTATATCGACTCGTGCCTGGGAAGAATCCTGGATAAGGTAGAGGAAGGAAGGAACGGCAGAGAACACGTTGATCTGCTTTTTCTCCGATCATGGAGACCTCTTGGGCGATCATCATGGCTGGCAGAAACAAAATTTCTTTGAAGCCTCGTGCCGAATTCCATTTGTTCTCAGCTGGCCGGCCCAATTGCCGAATGACGTTCGGAGTGAGGAGTTGGTTAGTCTGGCTGACTTATTCGGAATCGGGACCGGTGCTGCCGGCACTTGCGAGCGACGCGATGGAGTGGACCTGCTCAAGATCTTGCGCGGCGAATCGGCGCCCCGTCCTTACCTTATCGGCATGGCCGAACCGCCTGGCTCGGAGCTTTTAAGGTGATGGTGGTGAAGGATGAATGGAAATATATCTTTATGGCTAATGGCGGGCGGGAACAGCTATTCAATTTAGCCCAGGATCCCAATGAAATGACTAATCGGGTCCTGGATGCCTCCCGAGATAAGAAAAGACCTTTACCGCCTGGCTGTGGCAGGATGTCAGGTCCCCGGAGCGCGGGACGCGCTGGGAGGAGACGAGTTGCTTGCGTTTCCCTACCGAGAACGAGCCCAGCAACGCATTTATCAGTTTGACCGGTCGCGTGGCGTAATCGGTTTTCCGAGCGGCCACAGGACGTGCTGCAGAAGAAGAGCCAAGCGGCCCCTGTCGAGGACCTTGGGATGGGATTAAGAGCCGGCGACTCCCATTACCGCGCCTATGTCGGGCCGCCTGAACGCTACGACCTGGTCGCGGCCATGAGCTTTAATCTACTCACCACACACTCGGGTTGCGGCAGCATCATACTCTGCTCGATCTGGGCTGCGGTTCACTCCGGGTGGGACGAGCTGCTCATTCCTCTACCTTAACCGCCATAAGTATGTTGGGGTTGAGCCTAACGCATGGTTAGTCGAGGAAGGAATCCGAAATGAGATCGACGACACGCTTCGGCAGATTAAGCAGCCGAGATTTCGGGTTTACCGACGACCCCGCGATCCTGAAGGACATCACAGGTGTTGTTCGACTTCGCGCTCGCACAATCGATCTTTAGCCATTGTGGGTTAGACTTAATTGCAGATCCTGGTTGTCTTCGATCGCCCAGTCGCTCGCGCCGACCGGAGTGTTGGCAGCCACCTTCGTGGCGGGTGGAGAAGGACAACACTAAGACCGGCTGGATTTATCCAGGTTGTGTTACTTATCAGCCCGCCACGATGGCGCGACTGGCGAGAGAAGCTGGGTTGCGCTTTGAAGTCTTGGACTGGCGACACCCGACGCAGACGTGGACGCTGTTCGCGGCCCCGAAATTTGATCTAACTTCGGTTCCGGGACAAGCCACTAACATGGAACACGAAATTGGACAGCCTCACGGCCAAGCAATGACTCGCAAAGGCTGCAGCCAGAATCCTTACTGGCCAGGGACTCTTGATTAACTCAGGGCGTCGATCTTGAATGATGGATGCATCTCTCGCAACCTTCCTTGGAATTGTGTCCGGTCTGTGGCCATCGTGAATTTAGCTTTCAAAAGATATTGTGGCCGGAGCTGGTGCAGGAGTGGGAACTTCGCGCCGATGAAGAAACCTACATCGATTTGCAACAGGGATTTTCATGTACGAATTGCAAAATAATCTACGCTGCATGACTCTGGCGGCGGCGATCACGCGCGCTTTCGATTTTAGTGGGAGTCTTGAAAATTTCTGCCGCAACGATTCGCGAATTCGCGTCCTCCACGTGATCGAGGTGAATCCATCCGGAACTCTTCTCGCTATCTCGAGCTTCCTCCTCAATACGAGCTCCACTCTTTTCCACAGTTGGACCTTCAGCAAAATGAGTTTCGAGGACTCTTCGATAGACGTGATGATCCATTCCGACACCTTGGAGCACGTCCCTAACTCCAGGAGCGCCTTAAAGGAGTGTCGCCGTGTTTTGAAGCCGGAGGGCCGCCTCTTTTATACCGTGCCTATCGTCGTTGGTCGATTGACTCGAACGCGGCGCGGGTTACCAGCAAGCTATCACGGAAAACCTGACCTGCCGCGCGCGCGGATTACATGGTGCAAACCGAGTATGGGGCCGACTTTTGGTGCGAAATTTTCGAGGCCGGGTTCCAACGAGGTCACCCTAACGAGTCTAACCTTCCCGGCCTCAGTGGCGATTGCCGTCAGCAAAGCTAGGGTTAGCCAATTAGCCCGGCTGCCTCTCGCGAGGACTTTGTGCAAATCGATGGCGCGCTGCGCCCAAGATTGATCGCGTCAGTGCCAAAACGGGATTTTGTGCCGTCGAAGTTAACCGAGAAGAGAGCTTTGGCGGTGGGCTTCAAGCTGCGCGAGAACCACTGGGAGAGAACGCTGCGCTGTGACCTTCTGAGCAATCTTGAAAAAGGCTTTGGTGAATTCCTTATGCTCAGATTGGAGTGCCAGAATCCCGAACGAGAATTCGAATACTGCCTCACAGTGACCGCTGCTTCACTTTCGACTTCCGCACTCACGGGGGATGACCTCTTCATCAGACGGTTTCTTTAATTCCGCGCCGAGCGTATGTTTATTTGCCCTCGAGGGGGTTCGGTTAGGCGCCGCCCAGGTCAACCCATTAAGGCGCTGACGAGCGACTCTCTCTTCCTTCAGCTCGTTGACCGAAGCGTCGATTTTCCCGCGGCTGAAATCGTTCAGTGGAAGACCCTGCACAATTTCCCATTTTTTGTTGGTTGTTCGGACCGGAACAGGAGCTGATCAATCCTTTCTCGACCGCATAACTGCCGTCGGAACAAACCGCGACACTGTGCCAGTTATCGCTTTTCTGTTTCAGTCGTTAGGCTGCGAACCGTGTCGACGACCGCGTTGCGCCGCGGAGGCGGCGGAAGACAATCCCCGGGCCTTGATAATCGCCGCGCCCGCGCTGTTGCACCGTCGGGATGAATGCCTCCTTCAGCCACTTTTCGTCGCCGATCACCTCGTCGGCATTCTTGCCGTCGATCTTCGCGTTGTAGAAATCGGGATATTGGGTGGCGGAATGATTTCCCCAGATGGTCATGTTCGTGACCGCGGTAATGTCGATGCCCGCTTTCTGCGCGAGCTGGGCACTGGCGCGATTTTCATCCAGGCGGGTCATGGCAAACCAGCGATCGTGACGGCATCGATTTCGCGTTGTTCATCGCGATCAGGCAATTGGTGTTGCACGGATTTCCAACTACCAGGATGCGCACATCGGAGGCGGCGTTCTTCGCGATCGCTTGCCCTGGCCGATGAAAATCTTGCCGTTGATGCCTAACAAGTCGCCGCGCTCCATCCCCGCTTTGCGCGGGAACGCTGCCGACGAGGAGCGCCCAGTTCACGTCGCGGAAACCTTCATCGAGATCAGCCGTCGGACGTGATCGCCCTTCAGGAGCGGGAAAGGCGCAATCGTGCAATTCCATCACCACGCCCTCCGAGCGCGCCGAGCGCCGGCGGAATTTCGATGAGCGAAAGATGCACTGGTTGGTCCGGTCCAAACATCGCGCCCGAAGCGATCCGAAAAGCAGCGAATAACCAATCTGACCGGCGGCGCCGGTGACGGCGACTTTGATGGGCGAATTCATTCTCTTTCTTAGCTGCGGATCAGGCGGCTGACAATCGCTCGCTCTTTTCGATCAGCTCGCGGACGAGCTGAAGTTGGCGTTTCAGTTCCTTGACCGCGACCGAGTTTTGCAAACGGTGGTGTGCAGTCGGCGGGACCAATTGGAATTGGCGGCGGTGCCGGGAACGTTGAACCGGTCTTTGCGCCCGAGCAGGTCGGTGATCATGACGACCGCGATCCACGATTCACTGCGGAAGAGCGCCGCCAGAATCGCCGGATAAATTGATGCAGATAGTCGATCGATTCGTTAGGCGGCGGGACTCCGGCAAACTTCGGCGATCTTGTTCAGGTCGTGCTGGGCCTGGCCGCTCTGGTTGGTCCTCTCTTCGAAGGCCCGTTCCCAAATCGCGCGCAACGGGAGATGATCGTGCGTTGCATAAGTCGCGACTGAGAGGCGTTCGTAGGCCTGGCCCGGAATGGAATCGTTGGTCCGGATAATTCTCCCATTGCGGAATCTTGAAGCCGGCGATGCCTAACGACCGCAAACTCGGGCGAACATAGTCGGGCACCGTCCCAAGATCTCTCGCCTGACGACCCGTGTTGCTCCGGATTCCTCGAGGACGACGCGGAGATATTCCTCGCCTTCGCGCCGATTCAGCTTCGCAGTTTTCCCAGGTGCGGTCGTCCCGGGGCGCAAAGTGCGGCTCCCGGCCGCCGGTGCGGGCCCGCATCTCGTCGCCAGGTCGAGGGGCAGGAACTCGCGGTTCTTTCCCGGCCGCCAGGGGAAAGCGTAGATGCGGTAAAAGCCGAGGATGTGGTCGATGCGGAAGAGGTGGAAAATTTCCTTCACCCCAGTGGATGCGCTGCCGCCACCAGTCGAAGTGATGGCTGCGCATTTGCGGCCAATCGATAGAGCGGGATGCCCCAGTTCTGGCCCCACTTTTGGGTGAACTCGTCGTCCTTGAAATACGGCTCCGGCGGTGCGCCGCCCGACCAGTCGAGCGCGGAAGCGTTCGGGATGAGCGAAAACATCGGCGCTGTAATAGCTGACTGCCGAAAGGAATGTCGCCCATGAGCGCGACGCCTGCGCTTCGGCGCGTAGGCTTTGACCGTCGCGCCATTGTTCGTAGGCGATCCATTGCACGTAGTTGTGAAAACTGACGGCGTTCGAGCGGAAATGAGCGCGTGCTCTCTTCGCCTAACGAATCGAGCCAGCGGCGGGCAGCGGCGATGCTCGTAATGCTCCGGCCGCCAGTCGTCCCAGGTTTCGCGCTCGCCGTTCAGTTCCATCAGCACGCGAAAGAGGGCGTAATCGGCCAGCCAGATTCTTTCTCGCGCGAGGCAGAATGCCTCGAACTCGGCCTCGACCTGCGGTGTTCGTTCAGAAGGCCGCGAAAGCACGCTCGAGTAATCGCTTCTTCAGCGGCTTGACGATCCGGTATGTACGTCACGCCGCCGCGGCGGCGAGCCGGCGAGATCGATCTCCGCGGTCACTTCTGCAAAGGCCTTCCGACAGAGATCGGTTCGGCGTACCCGGCGCGCGAGGTGGAGCGTGGTCGGGTCGAGCGCGCGGGAGCTGATTGCGTTATAGGGGCTGTTGTCGCCGCCGGTCTCGTTGATCGGGCAGCAAGCTGCAACGAGCTTGAAACCGATCCGCGTGCGAGCCCAATCGATGAATTGCCGCAAACCATCGACGATCGCCGATCCGAGGTCGTCTTCGGTCCGGAGAGCGAAGAGCGGAGCGAGGACGCCGGCGATCTTATCGTTAGGCGAAAGATTCATGGAGCATGACGTGACGTACGACTAGATGCGACGACGAATCGATCGAATGGATTCGAAATCATCGGAGCCCGACGCTTCTGATTTTGCTCATTCCTGCTGTGTCATTGCGTCCTTCGTGGCGTTCGTCGATTCGACCCGACGCACGTTCCAGTCCTCGACCAGCGGCGTCGGGATCTCTTTGAGGAAGCGCGACGGGCGCTGAAACATGTCGCCGTAGCCGGCATTAAGGCGCATGTGCGGGATAAGTGAGGTAAAGTTCGTCGCGCGCCCGGGTGATCGCGACGTAAAACAAGCCGCCGCTCCTCTTCGATCGCGTCGCGGGTGTCGAGCGAGCGCGTGCTCGGAAACATTCCGTCGGTCAGCCAGATGACGAAGACCGAGTGGAACTCCAGGCCCTTCGGCCTGGTGGACCGGATGAGAGGTTGACCGCCTCCGGTGTCGCCTGCCTGATTGACCGCCGGTTCCGCGTCGACGTTGCTGATCAAGGCGAGCTGGGAGAGGAATTCGTTGGACGTCCTTGAATTGGCGCGCGAACGCCGGCGAGCTGATTCAGATCTTCGCGTGCGCAGTTCGTAATTGGCGAAGGTCGCTTTGGCGTAGTCGTCGTAGATCGCCTCAACGATCGCCATGATCATCTCGGTCGGCTGCTTCGGTTGCCCCGTGAGGCGCGATCTCGTCCAGCGTATCGGCCAGTTGTTGCCACGGATTTTTGGCGCGGCGCGCCGACCGAGCATCGGCGAGCAGTCGCTCGCTCCAGGAGACGATGACGGCTTCGCTCGTGTCGAGCGATTCCTCCCAGACGCCGCCAGAGATTTTCCGCGCTCTTGTTCCGCCGATGCCCGGCAGGAGCCTGACCATTCGTTTGAAGGCCACTTCGTCGCGCGGGTTGGCGACGAAGCGAATGAAGGCGGCGACGTCCTTGATGTGCGCCTGCTCGAAAAAACGAATGCCGCTCGTGATCTGATACGGAATGCCGCGCCGCGAAAGCTCGAGCTGCAACTCGACCGCGTGATAATGCGCGCGGTACAGAACGGCGATCTCGTTCAGCTCGATCCCTTCATCGCGCAGTTCGAGAATCCGCTGGGCGACGAACTGCGCCTGCTCGCCGCCATCGTTCAAGCGCGACCAGCGCCGGTTTCGCCGAATTCGTTAGGCGAGTCGCGCTCAGTTGTTTGCGGAATTGCTGCACGTTGGCGGCAGATGGCGGCGTTGGCGACCTCGCAGGATCTCCGGCACGCTCCGGTAGTTCAGCTCGATCTTGAAGACCTGCGCGTTCGGATAACGCCGCGGGAAAGCGAGAATGTTTTGGAAATTCGCGCCGCGCCAGGAGTAGATCGACTGTGCGTCGTCGCCCACCACCATCACGTTTCGATGTTCGGCGGCGAGCAGAGTCGATGAAGTCGGCCTGGATCTTGTTCGTGTCCTGGTATTCGTCCACGAGGATGAATTGGAATTGCCGCCGATAAAACGCCGCGATCTCCTCGTGTTCCTTGCAGCATCCGGAGCGTCTTTTCGAGCAGATCATCGAAATCGAGCGAGTTGGTCGATTTTTTCCGGCGCTCGTAGCGCGCGTGGACATCCTTGATCTGCTCGAGCAGCGGCAGGAAATAGGGAAACTTTTCCGCGAGCAATTCCTCGATCGGTCGTTCCGGTGTTGACGACGAAACTGAAAATGTCCGCGAGCACGTCGCCCTTTGGGAAACGGATTTCCTTCGGATCGATTCCGCTGCTCGCGACCACAGAGTTGAGCAAGTCCTTCTGGTCTTCGCGATCCATGATGGTGAACCCGCTCGTATATCCGAGCGCGCTGCCGTGGCGGCGCAGCATCCGGTTGCCGATCGGAATGAAACGTTCCGCCCCAGAGTCCGCTCGCGTCGATCGGGAGAAGGTTCGCGACGCGATCGAGCATCTGGCGCGCGGCTTTGTTGGTGAAGGTGAGGAGAAGGATGTTGCGCGGATCGATGCCGTTCTCGAGCAGGTAGGCGACCCGATACGTCAGGGTGCGCGTCTTGCCGGAGCCGGCTCCGGCGATGACGAGCAACGGACCCGGCGGCGCGGTCACCGCAGCGTAGCTGCTGCTCATTTAGCTCCGCCGCGTAATCGATGCTGATCGTCGCCGCGGCGGGGGCGCGTTGGAGCGTGTATTCGCGGGACATTGGGGATTACGCTGGTGTGTCGCTTCACCGGTCTTCAACGAAAAGTTTCGCGCCTGCGAACACCAGTCGGAGCGAATCATCGGCTAGCCACTCGTCTCGCCTTCCCGAGGGGGCTACACGCCAGCGAACCGTCCTTCGCCGGAGAAAACTCAGGGCTCCGCGACCCGTGGCAAGGTTACTGCTTAACACGGTTCATAGGAAATTATGGAACCGCGCACCGGCCAGACCAGTTTTTACCTATGAAAATCCTCAATCGCGATCGCGTCGATTTCCTCGTCATCGATGACGACCCGCCATTGGTCACCCGGTTTCTGGCCGCCTACCTGAAGCAGAAGGAGGACATACCTGCGCGGCGTTGACCGAAGGGCTTCCAGACCGCCGCCTGGCTCGAAATGCACGATTGCGAAGTGGTGGTCGTCGATCTGAACATGCCGAAAGTGGATGGGATCTCGCTCATTCACTACATCCGCGAGATTCAACCGCAGCCTGCCCGATCATCGTCTTCACCGGCATCGGCTACGAAGAAGAGAGAATGCACGCCGCTCTGCGAGCGGGCGCGAACGGCTACGTGAGCAAGAATCTGCCGATCGAACAGCTCTACTGCGTGCTCACCCGTGTCCTCGTAACCAGCCGGCAACGTTCGCGGCACGAACAGGTGACGCGACGACCGGCAGTGCTTGGCGCTGCCTAACGAGTCAGAACAATCGATTCTGCTGCATGCCCTAATCAGCGGCGCGCGCATCCCGCAGCAGATCGCGCAAACCCTCCGGCGAGATCGTCTCCGCGCCGCTCGCGCTTGCTGTTTCCTGTTCGAGGTAATCGCCGGTTGCAACGACGAGACGAAATCGCTCCGCATAATTGCTTGCCAGCCGTTCGATGATCGGAGTCGGCCGTTTGCCCGGCTGCGGGAATAAGAAGACCTGAATCTCGCCGGGCTCGGCTTCGTGAGAGACGGACCGCGCCGCGGCCATCGAAGACCACGACCACCTGCGTGCCACTCCAATCCTGGTAATCGCGCAGCTCGTCGGATCAGCGCCTCACGAGCCGAGCGACGTGCGCCGTTCGTGGAGAGTCTCAGTTCCGGCCAGGCGAAAGATAATGCTGTGACCGTCGACGCAGAAGATAATTGCGGCCGCACCGGGAGACGATAGAACTGGCGGCGGCAGCGCCGCAACCTCAGGTGCTGGCCTCGCTTACGGTTTTCTTGCTCCGAGCTTTGCTGGCAGGTGCGGCGCTGTGCGCCGCTGGCTGCCACGCGTTTGCGCTCGATATGCGCTTCCTCCGTCGCTTGCGCTTCGACTTTGACCCGGTGTTGTTGACCCATGAGGCAGTTGCTATAGGCCGGAAGTATCGAGAGGCGCAATTTCGAATCGTCGACCGGCGTCAGTCGGTCGATGACGCTCGAGCGAGAATCATTTGCAATTCGGTATTGCTATTTGCGTCTGTCCAGCTACAAACGCTCTGTCGTTCGCGGTTACTTCTCAACGTTCCCCTGGCTATGCCCAAGATTCTAATTGGGATTTCAATTCTGCTTCTGACGCTTTCGCTCGTGTTTGGGTTTCTGAACACGCACAGGGATAAAGGGTCTTCGGAACCAGCTGGCGGATACGATCTCCGCGCGCGACGCCGCGACCGCCGGCCGGGCGATAGCGACGGAAACTGAAATTGCGTGAGGCAGAGTCTCTCCGCCGCCAATACCAGGGCGACGGCGGCGGAAGCAAAGGCGATGGCGGTTGAAGCGGAACTGAACCAAAGCGCAAACGAAAAGGCCGAGCTCGAGATCCAAGCTGCGGGCCAGCGAGGGCCAGGTCGCGGATCTCCAGAAACAGATGGCCGACGCGACGGTCAGCGGCGGAGCAGGGAACCAGAGAGCTCGCCTAACGAAATGAAGGAGCAGCTCGAGGACACCAGGAAGCAACTGGGAAGCGGCCGAACATGAGAAAGCGTTCTGGCCGACAAGGTCAAAGGCCGCCCAGGATCGGGTCGACGGCAATGGAGGAGGAAAAAAGCGGCGTGAGTCGGGGGAGTAATCAGCCGGGATTCACGGCAAGGTTCTGGCGGTGAATCAGGCCTATAACTTCGTCGTTCTCGGGATCGGCGAACGGCAGGGTGTGGTTCCGAATCTGGAGTTGCTGGTCATGCGCAACGGCGCGCTTCATCGGAAAGATCCGAATCTCCTCAGTTGAACCGACAACTTCCATAGGCGATATCATCACTAATAGCCTGGCCCGAGGCGTCCAAGTGCAGCCGGGCGATACTGTAATTTATGGAGGAAGCACCAACTCGTAGTTTTCGGAAGAAAAGTTCCCTAACGATTCTTGCTAGCCTCGGAGTCGCTGCTGGCCTGAGTTCCTGCTGCGACAACCGAGGAGCCGCCCAAAACGGCCTTGATCAACGATCCGGATTCGCAGAACGAGTCGAGCATTCCCTGGAACAAGCCCGCAAAGTGGGAATCGGGCAAATCTCCCGGTGGCCTGGGAGGAATTGGTGGAGGATCGGGTGGCGAGCCCGGGTTTGAGCACTAGCCGGGGTTGTCGCGACGCGACCAAATCGTTAGTAAATTCTTCCGCCGCTAGATCCAGAACCCGGCGGGAATGATCGGCGTCCTTCGGCACGACGACGATCCCGTCGCGGATGAAATAGTTGTCTGCGTCGAGGTTGGCCTGCTTGCCTTCCGGCGTGATCACGACCCCGTCGCCGATCCGCGCGTTCTTGTCGATGATCGCGCGGTCGATGACGCAGTTGCGTCCGATGCCGATGGGCGGCAGGTCGGGCGACTGCTGCGGCGCGAGCGCTTCGAAATAATCGCCGCCCATGATCACGCTGTTGCGGATCGTCGCACCGCTCCGGATGATGCTGCGCACACCGATCACACTTCGTTCGATATGCGCGTCGGAAATGATGCAACCGTCCGAGATGATCGCCTGGCGCAGAGTCGCGCCGTTGATTTTGCTCCCGGGCAGGAAACGCGGGTGCGTGTAGATCGGCGCGTTGCGCTTCAAAAAGCTGTATTGCGGATCAAGATTCGTCAGGTCGAGATTCGCTTCGTAGAAACGCGCGGATCGTCCCGATGTCTTCCCAGTAGCCCTTCGAAAATGAAGGCATTGACGTGCCGCTCCCCGATCGCCTTGGGGATGACGTGTTTCCCGAAATCGTCGAGATCGCTTGCCAGGCAATCGACCAGCACCTGGCGATTGAACACATAAATACCCATCGACGCTTGGAAGAGTTCTTCGTCCGGTCCGCGCCCGATCGATTCCGAGCAATTTCGCGTCCATGTTTCAGTTCGTCGAGCACCGCTGTTTCCTTCGGCTTTTCCTCGAAGCGTGTGATCCGCCGATCCGGTCCGCTCAGCATGATGCCGAAGTCCGAAGCCGCGGCGCGCTGCACGGGAGTTGTCGGCGAGCGTGATCTCGGCGCCGGAACGAATGTGCTGATGCAAGAGTGTCCGAAAATCCATCCGGTAAAGCTGATCGCCGCTCAGGATGAGGAAGTAATCGTACGGGCTGCTCGAGGAAGTAGCGGAGGTTTTGTCGGACCGCGTCGGCCGTTCCCTGATACCATTGCGAACCCTCGGGGTTTGCTGCGCGGCGAGAATGTCGACGAAGCTGCGGGAAAAATTGTCGAACTTGTAGCTCGCCTGGATATGGCGATGCAGCGACATGCTGTTGAACTGGGTGAGCACGTAAATCGAGCGCAGCCCGGAGTTGAGGCAGTTGCTGATCGGGATATCGACCAGCCGATATTTCTCCGCCTAACGGCACCGCCGGCTTGGAGCGGTCTTTCGTTAGGGAAATAGCCGCGTGCCCGCGCCGCCGCCCATGATGATGGCGAGCGTGCGCTGGGTTGTGCCGGGCGGGAGAGCAGGCGGTTGATTCAGTACGGCTTACACCGCATCTAGCAGTGAAGGCAAGCCGATGCTCGCTCAGCTTCACGCTCGGAACAGCCAAACGTCGTTCATCGCTAACTCCGTTGCCGCTCTTGCGTCCGGCAGAAGCGTCGGTGTCACGCTTCCGCCGATCTTATGTGTGGCATCGTTGGATATGTCGGTAGAGCGGAGGCCGCGCCCATCCTGATTGATGGGCTGCGCCGGCTCGAATACCGCGGCTACGATTCCGCCGGCGTGGCGATCGTCGATGGCGACCATGTCGAGACGCGCAAATGCGCCGGCCGCATCTGCCGGCTTGTCGAAATTGATGGCCGACGTCATCCGCGCGACCGGCACCTACGGCATCAGTCACACGCGCTGGGCGACCCATGGCAAGCCGACCGATCAAAATGCGCATCCGCATTTCGATGAGAGCGGCAAGCTCGCGCTCGTCCACAACGGCGTGATCGAAAATTATGCAGCGGATCAAGGATGCGCTGCTTGCGCGAGGGTGAGCATCATTTCACCTCGGAAACCGACACCGAAGTGCTGGCCCATCTGGTCGGAAAAATTTACGACGACTCGGCGGTTGGCGTGATCGATCCGCGGCGGCACAAGGCTTTGCTCGTCGGAAGCACTGCGCACGGCGCTGCAGCAAGTCATCGGCACCTACGGCATCGCGCTGGTGCACGCGGATATTCCCGATTTCATCGTCGGCGCGCGGCGCGGCAGTCCGCTCGTTCTCGGCGTCGGGAAGGACGAAAATTTTCTGGCCAGCGATGTGAGCGCGATCGTCGCCCACACCCGCGATGCGGTTTATCTGAACGACTTCGATCTCGTCGCGGTCGAGCGCGACAAATTCGAGATCAGTTCGCTGGCCGGCGAGCGCGGCAATCGCGGCGATCAGCAAAGTCGAGTTCACCGCCGAGGACATCAAGAAGGGCGATTACCCGCACTACATGCTCAAGGAAATCTTTGAGCAACCCGGCTCGGTGCGCGACGCGATGCGCGGCCGGCTGAGCGTCGAAGAATGCACCGCCAAACTCGGCGGCTTGAACATGACCCCGGCGCAATTGCGCGATGTCGGCCGCGTGGTCTTGACCGGCTGCGGGACCGCGCTGCACGCCGGCATGGTGGGCGAATATCTGCTCGAAAAGCTCGCCCACATTCCCGACCGAAGTGGAATACGCGAGCGAATTTCGCCATCGCAATACGCCGATGACGAGCGACACGCTCGTCTTCGCCATCAGCCAGAGCGGCGAGACCGCCGACACGCTAGGCGCGCTGCGCGAGAGCCAGCGCAAAGGCTATCGCAGCCTCGGCATTTGCAACAACGTCGCGAGCACGATCGCGCGCGAAAGCGACGGCGGCGTCTACATGCATGCCGGGCCGGAGATCGGCGTGGCCGCGACCAAGTCCTTCACTTCGCAGGTCGTCATCCTGACCCTGGTCGGCTTGTTGTTGGGCCGGATGCGCCATCTTTCGACCGCGGAAGGCACTCGCAGTCATCGAGCGCGCTCGAAGCGCTCCCGGAAAAAATCGAGCAACTGCTCGACGATGAGTGACCAGATCAAAGAGGTCGCCAAGAAATATGTCGCGGCAACCGGTATGTTGTTTTTCGGCCGGCAGCTCAACTTTCCGATCGCGCTCGAAGCGGCGCTCAAGGTAAAGGAGATCACTTATCTTTACGCCGAAGGCCATCCGAGCGCGGAATTGAAACACGGCGTCATCGCGCTGGTGAAGCCGGAGCTGCCATCTGTCTTCATCACGCCGGATGATGCGGTCTTTTCAAGAATCTGAATAACATCGAGCAGGTGCGCGCGCGCAAAGGCCCGATCATCGCGGTCACGACCGAAAGCGGCGCCGAGCAAGCTCAAGGGGATTGCCGATGACCCGATTATCGTGCCCGACGCGGACGACGTTGTCATGCCGGTCTTGACCGTGATCCCGCTGCAACTCTTTCGCCTATCACTCTCGCCGTCGCTCTCGGTCGCGATGTCGACAAGCCGCGGAACCTCGCGCAAAAGCGTGACGGTCGAGTAGGCTGGGGGATTGGGTCGTTAGCGTGGGCGTTAACCGCCGCCGCTTGCCGGTAATCATCCGGTAAATCAAAAGGAGAAGCATCGCGCCCAGGATCGACATGATCCAGCCCGCGATGTAATTCTCGCCCCAAATCAGTTTACCGACAAAGTTCCAACAAAAGGCACCTGCGATACCGAGCAGGATGGTGATGATGCAGCCGCCGGGATCTCTGCCCGGCGTCAGAGCTTCGCAATCGCGCCAACGATCAGCCCGGAGACAATTGCGCTGAGGATTGTAGTGAGCATACGCGCGTGACGCTAGCGAAGCGCGGTGCACGGCAAAGTCAATCGCTGATTGGCTTTCTACAACCTTACGATCTGAGCGCTTTGATGTCGTCGCTGGCCGTGATCGCGGCGAGTAATTCTTGCCGAAGGCGCGGTGTCGAGATTGAGCACGGTGAGCGCGCGACCGCCGGCCTGACTCGGCTCAACGACATGCGTCGCGATGTTGACCCCGTGCCCGCCGAGCAGCGTCCCGATACGGCCGACAATGCCGGGTCGATCGGTGTTTTCGAGCACGCAGCACCACCCCGTGCGGACGGCGCTCCGACCGGCCGGCTGTTGATGCTGACGATCCGGGGCGTTGCGCCCAGAAACGCGCCCGCAACCGAAAGCGTCTTTCCTTCGGCTGCGCGCCGTGAGTTCGAGCAGGTCGGTGTAATCGCCCGGGCGCACTCAAACGCGATTCGGTCACCGTTGAGGCCTAACGTTTCTGCGAACGCCGGAGCATTGACTTCGATTGACGTCTTCGCCACCGGCCAACTGGAGAAAGCCCTTGAGAATCGAGCGCGTGATCGCGGTGGTATCGACCTCGTTGACTTTTCCACTGTAGTTGATGTGCAAGTTGTCCACCCGTTTCGGCGAGATCTGGGAGAGGAAGCGCCCCAGCTTCTCGCCGAAACGCAGATGTGGCCCAACGATCGCAAGCGTCTTGGCGTCGAGGTTCGGCAGATTGATCGCGTTGCGGATGGTGCCTTCGAGAAGGGCCGCGCGGATGGCCTGGGCGATTTCGATCCCGACACTTTCCTGGGCCTCGATCGTGGAAGCGCCCAAGATGTGGCGTGAGAATCAAATTCGGGACGTGACGCAGCGGTGAATCTGGCGGCAACGGTTCCGTTTCGAAAACATCCAGGGCCGCGCCCGCAGAGCTGGCCATTGCTCCAACGACTCGACGAAGCGCGGTTTCATCGATCAAGCCGCCGCGCGCGCAATTGATCAGTCGCGACGCCACGTTTTGTTTTCGTTAGGCGAGCGGCATTGAGCAAATGGTGGGTCTCGGGACGTCAGAGGGGTGTGCAGGGTGAGGAAATCAGCCAGCGGGAGCAGTTCGTCGAGTTCCTCGACTAATTCCACCTGAAGGGAACGCGCCCGGCTTGCCGAAAGATAGGGATCGTAGGCGAGCACGCGCATGCCGAACGCGATCGCCCGCCGGCTGAGTTCGGAGCCGATCCGCCCCATGCCGATGATGCCTAAGGTTTTGTTGTAAAGCTCGGTGCCTTCAAATTCTTTTCGATCCCATTTCCCGCTTCGCAGGTTTCCGTGCGCCTGGGGAATCTTTCGCGCGACCGGCAGAGGAGGAGGGAGAAGGCAGTGTTCCGCGGTGGAGATCGTATTCCTCCTGGCGTGTTCATGACGATGACTCCGCGGCGAGTGGCCGTCTTCGAGATTAACGTTATCCACTCCGACCCCAGCGCGCCCAACGACCCGCAAACGGCTGCGCCGGCTTGCAAAACTGCTTCGGTCACCTTGGTTTGGCTGCGGACGACGAGCGCGCTGAAATCTCGGGATCGCTTCTGATGAGCTCAGCCTCATTTAACCCCGTGCGAACGGTTACTCCCAGCTGCCGTCCGCGCCCAGCTCATCGATTCCTCGTTTTGAAAGGGAGTCTGCGACTAAAACTCTCAGGCGCGCTCATCTGCTAAACGGTGAATCGCCTCAACCAAAAATGAGCAGGCGAATTGTATCCGGAAGCTGGGCTGCGACTTTTGGCGACGACGCTCCCGCCCAACAAATGGGCAAGCGTGCTGCGCTGCGACGTGCCAATGATGAGATAATCCACGCCCATGGTCGCCGGAAAGATCGAGAATGAGTCGCCGCGGCGTCCCCACTCACCGCATAGACCGGGAGACGACAGAGCCCGCGTTTTTCGCCCTCCTTCATCATCGAGGACATGATCGCGCGCGGCGGCCGGATCGTCCTGCCATTTCGCTGCGACCGACGGTTGCCGGGCCGCCGGCGAAATAGACTGCGATTTCGCGAACGTAAAGCACACAGAGGATCGCTTTGCGGAGCGCGCGCTTCTTCGAGCGCGAAGTTGAGCACCGGCGTGACGCCTCGCGCTGCGACCATGATTTTCGCGCCTTTCTCGAGGCGCGTGGAAAGTGCAGCCATGGTTTCGGGCGAGACCATTTCCGCGACCTCGCGGGTGACGGTCAAGGTCGTTAGGCCATGACGCTTCAAAGTGTGGGCCCGCAATGAGAGGCCGCCGATGAGGACGCACATGACGAGCGAAAAGGGCGTCAGGTTTGGTATGCGCGAGGGTCAACTCGACGAAGGCGAGGATGACAAGAAGTGATTCCAAAAGCGACCCGATCGCACCAGGTAAAACCGGCCTGCCGGTTAAAGGCGCAGGAGCCGACGTTAACCGTAATCGCGCCGACAACGCCGATGGCGTAGAGACCAGCTCAATGCGGTAAAGCCGCTTCGTGGTCAACAAGACGAGCGATGGCAACCAACCGCAATCAGCAGCGGATAAAATCGGGACACCGTGGCTTGTTCAGCTTCGTGAATTGCCGCGGCATTTCGCCCGTCGTCGCGCCATCATGAAGAGCGAGACCGATCATGGCCACGATTGCGGTGTCTGCGGCGCTGACGAGGAGGAAGAAAAAAACGATCCCGACAATCCAGCCGAAAAGCGCACCGAACCAGGGTGCAACTGTGACCGGGCCGAATTGCTCAGCCATGAAGCGGAGCATGCCCGCTCCGGTTTTCCATGACCGAGCCGATTTGGGCCTTGTCTGTGAGATGCAAGGTCGTTTCCATGACTCCGTGGAAGCGGGCATTGCCCAACCGAGAATGGCGCGTGCGAGGACGACCTCGATCGCCACGGGCAGAATGGCCTTGAGCGAGGTCACCCCAACCTTGGGATGGTCAACGGTTGAGCCGCGATCGAGCTTCATCACACCGGTGAGATTGGCGATCGATTCCGCTCCCGAAAGCGCAAGAATCACTCCAACAACTCGCCACCCACACGGTCCCGAGATCGTGGTCGCGGTTCGAGGTATAGCGTCGAGAGATGTGGGATGCTGATTGCCACCAGCAGGATCCGCAACAACGGCTGCTGGGACCGAGAATTTACCG
>ERZ1370068.6870-contig-5825_pt1 | contig 42615 bp, 59 predicted proteins | sample MGYA00561227_ERZ1370068 | MGnify/ENA primary metagenome ERZ1370068 (study PRJEB38410, sample SAMEA6850437) | metagenome | study: Metagenomic assessment of the ecological functions of the soil: analysis of the soil microbiota associated with the... | reverse complement strand
GTACTTCGTTCAGTTACGTATTGCTCTTTGCCTCTGCGGGGCAGTTTGACCTTGGTCAGCCAGAAGTCGTTGATGCTCTCCACCAGCGCTCTCGAACGCGTCCAGCTGCACGGGCTTGCTGAGGTAGCAGTTCGCCTGGAGCTGATAGCTCTTCACGATATCCGCTTCCGCACTCGGAAGTGGTCAGGATGACGGTGGGGATCGTCTTCAGGCTCGTCGTCCGCCTTGATCTGAGCCAGAACCTCGCGGCCATCCATCCTGGGGAAGGTTCAGGTCCAGCAGGATCGAGATCCGGGCGCGGGAGCATGGACGTGGACCCCCTCGCGCCTCAGGAAGGCCATGGCCTCCACGCCGTCGGACGCCACGTGCAAGTGGATGGACGCTATTGGCCTCGCGGAAGGCTTCCTGCGTCAGCCGGACGTCGCCGGGACTGTCCTCGACCAGGAGAACCTCCATGGGCGTAGGCTCCGTCTGTCGATGGCTTTCATGCTCGTCGACTCTCACTTTCTGCCAAGGCGAAGCGAAAGGTGGAGCCCTGCCCGGGTTGTGACTCGACCGAGATGCTGCCGCCGTGCCGCTCGACAATCTTCTTGCAGATGGCGAGGCCTATGCCGGTGCCGGCGAACTCGTCCGCGCTTGTGCAGCCGCTGGAACATGCCGAAGATCCGCTCGAAGTACTGCGGGTCGATTCCCAGTCCGTTGTCCTTGACCGAAAACATCCACTTGTCCGCGCCATTCTTGGCGGCGGAGACGTGTACGCGGGGCACTCCGGGCCTCTGATACTTGATCGCATTGCCGACGAGGTTCTGGAAGAGCTGAATCAGCTGCATCTCGTCGGCCAGGACGGTGGGCAGGGGATCGTGCGTCACCAGCGCGCCGCTGTCTTCGATGGCGCCGCGCAGATTCGCGAGCGCCTGTTGCAACGCGTCTTCGCTGGAGGTGTCGACCAGATCCTTTCCTTTGGTCCCGACGCGCGAATAGGCCAGCAGGTCCTGGATCAACCGTTGCATGCGGTTCGGCGCCGTCCACGGCGAAGGCAGATGAACTCGTCGGCGTCGGCGTCGAGCTTTCCCTTGTACCGCCGGGACAGGAGCTGCGTGTAGCTGGCCACCATCCGCAGCGGCTCCTGCAGATCGTGAGAGGCAATGTAGGCAAACTGCGCCAGTTCCTCGTTGGAGCGCTTCCAGTTCGTCGACCTTCCGCAGGAGAAGGGCTTCGGCCTTGGTGCGGGTCGCGGTGATGTCGCGGATTGCCGCGGTCACCAGGACTGCCCTCGGCGCTCTCCAGGGGGCTCAGCGTGACCTCGATGGGAAGGCGCTTCCATCCTTCCGCCGCCCGGTCAGCTCGACCCCGGTGCCGTCCGGCGCTGCGTCCCGCTTCTCTCCGGGAGCGAAGAGCGTCCGCGATCAGCGCATTTCCGCGAAGCCCTCCATGATGGTCGTCACGTTCCGCCCGACGAGCTCGTCATGGACGTACCCGAACTGCCTCTCCGGCCTGCCCGTTCAGCAGGACGATCTCTCCTCCCGGTTTGACGACGACCATTGCCCCCGGGCCGCTTCCAGCGAGGCGCGATATTTCGCCTCCGACTCCACCCTTTCGCTGAGATCGTGGCTGAATTCGGAAAACCCTCGAAGATTGCCCGGCGGCGTCGCGAAGCGCAGTGAAGGTGACTCGGGCCAGGAATCGTGAGCCGTTCTTGCGAACGCGCAGGCCTTGCTCTTCGTGCCGGCCACGCCTGGCCGCGGCCAGCCGAAGGAACTCCTGCGACCGGCCCCGCGCGATATCTTCAGGGAGGAAGAAGCAGGAGAAGTTCTGGCCGATGATTCGTCGGCTCGGTACCCCTTGATTCGTTCCGCACCGGCGTTCCAACTGATGACCAGGCCCATGCGGGTCCATCATGAAGAGTCGCGTAGTCCCGGATTCCGTCGAGGGCGTCGAAAGCTGTTCTTCGCTTGCCTGGAGCGCCTCCTCCCGCCAGGCGTCGGCCCTCCACCTCCACCTGATGCCCGCGTCCATGGTCATCTCGTACTCGCTGCGTGTGAGCGGGCGGCGCCACGCGCACGCCCTCGAGCGGGCGACAGCTTCGATGACGACACATGCGTTCACATGCGCACTCCCTGGAGGATCCGCAGCTCGCCTTGGCTGGGTGATCGGTCTTGATGCGGATTGTGCGGGCTGGACGTAACCGGCGGCAGGAGTCGTGCCACGCCCGGCAACGGAGTGTCGTCTCCGCAAGTCTATGGAGACACACCGCTCATGAGACGGATAGCGGCCGGATCGCCCTCCAGAGCGGCGAGCGATTCCAGTTTGAAGAGAGCGCCCCGATGAAGATCGTCTAGCCCAGCTCGATCCGGATCCGGTCCAGGCCGGCGCGGATGCGCCGGAGTCCTCGCGCCGCGGCGGTCAGCCGCTCCGCTCAGAGCGCACGAAGCGCGTGTAGAGGGCGAGACCGCCTCGCGAATGCGGGCCAGGCTGTGGGTGAGCTCGTGGTCGAACTGCGCGGTGAGCGCCTCCATGAGGCGCCGGCGCATGGCCTCCACCTTCGCGCGCAGCTCGTTCTTGGCCGTCCGCGCTTGGCCGGCAGGACGAGCAGGCCGACGACGGAGAACGCGCCCGCGGCCAGGAGCCCGGTGATGTCGCCCATGGCCGTGGTGGCCAGCATGGTGACGATGGTGCCGAGGCCGAGCGCGCCCACCTGCAGGACGGCCGTGCCGCGACCGCGACCTGCACCGACTCCGCCATCCGGCTCGACTCCGCGTCGTGGTCGTAGGCTCCACCGCCCGCTGCGGACTCGCGCCGCGCCCTCCAGCAGGCGGGCCGGTCGTGCTCGAACACGCCGGCCACGCGTCCACGATGCGGTCCGCGTGCTGCAGGCGCCGCTTCTCGAGCAGGTCCATCACGCCCTGCCACTGGCGGACGTCGCTGGCCACCATCCAGTCGATGACCTCTTCCACCCGCCGCTCCACGACCTTGGGCAGGTCGACCACGACGTCCTTGTCGAACTGCCGCCTGACCTTCGGACGGATTGATGAGGTCGAAGACCCGGCCCAGCCGCAGGGTGGCGTCGAAGAACTCCATGCCCCGGCGCTCGAACTCCAGCCAGCACCTTCTCGACGTCGAGAGCCGGAAGCGGAAGTCGCGGGCGAGGTCCTCCTGGTAGAGCGGTGAGCTGGCGATCGATGGTCTCGATCGTCTCTCGAAGTCCTCTTTCAGAGGAGAGCCGGGCCTCCGCCACCTTCGCTTGCTTGTCGAGCAGGCGCATTCCGACGCCGAGGGTTCAGGAGCTTCAGCCGGACGCGCTCTTCCTCGTCCAGGGTGGCGGACACGTAGCTCTCCAGCGCGTCGAAGCGGCTGGCGGCCGAGGCGGCGGCGTCGGGCCAGGTCTTCCCGCGCAGGGCCAGGCGCGCGGCCACCGGGAAGGTGTCGGGCGGCTGCCGAGGCAGCCGCGCGCGTTCTCGGCGACGAAGGCGAGCACGCGGGCCAGGTCCTCCTCGCTCTCAGGATGTCGATCTTGTTGATGACGACCACGATCTTCTTGCCCCAGTCCCGGATGGACTCGAGGAAGGCCCGTTCGCTCTCCGTGAACGGCCGGTCCGGCGGAGGTCACGAACAGGACGAGGTCCGAGCGCGGCACGAACTCGCGCGTCAGCGCCTCGTGCTCGCGCAGGACGGCGTTGGTGCCGGGCGTGTCCACGATGTTGATGTCGCGGAGCATCTCCACGGGGCGCGGTGATCGACGTCCAGGCCCGAGGCGTCGGCTGGCGGTGCACGGCAGGGCCGTACTTGAGGAGGCCGATGCGCGGTGGTGGTGGGGGTGACCCCTTCCTCCAGCAACGCGCAGGCCGAGGAGGGCGTTGATGAACGCGCTCTTGCCCGCGTTGAACTCGCCCACCACCACGAGGAGGAACAGCTCGTCGAGCTGGCGCAGCGAGCGCTGGAGGGTGTCCTGGTCCTCCGACTCCACGTCCAGACGGGCCAGCACCGCGCGAGGTCGGTCAGGAGACGTGCCGCTCGTCGGCCAGCAGGAGCCTGCTGGCGCTCGGTCAGGATGCGCTCCTTCATCGCGCTCTACAGTGTAGGGGAGCGCGCAGTGTAGGGAGCGCGGCGCGGCGCGCGAGGGCACGTAGTCGTTGCAGCCGGGGAGACGTGCCCGGCCCAGAATGCGGCGTCTTGACCGGCTCCAGCGCCGACCGGCATCCTCCCGTCGTCAGATCTCGCTCGACCTCATCGATCTCGACGAGGCTGGAAACGGCGCGTATTGCCGTCGAGGCGGGCGTGGACTGGCTGGAGGCGGGGACGCCCGCTGCTCCTCGCGCGACGGGCTGCGCGGCGGTCGAGGCACTGCGCGCGCGCCTTCCCGCGCCATCCGATCGTGGCCGACCTGCAAGACGATGGACGGCGGCTACCTGGAAGCGGAGATGATGGCGCGCGCGGGCGCGACGCATGTCGTGGTGCATGGGCCGCGCCCACGTCGAGACGATCACGGCCGTGGTCAGACGCCGGCCGCGACCACGGGGTCAAGGTCATGGGCGACAACCTCGCTTGTGAGGACAAGCCCGCGGCCTGCCGGATGATGGAGGACCTCGGAGTCGGACTACATCGTCCATCACACCGGGTTCGACGAAGGAACGGTGCCGCCGCTGCGTGGCCGCGGGCGGCTCAGCCCTCTCGACGAGCTGGACGCGGGTGGTGCAGGCCGTGCGCATCCCGGTGCAGGCGGTGGGCGGGCTGACCGTCGAGGAAGCGATCGCGATGCCGCGGCGCGGGCGCCCCTGGTCGTGCTCGGCGCACCCCTCACCGTCAAGGCCGACGCCTTCCACGTGGCCGAGGGCGACCTCAAGGGCCTCCTCACCGGAGATCACGCGGAGGATCCGCGCATGACGCGACACGATGACGGGCCTCGTGCAGTACGCCCTGCAGCCGCAGGCGGTCGAGCTGCGCGAGCTGCCGGTGCCGGAGCTCGGCGAAGAGGACGTCCTCCTGCGCGTGGGCGCCGTGAGCGTGTGCGGCAGCGACGTGCACCAGTACCACAACAAGCAGAGCTGGGCCGTCAACGTGCCGGTCGTGCTCGGCCACGAGTTCTGGGGCACGGTCGCGCGTCTCGGCGCTCGCGTGCGCGGGTTCAAGGAAGGCGACCGCGTCGTCTCCGAGACCGCGGCCTCGATCTGCGGCCAGTGCGTCTACTGCCGCACCGGCGAGCATACAACCTCTGCCCGCAGCGCGCGGGCTTCGGGTACGGCACGCACGGGGCGCATGGCGGAGTTCGTGCGCGTGCCCGCGCGCTGCCTGCACCACATCCCGGACGCGTTGCCCTTCGAGGCGGGCGGCCCTGACCGAGCCCTGCTGCGTGGGCTACAACGCGGTCGTGGTCAAGAGCCGGGTGCGTCCGGGCGACGTCGTGGTCGTGCTCGGGCCCGGCCCCATCGGGCTCATCGCGGCGGAGATGGCGCGCATCAGTGGGGCGGGGACGCTCATCGTCGCCGGCATGTCCCAGGACGCCCCTCGCCTGGCCGCGGCGTCCGCCCTGGGCGTGACCCACGCCGTCGATCGTCGAGGCGGCGGACCTCGGCGCGCTGGTGCGGACGCTGGGGGACGGCCTGGGCGCGGACCTCGTGGTCGACGCCACCGGCACCTCGATCGCGCTCAAGACGGCGCTCGACGTCGTGCGGCCGGGCGGCAGGTCACCAAAGGTGGGCTGGGGACCGCAGCCGCTCGGCTTCTCCCTCGATCCGCTCGTGCAGAAGGCGGTCACGCTGCAGGGCAGCTTCAGCCACACCTTCCGGAACTGGGAGCAGGTGGTGAAGCTGCTGCTGGCCGCGGGCCAGGTCAACCTCGAGCCCATCATCAGCCGCGGTGTCGCCGCTGGAAGGATGGCGCGACTCGTTCGACAGGATGCACAGCGGACGCTACGTGAAGGCGGTGCTTAAGCCGTGAGGCGGCCGTGCCGAAGCTGAGCGTCTTCCCGAAGTGCTATGGATGCGCTCTGCGTCACGAAGACGATGACCCTCTTCGAGTGGATCGACCTCGCGGCCACTCTCGGCGTGGACGGCGTCGAGATGTATCCCGGGTTCTTCGAGCTTCGAGCCGGCCTACCTCGACCGCGTCGCCGCGCCATCTCGAGCGGGCGGGGGCTGGAAGCGCCGATGATGTGCGCGTCACCCGACTTCACCCAGCCCGACGCGGAGGCGCGGCGGGCGGAGGTGGAGCGCGAGCGGCACATGATCGACGTCACCGCGAGGCTGGGCGGGAAGTACTGCCGCGTGCTGTCCGGGCAGCGGCGGGAGGAAGTCTCGCGCGCGGACGGGGTGCGCTGGACGGTGGAGTGCATCACGTCGGTGCTGGACACGGCGGCCGCGCGCGGCGTCGTCCTGAACATGGAGAACCACTACAAGGACGGCTGACTGGCGCCAGCCCAGGGTTCGCGCAGAAGCTGGACGTGTTCCTGGAGGTCATCGGCCGGATCGACTCGCCCTGGTTCGGGGTGAACTTCGATCCCTCCAACGCCATCGTCGCCGGCGACGATCCCCTGGCACGTCCTGGCCGCGGTCAAGGAGCGCGTGGTGACCATGCACGCCTCCGACCGGTACCTCACGAGCGGGACCATCGAGGACCTGAAGCAGCAGGACGGCTCCACCGGCTACGCGCGCAACCTCAAGCACGGCGTGATCGGCAAGGGGCTGAACGACTACGACGCCATCTTCTCCACCCTGCGCGCCCAGGGTTCGGCGGCTGGGTGTCCATCGAAGACGGCGAGAACGGCATGGACGAGCTGCGCGAATCGGTCGCGTTCCTGCGCGCCAAGATGGCCGCGCACTTCTGATCACTCGAGCGAAGGAGGCACCGCATTGGTAGAGCACGCGCCGATCTCCGAGGCCCGCCGCCGCCGTTTGTTCGTGGCCAGCTGCATGGCCCTGATCGCCACCGCGGTGACGTTCGCGATCCGCGGAGACATCCTGGGCGACCTGGGAGCGGCCTTCTCCCTCAGCAACGAGGACCTGGGCAAGGCGGCCGGGGCCTGGGCCTACGGCTTCACGCTCTCCATCTTCATCGGCGGGCAGCTCGTGGACCTGCTCGGCATGAAGCGGATCGCCCTGTGCGCGTTCCTCATGCACGTGCTGGGCGTCGGCCTCACGATCTTCGCCACCGGATTCTGGATGCTGTTCGCGGGGACCCTCGCCGTCGGCCTGGGCAACGGCCTGGTGGAGGCGTTCATCAACCCGCTGACGGCCACGATCTACCCCGACCACAAGACCGAGAAGCTGAACCTCCTCCACGTGTGGTTCCCGGGCGGCATCGTCATCGGGGGCCTCGTGGCCTACGCGCTCACGCTGGTGCACGCGGGCTGGCACGTGAAGATGGGCTTCATCCTGGTGCCGACGATCCTCTACGGCGCGCTGTTCCTCGGCCAGGAGTTTCCGGCCACCGAGCGCGTCCAGCAGGGGGTGAGCACGGCGGGCATGTACAGGCGGTGGCCCGGCCCTCTTCCTCGTGCTCGTCTTCTGCATGATCCTCACCGCGTCCACCGAGCTGGCCACGAACCAGTGGATCGCCTACATCCTGTCCAATACCGCGCGCTGGCCGCGGGCGGCATCCTCGTCCTCGTCTGGATCAACGGCCTCATGGCGGTGGGCCGGTGGTTCGCGGGCCCGCTCGTCCATCGCATCTCTCCGATCGGCCTCCTGATTGGATCGGCCACGATGTCCGCGGTTGGTCTCATCGGGCTCAGCATCGCGGATTCCCCGGCCACGGCGATCGCGGCGGCCACGGTGTTCGCGATCGGCATCTGCTACTTCTGGCCGACCATGCTCCGGGGTCACGAGCGAGAGGTTCCCGGAAGGGGGCGCGCTCGCCCTGGCCATCGTCGGCGGCATCGGCACCTTGTCCGCGGCGATCTTCACCTGGATCCTCGGCGGGATGTACGACCGGCTGGGCCCGCGGCTGGCCTGCGCTACATGGCCGTCCTGCCCGTCATCCTGATCGCCGTCTTCACCGCCTGGTGGCTCTACGACCGCCGCCGGGGCGGCTACCGCGTCGTGAAGCTCTGACGAGATGAGGGCGGCCAGGCTCTGGCCCGCGCCGCCCGGCGGTTCAGTTCCTGCCGAACCGGTAGCGCGCGCGAACGGCAGGCGTGCGCGGCGGGATCACGTGCGTCCCGCCGAACACGGACAGGATGTTGTACACGCCCGTCGGTGTCGAAGGCGTTGAGCAGGTCGGCCTGGATGGACAGCGGCACCTTGTGCTTCGCGAGGTCGAGCCCGACCGAGAAGTTGGCGATCGTGCGCGCCTCGATGCGGTTGGGATCGAGGTCCTCGCCGCTGTGGATGACCACGAACGGCGCCGCGAAGGAGTTGTCGGGATCGGCCCAGCAGCTCCTCCGGGGACGCGTCCGTGACGAGCCCGGAGTCGTAGCGCACTCCCGCACCCAGCCAGAGACCGCTGGTCCCGATGTCCCAGAGGAGCTGCCCTGGCGCCTGCAGCTTCTGGTCGTGGTCGATGAGGAAGGGGCCGCCGGTGACGGCATCGACCGCACCTTGATCGAGGAACAGCCCGCCGATCGGCGGCGGCACGTAGATCGCGTGCGTGTGCCCGAGCGAGACGAAGCCGCGCACGCCGTGCGTCTGGGCCAGGTCGAGCCGCACGTCCCAGCCGTTGTGCCGGCCGGACGTGAACGTGATCGGGAAGACGATGCCGGTGTTCTCGAACTGGTCCTGGTCGGCGGGAAGTCGGCCCGCCGCCACCAGAAGTCGACGTCGAGGCGCAGCTTGCCGCCCACCGCCTGCTGCGCGCCCACGGTGTACGCGTTCTGCCGCTCCGAACGGTTGAGGAGGACGCCGCCGCCCAGCTCCGCGCGAGTCCTTCACCGCCGGGGGCACGAGGTGGCCGCCTCCGGCGAAGAGCCGAACAGGATGTTCTCGTACTCCGGGGTCACGAACGACGCGGTTGTAGGTCGCGCGGAGGCACGGTGCGCGAGCCGGTGATGTAGTAGGCGAGGCCGACGCGCGGCTGGAGCTGGCTCTCGACCGTGGGCAGGTCGTTGTGGTCGTAGCGCAGTCCGAGGTTCGCGGTGAGCCCGCCGTAATGCAGGCTGTCCTGGATGTAGCCGGCGGCATACGTTCCCGTGCGCTTGCCGTGGAACGCGAAGAGCTGGCCTCCGCGGGTCAGATCGTAGGGCGCGAGATCAGGGTTGTAGTCGTCGGCGTCGGGATCGTTGAGCCCGGGGTCGGTGAGGCCGAAGGAGAAGGTCTCCTCGATCGGGAAGCGCTTCACCACGCCGCCCACCTTGACGTCGTGATGCCCCGCGGCCCAGGTGAAGGAGGCGTTGGCGCCGTAGTTGTCCAGGGTCCGGTCGGAGATCGCCGTAACCGGCGTGTCGTTCGCGGACGGGAAGAGCTGGAAGCTGGAGAGCCGCGCGAAGCCGCTGGCGTCGAAGGAGGCGTGCCGGAGAGACGATGTGGGTCCAGCCCAGGTTGAAGTTCTGGTCCCGGCTCTTCACCGTCTGGTCCTGGCCCGCGTCTTCCTGGGTGAACGGTGTTGGGAACGTCACGGTGCGTCCGTCCGGCCAGCGCGGTGAAGCGGACCTGGTCGCGCAGGTCGTCGGAGGCGAAGTCCAGGCGGAAGAAGCCGCGCTGGGTGTCGCCGGTGTTGTGCAGGTTCGCGGGATTGACGGGATCCAGGAAGCGGTCCGACCAGGACCCGTTGACGGAGCCGTAGACGCCGACGTTCTGCGATCCGCCTCCCAGGGAGAGCCCGCCCTCGTAGGTCCCGAACCGGGCGCCGCCGCCGGAGAGGTCGCCGTGGAAAGGCGTGCTGAGGCCGGACTTCGTGACCAGGTGAATCACCGTGCCCGGCTTGTCACCGTACTCCGCGGGCACGTTGCCGTAGATCACCTCGATGGCTTGCGCGATGCCGGGGTCGATCGAGTTGGAGAACGTGACCCCGGTCTGATCGGAGATGGTCTGCCCGTCCACGACGTATTGGCTCTGGCTGTGGAAGCCCTGGAAATGGAAGCGGCCGTTCTCGTCCTTGGCGAAGCCCGGGTGGCCGTGATCAGCTCCTCCATGGCCCGGGAGGCGATGGTGGCGGGCGCGCGCGCGATGTAGGACTTGTCGATGTCCACGTGCGACGTCGAGGTGTCCGTCTCCAGCTGGGCCGCCGTCGTCTCCGCGGTGACGTTCACCGTCTCGGACGCGGTCGCGATGTCGAGATTGATGTCGACCTGGGTGGGAGCGGCGGAGCGGACGTCCGACGGCGCGATGCACGGCCCGGAATCCCTGGGCCTCGACGTGCAGCTCGTAGGGATTGAAGGGCACGTTGAAGAACTGGAAGGCACCCTCGTTGGAGGTGGCCGGTCTCCGCCCGGAAGCCCGTGATGTCGTTGCGGAGCTGGACCGTCACTCCGGCCATCGCCCTGCTGTCGGGACCGATCACCTTCCCGCGGATCGCACCCGACTGCGCCCACGCTCCCGGTACGGCTGCCGCCAAGAGAATGAAGAACACCCACGACACGACCCGTCGATGAACTCTCGTCATGACACTCCTTGCGCGATGAATGCGTGACCGGCCGCCCACGCGGGCGGCTCACTGAATAAAGACGTGCTCCCGCTCTACGCGGGAGAAGGAATCAGCGGGAGGTCAGGCGAGGGGCGGCGCGCGCGAAGGAGTGATCGCGACCGGCGATTCGGAGCGGCTCTGGGGCGTTTCCGCCCAGATGCGCTCCGGGCAATCGGCGATTCGCAGTATGGCGGGAGTGGTCGCGGCGAGCACCGCGATCGTCCCCGTGGCCAGCCGGCAGAGCCGGGCAGTGCGTCTCGACCGGGACAGCCGTCGTCGGTATGGGCGAACGACTCTTCGGCGACGCCCATGCACACCGCGGCCAGGACGAGCGCCGCCACGAGCAGGAAGCGCCGGCGAGTGAGCCAGCTAGTGCACGGCGGGAGCTTACCACCGCGCCCGGCGCGGTCACGCACCTACCCCTGGACATACCCCAGGGCGTCGGCTACGCTCGTTGTGAGCATGGGCCGGTCGAGCGGGCGGCGGACGTGGGCATGGATCGCGCTGGCGGTCCTCGTCTGCGTCAGCGCGGCGCTGGCCGAAGAGTCCTTCGTCCACACCGACGACGGCTGCAGCGTCGAGATCCACTGCATCGCCTGCCGCCTGGCCGCGGGCAGCACCGCCGTGGTCAGCCCCGCCATCGTCCTCGCCGTCGCCGTGCAGACGACGCGCGCTGGTGGCGGCCGAAGCCGACTCCAGCCTCTGCGAAGCCGCGCCCCGCGAAGCCCCCTCCCGGGCCCCGCCTCTCGCCTAGAAGAAGACCCCCGCGTTCTGCGCCCGTCGCCGACTGACGGGCCGGGTTCCTCTCTTCTAGTCCCAGCGAGGTCTCGATGCGTCTTCGGTCTCCGTCCCGGACCCTCATCCTGCTTTCGTCCGTCCTGATCCCGTTATCGTTCGTGCGCACCGCCGCCTGCCCAGGAGCCGTCTTCGCCCTCTCCATCACCGTCGCCGAGCGCGTCGCCCGGAGCCGGCCCGCCACCGCCCCCGCCACCACCGAAGTGCCGCCCGGCGCGGAGGAGCGCCGGCGGTCCAGCGGTCCCCTGCCCGTCTACGGCGGGCGCCGCGTCGTCGAAGGTCTTCAACCCCGACATCGCCGTGATCGGCGACTTCCTGGGCGCGGCCGGGAAGAACGACTCGCAGTTCGCGCACGCCGTCCCTCGAGCTGCACGAGGCCGAGCCTCGCTCCAGGCCATCGTCGATCCCGTACGCCCGCGCCGACTTCTTCCTGACCTTCTGCCAACGAGGAGGTGGGTGTCGAGGAGGGCTTCGTCACGTTCACGTCCCTGCCCGGCGAACTTCCTGCTGAAGGTCGGCAAGATGCGCGCGCTCGTTCGGCAAGGTCAACCAGATGCACAACCACGTGATGCCCTGGACGGACCGGCCCCTGGTGACGCAGGACCTCGTGGGCGGGGAGGAGGGCATCTCCGACGCCGGCCTCTCGCTCTCGCCGCCTCATTCATCAATCCGATCCTCTTCCTGGAGGCGACGGCGGAGGTCTATCGCGGCGAGTCGCCGGAGCTGTTCAGCGCGCCCGAGCGGCACGACCTCACCTACGTCGGACGCCTGCGCGGGTACCGGGACCTCACGGAGTCGACGAACCTCGACTTCGGCGGCGTCCTTCGCCCACGGCACGGCCAACGACGGCGAGGGCCGTGCTTCACGTCGCTGGCATCGGGGCGCCGACGTGACCTTGCGCTACCGGCCGCTGCGCCGCGCGATCTACCGCCGCCTGCTCGCGCGCACCGAGCTCGTCTGGAGCCGCCGCGAGCTCGGACGGCCGAGCACGGCGCACGCCTTCGGCGCTCTACGTCTCGCTGCGAGTACCAGTTCGCCCGCCGCTGGTTCGCCGGGCGTGCGCTACGACCACTCCGACCGCGCCGACCGACCCGTCGCTCGTGGACAAGGGCGGTCTCGCCGTCCTCACCGTACTGGCCGAGCGAGTTCAGCCAGATCCGCGGCCAGTACCGCCACACGTCGTACGGCGAAGGCATCAAGGCCAACGAGTTCCTCTTCCAGTTCCAGTTCTCGATCGGCGCCCACGGCGCCCACACGTTCTGACTAGGAGCCTGAATCAATGAAGACGCCCATTTCGTCGTCGCTCGCGCCTGGGCGGCCGGCCTGCTGGCCGCGCACGCCCGCCGCGCGCCGCCGCTCAACGTCATCGACCACCACGGAGGACCTGGCCGCCATCGCCCGCGAGGTGGGCGGGGACAAGATCAAGGTCGGAGTCGCTGTCGCGCGGCTACCAGGATCCCGCACTTCGTGGAGGCCAAGCCCAGCTTCGTCCTGCAAGCTGAACAAGGCGGACCTCCTGATCGCGGTGGGCCGCGAGCTCGGAGATCGGCTGGCTGCCCCCGCTCATCACCCAGAGCCGCAACGCGCAGCATCCAGCCCGGCGCGGACGGCTACCTCGACGCCTCGCTGACCGTCGACGATCCTGGAGATCCCCACCGGCCAGATCACGCGCGCCATGGGCGACGTCCACCCGTCCGGCAACCCGCACTACTGGCTGGATCCCGACAACGGCAAGCGCGTCGCCACGGCCATCGAGGACAAGCTCGCGGCGCATGGACCCCGGCGAACGCGGCCTATCTACGCGCAGCGCGAGGAGGACTTCGAGAAGCGGCTCGGCCGAGGCCGAGAAGCGCTGGCAGGCGGCAGATGGCCCCCTACAAGGGCGTCGAAGATCGTGACCTACCACCGCTCGTGGCCGAACTTCGCCGACCGCTTCGGCCTCGACGTCATCGGCTACGTCGAGCCGAAGCCCGGCATCCCGCCGTCGCCGTCGCACACGCTGGAGCTCATGAAGGAGATGAAGGCGCCAGGGCGTCAAGATCATCGCTGGTCGAGCCCTACTTCGACGCTGAAGACGCCCAACTCGATCGCGCCGCGAGACCGGGGCCAAGGTGCTGGTGATGCCGCCGTCGGTGGGCGGCGAGACGAGAGATCACCGACTACATCAAGCTCTTCGACTACGACATCAAGCTGCTGGTCGCGACGCGATCAAGCGAGCGGGGCGAAGTAGGGCATGGACCTCGACGACTCCTCAATTCCTGGCCGCGCCCTTCGCGGCCAGCCTGATCCTGACCGGCATCCATTCCTACCTCGGCGTGCACGTCGTGGAGCGCGGGGTCATCTTCGTGGACCTCTCGCTGGCCCAGATCGCGGCCCTGGGCGCGACCATCGCGCTCCTGCTGCCCTTCACCGGCGGCGACCCGCACGGCCCCTGGGTCTACTGGATCAGCGCTGGCCTTCACGTTCATCGGAGCCGCCGATCTTCTCCACGATCCGCGCGAAGCGCGCGCGCATCCCCCAGGAGGCCATCATCGGCATCTCGCTACGCGGTGGCCTCCGCCGCCTCCATCCTGGCCATGAGCAAGGCCACCTCCGAGAGCGAGCACCTCAAGGACATGCTGGTCGGCAACATCCTGGCCGTGTCCTGGCAGGAGGTGCTCAAGACGGCCGTCGCTCTACGCGGTCGTGGGCGCCTTCCACTACGCCTTCCGGAAGCAGTTCCTCGCCATCTCGATGGGCCAACCATCGCGACGGGGAGCGACCGTCGAGCACCTGAACGTGCAGCTGCTGGGACTTCCTCTTCTACGCGTCCTTCGGCTTCGTGGTGACCTCGTCGGTCGTCGATCGCGGGCGTGCTGCTCGTCTTCTGCTACCTGATCGTGCCGTCGGTGGCGGCGATCCTCTACTCGGAGCGCATCGGCACGGCGGCTGGCCATCGGATGGACGATGGGCACCGATCGTCTCCGCCCTCGGCATCTACCTGTCGGTGAAGCTGGACCTGCCCACGGGCGCGACCATGGTGTGCACGTTCGGGCTGGTGCTCATCCTGATGGCGGCGGTGCGCCCGCTCTTCACGGGCGGGCGCGCGCCAGCCTGAGCCGGCGGTCAGCCCGCGATCCGGCTGCACGACGTACACGAAGCCCACGCCCACGCACGTGAGCAGGATGGTCAGCGCGGAGCTGCGCTCGGAGTGGGCCTCGGGCAGGATGTCGGACGCCCCGATGTAGAGCAGGAAGCCCGCGAAGAACCCGAGGTACAGGGCCAGCGCGACGGGCGGCAACTGGAAGAGAAGGGTCGAGGCCGCCCCGCGCAGACGGGGCGGCGGCGTCCAGGGCCAGCGCGCCCAGCGCGCGCCCCGTGGGTTGCCGTGGGCCAGCATGAGGGTGACGGTGTTGAGGCCGTCCGCGAAGTCGTGGGCGATCACGGCCAGGGCGACCATCGCGCCCACGCGCGGCGAGATCTGGTACGCCGAGCCCGATGCCGACGCCGTCCATGAAGCTGTGGCCGGCGAGAGCGGCCGCGGAGAGCACGCCGACGGTGGGATGGCGGTGGTTCACGTACGAGCTCTCCTGCGCATGGTGGATGAGCAGGAGCTTTTCGCTGGCGTGGAAGAGCAGGAAGCCCCGTCACGAGCGCGGCCATCGGCCCCATGGGATCGATGTCGTGCTCGCGCGTCAGCTCGAACAGCTCGGGCAGCACGTCGAAGGCGACGACGCCGAGCAGCACGCCCGCCGTCAGCCCCAGGATCAGGTGGAACGCGCGCGAAAAGCGCAGGGCGAAGGCGCCGCCGATCAAGGTGAGAGGAATGCGGCCGCGGCCAGCGCGAGGGCGGTCACTTCCCGCCCAGCAGCGTGCTCCACTTCCTCCGCGATGGAGAGGGCCGAGGTCAGCCCCGGGGAATCGATGCCGACCAGGTTGACCAGCCCGGGCAGGCCGCGGCTCGACTCCTCCGCGATCACGAAATCGCGGACGCCTTGTCCGGGCCCCTGCAGCTTCGGCCGGATGCCCGCCATGTCCGGCTCGAGGTCCTCGTCCGCCAGCTCGGGAACGAGGCGCCGCACGGAGGTCGCGAAGGCGGCGCGCTTGCTCTCGTCCACCCGGTAGTCGAGGGCGCGATCGGGCAGGTATTCGGCGTCGGGCCCGAAGCGCAGGCGGCCTTCGAGGCCCACCACGGCGTGGACGCCCAGACTGACGTGGCCGGGCACGGGATAGACGAGGCGGGTCACGATGCCGGCCTTGGCCGACCGCGACGGAGAAGTAGCTGCCCTTCCAGTAGTACTGCCGGTAGCCGGCGGCGTCGACGTCGATGCCGGCCAGGCCCGACGATGGTGTCCGCTTCGAGGCCGGCGGCATTGACCACGCGCTCCGCGGTCAGCGTGCCCTCCTCGTCACCCTCGCGCACGGTGAGGCGCCACTCGGCCCCATCCCGCGCGAGCCCCACGACCTCCGCCCGCGGCTGCAGGAGCGCGCCCGCCTCCCGGGCCAGGTGCAGCAGGCAGTCCATGAGGGCGTGCGCGCTCACGATCCCCGTGTTGGGCGAGAGGAGCGCGCCGACGGACGGGACGTGCGGCTCCATGGCCCGGGTCTCCTCCGCGCTGAGCCGCGTCATCTCGACGCCGTTGGCCAGCCCCAGCCGGAGGAGCTCGTCCAGCTTGGGCAGCTCGTCCGCGTTCATGGCCACGATGAGCTTGCCGACGCGCGCGTGGGGGACGCCATGCCGCGCGCACAGGTCGTACAGCCGCCGGTTGCCGTCCACGCACAGGCGCGCCTTGAGGGAGCCGGTCGGGTAGTACATCCCGCCGTGGATGACCTCGCTGTTGCGGCTCGAGGTCTCCTGCCCGTGGCGGGCACGGCGTTCGAGGATCACGACCTCGGAGCTCGGGGCCAGCCGCGCCGCCACCGCCAGCCCGACGACGCCCGCCCCGATGACGGCCACGCCGGTGTCGGCCATGCCGCATTCTAGCGGGAGGCCGCGGGCCCCAAGGGCGGGCCGCCGTCAGGTCCCGAGCACGGTGACGGCCAGCGTGCGCGTCCGCGGGCCGTCGAGCTCCACGAGGAAGACGCTCTGCCATCGGCCGAGCGCGGCCGCCCGTCCGCGACCCCCAGCGTCTCCGAGGCGCGGAGGAACAGGGCCTGGCAATGCGCGTGGCCGTTGGCCGGCTCGTCCGGGGCGACGGCGGCACGCTGGGCGAAGTCGTCGTGACGATAGGGGAGGTGGCGGGGGCCGCGCGCTCCAGGGCCGACCGCAGGTCCTGGAGCAAGGAGCGGCTCGTTCTCGTTGACCACGACGGCGGCCGTCGTGTGCAGCGACTGCACGCTGACGAGGCCGTCGGCGATCCCGGACCGCTCCACGATGGCCGCCACCTGCGCCGTGATGTCCACGAACGCCAGCCCCGGCGAGGTGCGGACCTCGACGTCCTCACGATGGCACTGGCCCGCCGGGGACCACATCGCGCGTGCGCCCCTTCTGTCCACGATCATTCGCGCCTCCGTTCCTGGAGCCAAAGATCGGGCGGGCGGGCCGTTTTGCCTGATGCGCATGTGAGCGTGCCGTGAGGTCCGGGTGACGTGGGCGGTTATGCTGTCGGGGACTGGCTCCGAAGGAGGTCCTCCCATGGCGCTGACCCAGGCGTTGCTCATGATCCTCGCCCTCGGCGCTTCACCGGCCCCGCCCCCGCCGGGCGGGGACTACATCAAGGTGGAGATCCGGGGCATGCTGCGCGCGGGCATGATGGCCATCGGCGGCGAGACCACGGGCACGGTGATCATCGCGCGCGGGGCCACCTGGGAGCTCGACCTCAAAGGAGTTCCCCAGGGCCGCCAGAAGGCGGAGTCGCTGGACGGCCGGCCCGGTGCTCGTGAAGGGGTCGTTCGAGATCCGCCCGGGCGTGGAGCGCCGCGAGCGCGCGATCGTGACCGTCACGAGCCTGGAGGCGGCACCGGCCGCGCCTTAGCGCTGGCGCTTCTTGGCCGCGCGCGTGCTCGTGGACGGCGAGGGCGCGCAGAAGGTCGTGAGCTCGGGGCCGAACCCCACCTCGTCGCCGTCGGCCAGGGGCGTGGCCCGCTTCACGGGCCGCCCGCGGACGAAGCGTCCCGTTCCGGCTCTCGAGGTCCTCGATCGTCACGCCGCCCTCGTCGTCCACGACGATGCGCGCGTGGCGCCGCGACACCTCGGACGTGGGGATCCTGACCTGGGCCTCGCGCCCGCGGCTGACCACGTTCTCCCCTCGGCCAGGGGCAGGATCTGGCGCCGCCAGAGCAGCCACCGGGCCGGCACGCGATACGGGCTGCTCCGCGGGCGTCGACCGCTCCGCGGCGTCCGACCCGCTCTCCGCCTCACCCGCGAACGAGTACCCGTATCCGAAGACGGTCCGGATCCATCGGCCCTGCCGGGCCTCGTCGCCGATGGCCTTGCGCAGCTCGGTGACGAGCTGCGCGAGGCCGTGTTGGAGACGTAGGTCTCCGGCCAGAGCCGGGTGCGCAGGTCCGCCTTGGGCACGGCGCGCGGGCGCTCCGCGACGAGCAGCTCGAGCAGGGCGAAGGCCCGTGGCGTGAGATGGCACGGCTGGCCGCCGCGCCGTAGCTCCCGGCGCTCGAGGTCGAGCTCGCATCTCACCGAACCGTACCGTAGGCCCCTCCGCCGATCTCAACAGTTTCGAAGGACCCTCGAAGGACTTCGCGCCCCTCTTCCTCGTTCATTCAAGCGAGAGAAGCCGGTCGCCCTTGGCCAAGCGGCTCCGGGAAGGAGTCGCCGATGTGTCCCCGAAATGCCGCGAAAGTGTTGTCGTCCGTGGTCTTGTTGGCCCTCGCCGCGCCCATGTCGGCCGCGGACCGCCCGGCCGTATCGGGCCTTGTCCACGTCCGCCTCGGCGGGCGCTACGACGCGGGAACCGTGCAGCGCTCGCTCGACCGTGCGAGTGGCCGGCTCGAGAAGCCGCAGTGCCAGCGCGTCTTCACCGATTTCCAGGATGCGAGCGGCCGTCCCTCCAGGACGCGCTCGATCGCACCGGCCGGTCGGGCGCGGAGCATCTGGGCTCGCTGCTCTTCTACGACGGCAGCGGCCAGTCCCGCTGCAATGGGGCCGGACGCTCGCCTTCACCTGGGTCGGTAGCCCGATCGTGTTCGTGTGCGCGCAGCAGTTCGTGGCCGCGGCGCGGCGCGATCCCATCCTCGCGGATGCGGCCCTCATTCACGAGAGCCTCCATTCGCTGGGCCTCGGCGAGAACCCGCCGACCAGCTCCGAGATCACCTCGCGCGTGATCTCGCGCTGCCACGGCTGACCCGCACGCCGCGAGGGAGGTCCTCACGGCGCCGTGTTTCCCCGGGGCGAAGCGCGGCGCCGCGTAGACCGGAAGACGGCCACGCTGGAGGCCAGCGCCCACAGCCATCCGGCCGTGAAGAACGCGAGGTCCCCACAAGACGAGGCCCAGGGCGGGGCCGCCCTCCGGCGGGATCGTCATCGTCCGCAGCTCCGCGGCCACGAAGGCGATCAGCCACCAGGTGATGAGCACGCCCCCGCGATGGCCAGGGCGAGCTGGGGGACGCCTTCCCAGCGCTGGGCCATCAGGGTGCCGAGGCCCGGGACGCCGACCACGTTCGCGACCAGGCAGGCCCAGGCGAAGTCCTCGGTGCCGCGCGCCCGCGTCCAGCGCTCGAGCAGCCATCTCATGCCGCGGCGCGCCGCCCCGCGCGGAAGAGGAGCCAGGCGAGGAGCACTGAGCACGACCAGGCTCAACGCGGCCGCCGGGATGCCCGACAGGTAGGTAAAGCCGCGCTCCGCGAAATGCAGGCGGCCGAGGACGAGGCTCCATCCCGACTCGGGCCAGCGCGTAGCGCGCCGCCACCAGGAACGCGATGGCCACGCCGGCGAGGCCTTCGCCCGCGATCATCCCCGAGGAGGCGAGCACGCCCGGATCGCGTGTCCGGTGCGCGCGCCCGCGCGCCGCGCGTCGACCACGCGGCGCACGAGGCCGCCGGCGAAGATCGGCGTCAGGCGTGGCCAGCGGCAGGTAGATGCCGACAGCGAAGGCGAGGCCGGGCAGGCCGGCCAGCATCGCGCACGAGCGCGAACGAGGCCCCCGTGCCCACGAGGCCCCAGGGCAGCGCGCCCGCGAGCACGCCTTCGATCACCGTCTTCATCGAGGGTGGCCTGCGGCGCGGGCAGGTCCGGCGACCCGAAGGTGTAGGCACGGCCGAGCAGCAGCACCGGTCCCGCGACCGCCCAGCATGCGAACGCCGCGCCGATGAACTGTCCCGCCTGCTGTCGGGCCGGAGTCGCGCCCACGAGGTAGCCGGTCTTCAGGTCCTGCGAGATGTCGCCGCGCCTTGGAGGCGGCGACGCACACCACCAGTGCCCACGGTGAGGATCGCGGCCCGCGCCGAAGGGTCATCAGTCCAGCCCAGCGCCACGAACACGACGGCGACACCCGAGCAGCGTCACCAGCGCCATGCCGGAGGTGGGGTTCGGACGAGTGACCGCCGATGAGGCCGACGATGCGCGACGAGACCACCACGAAGGCGAGGCCGAAGATGGCGACGCCGAGGGCGGCCACCAGGCGTGGCAGCGCGTCGCATGTTCCCGGCCAGCAGGCCGGGCACCGCGAACAGCGCGATCACCACCACGGCCGGCCCGGCCAGCACGACTCCAGCCCGGGAGATCGCGATCCGTGCGGCTCGAGGCCTCTCGCCTGCCGGCAACGTCGCTGCCGCGCAGGCCGGCCAGCACCGCGCGCAGGGACGAGTACATGGTGGGCAACGTGCGAACCACGGTGACGATCCCTGCCGCCGCCACCGCGCCCCGCCCCGATGTAGCGGACGTAGCGGACCAGATCTGGCCCGCGCTCAGGTCGTGGATGGTGCGCGTCGGTCTCGGGGAAGAGGGGCTGGGGCAGGCCGTCGCCCGACGAGCGCGATCAGGGGCGTGAGCCAGCGCCGAGATGAGGCTGCCCGACACCATGATCGCGGACTGCCGGTATCCGAGGATGTAGCCGACGCCCAGGAGCGCGGGCGCGATCTCCAGCGCCAGCTCCGCCTTGGGCAGGACGGGCACGTGGAGGGACAGCTCCGAGGGCATCAGCATCGACCGCCCCAGCGCGAGCTTCACGCCCGCGCCGACGGCGAGCCCGAGGAAGATCCAGCGCGCCCCCGCCGGCGTCGGCCGCCGTCGCGCGCAGCACCTGGGCGCACGCGGTGCCCTCGGGGTAGGGCAGCTCGTCCGCGCTGCGCACGATGAGGAGCCGGCGCAGCGGGATCATGGCCGAGATCCCCAACACGCCGCCCAGGAAGGCGAGCGTGGCCACCTGCCAGAGCGGGAGGAGCGAAGCCCCACAGGAAGAGGGCCGGGACCGTGAAGATGGTGCCGGAGGCGAGGGAGGAGGCTGGCGGAGCCGATGGTCTGCGAGAGGTTCGCCTCCAGGATGACAGGCCGCGGGCGCGGAGCGGCGCGAAACAGCGCGACGGTCAGGACGGCGATCGGTATCGAGGTCGAGACGGTGAGGCCGACGCGCAGCCCGAGGTAGGCGTTGGCGGCGCCGAACACGATGCCGAAGACGACGCCGGCCGCGGCCGCGCGCAGGGTGAATCCCGGAACGCTCTCTCGCGCGCGACGACCGGTGCGGGTGTGCAGCCATGGGGCCTCCGACGGCCCCCTGATCATATCGCGCGGAGGAGAGCCGTCCCGGGAGACGGCTACGGCTTGGGAGCTCTCCGCTTCACCGACGCCGGCTGCTTGGTGGTGCCCGGCTTGGTGGCGGCGGCGGAGCGCGTGTCCGCCGGCTTCGGCGTCCAGAACGCCACGTCGTACTTCGCGAACTCCGGGCTGGGACGGCTGATCTTCGGATTCATGGCGTAGACGGCGTTGTCGGCGCTCATCACGAGGTCGGCGCCCTGCAGGCGGACTCGCGCGCCGCCTCCTCTACCGCCGTAGGCCGCCGTCATGGCTTTCTCCGTCTCGGCGATCGTGGCGTAGTCGTCATCCCACGTCTTCAGGCTCTTGAGGGGGCGGAAGTAGAGGAACGTGCCCGCTTGCGCGCCCGAGGTGATCGCGTACGCCGCCAGCTTGATCGGCAGCCCGGCCTTCTCGCGCGCGGCGTTGACGGTCTTCGCGTACTGACGTAGTCCGGGATGCGGCTGTACTCACGCGCACCGTCGTGATGCCGAAGTAACGGGACTGCGCCACCCTTCCATCGTTCCGGGATGGAAGCTGAGGTCGGGCCGATAGCGCGCGAAGGTGGTGCGCTGGGCGGCGTGCAGGTCGGCGCCCTGCCTGTCGAGGGCTCTCCATCTCCGCCTTGAAGGCGGCGTTCGACGAGCTGTTCCTCGTCCGCCTTCCGCTGGCTCTCCGCCTCCTTCGAAATTCCCGAACGCCGAGATGAAGAGGGTGGTGTTCTGCCACCGGAGACGGGAACGAGGCCCAGCCATTGGCTCCGGGACGGCGTCCGTGAGACGGCGGCCACGAAGGCGGCATTGAGCTTCGCAGGCCAGCGCGGTTCTGACTTACTTCGCGCGTGATGGCGAGGACGGGCGGGGGCCGGAGTGGTCGGGGCTCTGCGCGCTGACGGCCGCGGCCAGGCCAGTGAGGGCGATCCCCAGGGCGATCGTGGTACGAGACATATCGGACTCCTTTCATGCGGGCGGCGCGGGCGGCTCGGCGGTCAACGGCGGGAACCCCGGAGTGAACCGGGCGGCCGGCGGGGCTCGGTGCGACTTGATGCGGTACTCGGAGCCTAGTCCCCGTGTCCAGGCCTGTCAATGGCGCGGGCGGGCGCACTCAGAATCCGTCGAGCCATGAAGTCGGGACTGCGACTGCCGCGGCCGTGGCCGCATTGGCCGCGGTGGAAGGCCGCCCTGCGCCCGCTCGCCGTTCCGGCTGCCGATCGCGTGTTCCTGAACGGACGGGTCTGGACGGCGGATCCGGCGCGGCCGCGCGCGCAAGCCCTGGCCCTGGCCGGCGAGACCATCCTGGCGGTGGGTACGACGCGGAGATACGGCGTCACGTCGGCCCCGCGACGCGCACCGTGGACCTGCGCGGCCGCTTCGTCGCGCCCGGATTCAACGACGCGCACCTGCACTTCCTCGCTCGTGGACACCGTCGACCTCACCGGGGCCGCCTCCGTCTCAGAGGAAATCCAGCGCCGCATCCAGGCGTATGCCACCGCTCATCCGGACCTTCCCTGGATCACGGGTCGGGGTTGGGCTCTCACGGCGCCTTTTCCCGGCGGCCTCCCCGATCGCCGCCAGCCTCGACGCGGCCGTGGCCGACCGCCCCGCCTTCATGACCAGCTACGACGGCCACAGCGCATGGGCGAACTCGAAGGCCCTGGCCGCGGGCGGCATCATGCGCGACACGCGCGATCCCGACCACGGCGTGATCGTGCGCGACGAGAAGGGGAGCCCACGGGCGCCCTCAAGGAGTCGGCGTCCCGCCTCGGGACGGCTGGTGCCGCCGCCCACGGACGCGGAGCGCCATGCGGCGCTGAAACGGCGCCTGGACGAGGCCGTGTCCTACGGGCTGACCGTCGGCCCAGAACGCGACGATCCCCGCCGCGGACCTGCCCGCCTACGAGCGCGTGCCGCGGAGGGCGGGCTCGGGCGTCCGCTTCTATTTCTGCGCTGCCGATGGCGAAGGACATCGCGGCGGACGAGCTCGCCCGCTACAAGGCGCTGCGGGCGAAATATCCGGCCCGCTGATGAAGTTCGGGCGGTCAAGGGGTTCGTCGACGGCGTGGTGGAATCGAAGACGGCGGCGATGCTCGAGCCCTATCCCGGCGGGAGGGACGGCGAGTTGAACTGGACGCCCGAAGACCTGACCGCACGGTGGCGCGCTCTACGACCGTGAGGGATTCCAGATCTTCCTGCACGCGATCGGGGACAAAGCGATCCGCATGGCGCCTCGACGCCTACGAGCACGCGGCCTGACCAACGGAACCAGCGGCCGCCGCCACCGCGTCGAGCATATACGAGGCCCCGACGCGCGCCGACATCGCGCGCTTCGCCGCTGGGCGTGATCGCCTCCACCCAGGCCTTGTTCGCGAACCCGGACCAGAACACGTACGAGGTCTACGCGCCCACCCTCGGGCCGGATCGAGAGTCGCGGGCCATGGCCTTCCGCTCGCTCGACGAGGCGGGCGCCGTCCAGGCCTTCGGCAGCGATCTCCGCCCGGTCTTCTCGATGGAGGTCCTGTGCGCGGCATCTGACTGCGCGGCCACGCGCATGACGCCGGAGGGGACGCCCGCGGGCGGCTGGCAGCCCCAGGAGCGGATCTCGGCCGAGGCCGCCCTGCGCCACTTCACGCGCGACGCCGCCTACGCGAGCTTCGACGAGGGGAAGAAGGGGACGCTCGCCCCGGGCCTGCTCGCCGACCTCGTCGTCCTCTCGACGACATCGTCACCGATCCCGCCCGCGCAGATCCTCAAGACGCGCGTCCTGCTCACGGTCATGGGCGGGCGCGACACCTTCCGCGGCCCGGGATTCTAGCCGCGGGCACTCGTACGCGCGAACGCGGCCGCGAGCGCGTCCGAGCGCTCGCGGCCGCTGACGTCACCCCGGCGGTGATGCTCCCGAAGAGCCCGTGCGCCTCGTCGTCCGGTCCGGCGGCGAAGAAGAGCGCTGGTGGCTCGGGCCGGCACCGACACACGTTGCCGAACCCGATCTCCAGAGACCGTCGATCACGATCGGCCGGTGGTTCGGGTGCTTGAGATGGCCCTTCGGCTCGAGTGGCGGCGAGATCGTAGGCGTTGATGCGTCCGTCCCCGAAATTGCCTACGAGCAGGTTCCCGCTGAAGCGGCCGAAGCCGGCGGGGGCGATGGCCAGCCCCCACGGTGCGTTCAGCGGGTCTCCCGGAGGCGACGCGGCCGAGCGAAGCTGCCGCTGGCGTCGAACGCGCTGACGAACCCCAGGCCGGGACCGGCGACCTCGTCCGCCGCCTCGTCGTCCTGCTTGGCGTAGGCCACGTAGATCCGGCCCTGGAGGTTCTTGGATCCCGAACGGTGCATAGCCGGCGGGAGGTCCGGGTCCACGAAGGCGCCGGCCGCGCTGACCACGTGGAAGGTGCCGTCGACGACATCCACGCGCGCTGTGGAAGTCGGCCGCGTACAGGAAGTCACCGGCGGCGGTGGTGGCGATGGCGAGGCCTTTGTAGCTCGCGCCGGCCGCGGAGTTGTCGAGACCCACGAAGGCCTGGGTGGCGCTGACGGCCGGGTTCCATCCCGAGATGGTGCCGTCCTCGCTCGCGAAGAGGAAGCGGGCGGGACCGGAGGTGGCGCCGTTGGTCACGACGAAATGCGTACCGCCGCTGAAGACTCGTGCCGGTGGGGGCGCCCGGCACGTGCACGACCAGCGCGAGAGGCGTGCCGCTGCCGTTGTAAGGGTGGGACACCGCGGTCTGTTGTCGGCGACCCACCAGGGCGAGGTGGCGCTGCGCACGAGACCCCAGGCGTTCACGAGGTTGGGATCGGTGTGGTCGGCAGGGATGGAGCCGTCGGAGACGAGGTTGTGTACGACATAGGAATTCGGCGCGGGTGGTCGCGCCGAGTGCGGGTGCCACGAGGGCAGCGGCGACGAAGGCCAGGACGAGGGCGGAAAGAGCGCCTCGCGTGCAAGAAGTGATTTTTCATCGAAGAACTCCTGCATGGCCGGCCGGGTGCCGAAAGGCCCCGCCGGGTTGCGAGAACGAGCCGGCGCCCGGCTGGCAAACGCTGCCGTGCCTGCGACCGCGGAGGGGAGTCGAGGATTCCAGCGCGTCGCCTGAAAACGTCCGTTCGTGGTGACCAAGCAGGGGTCGTGCCGCTCGCGCCCGCCGCAGGCGCGGCCCGCGATTTTCGCGCGACGGCGGCCCCCGCCTTACGGGTAGGTAGTCGTTACCGTGTGCGAAAACGGGGGCCGGCGAGCTTCATGATAAGAAGCGAGGCGAAACGGATGGCCGTCTACGCGGGCAAGTCGATCGTCGTCACCGGGCCTCGCAAGGGATCGGCAAGGCCCCGTGCCTGGCCCTGGCCCCCCAGCGGCCCGCAACTCGCGTGGCCTGGCCGCGCGCGACGTCGCGCGCCTGGAGGAGGTCGCGTCGGCGTGCCGGGCGGCGGGCGCGGAGACGCTGGTCGTCTCCACCGACGTCACCTCGACCGACGAGTGCCGGCGCCTCGTCGATCGCACCGTCGAGACCTTCGGGGCCTGGACGTCCTCGTCAACAACGCCGGCGTCAGCATGATGGCGCGCTTCGACGAGATCGATGACCTCTCGCTCTACGAGCGGCTCATGAAGGTGAACTACCTCGGCTGCGTCTACCCGACGCACTTCGCGCTGCCGCATCTCAAGAAGAGCCGCGGCCAGATCGTGGTGATGTCCAGCCTGGCCGGCCTCACCGGAGTCCCCACGCGCACCGGTTACTGCGCGAGCAAACACGCCGTGTTCGGGTTCTTCGACTCGCTCCGCATCGAGCTCCGACGGCTCCGGGGTCTCGGTGACGATCGTCGCCCCTACTTCGTGCTCTCCGAGATCCACCGGCGCTCCACGGGCCCGGACGGCAAGGCCCCTCGGCAAGAGCCCGATGCAGGAAGACAAGATCATGACCGCGGAGGTACGCGCGGCCCTCACCGTCGCGGGCATGGAGAGCCGCCGGCGGCTCGTGGTCACGAACTGGCGCGGGGACGGCTGGAGCCGTCTGCCGCGGATCTTCGCGCCCGGCGTCGTGGACGGGCTGGCCCGGAAGGCCGTGCGCGAAGCGGAAGTGACGCTACGGCAGCAGCTCGAGGCCGTGCACGTGGCCACGCCGCCGGGGCCTCAACGACGTCACGGATGAGGTGGCGGCGCGCCTGCGGGCCTCCGGCCTGCGCGACGGCCTTTGCACCGTCTTCATCCGCCACACCTCGGCCAGCCTCGTCATCCAGGAGAACGCGACCCGGCGGCGCGCCGCGACCTGAGGCGTTCCTCGACCGGCTGGTGCCGGACGGCGACCCTTCTATACGCACACCGCGGAGGGCGACGACGACATGCCGTCGCACGCCAAGGCCGCGCTCACGCGGACGTCGGAGCAGATCCCGTTCCGCGGGGGAGAGCTTCGTGCTGGGGACGGCAGGGGATCTACGTCTGGGAGCACCGCACGGGAGGCACCGGCGGGAGATCGCGGTGCACTTCGATCGGGGAGTAGCTAGTGAGTCAGCTTCTTGCGCGGTGGCGGCGGGGGTGATCCCGGCGGTGCGGGGAACGCGGGCACGCACGGCGCGCGTCGGGCCGCTGACGGCGCTGCCACCGCCGCCGACCGACTCGTCTGCAGCTCCTGCTCTATGTCTGCTTCCAGCGACCCGGGCGACATCAAGTCGTTCTCCATGGCCAGGATCTCTTCCATGTCCTTCACGCCGCGCCTCCGTCTCTTCCGCCGAGTTGCACCAAGGCCGTCGATCTGCTCGGTGATGCTGCGCGGGTCCCGCATCGAGTAGCTCTGGTCGCGCAGGAGCTGCAGGACTTCCTGCACCGTCTCCGTCTGGGCGTCGATGAGCTCGCGGTTCTCGACCGCCTTCTTGTAGCGGTCGAGGCGCTTCTCGAGCACCGAGCGCGTGCGGGCCTTGATCTGCTGCACGCGCCTCGGGGCCTGACTTCATCTCGTGCTCGAGCATGGCGATCCGCTCCTGGATGCGCTCGGGATCGGTGCTGGTGAAGTAGCTGTGGTAGCGCGTGAGCGAGTAGCGCATGCGCAGGTAGAAGTCGAGCAGGAAGTCCAGCTTCTCGACCAGCTGCTCGAGCAGCATCTGGCGAGCTCGAGTCCATGCCCTTGTAGTTCTGCCGGATCTCGCTGGTGAGGGCCTGCAGGTGCGGTAGCGCTCGCGCTCCACCTCGGCATGAACTGCAGCATCTCCGAAGACTCCATGCGCTGGCGGGCCGCGTCCTGCTCGTCCGCCTCCTCCGAGGTGCGGGCGCGCACCAGGCGCTGGAAGCGGCCGCTGCCGGAGACGAGCGGCAGCACGACCATCTCGATGCCGGCGGCGACGATGATCGAGGCGGGTGCCGCTGAGCACGGCGAAGCCGAGGGCGGTGCCCAGCCGATCAGGTTGTATTGGCTCTTGAAGGCGTGCGCGAGGTAGTTCGGCTCTTCGGAAGGCATCAGAGCGAGCGAGCGCGGCGGCGCTCGGGGCAATGGGCAACCGGACGGGTGTGTCGCCCTTCGCGGGACGCTCGCGGCGCTGGAACCTATTACCACGGGTCCGTGCGCCGCTCGCTCCGGCTGTCGGGCGCCCAGCGAATGAATGCACCGACAGAGGCCCCCGCTCCCGGGCGACACACGCCATCCGGCCATGCGGCCCCGAGCGACGCTCGTGTCATTCGCCTGAGATTGTGCCACGCCGAGGAGCCGACCTTCCTCTCAGGTGGTGATGCGGAGGTTGCCGCCCTTGGCCTGCTTGCGGATCTTGTCCAGGACCACCGTCTCCAGCTCGCGGAAGCGGGCGGTGTTCTTGAGGTCCTCCGTCCGGTGCAGGGGCAGGTCCACCGTCACCTCGTCCACGATGGTGCCGGGGTTGGCGGACAGGATGTGGATCTTGTCCGCGAGGTACACCGCCTCCGCGATGTCGTGGGTCACGAACAGGATCGTGCCCTCGATCTCCTCCCACAGCTCGTTGATGAGGTTCTGCATGCCGAGGCGGGTCTGCACGTCGAGGGCGCCGAAGGGCTCGTCCATGAGGATGATCTGCGGGCGCGCGGCCAGGGTGCGCGCGATGGCCACCCTCTGGCGCATGCCGCCGGAGAGCTGCCGCGGGTACTTCTTCTCGCAGCCCTTCCAGGCCGACCTTCTTGATCCAGGTGCGCGCGGCCGTCTCGCGGTCCTTGCGGGCAGGCCGCGCAGCATGAGGCCGAAAGCCACGTTGTCGAGGACGGTCAGCCACGGGTACGAGCTGTAGCTCTGGAAGACCATGCCGCGGTCCGGTCCCGGCCCCGTGACCGGCGTGCCGCGCACCAGGGCCTCGCCCTCCGTGGGCGTGAACAGGCCGGCCACGATGTTGAGGATCGTGCTCTTGCCGCAGCCGGAGGGCCCGAGGAAGACGCGGAACTCGCCCACGTCCGGCTCGTCCTTGATGGTGAGGTTCACGTCTTTGATGGCCTGGAAGAGCTTGCCGTCGGGGTTGACGAAGCTCTTGCTGACGCCCTTGAGCTCGAGGACGTTGGGCGGGGCCGCGGACTTGGAGGGAGTGGCCATCACTCGTTCCAGGCGAACAGCGCCTTGTTGACCATCCGGATCATCCAGTCCGTGACCACGCCGATGACGAGGATGACGAGCACGAGGGCGAAGATCTGGTCCACGTTCGAGCGCTTGCCCGCGGCGGTGATGAGGTAGCCGAGGCCGTAGCGGGCGTTGATGACCTCGGCCAGGATCACGTACGTCCAGCCGATGCCGTTCATGACGCGCAGGGCCTCGCCGATGGCGGGCAGGCTGCCCGGGATGAGCACGTGGCGGATGAGCTGGCCCTCGAGGCCCCGAGCGTGGTCGCGGTCTGCAGGTACATCGTCGTCCACGTTCTCCACCGCCTCCACGACCAGGGGCAGCAGGTACACCACGATCCCGACGAACAGGAAGATGATCTTCTGCATCTCGTCGATGCCGAACCACACGATGAAGAGCGGCACGAGGGCGGAGATGGGCAGGAAGCGCAGCGGGTCGAGCAGGGGCACGAAGAAGTGCTTGATGGGCGGGAACGTCCCCATGAGCAGGCCGAGGGGATGGCCACCACCGCCGCCAGCAGGAACCCCATGTACACGCGGTACAGGCTGCCCCGATGCTGCGCACCAGCGCTTCCTGGAAATGCAGGACGGGAAGGCCCGCAACACCTCCGTCGGCGAAGGGAGGATGACGGTAGGGACGATGTTCGCGTAGGACGAGCACGCACCAGGCGGCGAAGAAGGTCAGAACGCCGACCGCGGCCAGGACTCTCGCCTGGTGCCGGGTGACGGGCTCGCGGACGTTCATGGACGGAGAGCGCGCGCGTTCAACGCGCGATCACCTCGAAGTCCGTGCGCCGGTTCTTCGCGCGGCCGGCGTCGCTGTCGTTGCCGGCCACCGGCTTGTCCGGGCCGTTGCCCGACCACGTCGAACTTGTTCCGCTCGAACCCCTTCGTCATCAGATACTGCGCGACCGCGTCCGCGCGCGCCCGCGACAGCTTGACGTTGGCGTCGCGGCTGCCCACGTTGTCGGTGTTGCCGGAGACGCGGAGGTAGGCGCTGCCGAAGGTGGCCGCGAGGTCGACGACCTGGGTGTCGAGCACGGCCTTGGCGTTCTCGTCGAGCACCGACGCGCCGGTCGGAAAGTAGATCGACACCGTCTTGGTGAGGATGGGGGCGGCGTTCGAGTGCGGGGCCGGCGCCTTGAAGTCGAACTCCGGCTTGTTGTCGGCCACGGACGTGCTGGCGCCCGGGAAGAACTCGGCCGCGCCGTCGAGGAAGCGCGTGTCCACCGTCTGCTGCGCCGGGTTGACGCTCGAGATCTTGCCGATCTTGCGCCAGATGTTCTGGGCGCTCTGGTAGATCGAGAAGTAGTTGACGATCGAGCCCTGGGGGTTGAAGAACCCTCGGTTCTCCGCGTAGTCGGGGAGCTTCACGTCGTCGAGCATGCCCTTGGCGTCGTCGAGGGTGTTCACGCCGGTGAGGCTCTTCTGGAGGAGCACGGCCGCCTTGTCCGGGTTCTTGCGCACCATCTCCACGCCCCGGATCCAGCCCGCCACGAAGCGCCGGGCGTCCTCCGGATGCTGCTCCAGGAAGTCGCCGCGGGCCACGAAGATGTCCGCGATCAGGTTCGTGGCCTCCTTGGTGGAGGCGAGGATGTGCCCGCCTTCGCGCTCGCGCGCGGCCACGTACACGTCCGGGGACCAGCTCACCGCCGCGTCCACCTTGCCCGCCTTGAAGACGTTGGCCGCGTCCACCGCGGAGGAGGTGAAGACCCAGTTGACGTCGCGGTTCGTGAGGCCCGCCCTGGGTGAGGCACGTAGAGGGCGAAGAAGTGCGAGGGCGTGGCCTCCGCGCAGGCCAGCCGCTTGCCCTTGAGGTCGGCCACGGACTTGATGGAGGCGTCCACGGCGATGGCGTCGCCGCCGCGGCTCCAGTCGTACTGCATGATGGCCTTCGGGTTGAGCTTGCTCAGCCCGCCGTACTCCAGGGCGTAGGCGTCGACGGTGGACCACATGATGTCCACGCCGCCCTTGTCGCCGCCGGCCCGGAAGGCGTCGCGCGACTTGTCGAAGTCGTCGATCTGCAGCAGCTCGACCTGCACCCCGAAGTCACGCGAGAACGTGCTGTCCGGGTTGGGCAACATGCCGTTGTTCGGCCATGATCCCGCCCGCGTAGCCGCCCCAGAGGACGATCGGCGACCTTGATCGGCCGCTTCAGCCGCGTGCCCTCGCTCGTCGTCGCGCGCCGCGCTGCTCGTGGCCGCCGCCGGCGTCCCGCTGGAGGCCGCGGAGCCGACCCGAAGTCGTCCTGGAGACGGTGCCCTCCGCGCGCCTCTCGGGAGCGACGATCCCCGCGATGCGAGCCGAGTACGCCGTACCTATAGAGGCCGTAACCGAGCAAGCGCCAGTCCAGCCAACACAAACAGCAATCGCCCCAAGGGCGTCAACTGACGCGCCATTTCTATCTTCCTGAGAATCACGCCTGTGGCTTCGGCGGCGTGGAGCCCGACAGGGAGCCGGTGGTGATGGGGTTGTCCGGCGCCTCCACGAAGTTCGCGACGACCTCGTGCAGCCGCTCCTCCTCGCGCCGCTTGCGGATCTGGAGCTGGGCGAAGGCCTTCTCCGCGCCTTCCGCCGCCGCCTTGAGCCGCTCGATCTCGGCGTTGATCTTGCGTGAGCAGGGTTTCCATCTCCTGCGCGAGCTCGCGCACGCGGACTCGTTCTTGGCGCGCAGCTCGTGGAGCTCGCGCTCCTTCGAGGCCTCGAAGGCGTCCAGCGCCTTGTCGCGCTTCACCGCGTCCGCGATGACGTCTTTGACGTCCACCTGCGCCGCCTCCAGGGCGGCCAGCACGGCCGTGGCTCGTACGTCGCGGGCAGAGCGAACTGAGGCGCTTTGCCCTGCAGCATCTCCGAGACCTTGTCCACGCCGTAGCCGTGGTCGGGGATGCTCAGTCCGGCCTCGTCGTACACGGCGCCGAAGTCCTCGGTCTCCATGGCCACGTCGGAGCGCGCGGGCGGCGGAGGCGGGGAATCGATTTCCTCTACCGGGATCTCGCGGGGTTGCGGAGAGCGCGGGCGCCGGGGTCTCGGCGCCCGGCGCCTCGCCACCTGCGGCTGAACTCGGATCGACGACGATGAGCCGAACGCCCTTGCTCACGAACTCGCTGAGCTTGCCCATCTACCCCCGCAGAAAATAGACGAACGGCGCGCCCAGGGGTTCCACGGAATCGGACATCTCGTTGGGGCGCAGCATCTTGTAGCAACGGCGTGAGGCCCTGTCAAATGGGTGTACGATCGGCGGCCATGTCTGCCATCACCTGGGAAGACCTTCAGCCCGTGCTCGCCGTGCACCAGGGCGCGGAGGCCCTGCGCCGCGCCGTCGATGGGGCGGGCACCCCGCCGCACCTCCTTTCCGTGATCGCGCGCTACATCCAGTTCAACTCCGGCGTTCGGCCCCGGCCTCGCGAACCTCGCGGGCGAGATCGCGGCCCGCCAGGGTCTCTTCCAGGACAAGGACGAGCCGGTCCGCATCCCTGGCCGATCGCGCCGCGGAGGTCGCGGCGGACTTCTTCTATGCGGCCGTCGACGAGTTCGACGATCGGGCCACGCCGTGGCGCGACACCCATCGCACGCTGGCCCAGGCCACCCTCAAGGGCATGGGCACGTTCTTCGGTTACACGCCGGTCCAGCTCAACGACGTGCTCAACGTCAACCCGCCACCGAAGACGCGATGGACCTCGTCTGGGAGGGCTACGGGGTGGGGGCGAACCTCGAGGAGGCGCGGCTCTTCCGCGCCATGGGGTTCCACACCGGCAGCGAGATCCTGGCCGACCAGGAGTTCGTCGTGCTCGACAAGACCCTGCGCGCGAAACGCGCCGACCTCGTGTCCGCCCTGGAGAAGCATGAAGGTCCCGCTGCTGGGCGAGCGGCACAACGCGTATTACTGGATCCGCATCCACACCGGCGTGGAGGCCGAGCACTTCGACGCCGCCCTCAAGGGCGTCAACAACGCGCTGCGCTTCTACGCGGGACGAGACTCCATCCCGACGGTGAAGGGCTGGATCCTCGAAGGCTTCCGCACCTTCGCGCGACGTGCAGGCCGAGTTCATGGCGCGCCTGGGAGAGCCCTGAAGGTCGCTTCGTCTCGTCGCCGCCGCCGCCGTCCTCTTCTCCATCGCGGCCGCCCTCTGACTCCGCCTGGGCGCAGGGCGAGACCTACGACGAGCCGTGATCACCTCGCCTACGCGCGGCGCCTCGTGGAGACGGGCGAGACGGAGCGGCTCTCCGTCCTCCACTACAACTCCAAGACGCCGGGCACGGTGCCCAGCGCCATCGCCCGCCAGGCGGCCAGAAGTGGCTCGGAGTGCGCGGGCCGGACCGGCTCCGCTTCTATTCGCGCCTGCCCACCGTGGCCGCGCTCGCCCTGCTCCTCGGGCTCGTGTACGTGGTGGGCCGGCGGTTTCTCGGTGAGGCCGCGGCCGGCCTGGCCACGACCGCCTGCGCGCTCGACCCCAACCTCATCGCGAACGGCGCGGTGGCGACGGTGGACATGATCTACGCGCTGGCCACGCTCCTGACCCTCGGGGCCGTGCTCTGGGTGGTCGAGAAGCCGTCCGTCCCGCGCGGGGCGGCGGTGGGTGCCGCGCTCGGCGCTCGCCTTCGCCGCGAAGTTCTCCGGCCTTCCTGCTCGTGCCCGCGGTGGTCTTGTTCCCGCTGCTGATCCCGCGGATGCGCGAGCGCCTGCGCACGTGGCGGGCAGTCCTGGGCGCGCTGGCCGCCGGCTTCGCCATGCTGGCCGTGATCGGCGCCGCCTACCGCTTCCACGACGTGGGGGCCGAGCTGAACGACATCGGATGGCGCTCGGCCCCGTTCCTGCGCCTCCATGCCCTGGTGCCGCACCTGCGCCTGCCCGTAGCCCGCCGACTTCGCGACCGGGTTCGACGTCCTGGCCGTGGCCGTGGACAAGGACTACCCGTGGTCCTCCTGAACCGCTGGTATCCGCGCGGCGTCTGGTACTACTTCCTCGTGATGTGGCTGCTGAAGGAGCCGGTCCTGCTGCTGGCCGCGCAGGTCTACGGGCTCGGACGCGCACGGTGGCCACGCGCGCGCTCTGGACCGACCCCGCGCTGGCCTTCCTGGCCGCGAACCTCGGGCTCAGCCTCGCCTACTTCTCGTTCTTCTTCGCGACGCAGGTGGGCTTCCGGTTCGTGCTGCATGTGCGTGCCCATGCTGGCCCTGATCGCCGGCGCGCGAGGCTGGCGCCGCTGGTGGCGACCGCGCGCGGGCGGGCGGCGGTCGTCGTCGTCGCCCTGGCCGCGCTCGCGGAGAACGTGCCTTATCTCGGCAACCATCTCGCCTTCACGAACGCCGCCGTCTGGCCCAAGCGCGAGGCCTACCGCCTCCTCACCAACGCGAACGTCGATTGGGGACAGAACGACGACAAGATCGCGGGCTGGCTTGGACGAGCGGGGCCTTCGCGGCGCCGCGTTCAATCCGTACCACGCCCTTCCCGGAGAGAACGTCTTCGACCTGAACTACCTCGCGGGCGTGGGCCGGTTCCGCCAGCACCAGTGGCTGCGCGAGCACGCCTCGCCCGCGCGCACCTGGGCCACACGTACCTGTGGTCTTCGATCGACCCCGCCACCTACGAGCGCCTGCTCGACGCGAGCCGCCATCTCCGGCCGTCGGCCGTGATGCGCGGCTGTGCGCGGGTGCGACACCAGCGGGTCCGCTCGTGGACAGCGGCGCCGCCTCGCTTGCCGGACCTGGGACGCACGGAAGGACTGATCCTTTGCAGCGAGCGATCGCCGTCGCGCATCGACCTCGGGTTGATCGCGGAGGAGGATCCGTGGTGCTGGGGCCCGGCGGCCAGCCGCTGCGCTGAGCAGTCGCAGCTCGGGGCGGGCCAGCAGGCCTGGTATCGCCTCGAGCCCGGGACGAGCGGCGCTGGCCGCGTTCTCGTCGAGCGGACTGCGCGGGCACTGGGCGCTGCGTGGCGGCGGCGGCGACGCTGGCCCTGCGGCGCGTCCCCGTGGAGAAGGGACAGATCGCGGAGGATCCCGTCAGTCCTCCGTGACCTCGTCCGGCGCAGCTCGTTGCGGTCGGCGGCGCCCTCCGTGCGCGGGAAGTGCGCGGCCAGCGCGTCGCCCACGCGGGCCACGCCCTTCACGATCCCGTCCGTGAAGCGGCCGGCCCGGAAGTCCGTCTCCACGGCGGCGGCGACGTCCTTCCAGAAGTCCGGGTCCGCAGCGCGCGTGGATCCCTCGGTCCCCGACGACGGCGAAGGTCTGGCTCGCCGGGCGCGACGAAGAGGAGGACGCCGTTGCGCTCGGCGGTCTGCGTCATGCCCAGCGCTTCGAACTGACGGGCGGCCGCGCCTGTCCGCGTCGGCACACCGCCTTCTGCGAGACGTGGACGCGCACCTCGCCCCGCGAGCGCGCCTCCGCGTCCTGGATGGCCTTCACGATGCGCTCGTGATCGAGGGCGCCGAGGAAGCTCTTCGTCTGCATGTCTCGCCTCACCAGCTCCCGGACGCGCCGCCGCCGCCGAACGAGCCGCCGCCGCCCGAGAAGCCGCCGCCTCCGCCGAAGCCGCCCCCGCCGAATCCCCCGCCTCCGCCAGCCGAACCCGCCGCCGCCCCACCACCAGGGACCGCCGCCGTAATAGCCGCCCCGGCCGTACGTGCCGTCCGCGGCGTCCGCTGCCGGCTCATGGCGATCACGATGAAGAGGACCAGAAGAATCAGGAAGAACGAAGACCCGAAACCGCCGGACGACCGTCCGCGCGGCGGGGCGCCGGGCGAGGCCGTGTACTCGCCGCGCGTCGCCGCCATCATGGCGTCGATGCCCGCCTCCAGGCCGCCCGCGTAGTCGTTGTTGCGGAAGGCGGGGATGATGCGCTCGTCGATGATGCGGTGCGCGGTCGCGTCCGGGAGCGCGCCTTCCAGGCCGTAGCCCGTCTCGATGCGCATCTTCCGGTCCTTGACGAAGACGAAGCAGCGACCGCGCCGTTGCTCAGCTTGCTGCGCCCGACGCGCCAGGCCTGGGCGGCGCGCACGGTGAAGTCCTCCAGGGACGGCGACGGCAGCTCGGGGAAGACCGCCGACCACGATCTGGCTCGAGGTCTGGTCGTCGAAGGCCTTGAGCTTCTGCGTCGAGGCGCGCGCGCGACCTCCGGCGCCACCACGCCCGCGTAGTCGTTGAAGTAGTGCGCGGGCGTGGGCGGCGGCGATTGCGCGCGCGTCGGCGGCGAGCGCCGCGAGCACGGCGGCGGCCAGAGACACCACCGCCCGCGCCGGTCGGATCATGCCGGCGTTCCTAAGGCCGCGCGCTCGGCGCCGGAGGCGCGCCGCCGGCGATCCCGCGGGCAAGGCGGGCGCGGGCGAGAAGCCGAACTCCACCTTCGGGCGCGGTGGCCGCGTCCGGCTGGGCCTTGAAGTAGCGCCTTCTCGTGGAAGCCGAGCAGCCCCGCGAAGAGGCCGGTCGGGAAGACGCTGGCGCGCCGTGTTGTAGTCGCGCGGCCGTCTCGTTGTAGCGCATCCGCTCGACGGCGATCCGGTTCTCCGTCCCTTCGAGCTGGGCCTGGAGGTCGCGGAAGTTCTGGCGTCGCCTTCAGGTCGGGATAGGCCTCCGCCACCACCAGCAGGCGGGACAGGGCGCCGGAGAGCTGATCCTGGGCGGCCTGCAAGCGGCGAAAGCCGCGGGGTCGTTCGGGATGCTGCCGCGTTCGGAGGCCGCGGCCTGGCCCACGCTGGCCCGGGCCTTCGTGACCGCCTCCAGCGTGGACTTCTCGAAGTTGGCGGCGCCCTGCACGGTGGCCACCAGGTTCGGGATGAGGTCCGCGCGGCGCTGGTAGACGCTCTCCACCTGCGCCCACTGCGCGTCCACGCCCTGCGAAAGCCCGACCAGGCGGTTGTAGGAGCCGCCGGCGATCACGGCCAGGATGATGACGACCACCACGACCGCGGCCGAGGCAGCCGAGTCCCTTGCTCATTCCGGATCCTCCCTCGTTCTCCCAGGATGTCAGAAATCCCGCCGGTCGTGCGTGGGTCAGCGCCGAGAATGGCCGGTCCAGGATCGGGTACTGCGCCCAGTCCTTGTAGTCGTAGTGCCACCACTCGGAGGCATAGACGGTGAAGCCCCTCCGCTTCCATGGCGGCGCGCGCAGGAGCGGCGCCGCGCCCGCGCTTCATGCGGCCCGCCCGCGTAGTCGGGATAGCGCGCGCTCCGTCATCTCGTCGTAGCCGCTCGGCATCTCGACCTCGCGCCCGCTGGCCAGCTCGTACAGCGAGAGGTCCACCGCGCAGCCGCGGTTTGTGGCGCGAGCCCCTGGCTGGGGTCGGCCACGAACTCCTTCTTGTCTTCCGGGGTCACGTCCCAGAAGAGCTTGGTCACGGACCAGGGCCGGTAGCCGTCGAACACCACGATGCCGTAGCCCTGGCGCGGCCAGGGGCGCGATGCGCGCGCACGAGCGCCTCCGCGGCCGGGCGCTGCAGGAACGCGCGCGCTTCCTTTGTACACGGGACGGCCGACGAAGTTGTCTGGCGGTGGCGTAGCGGATGTCGAGGTGGATGGCCGGGGTCGAGGGTGGCGATCTCCACGAGGTCGGAGCGCGCTTGCCCGTCTCGACCGGGGGGCGCGGCGGGCGCGCAGGAGACGGCCAGCAGGACCGCGGCCAGCCCAGGCGCGCGGGCCGGCCGTGAATGCGCTCGTGGTCGTTGACGCGGACGCTCCGCGCGCTCGATCATCGATGAACGGTCCTCTTCACGGAGAAGCGCATCATGACATCGATCGACGACGTCGGATGCCGGCGAGGAGGACTTACGGCGCGGAGGACGCGCGGCACGCCGGTCCCGACGTGAACGTCGGCGTGCTTCGAGCGCGGTGCCTCGGTGACGATGGGGACGGCCCTCCTGGCCCTGGCCCTTTCCCAGCGGCGGAAGCCGGGGCGCGTTCGCCTTCGGCCTCGCCGGCGCCTACCTGGCCTGGCGCGGCGCGACCGGGCACTGCCCGCTCTACGAGGCCCTCGACACCGGCACCGCGGAATACGCAGAGGACGAGCGGCTCGACGCGGGCGGCCACGACGACGTGTCCATCGAAGCCGCCGCCACCATCGCGCGGCCCCGGACGAGGTGTACGCGTTCTTCCGCCGCCTGGAGAACGCGCCGCGCTTCATGGCCTTCATCGAGTCCGTGCAGCGACGGGCGACGACGCGCTCGCGCTGGGTTGCGCGCACGCCCGACCGGGCAGACCCTGGACTGGGAGGCCGGAGATCCTGGAAGACCTGCCGGGCGAGCTCATCGCCTGGCGCTCCGATCCCGCGGGCTCGTGCACCACGCGGGCGCCGTCCGCTTCCGTCCCGCGCCCCGGCGGCCGGGGCACGGAGGTGCGCCTCGACATCGAATACGACCTGCCCCGGCTCGGCGATCGGCCGCTCGATCGCCGAAACCTGCTCGGATCCGCGATCCGAACGCATGGTGATCCGCGAGGACCTGCGCCGCCTCAAGCAGCTCCTCGTAGGCCGGCGAGACCGCCACCACGCGCGCGCCAGCCGCAGGCCGGCCCGGCGGCAGGGCCGCGCGGTGAAAGCGGCGTGCAACCGCTGGTCCGGGGAGCACGACGTCCGGATGTGCGAGCGGGTGCCCGGAGCCCGCAGCTCCTCAACCCGCGCGACGCGATCGTGAAGGTCACGCGCGACCGCGATCTGCGGCTCCGATCTGCACCTCTACAACGGCTTCATCCCGACCATGGCAGGCGGGCGACATCCTCGGCCACGAGTTCATGGGCGAGGTGGTCGAGGTCGGGCCGCGGTGCAAGAACCTCGCAGGTCGGCGACCGCGTCGTGGTGCCGTTCGCCATCGCGTGCGGCGCGCTGCTTCTACTGCCAGCGCGGAGCTGTGTCGCTGTGCGACAACTCCAACCCGAACGCCTGGCTGGCGCGAGAAGCTGCTGCGGCCACTCGACGTGCGGGCTGCATTCGGCTACTCGCACCTCACCGGCGGCTACGCCGGCGGCCAGGCCGAGTACGTGCGCGTGCCGTTCGCGGACGTGGGTCCGCTCAAGGTGCCCGTACGACGCTCGCGCGACGAGCAGGTGCTGTTCCTGTCCGACATCTTTCCGACCGGCTACATGGCCGCGGAAAACTGCGCAGATCCAGCCCGGCGACACGGTGGCGGTCTGGGGCTGCGGCCCGGTCGGACAGTTCGCCATCCAGCTGCGCCCTGGGCGGCCGGATCGCGCGTCATCGCCATCGACCGCGTGCCCGGGTTCGGGCCATGGCCGCGGCCGCGGGCGGACGTCATCGACTTCGCACCGAGATCGACGTGACTGACGGCGCTGACGTCGCGATGACCGGCGAGGCGCGGCCCCGACGCCTGCATCGACGCGCGTCGGGCTCGAGGCCGCACGGGCACGGCGCGCCGACGCGATGCTACGACCGGGTGAAGACGCCGCTGATGCTGGCGACCGATCGCGCCACGGCGCTGCGGCAGGCGATCACGGCTGCCGCAAGGGCGGCGCGAGTCTCGATCCCGGCGTGTATGTCGGCATGGCCGACAAGCTCCCGCTCGGCGCCGCGTTCGCCAAGGGCCTGACCCTTCAAGATGGGCCAGACCCACGTGCCGCTACCGCCTGCCGCCGCCGCTCCGGGCGCTGATCGAAGCGCGGCGAAGATCGATCCCTCCTTCGTCATCACGCACCGCGTCCCCTCGAGTTCGCGCCCGAGCCTGAGATGTTCAAGCACAAGCGACGACCGCGTGAAGATCGTCCCGGTCCCCTAGCCGTCCGTAGAGTGAAGCGCGCCGCCGCCCGCTGGCGGCGGCGATCTCGCGAGGGGGTCTTAGGGGGGGTCGCGACGCCATCGGGGTGAGGTGCCCCCCTACTTTAATCAGGACGTGGGACCGTGCAGCCGCGCCGCGCCATCTTCTCGCGCCAGGCGCGGGGCGCGTCGAGCTTGTTCCAGCGCAGGTCGAGCTTGCGCAGCCGGGGCAGCGCCTCCACCGCGGCGGGGACGGTGGTCAGGCGATTGGCGCGGGAGGTCGAGGAACGCGAGGTTCTCCGTGGTCGCGCATCTCGGTGGGCGCGCGGCCAGCGCGTTGTGACGCAGGTCCAGGTGCGTGAGCCCGCGCAGGCGGCCGATCGTCCCCGGCAGGTCCGTCATCCCGTTGTCGCTGAGGTGCAGCTCCTGCAGCGCGCTGAGCCCGCTGATGGCCTCCCGGCGGCGTGCGGAGCCGGTTGCCGTAGAGGCGCAGCCCACCCAGGCCGTCCATCGCCGATCGCGTCGGGCAGCCCGTGAGGCGGTTGTTCGTGAGGCTGAGGTAGCGGAGGGCCCGCAGCCGCGTGAGGGACGCGGGGCATTTCCGCCAGCCGGTTGTGGCTCGCACAGAAAGTCCGTGAGGCGCGCCAGCGCGCCCAGGGCCTTCCGGGAGCGGCCAGTCTGTTGTGCCCGAGGTCGAGCATCTCGAGGCGCGTCAGGCGCCGGATGCGCTCCCGGCACTGCGGCCAGGCGCGTCTCCGCGATGACGAGGGTCCGGAGCGCGGTGAGCTCCCAGAGGCCGTCGGGACCGATGTGAGCGGGGCCTGGTCCGGAGGGAGAGGCACTCGAGGCGGGCCAGTGCGCTGATCGCGTCGGGCACCGTCGCGATGGCGCTTGCCGTAGACGCTGGTGCGTGCAGGGCCCGAAGCCGGTCGATGCCGTCGGGCAGCCGGACGAGCGGTTTCCGTCGAGGTCCAGGACTCGAGATCCGCGAGCTCGACCACGAGGCGGGCAGGGGCCTCGAGCCCGGCTCGATCGGCCGAGAGCCCGACGACGGCGTCGCCGTCGACGTAGGCGGCCACGTCATCGTCCGAGGCACCGCGGATGCGGCGCGGTGACCGGAATGGATCGGAAGCGGGCGCCCGCGCGAGCCGGGCGCGCCGCCTCTCGCGCAGTCGCGCCGCCCACTCGTCGAGCGCGCGCCTCGCCAGGGCCGCAGGCTCATTCCGTCGGTGACGGCGTGCGCTGCGCGTCTTCGATCGTCACCAGGCGGAAGCGGACCGGGTCGCCGGCCACGAGCTGCCCCAGACCGGCCCAGGTCGGCGCGGACCACCGTCGCGATCTTCGATAGCCGCTGGCGGTGGGATCCGTCGCCGAGCATCACGATCGGCTGCCCGTTGGGCGGCACCTGACGCAGCCGGGCACCATGCCGTCGGTCAGGATCTCGCCGGCGGCGCGGTGCGCGAGCACGGGTCCTCGAGACGGCACCCGATCGCGGTCGGAGAGCGCGCGCTCACCGCGTAGGTCTCGGCTTCCAGGCCTGCGCGCGCCTCGTCCGTGAACATGTCGTCCTGCGGGCCCTGCCACCGCGCGCAACACGATCGGGCCCGGTGGCGCCGCGGCGCAGAGCGACATCCGCCGCCCTCCGCCGCCGGCGCGCGGCCCAGCGACAGGTGGTCGTTAGCCTTGAGCGCGCGTCCGTCGTATCCACCGAAGCCGGCCACGAGGTCCGTCGAGCGCGACCCCAGGACTTCAGGCACGGTGACGCCGCCCGCGAAGGCGATGTACGCGCGCAGCCCGACCGGCGGTCGCGCATGGAGAGGATCGTTGCCGGGGCGCGCCACGACCGCGGTCCAGTTCGGGACGGGCCAGGGGCCGAGGTCCGCGCGCTCCAGGACGGCCTGAGATCGGCTCCCGGTCACCGCGAAGCGGGTGGCGGCGTGGAAGTGCAGCGTGGGCCCGCGGCCGTGCATTCGAGGAGGGCGGCGTTCTCCGCGTTGCCGACGGCGCGGTTCGCGGCGCGCGCGGCCTGTGGATCCAGGAAGCCGCACCACGGCACGCCCAGCCGGCGATGGCCGCGCCGTCCGCCGTCCTGCACGGTCGTGAGCAGCCCGCCGTCCACGACCTCGATGACGGGCATGGTGGCCGAAGGGCTGCGTGCGCGGATAGTCCGCGTCCACGGGCAGGTCCGAGGCCAGGGAAGCGCACGCGATCCCCGGCCTGATGAGCGCGGGCTCGCTCGCGAACGGATCGAAGAGGACGCGCTCGGTGCGGCCGATGAGGTTCCACCCGCCTGGCGAGGCGAAGGGCAGACGCCGGTGAGTCGGCCGGCCATGGCCACGCTGCCCGCGGGCACGCGGTCGCGGGGCGGCGCGACGCGGCATCTCCAGCTCGGCGTCCAGCGTGCCCAGGTAGGCGAAGCCGGGCAGGAAGCCCACGAACAGCGCCGTGTATTCGGCGGCGGTGTGGCGCTGGATCACCTCGCGCTTCGCTGCAGGCCGCGCGCGGGCGACCTCGGCCGAGGTCGGGCCCGTTCTCGCCGCCGTAGCGTACGGGGACGACGTGGCGCGACCTCGGCCGCGGGCGCGCCGCGGGAACGTCGAGAAGGCGCTGGTTGCGCCGCGCGCGTCTCCGAAAGAGGCGCGCGCGGGATCGTAGACGCAGAGGAGCGACGCGTAGGCGGGCACGGATTCGAGCAGGCCCGTCGAACGGCTGCGCACTGAGCGCCTCGTCCAGGCGCGCACGCGGCGCGTTGAGCTCGGCTCCAGCGTGCGGCCGAGCTCGACGGTGAGCGCGGCGTCTCCCACGGGAGGGACTGCGGCGCCGGGCCCGCTCACACGGCGAGGCTGACGGCCACGCCTCGCGGACTCCAGCGCGCGCGGACTGCGGCCGCGTTGGCCACCGCCGCCGGGTTGTCCCCGTGCAGGCACAGCGTGTCCGCCTGCAGCGCGATCTGCGGCCGTCCGTCGCGATCACGCGTCCTCCGTGGCGATCTTCACCGCTCGCGCGGCCGCCGCCGCGGGATCGGTCAGGACGGATCCGGGCTCGCGGCGCGATTGCAGCGTCCCCGCGGGCGTGTAGCGGCGGTCGGCGAAGGCCTCCGCCGCGAAGCGCAGACCCTCCGCCTGCGCGGCCCGGCGCATCGGCTCCGTCGAGGCGCAGGCCGACCAGGATCAGGTCGCGGCCGGCCCGCGCCACCCCGCGCACGATCGCGGCGCGACCGTCTCGTCCTCCGCCGCCTGAGTTGTAGAGCGCGCCGTGCGGCTTGACGTGCACGACGCGTGCCGTGGGCGCGGGCGAGAAGGCCTGCAGGGCGCCGACCTGGTAGAGCACGTCCTCTAGCGCCGCGCCGTAACTGAACTGGCACACC